>Ga0163152_10006318_pt1 | contig 13427 bp, 11 predicted proteins | sample OliLakLV19MP8IB2_FD_148635 | JGI IMG/M metagenome (GOLD analysis project Ga0163152, IMG submission 148635) | Freshwater microbial mat bacterial communities from Lake Vanda, McMurdo Dry Valleys, Antarctica - Oligotrophic Lake LV.19.MP8.IB-2 | ecosystem: Environmental > Aquatic > Freshwater >... | reverse complement strand
CAAACCAATCTGGCGCAAGAAGGAAATGTGCCACCATGAAACATCGAACTCGTACCACTTCATTCCAGTGCGTGCCGAACCAGGAAAAGCATGATGGTTATTGTGCCACCCTTCTCCGTGCGCCAACAAGCTAACCCACCACACATTCACGCTATCGTCTTCCAGCGCATAATTCTTGTAGCCTAGGCGCGGGATATGACAAACCACATTCAAGAGCAATGGAATCTGGAGCATGCAAAGTCCAGCCAACAAACTTGCTAATGCAACTTGCCAGCCGAATAGCACCAATAGTACAACTCGAAATCCTGTACCGAGCAGTCCCGTCAAGATGTGAGCTTTGTGCCAATCGCCGCCGCAATCGAGCAGACGATAAACACGATCGTTATACAAATCCGGACATTGAGCTCCGGGAACGATGTGCTCCGGATAACCTTTGTGAAAAATCCAACCGTAATGGGCGTTCTTGATGCCATAGCGTGGCGAGTGTGGATCCAGCGGCGTATCTACATAACGATGATGCGCCCGGTGCATAGCGGCCCACCACATAGGTGAACCTTCAAATGCCAAGTAGCCACCCAGGACCCAAAAGTATTCAATCGCTTTTGGAACTCGGAATGAACGGTGAGACAACAGTCGATGATATCCGACGGTGACGCCCATACCATGCCACATATAAAATAAAACGAATGCCACCACAAATTCGAACATTAGAACTCCGAGATTATGCGAAACAGTAGGGCTATTTCGCTGCGCACCGCCGGTGGTGCTACAACAATTTCATCCGGTATGCCGGTAGTAGGAGTGCGCCTCATGCGGGGGCTTAATCACAAAATGTGCTCAAGCTCGCTAATTGTACTTAACTTTCATCAGAACTCAACAGGCTTTCAGGCTTTTCGGCATGAAATGACATAAAGGCATTTTAGGAGGCTTAAGGGCTTGAACACCGCCGCGACGCCGAAAGTCGGTGCCAGGTTCCCGCTTAACCTCACCGGCAAGCGAACTCCGGTCTCAATTAACCGACCTTGACCCGGTCGACAGAGGAGTAAATCCATGCAAGAACACGTAAGGGCAGACAAAGGCCCAGGCCATTTTCCAATCCCTGTTTTGCAATTTGATGCTGTTTGCCTCGTTTATGAAAAATCGAAGGCTCTGCAAGCCTACGACAACTGTATTCGTGACAGTAAGCGCAACCCGAAAATCCTCTGATTTCCAAGGGGATTGTAGATGCCAAAATAGTTACATCAGCCTGCCTAATCGTTCCATAAGCCGCTCGCAACCAGCCAACCGTGCGATCATATGGTTCAACCATACGTAGAAACTCGATAATGCTTCTGACAATTAGCACAACCCATCAGCCGGCCCATGAATTGGGCTACCTCCTGTACAAAAACCCCGCCAGTCTGCAATCGTTTGATTTGCCGTTCGGAAAGGCGCATGTTTTCTATCCGGAAGCCGGTGAAGAGAAATGTACTGCAGCACTGTTGCTCGATATCGATGCAATTGAGCTAGTGCGCGGCGCAAGAGGACGCGACACTGCCGCAACAGTGGATCAGTACGTCAACGACCGACCCTACGTGGCGTCGTCGTTCCTGAGTGTTGCCTTGGCTCAGGTGTTCGGAAGCGCCTTAAGTGGAAAAAGCCGGGAACGTCAAGAGCTCGCAGATACGGCAATTCCACTGCAGGCGACAATATCGGTTGTTCCGAGCAAGGGCGGTGACCAAATTCTTCGACGCTTGTTCGAGCCACTTGGTTATGAAGTCCGCATAACCAAATACGCCCTCGATCCGCACTTTGCTGAGTGGGGCGACAGCCCGTACTTTACCTTAACGATTGAGAAGACCTGTCGCTTGCAAGAAATGCTAACGCACATCTATGTTCTCATCCCGGTTTTGGATAACGACAAGCATTACGCCGTCGGCGAAGCTGAGGTTGAAAAACTGTTGCTTCGGGGCGAGGGCTGGCTGGCGCAGCACCCTGAGCGCAACTTCATTACAAGCCGGTACCTCCGGCACCGTGGTCGACTGACGAAACAAGCACTGGAACGGCTTGCAGATGAGAATCTGCAGGAAGCCGAAGCCGCAGAAGAGTCACACGCTGTCGAAGAAGCTGCACTTGAAGAAAAAATCAGCCTTAACGAACAGCGGATTAATAGTGTTGTTTCAGTCCTAAAGTCGATTGGGGCCGGGACTGTTATTGACCTGGGTTGCGGACAAGGTAAGCTGCTTCAAGCGCTACTGGACCATCGAGAATTCACGCGAATCGTTGGTATGGATGTGGCATTTGGCGCTCTTGAGGTTGCCAAACGTAGGCTGAGGTTCGACCAAATGCCGGAGCGCCAGAAAGAGCGGATCCAACTAATCCACGGCTCGCTGACATACAGAGACTCCAGATTATCTGGTTTCGACGCCGCGACCTGTATTGAAGTGATAGAACACCTAGATCCTTATCGACTGACCGCTTTCGAGCGAGTCCTGTTTGAATTCGCGCAACCCAAAACGGTGATTCTTACCACCCCGAACTCTGAATACAATGCAAAGTTTGAGTCGTTGCCCGCCGGACACATGCGACACAAAGACCATCGATTCGAGTGGACCCGCGAAGAATTTCGCCTGTGGGCAGAAGCGGCTGCCGGCCGTCATGGTTACGATGTCCGCTATCTTCCTGTCGGCGACGAAGACCCTAAGTTAGGCGCCCCCACGCAAATGGGAGTGTTCACACGATGACTATCAAAATTCCCGAACTCTGCATGGTCGTCCTAATGGGCACCTCTGGTTCCGGCAAATCAACGTTTGCTCGCAAGCACTTTAAGACGACTGAAATTATCTCGTCTGACTTTTGCCGTGGGTTGGTATCAGACGATGAAAATGATCAAACTTGCACTGGCGATGCATTCCAACTACTTCATTACGTTCTGCGCAAACGCCTGGAACTAGGCAAACTGTGCGTCGTAGACGCAACCAACGTTCAGCCGGAAGCGCGAAAGCCGCTAGTTGAAATCGCCAGAGAATATCACGTGCTACCTGTTGCAGTCGTGTTGGACATGCCCGAATCAATCTGCCAGCAAAGAAACACCTCACGGGCGGATCGCGAATTCGGACCGCATGTCATTCGACGACAGAAACAACAATTGCGTCAATCGCTGCGCGGACTGGAGCGAGAAGGTTTCCGCTACGTCAACATGCTCTCCTCCGAAGAAGCCGTGAACGAGGCTATCTTCGAACGCACTAAGTTATGGACCAACAAGAAAGACGACCACGGACCGTTCGACATCATCGGTGACGTCCACGGTTGCTTTGACGAATTAGTAGAACTTTTATCAAAGTTGGGATACACCGTTGATACCGAATTTGGTGGTCCCGGTAGCCACCCTGAAGGGCGTCGTGTAGTTTTTCTTGGCGATCTTGTGGACCGCGGTCCGCAAACCCCTGCTGTTCTGAAATTAGTAATGAGCATGGTACGTGGTGGCACAGCCCTGTGTGTGCCGGGCAACCACGACATGAAACTGATGAAGAAGCTTAAGGGACGCGACGTCAGAATCACGCACGGGCTCAAGGAATCCCTTGAACAGCTCGAACGAGAAAGCGATGATTTCAAAAAGGATTTGATTCAGTTCCTTGATGGACTAGTCAGTCACTTCGTACTTGACGAAGGAAATCTCGTTGTAGCTCACGCAGGAATGAATCAGAAGTTCCAAGGTCGAGCCTCGGCAAAAGTTCGCGACTTCGCATTGTACGGCGAGACTACGGGCGAAACGGACGAATACGGCTTCCCAGTTCGGTACAACTGGGCGCAAGATTACCGCGGGCAAGCAATGGTGGTGTACGGACACACGCCTGTGGGCGAGCCGGAATGGATCAATAAAACCATATGCATAGATACAGGTTGCGTATTCGGCGGTAAGTTGACTGCCCTGCGTTATCCAGAACAAGATCTGATATCTGTTGCAGCAGCGCAAACCTACTACGAACCAGCCAAGCCCTTCATAGACGAGGCTGCCCATGCGCCTCGGGCTCCAGAAAGAAGTCGTGAAGACGTTTTGGACATTGCCGACGTTACCGGCAAGCGACACATCACAACATCTCTGCACGACACTGTCGCCATACGAGAGGACAATGCCGTAGCCGCGCTCGAAGTAATGAGCAGGTTTGCTCTCGATCCACGCTGGTTGATGTATCTGCCACCAACAATGTCACCGACGGAAACAACCGAGCAAGATGGATTGCTTGAACACCCAAGTGAGGCATTTGCGTATTATCGAACGCGCGGTGTGGCACAAGTGGTTTGCGAAGAAAAGCACATGGGCTCTAGAGCAGTGGTCATCATCAACCAGGATCTTGATAGCACTCACAAGCGCTTTGGCAAATATCAACAGCAAATAGGTGCTTGTTTCACCAGAACCGGGCGCAAGTTCTTCAACGACCATGCAACGGAGCAAGAATTTTTAGAACAAATGAAAGACACGCTGACCAGAGCCAACTTCTGGAGCGAGTTCAACACAACATGGGCAGCTCTGGATTGCGAAATCATGCCTTGGTCCATGAAGGCCCAGGACTTGGTGCGCCGGCAATATGCAGGTGTTGGGGCCTCGTCAGTCGTTTCGTTGGAGGGCGCAGTTCAAGCCCTGTCCTCAGCGGCTCAACGGGGTATCGAAACCGGCGAACTGCTCAAGCGATACCAAACAAAACACCAGCTCTGCGAAAAATATCGGGAATCCTATCGTCCGTATTGTTGGGAAGTTAAATCACTCAAGGACATCAAACTTGCTCCGTTCCACCTGCTGGCGACTGAACGATCTGTTCACACCGACAAGAATCACATGTGGCATATGGAGAAACTTAGCAAGCTGGCAGATGCCGGCGATGGACTGGTTATTCGCACCAACCACCGCGCCATCGACCTATCGGACCAGGCAAGTATAGATTCCGGCACCGGTTGGTGGAATGAACTTACCGCCGATGGTGGCGAAGGGATGGTGGTCAAGCCGCTAGATTTCATCGCCCGCGGCAGCAAAGGAATTCACCAACCGGCGATCAAATGCCGCGGTCCGGAATACCTGCGTATCATCTACGGACCGGAATACACAATGGAAGACAATCTATCGCGTCTACGGGCACGCGGACTGGCTTCCAAGCGATCTCTTGCTCTGCGCGAATTCGCTTTAGGAATCGAAGCCATGGAACGCTTTGTACGAAATGAACCACTCTACCGCGTGCATGAATGCGTCTTTGCAGTGCTTGCACTAGAAAGCGAACCTGTCGATCCACGCCTTTAGATTACGTGTAAGGGAGGGGGACCCTTCCCGTTGCTGCGCTTGCAGATCAGTTCTAAAAGCTTGGTTAGTTAAAGAGGACTTGCTCTTTAGCTACTTTACTCAAGACTGCGACAGCGGCGCTTAGAAGGACTATTTTTATTCGCTTCTTGCTCGTATAAACCATCCTGCCACAATGGCTCCGTTTTCGGATGAGCTATTTCATGCTTGCCATTTTGTCGCAGCTTTCGGCACACTTACGACACTCAGCAGCGCAGTCTTTCATTTGCTTGTCATCAGACATGGCTTCGCAACTTTGGGCACAGAGCTTGCAGATTTCCGCGCAAAGTCCGCACGACTTTCCATGATTTTCTGAATTTCGGGAAAGAAAGTCAGCGCTGGTTTTGCAAGCTTGGATGCAGTCTTTGAGTACATTGATATGTTTTGCTTCCGCATGCTTGCCACCTTTTTTCTTGCAGTAGGCAAGGGTGTTTTCGCATACTTTTTGACATTTGCGGCAAGTTGCCAGGCAAGATTCCATAGTTACTGGCGCAGATTTTGCTTGAGCGCTGGCAGGCAAGACAGTGATGGTGCTCGACGCGCAGAGAGCAAAAAATCCGACCATCAATGTAAATAGCACAAATATTTTTTTCATGAGTAGACCTTCAAAAGTTATACCAGCCCTCGAAAACTTATTCGACTTCAATTATGACCGCGTGGTAAGGGTACAAGTCCCCCACAAGCCAGACCAGATGTATATTTATCATCTATCGACTTAAAATGAAATCCTTGGAAGCCTGAGCTTGCGGGCATTTCCGGGTTGGATAAAACATCATATGTGTTATCTGCCTACCAGCCAACGCCCTGATAGGCTAATTTGCCAGAACCTTTCTTGCTCGCAATCGATGCGCAAGTATCAAGGTTGTTATTGAACACAGGGAAAGGGCAAAAATGCTCGTCCGTAATCCCCAGCCCTCAGCAATAACACCTAGAAGTGGCGGACCAAGCAGCAAGCCGAGATACCCGGCGCGCGCAACTCGGGCAATAGCATCACCGGCGTCGTGCGTTGCTGACTGGCCGGCAAGGCGAAAAGTTATCGGCACTTGAACAGATAATCCGAGGCCGCACAACATAAATCCGCTTATAGCAATGAGCGGGTGCTGGAAAGCGGTGGCAAGAAAAATACCAATTGAAGTGACGATCGCTCCGAAAAATAGAACTCTCACATCCGTTAGAGCATCAATCACTCTGTCGCCAAACAGCCTTCCGATTGCCATGGTGATAGAAAATGCCGTCAATGCCATTGCCGCCAGACCAGCGCTTGCATCCAGAGAGCGCGCCATGTAGAGAGCGGACCAGTCCGCGATGGCGCCTTCTGCCACAAAGGCCAGCAGACAGATAACCGCCAACATCGGAATTGGAATTGGCTGACCGGAGAAAATATTTTTGATCTGATTTTCCCCTTTGTTTTCAACATCTTCGAGAACTTGATCCGTAATCAGACATTGATGGCCAATCAAACCGAAAACAGCAATCATGCAGCCGACAACGGTAAAGTGAAAAGTCAGTGGATAGGCCGCCACTGCAAACGCGCTGCCCACCAGAGCACCGGCCATGCTGCCTAGACTCCAAAGAGCATGAAACGATGCCATTACAGATTTTCCTACTCGCCGTTCAACGGCAACGGCATTGGCATTCATCGCCACATCCATGCCACCACTTACAATACCGAAGAGAAATAGCGCAGCTCCCAATTCGAACACATTTCGAGCATAGGCAACGCTGACGAGAGCTGCAGCCATCACAACACAGGCTATGGATGTAACTCGATTACTGCCAAACTTCGCAATCAACTTCGCTACCACTTGCATAGCAGCAAGTGCTCCGAGACCCATCATTAGCAGCGCGAATCCAAGAATCGACGGCGTCAAACTGAGGTTCTGCTGCACGAACGGAATGCGTGACGCCCATGTTGCAAATGCACATCCGTTGGCGAAAAACATCAGCGAGACTGAAACGCGTGCTATCGTAACCGCGAGTCTGTCCTTTGGTGCCCGGTTTTCATCGCTGATTTTTTCTGAAGAAGAGAACCGATCCATGCAAGGTCACCTAGAATATGACCTAGGTTAACATCTGATCCCTGCTCAAGCATACGTACTAGCACAACAGCTTGAAAACCACAAGACAACAAAAGAGGCCCCTCACTCAATTCAAACAGGGTGAAAGGTTGGTTCAAGAGGCACTGATGCAGAAGTCTTATGACGTAGAACTGATAACAAATAAGCTTGAATGTCAGGCCGATTGCGCTCGCATACTCCACAACATGTGGCGAAAGATGTTTGCAGAAGAACCAGAACTAACTGCGGAATTGGCGGAAGCTTATCGCAAACTTTCTAGTCGCATAAGCAAAATGCAACAAAAATTGGGCGGTCTTTCCCCGGAACTTCTAAAGCAGAGCAAGGATGACCTTGCCGCATTGGAAACGCTGGAACGCGAAGAAGCTGAGCGTTTGCAAGCGTTGGAAACGGAACTATTAGATGCGTACAAAAGAAGGCGTGCAAGTAAATTCGAGCAATTGAGTCAATCTTTCAGCGCCAAGGAATCGAGAATTTTCGTGGCAATGGAAATGGCTGCCGTACAACTCATGTCCGACCTGTACAAAAGCTATGAGACTCAGTTAAATAAATGGCGCTCGCGTCTTCCGTCGCCACCGCCTGGCTTACTGGATGTCGCAGAAATTGCCCAGACAGAAAGAAGTATGGCCATCGACAACGTTACGAGTCGCTTGAACCAAGTAAACATTACGCAGGCTGATATCGGCACGATGTTGCAAGTCTTGCTAAACGATGATTCAAGCAGTATCTCAAAAGACGAGCTTAAATCATCGGTTCAAGAGCTGGAAAGACTAGCCAGAGAAGCTAGACCGCGCCAGACGGAAAGTTCCCGGGATCAGGAAGTGGACGGCGGATAATAGCGCGGTGGATAGTGAATCGTCACTAACTCCTCAAGAACGGTAACTAGAGTCTTTCGCTGAACTATCAGTCGCGCCAACTCAAATCGTTCATAATCCTCAAGCATAATATCGCCAGCCTGACATTGCGCGCCGATCTCAACCATTTGGTCTAAACTCAATTCGTGGAATAAACTTGCACTGTCCATAGTAAAGCCTCTGAAGAAATGGACGCACAATTCGCAACTACAGTTTTCTGAATGTTATTGTCCGTTCGAAACTCATTCGCCAAGCGGTAAGCCCAAATTTCGAGACTCATCGCCGGAGACGAGTTTATCGCTGACCTTGATGCGGGTGTGATCCCGGCGATCATCGACACCGGCACCGTTCAAGTTTTGGCGGAGCGTCGATAAATTCTTATCAGTGCGCAATTTCCACTCAACAGCACCTTCTTTGTTAACATGAGTCCCTCTGGTTCGGACTTGTTCGTCAGTCAGAAGGTCTTTCGGTCCTTTTACTTCGTCCGCTTCAATAGAATCTTTTTTTTCAGCTTCCATTTGGTGCACTCCTTAATGACACAGGAGTGCGGTTGCGACTGCTATCTTCCGTGTTTTCATACTGTTACCCCCAAGCCATCATGGTGTCGTGTGGCTAAGCGCTTCCTAGAGGCGACGGGGTTGGCTGGACAATAGTTCCTGCGTCCGAGCCAGTTACGACTTGACCCACTCACGGAGGGGCGCAGCAGTGCTGCGCCCCTCCGAAATATTGCCGTGCTTGGTTAGTAGAACCAACCACCGCGGTCAGCATATCTATTGTTATTGTCATTCATAAGCTGATTCAAACGACGATCTAAGTTGGCCAATCGGCGAACCACAGGATTCACATTTAAGTTACCGCGCACATTGCGACGGTTCAACTGGGCACTGATGTTGGCATAATCGTTTCGCAACGAATTCGCTTCCCACGTGGTCAACGATCCGTTGGCTAGCCCCTGATTAATCCGTGCCTGCACGCCGTTCTGCAAATTTATAACAGCATTGTAGTTGCTTAAATTCGGCGCGCTCCATCCATAACCACCATTGCCAATATTATAGCCAAAGCCAGAGTTGGCGGTATTTATGCCGGTGTTAATGCCGTTTGCAGTATGTGTGGCAATAACGCTGTTGAGATTACTGAATGCAGAAAGTATTTGTTGCACTTCCGCGTTCGAGTATCCACCATCAGCCAGGAAAGAGTCATTCATCATCCGGACGCGACTCAATTCCATGTTGACTGTTGATTGTTCATCGAACGTCAATTGTCCGGAACTTACACCTGCGGAAATTTGCGAACTAATGTTGGTTAGACCTGTGGAAATATTCGATTGAATCATTCCTTGATTGGGAGCGAATCCCAATCCAGAACCCGATACACCACCAAGTCGATTTAAGATATCTCTGAAGTTTTGAGCTTCGGCCGGTTGAAACGCTGTGGCTGACAGCCCCACAAGCATGGCGATAATAGCCACTGCAGTTTTAGTTGATCTCATACTGTTACCTCCGATCCGCAACGATGCCATGCGGCCAAAGTTGCTGTAATAAATTCGACGGGCAGACTCGACAATCGTTCCTACACTCGAGCTTGCGAAAAGGTATCCTGAATAACAGTTAGCCGTAGTTCTCCCACCAAATTGATTGACCTTTTATCAAAGGATATCTATGGTTATAGATGGCAAATAAAGGCGTACATGAAGAGTTCTCCCGCCACGGGCGAGTCCAAACAACCTCTGTGTCCTAATTTGACGATGATCACCAGTGGGATCATCCTCCTCTATAGTTTGCTTTTTTTCCCAATTTGCCCTAGCCCGGACCTGGCTTTCGCGATCGGCATAGAATTTGCGTTATTCCTACTATTCCTGCTGCCAATTCGGCACGCCCGCACCGGACATCCGTTATTCTCCTGGCCACAACGCAAGTTGGACGAGCTGAGGGGCAAATTTCCTCTTTTAACCAAAATTGAGTCTAACTGGAGGAAGCTGACGATTTTCGCCGCTTTCACCATGATTCTGGCCGCACTAATTGATTTGACGGCACTCTGGCTGGCTGTTTCTGGACTAACGTCGGCCTCAGTAAGTGTCTACTCTGCGTTGCCAGTCTCCTACCTTATAGGCAATCATCCGGCACTTTCTCTTGAAATGCTGACCGGTGCCTGCGTCGAATCACACCAGTTGGCACGAGCGGAGTCCCTTTATCTGGCTGTTTTGAACGTCAGAAAAAACGTATATGGTCCGACGCATCCGATGGTAGCCGCCCTCTATGCCGATCTGGGTGATTTAAACAAAAAGATGCACCGAGACAAAGTGGCTCAACAGTGTTATCGTGCCTCGATGACCATTACAGAAGGACATGGTAGGGCACTTCACAGCCTCGCGAATCTACTGCGGGATGGTGGTGACGCCCAACAATCCAAGGATTTGTACGAACGGGCATTGGAATTGAGAGCGGAATTTTTCGGTCGGGACAGTCAGCAATATCAAACTACGTTGCACGATTACCAGTCGCTTACGGATAAAAGTCTGCACCCGCCTGCACCCACGCAGTAGCTACTGTTTCAACAGAACATGACTATTTTCAACCCGCAAACAGAATCCGATGTCCCAGCCTCTATGAAAGGGGTCTGGTTCGATACTGCTAGCGACCGGATTATCAACTCCTTGCGGCTGGCGAATCTCGGCAGCGGCTCCAAGATTGAAACCGACGTCGTCGTGATAGGCGCCGGAGTTTCCGGGTTGAGCGCCTCACACGCTGCAGCTGATGCCGGTTTGGGGGTTATTCTGGTCGAACGGGGTCCATTTGCAGCTTCCGGGGCGTCAGGCAAGAATGCCGGCATCGTCTGCATGGGCGCGAACATGCATTTGAGCGAGTTGTCCGACGACTCCTACAACTGGCTTTGGACTGAGACCACTGCGCTAGCAATGGACCTGTACGAACGGAGTCTGGCTTCAGGGTCATTTGTTTCGGCAAGAATGGTCGGATCTCTCAGCCTAGCCCTTAACTCCGACGATTCCGAGTCTTTGCACAAAGAAGTTGAAGCCAGGAAGGCGTTAGGTCTGCCTGCGGACCTACTGGGCGTCGACGAAATCCGCAAGAAGACATTCAATCGTCTCGCCCTGGAAGGCGTGCAATCGGCGCTCTGGCTACCACAAGAGGGGCGATGCCATCCATGGAGTCTGTGCGCGCAACTGGCAGAAGAAGCGCGGACTGCCGGAGCGAAGTTGTATGGAAACGCAACTGTGTCCAACATCCAGGAAATTAATGGCACTTGGCTCGTACGTCTCGAGGACGGGACGGAGATCTCCGCTAAAGCTTTGATTCGCTGCGTTGGACCAACCGTGCATCCCAATGAGCGCATCTATGCACTGGCATTTGCCATCGACCTTCCAGAAATGTTCCCCATCTTTCAGGACGCGGCACCATTTACGTATTATGATTTTCGAGCAAGCGACGGTCACGTTGTTTGCACCGGTGGACCATATGCAAAAGCCGGTCAACAAGATGTAGACAAAGACCATCTGAAGGAAATGGCGAAGCGAGTTCAGGCATGGCTCCCCGAATTGGCGGGCAAAGAGCCAAAATACACCTGGGCAGTAGATCTCAAGGTAGCACCGAAAATGGTGCCACACCTTGAGAAACTGGGTCAGGTTGCTCCGGGATCTTCGATAGAGGGACTCGGTGCGCTAGGCGTTTTGCCGGGTATATTACTTGGACGAAAAGCAGCTTTGAATCTGGTATCGACACTCAGGATAGATAAATGACGCAAAATCTCAACGACGCAAAACAAAAATCCCAGCAAGCGTTAGATCTGATCAGTAAGAAGACTCTTAATGAAGCGGAGCGAAAACAGGTCATTGAGGACTCTGTAAAGTACTGGGGCGAGCACGTCAATGCCGGATTCCTGAAATATCGCAAGTCTGTGAGCACGGACTATACAGCAGTTGAATGGGACGATGACGGAGCAGTTTTCCGCGATGTTAACGGCAAGGAATTCATCGACATGCTGGGCGGATTTGGCATTTACAGCGTCGGACACCGTCATCCAAAAGTCCTGAAAGCTGTTCGGGACCAGTTAGAAAAGCAAGCGATCCATTCGCAAGAACTTATTGATCCGTTAAGAACATATTTGGCACACCTTGTGTCTTTGATCACTCCAGGCGATCTTAAATACTCGTTTTTTACCAACTCCGGAACGGAATCTGTAGAAGCTTGCTTGAAGATGGCAATGCTAGCTACCGGGCGTCATCACTTTCTCGGCTCTGTCGGCGGCTTCCATGGCAAGTCCCTTGGCTCGCTCGGCGGCACAGCCAAAGCAGTGTTCCGCGAACCGTTCATGCCAATACTGAGACATTGGTCGCACGTGCCATTCGGCGATATCGATTCAATGAAGATGATGATCGAAAGTTGTGATTTCACCGGAGATCGTATCGCCGCCGTGATACTTGAACCTATTCAAGGCGAGGGCGGCATCAATGTGGCGCCACCAGGCTATCTAGCGTCTGTGCGCGAATTATGCGACAAATACGGAGCAGTGCTTATTTTTGACGAAGTTCAATCTGGCATGGGACGAACAGGTAAGATGTTCGCTTGTGAGCACGATGGAATTGTGCCGGATCTTATGGCACTAGGTAAGGGTTTTGGCGGCGGCGTAATGCCTATTGGTGCCTGCGTCGGCACACAGAAGACATGGGAGCGCTACATAGAGAATCCATTTCTTCACACCACCACATTCGGTGGCAACCCACTAGCGTGCAGCGCAGCGATTGCCACCATCAACGTGCTGCTTGACGAAAATCTCCTGGAAGCAGCTCAGACCAAGGGCGAGTACTTCCTCAAGAAAATAAATGCCATGGCCGCTCGCTATCCGACGTTGTTGAATCTCTGTCGCGGGCGGGGTCTGATGCTCGGAATGGAGTTCACCAACAATGATCTCGGCTACGAAGTATCCAAGAATCTATTCGAACGCAACATCCTTATTTCAGGAACATACATCAACTCAAAGGTGTTGCGCGTTGAACCACCGCTTGTGATATCACAAGAACAGATGGACAAATTCTTGCAAGCACTAGACGACTCACTACTGGCAGTCACCAAGAAAAGCGCGCCTAAACTAGCTAAGGTCTGAATCGCAACCGACAGCCGATTTGAGTCGCAAAACGAATTCCGGATGCAGGGCTTTGTAACGCGTCACCAGCGG
>Ga0163152_10006316_pt1 | contig 13429 bp, 10 predicted proteins | sample OliLakLV19MP8IB2_FD_148635 | JGI IMG/M metagenome (GOLD analysis project Ga0163152, IMG submission 148635) | Freshwater microbial mat bacterial communities from Lake Vanda, McMurdo Dry Valleys, Antarctica - Oligotrophic Lake LV.19.MP8.IB-2 | ecosystem: Environmental > Aquatic > Freshwater >... | reverse complement strand
TCGCCGGGGTGGCGCCGGGCGGACAAAATGTCCGCGCTCCAATCCACTCGCGGTTCGAAAGCACGTTTCGTCGTTTCACCACTCCTGGAATTTGTTTTGCCCAAGACGAATCGAAGACGCTAAATTTCGCCATGCCCACAAATTCTCTCAGCCGCCGCCGGTTTCTCGCGACCTCCGGCAAGGCCACCGCCACGCTCGCCGCCAGTTCCGCCCTGCTCACCCTGCCCCGCATCGCCCGCTCCCAAAGTTCCAGCGAACCGATTGTTCTCGCGCTCATCGGCGCGGGCGGTCGCGCCGGCAGTCATACCTCCGGAATGTCAAAGCTTCCCGGTGTGGAGTTCAAGTATGTCTGCGACGTCTGGAATGATCGCGGTGCCGGCATCATGAAGGAACTTGCGGGCGTGCAGAAGCGGGCACCCCAAAGAATTTCCGACATGCGCGTCGCGCTCGACGACAAGGAGGTCAACGCCGTGGTCATCGCCACTCCCGAGCACTGGCACGCGCTCGCCACTGTTTGGGCCTGCCAGGCGGGCAAGGACGTTTTCGTCGAGAAGAATCCGTCCAACAGCATCTGGGAAGGCCGCAAGATGATCGAAGCCGGACGGAAGTACAAGCGCATTGTGCAGGTCGGATTCCAAAATCGCAGCGGCCCTTACGCGGCCACGGCGCGGGATTACATCGCCAGCGGCAAACTCGGGCGCATCGTGCATGTGAAAGTTTACAACATGCTGGACGGCTCCAAATGGGAGGCCAAACCCGACAGCGAACCGCCCGCCGGCCTGGACTGGGACGCGTGGCTCGGCCCGGCGCCGTATGTTCCCTACAACGCCGGACGCCATCTCAACTGGCATCCGTGGTGGGACTACAAGGGCGGAACACTCGCCGACGACGCCAGCCACCAACTCGACCTGACCCGCATGGCGTTGGGCGATCCGCCGCATCCCAAATCCGTGTTGTGCATCGGCGGGAATTACGCCCACCAGTCGCAACGCGAGGTGCCGGAGTTTCAATGCATCACTTATGACTACGGCGATTTCGCGATGACCTGCGAAAGCGGCAACGCGACGAATTATCTGCGCAAATTTCCCGGCGAAGTCCGATTCGGTGACAAATGGCCGCATTGGCCGACCTCCGCCACGCGCGTCGAAATTTATGGAACGAAGGCGCTGATGTATCTTGGCCGGCACGGCTGCGGGTGGCAGGTCGTCGTCGAGGGCGGGAAAGTGATCGACGAGGACAAAGGTTATTTCCCGGACAAATGGCATCAGCCGAATTTCATCGAATGCGTGCGGACACGGAAACAGCCGAATTCCGACATCGAACAAGCGCATCACAGCGCCTGCCTGGTTCACCTGGCCAACACCTCCTACCGCGTCGGGCAGAAACAACTTTACTTCGACGCCGCCTCGGAACGTTTCACGAACAGCAATGCCGCGAACGCGTTGCTCAAGCCGGCGTATCGGAAGCACTATCGCATCCCGGAGGAAGTGTGAGGATCTACGCGACCATTCTCTGCAGGACGAGATCCGGTGCGCTGGCGGCGTTCGCCGGGATCATGCTCTCGTTGACGATCCATTCCCTTCCGGCGGCAGAACCGAACTACGACGAATCAAAGGTCGTCCGCTACAGGCTGCCGGAATTGTTGACGTGCATCGACGGCTCGAAGGTGACTGACCCGGAAACGTGGCGAAAGAAACGACGTCCGGAACTGCTTCACCTGTTCGAGACAAATATTTACGGGCGCGCGCCGGGACGGCCAACTGCGATGAAATTCAAGCCGGGCCTCGTCGATGGCAAGGCGCTGGACGGCCTCGCCACGCGGAAGGAAATCGCCATCCTGCTTGATGGCCGCGAGGACGGCCCGCGCATCGATCTGATGTTGTATGTCCCGAATTCCGCGACCCGGCCCGTTCCAGCCTTTCTCGGGTTGAATTATTACGGCAACCAAAGTGTGCATCCCAATCCCGGCATCACGATGTCGCAACGCTGGATGCGGCCCACGCGCGAGATGGGGATCGAGAACAATCGCGCCACCGAGGCATCCCGCGGTAAACACGTGTCGCGCTGGCCGCTCGAACTCGCCTTGAAACGAGGTTACGCGGTGGCGACATTTTACTACGGAGACATCGAACCTGATCACCGGGAGGGCTGGCGCGAGGGCATTCGCGGTTTCATGAGCCGGAAAACGGAACGACCGATTGGCGACGAAGACTGGGGCGCGATCAGCGCCTGGGCCTGGGGCTTGAGCCGCGCGCTCGATTACCTGGAAACGGACCGCGATATCGACGCGAGACGCGTGGCGGTTTTCGGCCACTCGCGCCAGGGCAAGACAGCGCTATGGGCGGGCGCACAGGACGAACGCTTCGCCCTCACCATCTCCAACGACTCCGGCGAAGGCGGCGCCTCGCTGGCGCGCCGCACCTACGGCGAGCGCGTCTCCGATCTTGTGCGCGCGGTGCCGTACTGGTTCTGCGGCCATTACGCACGATACGTGGATCGTGAATCCGAAATGCCGGTCGATGCGCACATGCTGGTCGCGTTGAGCGCGCCGCGCCCGGTTTACATCGCCAGCGCCGTGCAGGATCACTGGGCCGATCCGTTGGGCGAATTCCTGGCCGGCAAACACGCCGGGCCAGCCTGGAAACTGTTCGACCTCGAAGGGCTGGGCGTCACAGATTATCCCGCCGCGGATCATCCGGTCGGCAAAACAATCGGTTACCATGTCCGCTCCGGCGACCACGACATTACGGCGTATGACTGGCAACAGTTTCTCGATTTCGCGGATCGGCATCTGGGAAAATCACGGCCAATCGGACCGTAAGAGCCAGTCTGAAAAAGGGGTGGAACAGGCCAGATCCCTGAATCCTTACCGATCGGAGCGCCGACATGTCGTTGGCTTTGCGTGTTGGCCGCATCCAAAGCCGGTCACAGATCGGCGCTCCCCTTGCGCCTGATCGGTGAGTCCGTTGCGCTCGTCAGTAAGATTGGGGGGCCAGATCCGGCTGAAACGGTTCGCATTCTGGATTCGTTCCGATAACTTCCGTCCGGTCCGTGGACCAAATAGATGCCTTTCGGAAAACAAAATGATGCGTTGAAAGCTTCCTGGTTGCTTTTGCTGGCGACAGTTTTCTGGGGGTTCAGCTTTCTGGCGATGAAATCGCTGGGGATGATCCAAAAGGAAATTCTGCCCGAGGCCAGCAGTTGGTTTTTCTCCGCGCTCTCGCTTGTGGTTCGGTTCGGGTTTTCGGCATTAATCCTTGTCCTTTGGGCGCGCCGGACATTGAAGGGCTGGACCCGCCGCGAATTGGAACAGGGCATCTTTCTCGGCCTGGCGGGCGGCGTCGGGATTCTCATCCAAATGGATGCGGTCAATTACACGTCCGCCTCGACGACCGCGTTTCTGACGCAGTCGTATTGTCTGTTCATACCCATTTATGTTGCGATCACCAAGCGCATCTGGCCCGGCAAACGGCTGTTGCTCAATTGCGTCATGGTTGTTTCAGGGGTGGCGATTCTATCGCAATTCAACTGGCAGCAAATGCGGTTCGGTCGGGGCGAAGCGGAGGCGATCATTGCCTCGGTTTTCTTCACGGCGCAAATTCTCCTGCTGGAAGAGCCCCGCTACGCTCGCAACAACGTGAACAATGTTCTGGCCATGATGTTCGTTGTGAAGCTGGCGTCGGTGTTGCCCGTTTTCTTTTGGGTGAAACCGTCGTGGCACGAGGTGGCGATGGTTTGCAATTCCGGCCCGGTCTGGCTCATCTACGCCATACTCACCCTGTTCTGCACTCTGGCCGCCTACATGTTGATGAATTATTGGCAACCGCACCTCGAATCGACGCGCGCCGGACTGATCTATTGCGCGGAGCCTCTTTTCACCAGCGTCTTTGCACTGTTCGTGCCGCAAATGTTTTCGACCTTCGCTGGGATCAGTTACGCCAACGAGAAGGTCACGGCGGCCCTCCTGATTGGCGGAGGATTGATCACCGGCGCCAACGTTTTAAATCTGATGACCGGTGCGGATCTGGCGGCCAAGCCTGCGGTTGTGGCGGAGCAAGACGCAAAGCCGGTCGGCAAGTGAGGCCAGCCGGATGTAGAGTTGTTCGTGACGGTCCTCGAAGAAAACCGGGAAATAGCACATACTTTGAATAAAGGGCGCGGCTCGTGGCTCCAAGTGACTGGTGGGTCTGTTAATTTAAATGGAATTAATTTAAACGCCGGGGACGCCGCCGCTGTCGAAGACGAAGAAGAGCTTCGTATTCAGGCGAGAGTTAAGAGTGAGGTTCTGCTTTTTGATTTAGGCTGAGCGATGATCGAGTGCCGGATGGGAAGTCATCCAATCCAGCACTCCAGAATCGGGTTTAGTTGCCTTGCGGGTCGAAGCGGGAACTTTAACAATCATTGAAAAATTATGGCCGGAAGAACCCAGTCAAAAAAATCTGCGTCGCGACAGACTCAGAAGGGTGGCGCACGTCGTAAAATCGTGGCGCTCGCGCCTTCGCCGCGACGGAAACTTATTTCCCGCAAGCCGGGCGCGAAGCGGGTGAAATTGGCGAAACCGCTGGTGCAGCGCGACCCGCCTCCACCGCCGATTCCTGACCGGGAACGCACGCCTTACGACGGCGATACGGCAATCAAACTTTACCTGCGCGAAATCGGCCAGGTGAAACTGCTCACGCCGCAGGAGGAAATCGTGCTGGCCGCGAAGATCAAGCGGGGTGACAAGAAGGCGCGCGAATTGATGATCAAGGCGAACCTGCGCCTCGTTGTGAAAATCGCCCATGATTATGAGAATTTCGGCCTGCCTTTGCTCGACCTGATCAGCGAAGGGAACATCGGCTTGATGAAAGCCGTGGAACGATTCGATCCGGCAAAAGGCGGGAAGCTGTCCACCTACGGCTCGTGGTGGATCAAGCAATCGATCAAACGCGCGTTGGCCAACCAGTCGAAGACCATTCGCCTGCCGGTCCATCTCGTGGACAAGATTTCCAAGATGCGCCGCACTGCGATGAAATTGCAGGAGATTTTCGGACGCGAACCAACCGACGAAGAGTTGGCTGAGGAAATGGGGATGTCTCCTTCTCGCGTGGCGCAAATGCGCACCGCCGCGATCCGGCCCGCCTCACTGGACGCCCCGATTGGCGACGATGATTCGAACAGTTTCTCCGAGGTGGTCCAGGACGAAAATGCCGACACGCCTTACGAAATGCTCGAAGACAAGACCGTCACGCGCATGTTGCAGGAAATGGTCAAGACCCTCGACCCGCGCGAAGCGACGATCCTTCGCTACCGTTTTGGGCTTGACGGCGGGAATGAAAAAACGCTGGAGGAAGTGGGCCAGAAATTTGGCGTCACGCGCGAGCGGGTCCGGCAGATTCAAAACATCGCGCTGAACAAAATGCGCCGGATGATCGAGAAGCTGGAAGGCGGTGCAGAAGTAGATTTTTTGGCCGCTTCCGGTGGCAGAAAATCTTCAACGCGCGTCGCCCACGCCGCCCACGTAGCGGCAGGCATCCTTGCCAGCCGTAGCCGGGCTTCCCAGCCCGGCGAAAAAAACCTCAAACAATTTCAAACAAGCAGGGAATTCGAGAAGGGTGCTGATCTCAAAATCGCCCCGTGCGGGCGGCACGGATGCCGCCCTCCACGTCAGGCAAAGGGATGCCTGACGCTACGACAACTTCGGCTCAATGCTGTTACGCCAGCAAATCCCTGACGACCTCTCCGCTGACATCGGCCGTGCCAATTCTGCGTGAAGATCGGTATTTTCAGGTAGAGCGCGTCAGTCCCTGCGCGCCGGGCATCATGGCTTGCAACCCGCGGCGCGCACGGAGTGACGCCGCTACTTCGTCAGTTGATCGTAGAGTTGATACGCCCCCGCCGCGGCCATGCAGATCGCGGAGAGCCACAGGAACGCCGACCACAACGCGCCCGGACGGAGTTCCGGATCGAGTTGCCGGTACCGGAAATAGATCGCCGCCCCGGCCAGGAACGGCAGCAACAGGGCCTGCCCGACACCACTGATTAACACGAGCGTCACCGGTCTGGCTGTCACGAGGTAAATCGCCGTCGCGTAGATCGGCAGCCCGATGCAGCAGTTGCGCACCATCCGCGCTCGGGCCTCGTCATCCGCGTAACGGGTCAGGCCGAAGAGTTGCAGCGCATCGGCCAGCAGGCGCGCATTCGAGGCGGTCGCGGCGAACGCCGTCGAGTAGAGCACGGCGAAAGCGCCGACGAGAAAGATCCCCAAACCCCACGGACCGAAACTCTCCGAATACATGTTCGCCAGCGTCGGGATCATGTCCTTGTCCGAGACCTTGAGCGCTTTCGCGTGCAGCACCGCCGCGCCGAGCAGATAAAACGCCACTGTGGCCCCCGTGTAGATGACCATCGAAAGCCACGCGTCCACCCGCATCACGCGCATCCAACCCCGCGCGCGGTCGAGCCATCCCGCCACGTCGCGTCCGCCCACCCGCGCCGCGTAGCCTTTCTCCAGGCACCAATAGGGATAATAAATCAGTTCCGAAGCGCCGAGGCCGATGATGCCGAACGCAGCGAAGGCCGAGCCGAAATTTTGTGGGAGTTCGAAGCGGAACCCCTCCGCGAGGTTCGCGGCGGAAATCCGGTACTCGGTCCATTGCAGCGAACCGACCGCGACGACGGTCGCCAGAGTGAAGACGACCACCAGCACGGTGGAAAAAACTTCAACCAGTTTGTAGCGTCCAAGCGCCAGCAGAGCCGCGCATGAACCGCCCACGAACACGGCAATCAACCGATGGTCCAACGGAACCCCGCCCGCTTTGAGCACTTCCGCCGTGCCGCCGATAATTCCGCCGACCTGCGAGATGATCGCCACAAACACCACCGCCCAAACCCAGAGCATCCATGATACCCGCAGGCGCGGGCCGGGAATCTGATTGAGCGCCTGCAAGGTGGTGACGCCTTTGGCCACGGCGTAGCGGCCGAGTTCGACCTGCACAAATACCTTCACCATGCACCCGAGCAGAATCAGCCAGAGCAGCTTGTAGCCGTGTTCCGCCGCCACGCGCGGCGTGACGATCAACTCGCCCGAACCGACGATGCTGGCGGTGACGATCAGCCCGGGGCCGACGTAACGCAGCGCATCGCGAAATCGTAATGGAGCGGGAGCTGTGGAGGTCATCGGCGCGCAGCGTATGAGCAGGTTGCGGCGCGGGTCAAGGAATCGCATCAGGAACGGCGACGCTCACTCAGGATGTTGATTTTGTGGCGGCGCTCGACGCCATCGAACGAACCGTGGATGTTCTTACCCAAGCCGGATTTCAACCTGAGAAATTCGAGTGGTTGATCAATTTTAAGGGGAAATCAAAAGTCAGCCTGCAATTGAGCACGGCGGGTTTCTATCGTGATTTTCCCACCCGATCGGTTCCGACGGAGGTGCATGGCATCCTGCTCAGAGTCGCCTCGCTGGAAGACACGCTTAAGGGGAAAATCCTGGCTTGGAGCGATTCAACGCGACGTCAGAGCAAACGAATCAAGGATCTTGGCGATATAGCCCGGTTGATCGAAACGCATCCGCATTTGTGGAATTGTCTCCCCGATGAACTCAAACAACAAATTGAACGCCCTCTTCGAGATGGAACGGCCTAACTGTCGCAAGCCTGACTTTTTAATTGTTTTCGCGTTCTCGCACCATTTCCTGATTCGACATTTTTCGCATTTCGTCCTATCGTCAATTCATGCCTGCAACATTGGACGCTCTCTCTCACGACGCTCTTGTGTTACCGCCTGACCAACGCATTGCGCTCGCCTATCGCCTTCTCGTCAGCGTCGAGCCTGAATCCGGGCCGGGCGCAGAGGCTGCTTGGGATGCGGAGATCGTGCAGCGAATCGCCCGCTTCGACGCAGGAGAGTCCAAGCCGGTTCCTGCGGCAGAAGTTTTCGCGCGCTTGCGGCAAATTGCCCCCGGCCAATGAGCGTGGTTTTGGAATTCCTGCCAGAAGCGACCTGTGAAGTTGAGGAAGCAACGAGATATTATGAGGAGCGCGTCATTGGTTTAGGTTTTCGCTTCCGTTCCGAAGTCGAAAGCGTTTGTACAGCCATTCTCAAACGGCCGCTTCTCTGGAGCGAGCGTGTTGGTGGATACCGCCGCGTCAATCTTCCGTGCTTTCCTTTCTACATCGCGTATTTCATTCGCGGCGAGCGCATCTTGGTCGCCGCCGTCGGCCACTCGAGCCAACATCCTGACTACTGGAAGCGGCGCGAATCCTGAAGCCAAACCAAACGCTGATAAGAAAGGTCCGGATTTTTCGTTTTTTGATAGGCAAATCTGCAATGGGAATCTAAGGTCAGCGCCGTGAAACCCGAATCGGTCTCGCAAATTCAGCAATACATTCCCATTCTGGGGCCGGTTGCTACGCTGATAATTGGATGCGGAGTCGTATTCATTGCATGGCAGCAGTGGAAGCTCGCTCAGAATAAACTGCGACTAGACCTATTTGATCGACGATACAAAGTCTATGACTCGACTCGGAAGTTTTTGGCGGTGATTACCAGTGAGGCGAAATTCGACAACTCACATCTGTTCGAATTTTACGCTGGAACCTCAGACGCAGGATTTCTTTTTGGTTCTGACGTCGTCGACTACTTAGCGCAAATCCGGAAAAAAGCTCTTAAAATGCGAACCCACCAGAAAACTTATGAACATATGCCAGTTGGCGAAGATCGATCCCGCAATGTAGAGGCAGAGAGTAAGGAGTTGTTGTGGATTAGTGACCAACTCACAGCCATGGCGAAGATATTCACTCCATATCTTGGCCTTTCACACGTAAAATAGTAGTCGCGTTTCCTTTCGTTGCAAAAGCGTTGCCAAAAAAATGGGCGGGCTGTTTCCAGTCCGCCCATTCTGATTTCTGAATTCTGTCTTCTGAATCCGCGACTATTCTTTGTCGTCCTTGACCATGTCGTCGGCGGCGTCGAAGGCGTGTTGCAGGGCAACGAGGTCTTCGCCGGGCTTCAGTGAATCAAGCATCTTCTGCTCTTCCTTGAGCTGTTCGTCGGAATAGCTCGCGGCTTTGATCGAGAGACCGATGCGGCGATCGGCGCGATCAATCTTGATGACGCGCGCGGTCACTTCCTGGTCCGTCTTGAGCACGTTCTTGATCTTATCCACGTGATCTTCGGTGACCTGGGAAATGTGGACGAGCCCATCGATGTCGTGTTGCAGGCCGACAAACGCGCCGAAGCTGGCGAGCTTGGTGACCTTGCCGGTGACGAGGTCGCCGACTTTGTAGAATTTGTCGATGTTGTCCCACGGATCGGTGCTGAGTTGTTTGACCCCACACGCAATCCGTTGGTTGGCCTTGTCGATTTCGAGCACGACCGCTTCGGCGTCGTCGCCCTTCTTGAAGACTTCGGACGGATGATTGATCTTGCGCGTCCAGGAAATGTCCGAGACGTGGATCATGCCGTCGAGGCCTTCTTCGAGTTCGATGAACGCGCCGTAGCTGGTCAAATTGCGAATCTTGCCTTTGACCTTGGTGCCGGGCGGATATTTCTCCATGGCTTTGTCCCACGGATTGGTCTCGAGCTGGCGGATGCCGAGGGAGATTTTCTGCTCGTCGCGATTGATCCCGAGAACGATCGCTTCCAGTTCCTGGCCCTGGGTGAGGATGTCGGAAGGTTTGGCGATGCGCTTGGTCCAGGACAATTCGGTGACGTGGACGAGGCCTTCGACACCGGGTTCGAGTTCCACGAATGCGCCATAGGGAACCAGGTTAACCACTTTGCCTTTGACCTTGGTGCCGACGGTGTATTTGGATTCGATCTGTTCCCACGGATTGGCGAGCTTCTGCTTGAGGCCGAGGCTGACGCGCCCTTTCTCCTTGTTGATGTCGAGCACCACGACGTCGATGTCCTGGCCGACTTTGAGGAGTTCGGAAGGATGGCCAATGCGGCCCCAGCTCATGTCCGTGATGTGGAGCAAGCCGTCGAGGCCGTTCAAGTCGATGAACGCGCCGAAATCGGTCAGGTTCTTGACGGTGCCCTTGCGGATGTCGCCCGGGGTCATGTCGGTCAGGAGCTTGTTGCGCTTCTCGTCGCGCTCGGCCTCGATCAATTCGCGGCGGGAGAGAACGATGTTCTGCCGTTCCTGATTGATTTTGACGACCTTGAAATCGTAAGTGTTGCCGATGAACTGGGCCAAATTTTTCGGCGGGATGATGTCGATTTGCGATGCGGGCAAAAATGCCTCGACGCCGATGTTGACGATGAGACCGCCTTTGACTGCGGCTTTGACCTTGCCTTTGATGGTGGCGCCTTCGTTGGCGATGCTGAGAATGTTATCCCAGTTCTGTTTGAACTCCGCTTTTTCCTTGGACAAAACGACCATGCCGTCTTTGTCTTCCAGTTTTTCGATGAGGACGTCGATGACGTCGCCGACCTTGACGGTTTTGATATCGACGAATTCGTTGCCGGAGACAACGCCTTCGGATTTGTAACCGATATCCACCAGGACTTCCTTGGGGCGGACTTCAATAACGGTTCCCTTGACGATTTCGCCAGCAGCAAAGCGCATCGGCGCCTGCTTCATGGCTTCTTCCATTGTGAGCATAATATTTTTTGCGAATGAATAGAGCCGCGCGACGGGTTCGATCCTTAACCTTACTCTTACTCATAATCCTATTCTTGCTCGTGATTGACCGAGCCGGATTAAGATGACGATTATGATTAAGAGAACGAAGCTACGGATGTCGTTCGTTTAAATTCACCGCACTGACAGACTGAACTGATTTCGGTTAACTGCGTGAGAGAGAGGGAGCATGGCGCAAGCGCTAGATGGCTCCGTGCCTAACGACCGCGTTGCAGGGCAACAGAGGTTAATGGTTAGGTTGGTTGTTGACTTCTCGTTTCTCAGCCTTGGTGAACGTCCGCACACGCGGCATTCGGGCAGTGGAGAAAATACGCTCCCAGCCCAGGAAGGCAAGCGATAATATGAATGTGAAATCGTCCCGACCAGCTTGGCCGGGTGGCCGTGCGCCAGCACTCGCGGCAGCTCGTGATCGAGCCGACGGCGGACTGGCCTTCGCAGATGAAGACCATCGTGCCCTTGCCCTTTTCCTTCTTCTTGTCGAAATGATTTTTGCAGTCCTTCAACTGCGGGATGCGCAACGTGATCGCCTTGGCAACGCAATTCAACTCGCATAATCGAACTGGCTTGAGCAAACTCCCGGCAATGAGCAACGCGGATATAAGATCCAAGTTCATTGCGTTCTTCGACGAGTGCGGCGACCACTCGATGGAGAAAATTGACAAAGATTTCCCGCTGTTCGTTCTTGCTTTAGTGGTGATGGAACGCAATGCCTACCGCGACCAGGCGCTGGTGGAATTCAATCGTTTCAAACTCCGTTACTTCAATCACGAGGGAATCAATCTCCACAGCCGCGACATCCGGCTCGCCAACGGCCCGTTTTCATTGCTGCTCAACTCCAATGTGCGCCCGCGCTTCATGGAGGATTTGAGCGGCTTGATGGATGGACTGCCGTTCACGCTATTCATCTCGGCCATTCACAAGAGCCAGCATCAGCAACAGCGCGGCGGCGACGCGGAAAATCCTTACGAACTCGCCCTCGCTTTCGCGTTGGAAGGATTGGTTCATTTTCTCGAAGCCGCCAGTGAAACGCATTTGCCCATCGTGGCTGAGGCGCGCGGCAAACGGGAGGACAACAGTCTGGAACAAGTTTTCTACCGGCTGATGGCGCGCGGCACCGAGTCGGTGACGGCGGAGCGGTTCAAACGACTGGATTGCCCGCTCAGTTTCCAATCCAAGAAAAACAACATCGTGGGCGTCCAGATCGCTGACCTGTGCGCTCATCCATGCGCCCGGCACATTTTGAATCCGACCCGCCCCAACCGGGCGTTTGAAATCGCGCGAAAGCGCATTTATACGGCGAATGCGGTCAGCGGTTGGCGGGTGTTCCCGTAAAACTCAAATGGGCGTCTCCGGCTTTCGCCAGCGGACGCCCACCGACCGAGCATTCTCAGTCCGGCAAGAGTATCGGCGGAACAACGTGACTGGTCAAGTCGCCACAAACAGGTAATTGTCACTCCTCCACCGGCACGACTAGCAGCCTGTCGGACTTAGCAACTTTAACGGACATAAAGTTCCAAAACGACCACCAAAAATGCCTCGGCTAAAATCAAAACGCCCCATATCGAATTTTAGAGCGTTGCGTTTCCTAAGTCCGACAGACTCCTAGGTCCCCGGTCCACCCTTCACTCTGTCCCTGGACTTTGAACTCCGTTTCGCTGATCTGGTCACCGCGGCGGGCGAGAAACCGGAGGCTAAGCCGCATCACGCCGGGGTATTCCCGCCAATTCTCCCCGTAGCCATCAGCCTGAAACGAAACCGCGTCGGGTCGTGGACGCGGTTCGTGCTGGGACCGAATTCAAAAACCGCGATGCGAGGTGGCCGCGTCAGGCGCAGCTTTTCGCCACGAAGGAGCGGAACCGGCAAGCCGTCCAGCGTCAGGGAATGGATTTCCCGCAGGGTGTTGGTTTCGCTTTGACTCGAAATTGCGGGCTGAATCCCAAGGCCTGCTGCAAACGACATTCCGGCGACCAAGACCAACCCGGCTCGGCGGAAACCGCTACGGCGAAGCGCGCAAATTGAACCTATCTTGAGGTTGCTCAAAGTGAAGATGATTTAGCGGACAAATTTGCAAAATGCAATGCGTCGGTTTCGATCTCGGTGTTTCCGGTGGTCGAATTCTTTTGGCCGATCAAGTTTGTGTTGGGATTTGGCGCCAAGGTGATGCTGCCGTCCAGTTCGATGTCCGCGCCCTTGCACTCGGCATTTTGCCAGCCCTGATATCCGACCACGGCCTTGCCCGTCAGCGTTCTGCAATCCAGACTGGGAACGTATGGCCCGTGAAAAGGCCCCACCTCGGCCATATGCTCTTTCGCCTTTTCCCATTTGGACGCCGCCAGAGTTTTCTGCTTCACCGCCGACAAAGCGACCGTCGCCAAGCCGCACAACAGTCCGAGGAGCCGACCGATGACGCCTCGCCGTTTGCATAATGAATTTTTCATTGGCTAACTGCTTTAGTGGGGATTGATTACTCTGGCGCTTTCAAATTCCCGGCGTTCCCGGCGGCAGACATTCCAACAGGACAGCGCGATTCGGCGCGGTGATTTTCAGTGTCTTCATTCCGTGCGGCACGACGATGCGGTCGAACTGCTTGAGTTGAATTGTCTCGTGCGGCGTGGCAACGGTGCATGAACCTTCCACGACCAGCAGAATGGTGAATCCTTTGGAATGCCATTCGCTGCGTCCGGTCACCGTCGTTCGCAGCACATTGAAACGGTCGGTCATACGCGCGTCCACCAGCGCCTCGCGATGCAGCGCGGTGGATTTTTCCATCGTCTGAGGGTGACAGCGTAAGCGCGATTGCAC
>Ga0163152_10006315_pt1 | contig 13431 bp, 11 predicted proteins | sample OliLakLV19MP8IB2_FD_148635 | JGI IMG/M metagenome (GOLD analysis project Ga0163152, IMG submission 148635) | Freshwater microbial mat bacterial communities from Lake Vanda, McMurdo Dry Valleys, Antarctica - Oligotrophic Lake LV.19.MP8.IB-2 | ecosystem: Environmental > Aquatic > Freshwater >... | reverse complement strand
CTCCCGGTCCTGGTGGCGGCGCGCGAAGACGCGCTCCGGAGTCCGTGGAGAAAACGATCGTACGGACTCCCGGTCCTGGTGGCGGCGCGCGAAGACGCGCTCCGCGTGGCGCCCGACTGCGGTAGGCTCGCGGCCCGATGAACCGCGGCATCGCGCTGTTCGTGGCGCTCGCCATGCTGCTGGCGCACGCGCTGGCGATCCACGACGACGGCGAGGGGCGCTTCGCGTTCCCGTACGACCAGGCGTACGTCGCGCTGCGACTGGCGCGCAACCTCGTGTTCGAGAACCAACTGGCCTGGAATCCGGGCTCGGCCGCGTTCGAGAGCTACCCGTCGGCCGCGTGGGTCGTCGTGTGCGCGGTGGCCGAGCGCATCGGACCGCCGCTCGGCCTCTCGACGAACCTGAGCGTCCAGACGCTCGGGATCCTGACGGCGCTCGCGACGCTGGTCGTGATCTCGCGCTTCCGCGCCGAGCGCAGCGCGTCGCTGATCGCGCCGCTCTTCCTGGCCGCCAGCGGGGGCTTCGCGGCGGCGTCGGCCAGCGGGCTCGAGTACGCGCCGTTCACGCTGTTCGCCGCGGCCGCGTTCTACGCGCTCGAGCGCGGCCGTTCCCTCTTGTTCGCGGTCTGCGCCTCGCTCGTGTGCCTCACGCGGCCCGAAGGCATCGTCATGGTGGCTGCGTTCGCGGCGATCCGCGCGTTCGGGCGCCCGAACGACGACGAGGGCGCGCCACGCCGAGTCGCCTGGGCGGCGTTCACGGCGCCGATCGGCCTGTTCCTGGGCGTCGCGATCCTGCGCACGATCGGGACGGACTTCTTCCTGCCGCCGGACCTGCACTCGCTCCTCTTCCCGGGAGAAGGGCAGTGGCGCGAGGGTTTCGCGTCGCTGCGCGAGTTCGCGGTCGTCGCCGTCACACCGCTGCTGCTCGTGTTCCCGGCTGCCTACCTCGTGCGCGGCGAGCTGTCGTGCACCGGCGCGCACGCGGTGTTCCTGGCGCTTTCCTGGTGCGTCGCGGCAGCGCTGCTCGGGCGCGGGACGCTGCCCTTCCACATGGCGTTCGTGCCGGCGCTGCCGTTCATCTGCCTGGCTGTGCAGGAGGGCATGATCACGGCGCTCGACGGCTCCTCGACGCTGCGCCGGAGGCTGACGCTGTTCGTGTTCGGCGCCGGGCTCGTGGGATCGGCGCTGGCCAGCCGCACGCCGGCCGACCTCGGGCCGCTGCCGATCCAGGCCATGCACGAAGCCTGGGTGCGACCGCGCGAGTCGGCGCGGTTCGACGGCGCGCAGCCGCTCGCGCGCCTCGGTCTCATGGAGGAGATCGACATCACGCGCCGGCTGCGCAAGGCCGGGATCTTCTTGCGCGACAACGTCGACCAGTCGTCCAGCGTGCTCACGCCGTGGCCCGGCGCGATCGGGTACCTGTCGCGCCTGACCGTGCACGACGTGCTGGGTCGCACGGATCCGCTGAATCCGCTCGACCGCCCGCGCGCGTGGTCGCGGTCAGGACGCGTCGACATCGTGGCCGTGCTGGGGCGCGAGGACGATTTCATCGTGCCCTACTCGACGCTGCGGCGCTCGCCGCCGACCCTGGGCGAGCTCGCGCGCACGTGGATGGAGGGCCTCGATTCCCGCGCGGCCGAGCCGGGACGGATCAAGGATGTCGAGCGCGCGCTGGCCGGCTACGAGCTGATCACGGTGCCGATCGAGGACTACACGCGCGAGCGCGCCTCGATCGGCCGCGAGCCGTTCCTGCTGCTGCGCCACTCGCGCCTGCGCCAGCGTCCGATCCTCTCGATCGAGCGCGTCGAAGATGCCGTGCGCGTCGGTGTCAAGGGCGCGCGGCACGTGCAGCTCGCGGAGCTCGAGATCAGGATCCAGGACGACGTCGGGCACGCGTTCACGCTGCGGCCGACGGGCGAGCTGGATCCGACGGCGACGGCGCGCACGCGGCTCGCGCTGCTGCTCTACGACAGCGGGACGCGCGAGCTGGAGCTGTGCCGTATGACGCTGCCGCCGCATCCGACGGGCGGTCGCTGGGTCAGCGCGACGGCGCGCCTGCTGAACCCGGGATCGCGCGGCGAGGGCGATCCGTGGGAGGCGGTCAGCGACCGGGCGTCGGTGCCGTGGTGAGAACTGGGGAACGATCGGGAGCGAGAAAAGAACCGGGACTACGTACCTGTTGCAACCGCCCCTAGGGCTGGGGCTCCGGACAGTTTGTCCTACGCGCAATCCTCTCGGCCCGAGCCGTGGCTAGTCTCCTGGCATGAAAGTCACCCTGATCCCGGCCGAATACGCCACGGCCCTTCCCAACGGCCTCTTCACCATCGTCAACGGCGGTATCGAGAGCCTGTCCATCGGCCCTTCCGAGAAGGCTGCGATGCTTCAGGGCTACCTGTTGGTCCGAATCCAGCAAGAAGCGCCTGAAGGTGGCAAGCACTCGCTCCGCATGACGCTCATGGACGCGGACGGCCAAGCCAAGGCCCCACCGATCAACTTCGGTTTCGAGTCGCCGACGAGCACGGCAGCCGTGGCGATGGCGCTCGGCGTGAACGCGCAGCTCGAGCCGGGCGAATACGCCTTCCACGCCGTTCTAGACAACCAGCTCATGGCTTCCGCCCCGGTGATGATCATCCGGCAGAAGCCCGCGAAGGGCGGCCGGAAGCCTAAGACTAGCGAACCCCAGTAGGGCCTGTCGGCGTGGGGATCGGAGCCGGCTTGGGCTGCACGGTGGTCCCGCTCACCTTGATGGACGTGAGCATGGCTTCGCCCTGTAGCTGGGCCATCGGTGTCTCGAGGGTGAAGATCGTGTTTGCCATGTGGGTATCTAGTTTATCGGCCTCCGTGCCTCGCAGGGGCAAAGGGCGAGCCTTTTACCAGGTGGCGGCCTTGGCCGAAGTATCGGCGTTTCCACTCAACGTGCCAGTCCGGCGCCCGCCCGGCCTCACGGCGGAGCCTCGAGGGCGGTGTTGAGCAGGAAATTCCCAATTCTGAGAGCCAGGTTTCACAGCCACGACGCCCCGTAGCGGCTGCAACAGGTACCTAGTCCCGGAAAAAACCGGCGAAACCCACGCTCGAGGGCGCAGTGGCGCGGCGACAGCACTGGTGGCGCCGCGCCCTCGGTCGCCGCGACTAGGTGATGCTGTACCGCTTCAACTTGCGGTAGAGCGTGCTCTTCCCGAGCTTGAGCAGCCGCGCTGCCGCCAGCTTGTCGCCGCCGCACTCCGCGATCGCGCGCAGGATCGCCTTGCGCTCGTAGAGCTCGAGGCTGACCGGCTCGGAGTCGGCGATGTCCCAGGCCTTGCTGTCGCGCGCGGAACCGGTTGGACGGGCGTGCGGCGTGATCTCGCGGTCGACGATTTCCGGAACGCGGTGCGTCCCGCTCGTCGAGGCTGCATGCGGCGGCGGACGCGGCACGATCATCTCGTCGCGCTCCTGGGAGCCCGTGTGCTCGCGCACCGAACGCGGCAGGTCGTCGAGCGCCACCGTCGGGCCGCGCGCGTGCGCGCAGGCGCGCTCGAGGCACGATTCGAGCTCGGCCGCGTGCCCCTGCCAGTTGTGCTCGCGCAGCGCGGAAAGCGCCGCCGGCCCGATAGCCGTCACGCCGTGCGCGCCGCCGAATCGGCGCACGAACGCCAGCGCGAGCGGCTCGACGTCCTCGGGGCACCCGGCCAGGCCGGGCACGCGGATCGCGTGCGCGTTCAAGCGCGCCAGCAGGTCCGCCAGGAAGCGGCCCTCCGCGACGGCGCCCGACAGCTCGGCGCTGCTGGAGGCCACGATGCGCACGTCCAGGCGCTCCGAGCGCGGCGACCCGCGCCGCTCGATCGAGCCCGTCTCCAGGAAGCGCAGGAGCCGCGCCTGGAGCGCCGGCGGCATCTCGTTCACGTCCTCCAGGTAGAGCGTGCCGTCCTGCGCCAGGTGGAACAGGCCCGGGCGCTCGGCCGAACCGTTCGCGCGAGCCAGGCCGAAGAGCTCCTGTTCGAGGTGGTCCTCGGTGTGCGCGCCGCAGTTCACCGTGACGAAGCTGCCGGTCGCGGTGCCCGACCAGTGAATTGTGCGCGCGACGCGGCGACGGCCCGAGCCGCGCTCTCCCAGCAGCAGCACCGGATCGTGGCCGGTGGCGGCGTGCGCGACTTCCTCGCGCAGGCGCTCGGCCGACGGGCTGGCGCCCAGCAGGTTGCACGGCCGGTAGAGCTCGCGCGCCGCCTCGATCAGCGGCGTGGCTTCGCTGCGCGAGAGACCGGGCTCGCCCACGCGCAGCGCTTCGGCCGCCAGGCGGCGGCGCAGGCCGTCGTGCAGCGCGACGATGCGCAGCGCCGGCCCTTCCTCGCGCGGCTGCGGCAACAGCGGCACGACGACCGCCAGCATCGTGCGCGCCAGCCGGCCGCGGCGCGGCGGGAGGTCGAAGCGCAGGCCCTCGCGCGCCTCGACGCGCGCGTCGCGCACGAACGCCTCGAGCCCGCTGGCCGGCACGAGGCTGCCCAGGTGCGCGCCCTCGATGCGCCCACCGAGCAGCTCGCTCGCGCCGCGGTCGGCGTGGCGCACGAGGCCCTCGGCGTCGACGAGCAGGACCCCATCCGGCCGGCCCGACGCCAGCTCGCGCAACGCGGCAGCGTGATCCGGGCTCAACGGCGGCTCAGGCTCGCCGCGGTCTCCGGCGCGCCGCCTCAGCTCGGCACCCGTCCGGATTTCACCGGCCGGCCGGAGGGCGTCGGCGGTCGAGCGCGGCGCTTCGCGCGCGGCTCCCAGGGCCGAGACCTGCACCATCAGCTCCTCGAGTCGCGCGCGGTGCCGGGCCAGGGCGCGCAGCACGTGCTCGAGCGCGGGCAGCTCCGGGCGCGCCAGGAACGCGTCGCAACCCGCGTCGTAGGCGCGCGCCATCTCCTCCACACCGGACGGGTCGTCCACGTAGATCACGACCGGCACGTGCGCGCGCTCGGGCACGGCCTTGAGGCGGCGGCAGACTTCGCACCCGTCGATCCCGAGGCTCAGCCGCGCGTCCACCAGGACGGCGTCGAACAGGCCCGAGCGCGCTTCGACGAGGCCACGCGCGCCGTTCTCGGCGAGCGTGAGCGCGTGCCCGGCCTCGGACAGCCGGCTCCGCAAGATCAGGCGTCGCCCTGAGTCTTCGTCGATGACGAGCAGACGGGCCATGAACGGTTTCCTCGAGAGCGGGCATGCAGCGGGGGTTGCACGTCGCGCGCGGTGGCGAAGCGTCGGGAAGTGACGGCGGAGCGTCGGGCGTTCCGCGTCCCGAGGGTAGCCATCCCGATCCGAACTGAGAAGCGGGGATACACGACGCGCTCATGCGCGTCGCGCGCTGCGTGCGCGCGATGCACGCCGCGCTCGGCGCAGCCGGCATGGTTGCCGGCAATTGAGAGTCCGTAGATCGGTCCGCGCGCGGTTCGGCCGACTTCTCGCCGACACGGTTCCGTGGGCGGGATGTCCCACCGGCCCGCCAAGCTCGTCTCCAGGCGCGCGGGACTGGTGGGCGATGAGGGATTCGAACCCCCGACTTCCTCCATGTAAAGGAGGCACTCTACCGCTGAGTCAATCGCCCCTGCGCAGCTCGCGCACCGGCCGCTATCCTGCCGCGCCCGCCCGGCGCCGGCGACCCCCCGCCTCCACGCTACCGCTCGCAACCATCTCCGGACCCCCACAGCTCCTATTCATGCGCATCGCCGTCGTCGGATCGGGCTACGTGGGCCTCGTCGCGGGCACTTGCTTCGCCGAGAGCGGGAATTCCGTCGTCTGCATCGACATCGACCCGGAAAAGATCGCCCAGCTCCAGCGCGGCGTGGTTCCCATCTACGAGCCTGGCCTGCAGGAGCTCCTCGAACGCAACATGCGCGACGGGCGTCTGGCCTTCACGACCAGCTATGCCGAGGGCATCCCGCGCGCGGAGGTCGTCTTCATCGCCGTCGGCACGCCGCCGGGCGAGGACGGATCGGCCGACCTGAAGTACGTCCTGGCGGCCGCGCGCGAGACCGGGCGCCACCTGACGGGCTATGCAGTCGTCGTCGACAAGTCGACGGTACCGGTCGGGACGGCGGCCAAGGTCGCCGACGCGATCCGGGGCACCACGAAGCAGCCGTTCGACGTCGTCAGCAACCCCGAGTTCCTGAAGGAGGGCGCGGCGATCGACGACTTCCTGAAGCCTGACCGGGTCGTGATCGGCAGCAGCAACAAGCGCGCGGCCGAGGTCATGGAGGAGCTCTACGCGCCGTTCGTGCGCACCGGGAACCCGATCCTGCACATGGACGTGGCCTCGGCCGAGCTGACCAAGTACGCGGCCAACGCCATGCTGGCCACGCGGATCTCGTTCATGAACGAGATCGCCAACATCTGCCTGCGCGTCGGCGCGAACATCGACCAGGTGCGCAAGGGCATCGGCTCGGACGCGCGCATCGGTTCGCGATTCCTGTTCGCGGGCGTCGGGTACGGCGGATCGTGCTTCCCCAAGGACGTGCAGGCGATCGTGCGGTCGGCCGGCGAGCTGGGATACGACTTCCGCATCCTCAAGGCCGTCGAGGCGGTCAACGAGCAGCAGAAGCACCTGCTCGTCGAGATGGTGCAGAAGCACTTCGGGAAGAACCTGGCCGGCCGCCGGCTGGCCGTGTGGGGGCTGTCGTTCAAGCCCAACACGGACGACATGCGCGAAGCGCCCGCGGTGGTCGTGATCGAGGGGCTGCTGGCCGCGGGCGCCAAGGTGACGGCCTACGACCCCGAGGCGATGGACGAGTGCAAGCGACGCCACCTGGGTGATCGGATCGACTACGCCGACGTGCCGATGGCGGCGCTCGACGGCGCGGACGCGCTCGTGCTCGTGACGGAATGGAACGAGTTCCGCCGCCCTGATTTCGAGGCCGTGAAGTCGGCCCTGAAGAACCCGGTGATCTTCGACGGCCGCAACATCTACCCGCGGCCGACGCTCGAGCGGCTGGGCTTCACCTACTACGGCATCGGCTGCTGATGCGCTTGCGCATCAGCACACCAGCGCTTCTGGGGCCCGCGCCGACTGAGTAGGAACAGAGCGGCCCGTCCAGCCGAAGCCGCACGAACCGCCCCATGATGTCGTGGCGATCGGAGTGAGCGTCGGTGCGCATCCCGCCGCCGCTCGGCGGCGAAACGAACGCGCGTCGAGCGTTCCCTTCGACCGGGAGTGGTCTACCGCGCGCGCGGGACCGATGGAAGAGGGCAGCGCGCGGGTTCACTTCGCCGGATTCTTCTCGGCGCGCTCGCGCTCGCGGCGCTCGATCGCGCGCGCCAGATCCTCCTGCGCGCGCATCGCCGCCAGAGCGGCGACCACGCGCTCGCCCAGTCGCGACTCCTCCTGCGCCGCGTCGGAGAGGCGCTCGCGGCAGCGCTCGAGCACGCCGGCCGCGCCCTCCAGGTCGCCGCGCACGACGAGGTGTTGCGCCCAGGCGTCGAAGGCGCGGATCCGGTCGAGCGGGTCGTCGCCTTCCTCCCCGACGCGCTTCCACGTGCGCACGGCGTCGTCGCCGCGGCCCAGTTCGGACAAGATGCTAGCGGCCCACAACGCGGCGTCGTCGCGCTGGCCGGGTGCCGCCGCGTCGTCGGCGACGACGGCTTCGTAGGCCCCGAGCGCCTCGGCCATGCGTTTCGCGCGACGCTCGAGGTGACCCAGCTCGAGCGCGGCGCGCACGCGCCACGGCGTGCCGGTGCCGCGCTCGCGCGCCACCTTGAAGTCGGCCCGCGCTGCGTCGAGGTCGCCGTCCTGCCGCAGCAGCTCCGCGCGGCGGTACGCGGCCTCGGCGCAGGCCGCGGCGTCGCGGCCGAAGTGCGTGCGCACCGCGCCGTAGGCCTCGACCGCGCGCCGACGGGCGTCCGCGCGCGCCGCGGGCTCGATCCCACGCAGCGCGCGTCGCAGGCCGTCGGCGTGATCGAGCTGCGCGCGCGCGCTCTCGAGCTTGGGCACGGCCGGCGCGGCCTCGGTCCGGGCCCGCTCCTTGGGCGTCTCGGCCGCACGCCCCGGCAGCGCCGCGCCCAGCACACAGAAAACGATCCCCACGCTGCTCGACAGTCTCATCGTCCGCTCCTCCGCGCGCCCTGCGGCACGCTCTTCGTCGTCGGCGCGGGCGTGGCCCGGGCGCCCCGCGCGCCCCGGCCCGTCCGCGGTTCGGGCAGGACCGCTTCCTCGGGCGGCCAGTCGAATTCCTCGTCGACGAGGAAGCGCTGGATCAGCGCGCGCGTCAGCCGCCGTCGCGCGCGGAACACGCGCACCTTGGCCATGCGCGGCGCGCGCTCGCACACGCGGCTCGCGCGCCCGCGCGGCGTGTCGTCGCCATACCAGGCCGCGAGCACGCCGCGGTCTTCCGGTCGCAGGCCGGCCATCGCGGCCTCCAGGTGCTCGAAGACGGCGCAGCGCTCGACGAGCTGGCCCGAGAGCGCCATGCGCACCTCCCCCTCCGGCTCGCCCGGGATCTCCTCGCGCCCCTCGAGCGCGTCGAACACCTGGTCATCGTGCTCGGCACGCGGAAGTCGCCGTTCGCGCCGCATGCGGTCGCGCAGCACGTTGAGCGCGATCCGCAGGAGCCACGGCCGCAACCGCTCGGGGCCCGTCAAGTGCATGCGGAACCGCGCCGCCCGCAGCATCGCCTCCTGCGCGACGTCCTCGATCTCGGCGTCGTCGCGCGTGAAGCGGCCCAGGTACGCGACGACGACCGGTCGCAGCTCGCCGAGGTCGGTCCAGGTGGGGGTCTGTCGGCAGGCAGCGTGCACGCGGTCTCCTCGTCGCCCACGGAGCGCGGGCATGGAGAAGACGCGCGAACGGCGCGGACCGCCGATTCCACGACGTCCGCGCAGACACGGTTCGCGCGCGCGCCGGAGCACGGACCGGGGATCCCGCGCGCGAGAATCGTTCGAGGAGGCCGGATCGAACGGGCTGCGCAGCGCACGCGAGCTCCGCAGCGCACGCGAGCTCCGCGGCGCGCGCGCATCATCCCGCGTGGAGCGCCCTCTCCCGACTCCCGGTTCCGGCGCGATTTCCGGACACGATCCAACCGCGCGCGCAACGGACCTGGACCTGCGCAGGAACGCGCGGTGGTAGGCTCAGCGCTCCGCCGTCCCGCTCGACGTCCAGGAGCCTGTCATGAGCACGAGTCCTTCCTCCCGCCGCGATTTCCTGCGCGCCACGGCCGCCACGACGGCGGCGTTCTCGTTCGCCACGTGGGCCTGCGCAGAGCCTCGCGCCGCCTCGCAGACGCTTGCGGCGAAGCCGGCGAAGTCCGCGCTCGAGCGCCGCCGCTTCGGCAAGACGGACATGGACGTCACGATCCTGGGCTTCGGCGGCGCCGAGATCGGCTACGAGAAGACCGACCAGGCGACGGTGGACAAGCTGCTGAACGCGGCGCTGGACGCCGGGCTCAACACGATCGACACGGCCGAGTGCTACGTCGACTCCGAAGTGCAGATCGGCAAGGCGATCGGCGGCCGGCGCAAGGAGTTCCACCTCTTCACGAAGTGCGGCCACTACGAGGAGGGCAAGGGCCGCGGCAACGACTGGTCGAAGGCCGGGATCCTGAAGTCGGTGGAGCGCAGCCTGCAGCGGCTCGAGACGGACGCGGTGGACCTGGTGCAGCTGCACTCGTGCTCGCTCGAGGAGCTCCAGAAGGGCGAGTGCATCGAAGCGCTCGAGCAGGCCAAGAAGGAAGGCAAGACGCGCTACATCGGCTACAGCGGCGACTCGCAGGCCGCGCGCTACGCCGTCGAGAGCGGCCGGTTCGACTCGCTGCAGACCTCGGTCAACATCTGCGACCAGGAGTGCATCGACCTGGTCCTGCCGCTGGCGCGCGAGAAGAACATGGGCGTCGTCGCCAAGCGCCCGATCGCGAACGCGGTCTGGCGCCACGACGACGACAGCGACAAGGGCTACAGCAACGAGTACTGGAAGCGGTTGAAGGAGCTGAAGTACGAGTTCGTTCAGGGCGAGAACCGCAAGAACGCGGGCCCGGGCGGCCCGGCCGACGTCGCGCTGCGCTTCACCGCCTCGGTGCCCGGCGTCCACGTGCTGATCGTCGGCACCACGAAGCCCGAGCGCTGGCAGCAGAACGCCGACCTCATGAAGGCCGGGCCGCTCGCCAAGGAACAGTACGAGGCGATCCGCGCGCGCTGGAAGCAGGTTGCCAAACCCGACTGGATCGGTCAGACGTAGGTACGGTCGACTTTGCTGTCGACCACCATCGCGCGCGCCAGCTCGGCCGCGCGCGCTTCGCCGGCGAATTGCGCGACGAGCGACAGCGCGAAATCGATCGCGGTGCCGGCGCCCTGGCTGGTCGTGACGAGGCCGTCGCGCACGACGCGTTCGTCCGGCACGACCTCGACGCCCGTGAGCGCTGCGCGGACCGAAGGGTGCGACGTCGCGCGCTTGCCCTGCAGGATCCCGGCCGCGTGCAGCACGGTCGGCGCGGCACAGATCGCGGCCGTCGGACGACCCGCGGCGTTCAAGCGCTTCGCGATTTCGGCCACGCGTCCGTCGGCCAGCAGGTTGCGCGTGCCGGGCTGACCGCCGGGGACGACGAGCGCCGTGAACGCGCCCGTGTCGAGCTGGCCGAGAGCCGCATCCGGCACGACCGCGATGCCGTGCGCGCCCTTCACGGGACCCGGCCGCAGCGACGCAACGGTCACGTCGAGGTCTGCGCGCCGGAGGATGTCGACGATCGCGGTGAACTCGATCTCCTCGAAGCCCTCCGCCAACGGAACGAGTATGCGCTCGGTGCTCGGCATGATGCGGCCCAGCGTGCGCAGTGACAGGCATGCGCGCAAGCCGGGTCGAGGGTAGCCTCGGAGGCATGCCGACCCTCCTCGCGCTCGCGTTGGCCTTCGCTTCCCAGTCTCCGGCTGCCGCGCCGACGATCGACGTCGCGGCCCTGCTCGAGCCGATCCGCAAACAACAGGACGTGCCCGGCCTCGTCGGCGCGATCCTCACGGTCGACGGGCTCCAGCACGTCGGCGCCTGCGGCGTGCGCGAGCGCGGCCGAGCCGAAGCCCTCGAGCAGGATGATCCGATGCACCTGGGTTCGTGCACGAAGTCGATGACGGCGACCCTTTGCGCCGTGCTCGTCCAGGAGAAGAAGCTCGACTGGGACAGCCGCCTGACGGTCGTGCTCCTGGACCTCGTGCCGGAAGCCGACGCGGGCTGGAGCAAGGTGACCCTCGCCGACCTGCTCGTGAACCGCGGCGGGGCGCCGGGCGATGTGGAGCCCGACCTCTGGGCCGTGCTCTGGAAGGGCTACAAGACGCCGGGTCAGGGGCGACTTGTGCTGACGAAGGCGATGTTGCAGACCAAGCCCGTCGCCGCGCCCGGAGAGCGCTTCGTCTACTCGAACGCCGGCTTCTCGCTGGCAGGCGTCATGGCCGAGAGCGCAGCGAAGGCGCCATTCGAGCACCTGCTCGAGGTCCAGCTGTTCGAGCCGCTCGGCATGCGGACGGCGGGTTTTGGTGCGCCCGGGAAGCCGGGCAACGTGAACGAGCCGCGCGGCCACCGGGCGTCGGGCGAGCCCGTGCAACCGGGGCCAGGCTCCGACAACCCCGAGGCGATCGCGCCAGCGGGGCGCGTGCACTGCTCAGTGCCAGACTGGGCGAAGTACATCGCGCTTCACTTGCGCGGTGAGAAGGAAGGCGGGCTCGGGCTCTCGTCCCAAACCTTCGTCCGTCTGCACGCGCCCCTGCGCGACGCCGGCGAGAGCGAAGGCGACGGCTATGCGATGGGCTGGTCCGTGACGGAGCGGCCGTGGGGCGGCCGCGTGCTGATGCACAACGGCTCGAACACGATGTGGTTCTGCGTCGCATGGCTCGCGCCGGACAAGGGCTTCGCGGTCCTCGCGGCGACGAATCAGGGCGGCGACAAGGCCGAGAAAGCGTGCGATCAGGCTTCCGCGGCGCTGATCGGCGCGTGGCAGAAGGCCGAATCCGCCGCGAAGGCGCCCAAGTGAGCGAGAAGCGCCGCGCCCTCGTGTCCGCCTGCCTGCTGGGCCGTGAATGTCGCCACGACGCGCGCGCCAACACGGACGGCGTGCTCGCGCGCGAGCTCGCCGCCCAGGGTCTCGTGCCCGTCCCCTTCTGTCCCGAGGAACACGGCGGCCTCGGCACGCCCCGCCCGCCGGCGTGGATCGAGCGCGAATCGGCCGCTGCCGTGCTCGACGGGCGCGACCGCGTCGTGACGGATGCCGGCCGGGACGTCACGCTAGAGTTCGTGCGCGGTGCGCAGGGCGCGCTCGACGCGTGTCGCGCGCACGGGATCGTGCAAGCGTTCCTGAAAGCGCGCTCGCCCTCGTGCGGCTCGAGCCACACGCACGTCGCGAACCAGGTCGTGCCGGGCCGCGGCGTCACGGCCGAGCTGCTCGAGCGCCATGGGATCGCGGTGACCTCGGTCGAGGGGCGGCGCGAGTAGCCACGTCGCCGCGCGGTTCCGTGCGGTGCCGGATTGGCTCTGGTCGACCTCTCAGCTCGGATGGCTCACGAAAGCCGGGTGGTGGAGCGATTGATTCGGCGGACCTTCGCGACACCGCCTGCGGGAGAGGCTCGAATCTCTGCCGAATCAAGTTCTGTCCTGAGACCCGGCAGCAGCGCGAGGCCTCGCAACCGAGCGACGCCTCGGCGCTTGGCGACCAGAGGCGCGATTCGTCCGACCTGGCGGCGATGCCCCAGCGTCGCCCGGCTCAGGTCGGGTTGGTGGCCCAGACCTCGAGGTTCGGCACGAACGAGCGGTCGTCGAGCTCGAGCAGCGCCACGATCGCGCGCGCGATGTCCTCGCTGACGAGCTTCGTCGCGTTCGTCGCCTTCCTTGATGCGCGGCCCGCGTGCGCGCCGAAGTCGTTCTGCACCTCGCTGGGATCGACCTGCATGACGCGCACGTTCGACTTGCGCAGCTCCGCGCGCCAGCACTCGGTCAGGCCCGACAGCGCGAACTTCGACGAGCAGTAGGCCGACCCGCCCGCGACGCCGCGGCGCGCAGCCGTCGAGCCGACGTTGATGATCGCGCCGCGCTTCGCCGCCACGAAGAACTTCGCGCACTCGCGGCCGACGAAGAACGCGCCCAGCGTGTTCGTCTCCCACGTGCGGCGGAAGTCGTCGGCCGACGTCTCGACGAGCGCGCCGAACGAGCCGTGGCCGGCGTTGTTCACGAGCACGTCGAGCCCGCCCAGCCCGCTCGCCGCGTGCTCGACGAGCTGCTTCACGTCCTCCTCGCGCGACACGTCGGCCACGAAGGGCATGGCTCCGATCGCGGCCGCGGTCTCCTTCAGGCGCGACTCCGTGCGCCCGCAGATCGCGACCTTCGCGCCGCGCCGCACGAGCAGCTCCGCCGTCGCGCGCCCGATCCCGCTGCCGCCGCCCGTCACCAACGCCCGACACGATTGGAGGTCCATGGCGCTCACTCTAATCGACGGCGACCTCGACGGGCGGCGGCAGCGGG
>Ga0163152_10006313_pt1 | contig 13435 bp, 8 predicted proteins | sample OliLakLV19MP8IB2_FD_148635 | JGI IMG/M metagenome (GOLD analysis project Ga0163152, IMG submission 148635) | Freshwater microbial mat bacterial communities from Lake Vanda, McMurdo Dry Valleys, Antarctica - Oligotrophic Lake LV.19.MP8.IB-2 | ecosystem: Environmental > Aquatic > Freshwater > Lake... | reverse complement strand
CACCCAAAACGCGCGAACCGCCCTGGCGCTGATGACTGCTGATTTACGAGCCGCCTGTCCGCTCTCCAAGGATTTCGATTTCCTGGGCATGGCCCGCCTGTTGGAGGAGGTCGAGGCGGACAATCTCGATTTCGCCACCCATAATTATTTTCCACGCCGACCGGGCGAAAGCGATTTTTGCGAGGTCAGCTATTTTCTCGAAAAAGACAACGAGGGAAGGTTCAACCTCTGGCGCCGTCGCAATCCCACCATCGCGCTGGATCCGCTCGTCGGCGGGATGCGTGAGGAAATCGCCCGGGATCTGCTCGGGTTGCGGTTTGAATACTTTGACGGGTTCGACTGGTACGATGACTGGGGCCAACTGGAGCCGCGCAAAAAGGAAACAGATCCCTTGCTCGAACCGCCAAACCTCTTCGGCATGCCCGAGGCGGTGCGAATCACGCTTCAATTCGATCCAAACCCCGCAAAACGTCCCGCGTCCGGCGAGCCGGCCGAGAAGGAACCAGCCCTGGTTTTTCAGACAGTCGTTCGAATCGAGCTGGCCGCGCGTTCCACCGCTTCTTCCGCAGGAGAAGGCCAGGCCGGGGATCAACCGCAAGTCGCAACTCCGGGAGGTCAACCCAACTGATGCGCACGAAAGCTTCCATCCTAGTCGGCCTGCTCTGGTGCCTGGCGCTTCTCTCGGTCGTCGTGATCGGATTGCTGCACTCCGCGCGGATGGATTTGAACGTCGTGAAGAATCACGGGGATCGGATTCAGGCCCGCTACCTCGCACTGGCCGGCGTCGAAAAGGCCAAGGCGCTCTTGTATCACGACATGCTCAAACGCCGGGGCGCAGCACTCAACCACACTGGCCAGCTTTACGATGATCCGAGGGAATTTCGCGATGTGACCTTCGGGCGCGGGAGTTTTCGCGTGATCCGCCCAATGCCCGAGAACGGCGAGATGATCTACGGAATCAGCGATGAGGAGAGTCGGTTAAATCTAAATGTCGCCACACCGGAAAATCTCACAAAACTAACGGGCATGACTCCCGACGTCATCGCGGCAATCCTCGACTGGAGGGACGGGAACAATGCCGTGACTCCAAACGGCGCGGAGGCGGATTACTACGCTTCCCTGCAACCGCCTTACCTCCCGCGAAACGGCCCGTTCCAGACGACGCGCGAACTTTTGATGGTTCGAGGCGTCTCCCACCACCTTTTGTTAGGCGACGACATTGAGCATAACGGGTTGCTGGAACCGGACGGGAACGGCGAAACTTCTTCGAGTCGCGATCGGGGGATTCTCCTCGACCCAGGCTGGGCCGCCCTGCTCACTGTGAATTCTGCGGTAAACAACCAGAGTGCCTCCGGAAAAAACCGCGTGGATATTCAGACCGCGACCGAAGGTTCTCTCACCTCCATCAAAGGGATTACTCCCCAGATTGCGAAAGCCATCATCGCAACCCGGGACCGGAATAAATTTGAAAGCATCGCCGGGCTGCTCGACGTGGCGGAAACGCAAAATCAACCCGGCCAGCCGGGAAACCCGCCGAACCGCCCGGGCTCCACCCGCAGCCCGTCCCCCGGTGGATCATCCGGTCCGACCGGCCCCCGGTTGATCAGCGAAGAATTGTTCATCGACATCGCCGACGACGTCACGGTAGTGTCCGACAACCATCAGCCCGGCGTGGTCAACATCAACACAGCCAGCCTGGAGGTGCTCACCTGTCTGCCGGGGATCGAGCCCGAGCTGGCCCAGGCCATCATTTCGTATCGCAAGTCGAGCGGCTATTTCCCGAACATCGCCGCTGTGTTGGAAGTGCCTGGGATGAATCGCGAGATCTTCAAGCGGGTGGCCCCGCAACTGACCGCCCGTTCGGAGACCTTTCGCATCCTCAGCGAAGGAAAAGTGACCTCCACCGGCGCGCGCCAATGCATCCAGGCGATCGTCCACATCGAACGTTACACCATCGACACCCTTGCCTACCGGGACGATCTATGAACGCATCTCCATCATGAACTCACCCACTGTCTATATCGAGATCAGCCAAAGTTCCTTCAAGCTGCTCAATGGCCGGGAGGCATTCGAGTTCTCGCTCGACCGCCAGCAGAACGGACGACTCGCCGATGCGGGCAAGGAAAAGTTGACCTCCAGCCTTCAGGATTTTCTCAAGAGAAAAAACTGGCAGACCAAACTCCCCGCCTGGTGCGCAATCGGAGCGAGGGGCGTCTCCCTGCGCCGCCTGACGCTTCCCGCTTCGACGAAAGACGAACTCCGCCGGCTCCTTCGCCTGCAAATCGAAACAGAATTTCCTCTACCTCCCGAACAACTGGCCTGGGGCTACCAGGTGCTGCGACAGACCGGTTCGCGGCTTCAGGAGATTCTGGTCGTCGCAGTGAAGAAGGAAATGGTGGAGGATTATTCGCAACTTCTATCAGCCTGCGGATTGAGTCCCGTCTTTACCGTGGCGCCGCTGGCCCGCGGCGTGATGTGCCCCGATTCGCGCCAGCACTATTCGATTTTGGAAGTTGGGAGTAGCCATTCGGAATTGATTACTTTCGAGGACGGCGCACCCGCGTCGATTCGCATTCTCCCATGGGGCAGCGAACAAGTGACAGGCACCATCAAGACAGAAACCGCCACCAGCCCCGACGAGGCCGGGAAGCCGAAACCCGTGTCGGAAGGCGACCACGCTCCGAATGCGGCTGATTCTTCGTCCGCGGGAATCGAGTCGCTGGCCCAATCCATCGATCCCAAGTGGATCGGTCAAACGCTCTATCTATTGGGGGCAAGTGTGCGCCAACCGGAGTTTGTCTCCCTACTTTCGGCAGCGCTGGGCGGCACCGTGAAATGCGAATTGATCGACGTCCCGGAGTCCAGCTTGTCAGCAGCCATCGCTGGGATGAAGAAATCCCACGACGGAGGGACTGCGTGTCCGTTGATCCACCTTCAACTCAACGGAACGTCAGACACCGAGCGCGTTGCCCGCCCTGCTCCGTTGAAATGGGCTGCCCTCGCCGCCGCGTTCGCGCTGCTTCTGCTCTTTTTGCCTTACGGCGAAGCGTTGCTGCTCAAGCCGCGCCTGGCAAAGAAGCTGGAATCGATAAAATCCGAAAGCAGCAGACTGGGTGTGATCGACCGGGAGTTCAGCTTTTTGCAGGAGCTCAAGAAAAGCCAGTCGCCCTACCTGGATACAGTTTACCTGGTGGCGAATTCCACTCCGCCCGGAACACGATTCGAAACGTTCGCGATGAATCGGCGCGGGGAAATCTCGTTAAAGGGAAACATGCAAAACGCGCAACAGGTCACCGATTTCCGGGCCAAGCTGATCGGGTCCGGCTTCTTCTCCACGGTGGTGGTCGATGAACAGACCCCGACGCCAGATCGGCAGAAAGTCGCGGTTCGAATCACCGCGAAATGGAATCCGGACGCCTCGCGCAAAGCGGTTTTGGTGGAGCCGGACCCGTCGAAAGTGGAGAAACCAAAAATCGGCGAGAAAGAAACCAAGGCGGGTGCGCCGCCGCCTCCCCCGACGAACAGCATCCCGCCCGGCAGCAAAGAGCCCGTAAAGGAATCAACCCCGGGCAGCGGACTGAAGTCCGCGCTCCTTTCCGGCGGCCTCATCGCATCGCTGCAGGCATTGCCAATCGAATCGTTCGACCCAGAGCAGGAGACAAAGGAATAATTCATGCGCGCACTCACCCAAAGCGAGAAACGAACCGTGCGATTCGCCGCCATCGCCATCACGATTTACCTCGCGCTTTTCGGCGGGCTGCGCGGCTGGAAACAACTTGAATCGAAGCGCTCGGAATATCGCAAATTGGTTCAGGAGGCGGACGCCCTGAAACTGCGCGTCCAGCCTTACGCGGAGAAAGCCGAAGTATTGCAAACCTTGATGGACACCTTCCACATGGACCCGGCGAAACTTTCCAAGTCGTCCATCGTCGGGGAAGCGAGCGCGGCGATCCAAAAGGCGGCGACCAGCGGCGGAATGCAGTTTGGGCCCATTCGCGAATCGTCGGCCCGCGCCTCCAACAAAGAACTGGCCTCCATGCAACTCGAAGGTTCCGGCCCGGTCCCGGCGATCATGGGTTTCCTCCATAGCGTGACGACCCTCGGTTATCCGATCGTGGTGGATTCGGTTCAATTCAGCGCGGACCCGACCAAGCCCGGCGCGATCAAAGTCAGCCTGACGATTGTGATTCTCGATTTTGAACAATGGAAGAAAGATGAGGCGCCCCGTGCTTGACCGTTTCGAACGACCGTTGAAAATTGCGTGCCTGCTTCTGGGCGTGCTCGTGCTCGTGCAGGCGGGACGCCTCGCCCTCCGCCGCAGTCCCCTCGACCAACTAAAGATTCCGGCGTTGCCAACCCTTTCCACCAACACGACCGTCGTCGGCTCCACCAACTCAACCAACGTCGCGAAAGGATCGGAGGCAAAAGGCACGAACGCAACCGCCCGCGCCGAGACGGAAAAGAACTCCACCAACGCCGCCGCCTCCCAGCCCTCGACCAACCAGGCAACCAATGTCGTCGCCGATAAACCTTCAGGCCCGGCCCCGACAAACGTCACTTCTCAAACCGCGACGAACGGCACTAATGTGCTGGCCGGAAATAAAGGCGATATGAATCCGCCGTTCGCCCAGGCATCCGGCGGGAAGGGAACCAACGCCAGCGCGCCGACAATTCCCGGCGCCAGCCCGACGAATCTCGCCGCGATGCCCAGCGGGCCAGCGAAACCGGCCGGGATGATTCCGCCAGGAGGCCCGCCGCGCGGCATGGGTTTGCCTCCCGGTGCCGGTGGCCCGAAAAAGATCGAGTTGCCGCCCACCATCCAGGCCCGCGTGGACAAGATTACGCAGAGCGAGATCCTGGCCGCCGTGGTGCGTCCCCTTCCGATGGCGCTCCTGGGCATAGCCGGGAACAGCGCTTTCCTGCGTTCGCCCAGCGGGCAAAGCGGCGTCGTGAAAGAGGGAGACAAACTCGGCGACCTCACCCTGTTGAAAATCGGCACCAACCGCGTGCTGGTCGAGGTGGCCGGTGAAAAGAAGGAATTGATGGTTTTTTCCGGCTTCGGCGGCGAATCCCTTTTGCCAAAGGAAAAAGAACAAAAAGAAACTCCTAAATGAAATCGAACTCTCTAAAACGAAAGGTCCGCCTGCGGGCGGTGGCTTCGCGCCTTTGTGCCGCGGTGGTCATTGCTTGGTGCCTGCTGCCTGCGGTCGTGGCCCAAAACACGCCAAAGGAAACCAAGCCCGCTGAAGCCGCCGCTGGCAACGCTCCAGCCGCGGTCGCCAAACCGGAAGGGGAAACCCGAAAAACTACCGAGCCTGCCGACGCGCCACAGAAACCCGGCGACGTCAACGCGAAGCTGAGTCCGGACGGCGCGGCAAAAGTTCTGGCGGAGGGTTCCTCCACCAATTCCTCCACGAACGAAATCCAGTTGAGCTTTCAGGGAGCGAACATTGACATGATCGTGCAATGGCTGGCGCAAACCACCGGCAAGAGCGTGGTCAAACATCCCAAGGTTCAATGCCAGCTCACGATTGTCGGCTCGAAGAAGGTGACACCGCGCGAGGCGCTCACCCTCGTCTATCGCGCCCTGTCCCTGGAAGGTTTCAGCATCGTGGAATCGGCCAACTCCATCCTGATCGTGCCGGAGGGACAGGAACCCAAGACCAGTCCGCAACTGGTCGGCGGCGCCAAAACGGGTTTGCCGGAAGGCCGGCAACGGCTGGTCAAAGTGTTCACCCTTACTTTTATTCAGGCCGCGGATGTGAAGGAGCGGATCAAAACGTTGCTCTCGGAAAAAGCCACTGCGGACGTGGACGAACGCGCCAACCAGCTCATCGTCACCGATTACACGGACAACATTGCCGTGATCGGCGACCTGATCAACGTGCTCGACGCAGACCGACCCGAGGACACCGCCGTGCGCCGGATTCCCCTTAAAAATGTCAGCGCGCAGGAATTGGCCCGCGAGATGGGGCCGCTTTACCAGAAAATGACCGGCAAAGGAAAGGACAGCGCGTCGAAGGAAGTGGTCGAAATTTCGGCCAATGACCGTTCCAACTCGTTGATCATTCTCTCCAGCGAAGCGAATTTCCGCGGGATCCAAAAACTGGTGGCCACCTTCGACACCGAGGATGCGCAGGAAAAGATCACGCGCTCGTTTCCGCTCAAGAACGCCGACGCCCAGGATGTCACCAAACAACTTCAGGATCTGAACCAGGACCAGGACAACACGCCCAGGTACCCTTTTTTCTTCTCCTCGTCTTCCTTCGGCCAAAATAAAAACCTCAAGAAGATGAACGTGGTGGCCGACCGTCGGCGCAACACCGTGATCGTCCAGGCACCCCCGGCCCAAATGGAGAATATCGAGACCATCATCAAGGCGCTCGACGAGTCCGTCACCGACGACAGCCTCGCGCCAAAAATCTACCCGCTCAAATACGTCAGTGCGGGCGACATCGAGGACATCCTCAACGAATTGTTTTTGAAGAAGCAACCGCAACGCAGCTATTGGAATCCGTTCAGCGGCGAACCGGAACCTTCCACGACCGATCGCGATGTGGGCCGGCTCTATGGCAAAGTTCGCGTCACCAGCGAGTCCCACGCGAACGCGCTGATCATCACCGCCAACTCGGCCGAGAACCTCGCGGCGGTGGAGGCCGTGGTCCGGCAATTGGATGTTCCGTCGGACGCGGGCGAAACCACGTTCCGCATTGGATTGAAATTCGCCAAAGCCTCCACCGTGGCCAACAGCATCAACATCCTTTTCGCCAAAGGCGGCGCGCCGGCATTGCGACCCGTCGCGCCGCAGGGTCCGCAGAACAATAACAACCCGCAGCAACAGCAAAACAACACCGCGCGAACGAACTTCGAGCTGGAAAGGGAATCCAAAGAGGACGGTTATTTCCCGTGGCTGGGCGGCCAGCCGGAAACCGGCCGCGCCGCCGATGGACGAAACACCGTTCGCACCGCCAGCGACCTGGTGGGACGCGTCCGGGTGGTTCCCGATCAACGGAGCAATTCACTTCTGGTTTCGGCTAACGTCCACTTTTTCCCGCAGGTTTTGAAACTGATCGAAGACCTCGACGCTCCAACCGCGCAGGTGCTGATCGAGGCGAAAATTTTGGAAGTCTCCACCGATTATCTCGACAAGCTGGGAGTCCGGTGGTCGCCCGATGGCAGCAAGACATTCACCGCCGACGATTTTGACAATTCGCTCCTGGCCAGCACGACCGCCCGCTATCAAAAAGGCTTCGGCGGCAATTCGACCGTGAACAGCCCTTCGTCCGCGACCATCGCTTCCGCGTTGACCAGTCTGCGTTCAGGCACGCTCGACAGCATGATCAGCATGGATTTTCTCGTTCAGTTTCTCCGCAAGACCACGGATGCCACGGTGCTGGCCGAGCCTCAAATCAATATTGCCGACAACGAACTGGGCAAACTCTTCGTCGGCCAACAGGTGCCAACCCTCACGGCGCAAAACAACCCGGCATTGGGCGGGACATCGCAGAATTTCGAGTACCGGGATGTCGGCATCATTCTGGAAGTCACGCCCCACATCAACGAGTCGGGAGATGTTGCCCTGAAGATTCGCGCCGAATCCTCCGTCATCGTGCCCGGGCAGACGTTGTTTGGCGGCGCCCTGTTTGACACGCGCAATTTCAAGACGGACTTGACCGCCAAGGATGGACAGACCCTCATCCTGGGCGGAATCATCCAGAAGCAGACCTCAGATACGCTGCGGAAAACGCCGATCCTCGGCAGCATCCCGGGACTGAAATGGGCCTTCAACAAAAAGGACAAGACCACGCGCCAGGTCGAGCTGATGGTTTTCCTCCGGACGAAAATCGTCCGCTCACCCGAACAAGCCCGCGAGCTCATGGACGAAGTGGAAAAGAAAACGCCGCTGATCAAGAAATTAAAAGACGGGGCGCCGGACGCGAAGGAGAAAAAAGGGAAGTAGCCCATTCGGATGTTACGATTAGGCCGGAACCATTCGGCTCAACGCGATGACAATGACGACCCTGCGATTGATGGCTCGATGGAGCGCGGACTTCAGGCCGCTTCAAGCTGGCTCACCGGTTGCGTGCGACGACTGGACGGCATGACCAAGGTGAAGCGGCCTGAAGTCCGCGCTCCAAAGTCCAACGATTCCATCGCGACTGCATTGTTCCGATTACGAGCCTGCCTGGCTTTTGTTATTCCAATGGGTGTTTCGTATATTCCCGGACCCAACTCACAGCGCGTTCTCAAACTTGATCCCATGCGCCTCCGCCACCGCCTTGTGCGTCACTTTTCCGCCCATCACATTGATGCCGCCGATGAGCGCGGGCTGGCGTTGGCAGGCTTCTTTCAAGCCTAAATCCGCGAGCAGTTCGATGTAGCGATAGGTCACGTTGGTCAGCGCCTGGGTTGCGGTGCGGGCGTAGGCGCCGGGCATGTTCGCGACGCAATAATGCGTGACGCCTTCCTCCACAAAGACGGGATTGTCGTGCGTGGTGGGTCGCGAGGTTTCGGCGCAACCGCCCTGGTCGATGGCGATGTCCACGAGCACGCTCCCCGGTTTCATGCGGCGCAGCATTTCGCGGTTGATCAGCTTCGGGGCTTTCGCCCCGGGCACCAGCACCGCGCCGATCAGCAAATCGACGTTCGGCAACAGTTCCATCAAATGCGCTTCGCTGGAAAAAAGCGTGTGCGCGGTGTGGAGCGTGATGTCGAGAAAACGCATTCGTTCCAGATCGACTTCGAGAATCGTGACGTCGGCGCCTAATCCTTGCGCCATGCGCGCGGCGTTGATTCCAGACGCACCGCCGCCCAGCACGACGACTTTTCCCGGGAGGACGCCCGGAACGCCGCCCAACAACACGCCGCTGCCGCCGTGGTGTTTTGCGAGAAAATAGCCGCCGACAAGGATCGACATGCGCCCGGCAATTTCGCTCATCGGTTCGAGCAGGGGGAGACGACGATTGACTTCAATCGTTTCGTAGGCGATGCCGATTGCGCCGGATTTGGCCAGTCCTTCCGTGAGGGATTTGTCCGCGGCGAGGTGGAGGTAGGTGAAAAGTATCTGGCCGGGCCGCAGCAAAGAAACTTCGGAGGGTTGCGGCTCCTTGACCTTGACGATCATTTCGGCCTGCTGAAAGACAGCGCTGTGTTCCTTCTCGATCATGGCCCCGGCGGCCTCGTAATCCGCGTCGGAATAGCCGATGCCAGCCCCGGCATTGTGTTCAACCACAACTTTGTGGCCGCGCTTGATGAGTTGGTAGGCGGCAGAGGGAAGCAGCGCGACGCGAAATTCCTGGCCTTTAATTTCTTTGGGGATTCCAATAATCATAACGTGGTTCGAGGTTTTAGAGTGAAGTGCCGGGAGTCAAGAAAACAACAGCCGCGCAGGGGAAAGCGCGCTCATCTTGACACCGTCATCACATGCTGCCGAGTTGCACTCGGCAGTTGAACCGTGGCGAGATCTAGATCGTCTCTTTCGCAAACTGAGCGAGAACTTCCGAGTGCAACTCGGCGGCACGTTGACTCGACTGCAAGGAGGCATTTTGGGCAGGACTTGGCGATGGGGTTGAAATGCGCCCTGCGGAAGGCGCGCGCCTGACACCGCTGCGTTGTCAGGGCGAGAGTGGGGCGGGCTTCCAGCCTGCCTCTGCGGGCATCTTGCCCGCGAATCTGGACACTGAGGCTGGAAGCCCCGGAGGCAGACAAGATGTCTGCCCCACTGCTGAGACGCGCCCGGAACAGCCGGGTAATTCCTCGACACGCCATTGATGCCAACAGTATCCCTCTATCAGGTCGCCTGGGCGGGCGTCACTTTTCCTCCACGCGCCTGGCGCGCCTCCACTGCATCAGGCGACTCGTCGATTACCAGATGGGCACTGCCTTCGGCCAACGCCTGCAAAGTCATGGTTCCGGCAACCCGCCGCTCCGCCCTCAGGATTTCATTGAACTTTTCCCGAACCAAAGCACACGACGGCTCATCGCGCGTTTCCAATTCCTGCCCCTGCCCAGCGCGGATGGCGTCCAGGATATCCTGGTAGGTAATTTGGTTCAGAGGACGTGCGGGCGCCAACGCTTTTTCCTCCTGCCCTTTCGTGGCCACTTCCAGAATCAGACCTGTTTTCAAAAGTGGGTTGGTCACCTTGCCGACCAGTTGGCCGGGAATGGACAAGGCTTCGGCGCTTTCGGAACGGGTCGGCGGAGGTTCACCCCGAAAAAATTTTTGCGCGATAAACGTCATCAGACGCAGCGCGACGAACTCGATCCCCCGCTCGTTGACGTTTTCCGTCTGCCGTTCCTGGATGTAAGCGCGGCGATTTTGAAAGGCGTAGGCCACCTGCGCGCCGAACAGGACGATGAGCCAGGAAAAATAAATCCCCATCAGGAAGACGGGCACGATCGCGAGCTTGCCGTAAATCTGGCTGTTGCGCACGACCTGGCCAAAATAGACGACACTGAAAATATTGTTCAAGTGCCAGAGCCCCGCGCCAACGACTCCACCGGCCAACGCCGCCTGCCACTTCACCTTCGTGTTCGGCATCAATTGGTAAAATCCGGCAAAGGCCATGATCAACAGCACCAATGGCACGATTTTATAAACCAGTCCGATCAAAGGAGCATTCGCCAGGAACTGTTTCGTCGCTTCAAAACTCGAGCCCACGTTCGGGGCCATCGCGAGCAGCAGGAAGATCGGCCCCAGAGTGATGAGTGCCCAGTATTGGACGACGCGCGCGAACCAGCTCCGGCCCTGCGCCACCCCCCAAATGTCGTTGACCGTCGCCTCTATGGTGCTCAGGAGCGAAATGGCGATGAAGACCAGGGCAATGATCGCCGTGGCACCGAGCGCGCCGCTGCTCACCGTGTTGATGTAGGAGCTGATGCTTTTCGCAACCTTCTGCGACCCGTTTTCGCCCGCTTCCGCCTTGGAAACGAGGTTCAACTGCGGGGCGACCTTGCCGACGAATGTATCGATAAGCTGCTCGATCTGCTCTGTGCCCCCCTCCCGCTTCAGCAGGCTGGTTGAAATACTGATCCCCACCGCCAGCAGTGGAACGAGCGCCAGAAGGGTCGTGTAGGCGAGGGCCGAGGCGCGTACCGGACAACGGTTGCCCCAAAAACTTTTCACAACCAAGACCCAGAAATGCGCGAATTTTTGCAGCCAATTCATTTCCGCTTCGTTATGCGTGAAGAAATGGGCGTCATTCAGCACAGCTTTCGCTCCAGCCTGGAGACGTCTGAAACGAGACAATGGTTTATCGGCCATAATTACCCAACAAGCCTAGCCTTCAGCAGGCAAATTTCAATGTCGTTATCCCCGGGGCGACCGCGCCAATTCGTGGCCGCCGAGGTCGCGATGCGGAGAATTGAACGCGGCTTTCGAGAGACTCCGCCTGTCCACCACCGCGGCAGCAGTTCTGGTCGTTCGGCACGCGCAGGGCGACGCTTGCAACATACGGCGCACACGGAGAGTGACGCGCCCTACCAACGCACGGCGAGTATCTTCACCCAGGATTTTGAACAGTCGGTTCGATCACGCCCTGATCCGCGCAGCGCGCGATTTCTTCCCGAACATATTCTGCAAAGGCCGCCTCAAGCCGGGCCGTGCCCGTTTTTGCACCGGTTTTGTATTCGAACTGATCGATGGCTGACACTGCCAAAATCCCTTTGGTCGTGCTCGCGATAAAGCATTCCTGAAAAGTGCCGAGATCTTCGACCCGAATCGGTGCCTCATTGACCGCAAGTCCGACTCGCTCTGCCACACTGCCGATGATGCTCGCGCGGGTGATTCCCTCCAGAAGGCCCGCCGATACCCGCGGCGTGTGCAGCACGCGATCTCGAACAAAAAAAATATTCGAAACTGCTGACTCGGTGATTTCACCCGACAGATTGGTCATCACAACATCGTCAGCGTCGCGAGCGACGGCTTCGCGCAGGCAGAGAATGTTGTTCAGGTAATTGCCGGTCTTCCAGGCCGGGTCGAGTGTTTCGCGATGGTTTCGGTGGAGTTGAGTGGCGACGCTCAGGCGGATTCCTTTGCGCAGTTTTTCGAGCGGTATATCCTTCAGCGCCTGGACTAGAATCACGTAGTTGGATCGGTCAGCCAACGCCGGGTCCAGGCCGATGGGACCGCCGCCACGGGAAACCTGCAACCGAACGTAAAGTTCAGAACGGTCGGCCCCGCTAACGAAGTAGGCTCGGACCGTTCGGCGAATTTCGTTGAGCAACACAGTTTGATCCAATGGCAACGGCAGATGGAGAGCGCTCGCTGATCGTTCCAGCCGTTGCCAGTGTTCATCAAACGCGAACAGGATTCCGTCAAAGGTCCGCCAGACTTCGTAAATCGAGTCGCCGTAAAGAAAGCCTCGGTTCAACGGCGACAGCGACGGTTCCAAAGCGGAATGCAGGCGTCCATCCGTGTTGGCCTGTATGTAGGCTGTGTGCATTGAGCCGATTGTTCGCAATATGCTGGCGGGCCGCCATTACTTTTTGGCGTCGCCAAATATTGCCACGCCGCTCTGCCCGTCGCTGAGCTTGTAGCCGCGATACATTCCCGCCGTGTTAAACGGCAAAGCAATATTCCCTTTGGCGTCGATGGCAATGATCCCGCCGTCGCCACCCAGTGCCGCAATTTTTCGGAGGGCTACGACGGACGCATCGGAAATGCTCATGCCGCGATATTCCATGAGCGCGGAGACATCATGGGCGGCCAGGGTTCGCATGAAGAATTCGCCGTGACCGGTTCCGGAAACGGCGCAAGTGCGGTTGTTCGCGTAATTTCCCGCGCCAATGATCGGGCTGTCTCCCACGCGACCGACGGCCTTGTTGACCCGACCGCCCGTCGAAGTTCCAGCCGCCAGATCGCCGTGCTGATCGAGCGCCACCGCGCCGACCGTTCCGAAACCGTCCTGAATAGGGAAGTCGGCCGCAGCACGCCCGCCTTTTGCCACCGCGAGTTTTTTGAGCTCCTCGGCTTTTGTTTTCCTGAGCTGCTCGCGACGGCGCTCGGTGATAAAATATTTATTGGAGACAATATCCAATCGTTGTTCTTTGGCGAAGGCTTCCGCTCCGGGTCCGGCCAGGAGGATGTGCGGTGACTTTTCCATGATGCTTCTGGAAGCGAGGATCGGGTTCTTGATTTTTTTGACACCCGCCACCGCGCCTGCGCCAAGCGTTTTTCCATCCATGATCGAAGCGTCCAACTCGGCGGTGCCTGCGCTGGTCAGAACCGCGCCTTTGCCAGCGTTGAACAACGGCGAATCCTCCAGTACCACGATCGCGGCGGCGACGGCATCAACACTTCTGCCGCCTTTGTCGAGGATGGTGTAGCCGACGGCCAGCGCCTTCTCCAAGTCGGCGCGATATTCCTTTTCTCTTTCCGGCGAGATTTCGCTCCGGCGAATCGCGCCAGCGCCTCCGTGTATCACCAATCCATAAC
>Ga0163152_10006311_pt1 | contig 13441 bp, 12 predicted proteins | sample OliLakLV19MP8IB2_FD_148635 | JGI IMG/M metagenome (GOLD analysis project Ga0163152, IMG submission 148635) | Freshwater microbial mat bacterial communities from Lake Vanda, McMurdo Dry Valleys, Antarctica - Oligotrophic Lake LV.19.MP8.IB-2 | ecosystem: Environmental > Aquatic > Freshwater >... | reverse complement strand
GACGAAGACTCCCGAAACACCTCCATAAGCCATCCCGCTGCCGCAAAGTCCAATGAATGCCAGGGTCCAAAATTTACGCATGACTTGCATCCTCTGCGGAGTTGAATGTGTTGGTGGCGACCACTGAGTAAAAGACGTTGCATCCACGGTAGCGCGGATCGTCACGGATGGAGCTGAGCCTCTTGAGACACTCGCGTGTCGCCTTCTGAATCTCTTTCAGTCCGTCCTCGTTCACGGCGTCGGACACGTGACCTATTGTGGCTCGATGGGTTCCAATATTTCGCAGGTCAAACTCTTCCATCAGTGCCACTGAAACCCGCTTCATCACCGAGACATCGGAAAAGTTGAAATTATCCGACATAAGGCGGAGGCGGCCTTGTCTTTCAATCAGCAGATCATCCTCCAACAGTTCGCGGAGCGCTTCGACCCCTGCGACTCCATAGGCTTTGCGGGCCTCGTCAAGGGTCACGCCGACCGCATTGGCGCACAAATAAATGATCTGACAGTGCGGTGTTCGGAGCAGATGCTTCTGCAAGTCTTCAAGACGTTGGCCCTCCATCGCCCCTTCGAGCGCCGCTTCACTGAAAATATTTCCCACACTTTCAATGATGTCGGGAAACATCTGCTGAAGTGCCGCACGAGATTCTCTGTGATTGGCGGCTACGATGGAAAGGAGCTTCACTGCATTTGCAAAGCTCGGTTGCTGCTCACCTTGAAGAATCCGACGAAGCGACGATGTAGACACGCCACTCCTGCGTTGGAGCAGGCTGAAACCGAGTTCTTTTCCGCCGTGTCCGTCGATATAACTTTCCATGAGTGAGCGAATCATGGGGACGACCTCTGAGTGGAAGAAGCATGGGAGATGAACAACGCAAATACGTCTGCCCGGGCGATTCTCTCCAGTCAAACTTAAACAGAGAGACATTTCAAAAATGCGTGACTCCACGCACACCTGGGAAGGCGTACTGTGTCAGGGCGAACTTTCAAAAATCGTCGTGGATTCGGCAAAACCGCCTCGGTCGTGAATTTACACGCTCCACTTGCCCGTCATATTCCATCGCGCTAGGACGTCAGTGCCGGCACATCGTCACCGAAATATCCAACTCAACAGGAACTCACCCATGATGAAATCGAGTGGACCATCACTCTTTTTGTTGATCGTTCTTTCTGCGTGCGGAAAACACGACGCCACGCAAAGCTCGTTTCAACGCGCCTCCATCCCCGGAACGATCCCCAATCGACTCGAGCTCGGTCAGGCTTATGACTCGGATTCAGCTACGTGGGGCAACCTCGCATGTGTCACCGGCACCGTAAGTGCCGATCTCGAAAAGCGCGGCTCGGTAGAATATGTTCGCGACATGACTTACGCCGACAAGCTGCGTGACCTCTCGGGCTCACTCTCAGTGGATGTTCCCTTTCCGAGCGTAAAGGTTTCCGCCGAAGCGGAGTACGCCGCGAAAAACACCGCGAGCGAATTCCGTGAAACACACACAATCCGTTTCAAGACCTATAAAACGAAGAAACTCTCTCTTGGGACAATTGCAGTCTCGCCACTCGGCAATGAATACGCCACGAGGCGCCAGCGCGACCTTCGTGCTCGTTGCAAAAACGAGTTCGTCAACGAGATCAACCTGGGCGCGACCTTTGATGCCACCATGAGCCTCGAATTCAAGAGCAAAGAGGAGCGCGAAAAATTTGGAGGAAGCCTGAAGGTCGACATCCTCAACGGCGCAGTGAAAGTAGAGGGCAAGCTCGCGTTCGCGACTGAGGAGCAGAAGAAAAGTGTGAACATCCGCCTCAGCGCCACTCAAGTCGGCGGTGATCCCAAAGAGATGGCCTCGATTCTCACACCCGACGTGGCTTCCTGTGACGCCGCCAACCTCGCGCCATGCATTTCAGCGTTCCGCCACCTCATCGCGTATGCAGGTACGATCAAAACGCAACTCACGTCCGATGCGGATTATTCCATCATCCACTACCACACCGCCTCATATGCCGACACGGGCCTCGAAGCTTTGATGCCCAAGGACAACCCCATCGTCACTGAAATCACGGCATTGGCGCGTGAGCGATTGGAAACCCGTCTTCGTCAAGCGCGTTTCGATGTGAACCGCACCAACTACCTGCTCGCGGCAAACATCGGGCTGAACACGGTCAACAAGGCGACAGTGGAGAAGGCGAATGCCGACGCTGAGTGGAATCGCTCGCGCCTCTTCGCGGCGCTGCTTTACTGCTACGAGAACCCTTACACTGTCGAGGTCACTGGACCGGCTGGTGTCCCGGAAACACAGAGCGCTTGCGACAACCGCAAGTCACAAATGGAAGCGGAGCTCCGCTTCATCGATCCTGTTGTGTTTGAAATCGGCTCGGACGCCAAGGCCAATGCAGCTTGCGAAAAGGCACGACTCGACGCTCTGGGCCGCCAGGATATCACGCGTGAAGAGTATGACGCTCACAAGCGCCTGAACTGGGCGCCTGATTATGTTTCAGACGGTCGCCCTGAATCTGGAATCGTTGGGTGGTTTCCGTGCGCCGAAGTAGCGCGCGAACTTTGACGTATTTTCATCCGAAGGGTGACCTCATGAAATTTTCTAAAACAGCATCTCTAGTCGCTGTCCTCGCGTGCGGAATCAGCTTATTGGCTTCGGCGCAGGAAATTGTTTTTTTTCAGGCAATGTATCCCAGCCTTGAAGCAATCCAAGCGGTAGAACGTAGCGAGTGGTGGCTGCGTTGTCGCACCAGCGAGGTTCAGGATTTTGTCATGAATTCTAATGGCGGGTCATACACAAAACAGGAAGCAGCTGAATGGTTTCGCTCAACCTATCTTTACACCGCTAAAGGAAGTCTCCAAAATCAGTTGAAGTACCCCGTTTTTGCTTCCAGAGAGACGAGCACAGTTGTGTTTTCGGCAGCACCTACAGATCGGGATGCTTCTTGTTCAGCACTTCCGCCTGATTTTGAGGTTTTTGGATTGTGCAAGGCTTCGTCCGACTGCCATGGGTTATGAGATTTTCAAAACTTTTTCAATCCTCACTTTCTAAAGGGTATTGCATGTCTTTTTCTCGTTTTTCCTCTGGAATCGTTATCACTGCCTGCCTTGTAAACTCTGTTGCCACCGCTGATGGTATCCAAATTGCAGATCTCGCCAACCGATGCGAGCAAGATAGTCTTAATCCAAGCCAGGCTGGCGAGCGCATAGAGTGGTGGATCAGGTGCCAGCCAGCCGTCGTCAATGCATTTATAACGGAAAGAGAAGGCGGCGTATACACTGATGAAGTGGCCGCTAACCTACTTCGGAGGTCAGTGTTGCTGCGATCCGATGGACAAATCAAGGCCCGTCCTTCGTACCCAACCTTCGCAGACACAGCGGTGTCGCCACGTGCGTATTGGTCCGCCCCCATGGACCGCAATGCTAGCTGCGAGATTCCTGCGAACATGCAGGTTTTCGGAATGTGCACATCGTCCTGCTACAAGCCCGAGGTCCGTGTCCTCTTTGGAGCGGGGTACACGCCTATCAAACAAGCCCGCGATTCCTTCCTAGAAAATGTTGTGGTTGTGTCTGAAGGCTCATCCCTCGAGAGACTTAATTTCCGTCAGAAAAAGGTTGCGAGTTACACTGAGTCCATGACAGAAACTGAGCATCGCATCACGGTCCTCAAAATGGACAGTGGTGGTGTTCTTAAGGTGACGGCCAACCACCCTCTTGTGGACGCTTTGGGCCGAATGCGCGAGGCTGAGACATTATCAGCTGGTGAGAGCCTCGTACGAACCGACGGCACGGCGGACCGCATAGTACAAATTTCTGTCGAGCCCTACTTTGGAAAAGTGTACAATGTTGCACCCCAAGGGGATAATCTGCAAGAAAATATCGTGGTAGCTGAAGGCTATTTGAGTGGCTCGTCGTGGTATCAAAACGACGGAGCCGAGAATTTGAATCGATTCGTAATGCGGTTTCGCGTTCCAGACGAACTCGTAAAGTAGATCGAGGATGCCACTCTCCCGAATTTGTCGCGCAGTGAGGCCGGAATTCGTAAGACTCATTTTTGAAAGTTTTTATTTAAAGAGAAGTCAGACATGACCAAGACCATGCTGTCTGTTTTTATCGCCTGCGTCGGATTGCTTGGCGCGTGCGGACGAAAAGCTGAGCCCGCCCAGGACCATAAAGGTCACGTGAAGCCCCCTCGATTGTCAAACCCGAAGGTCGTGAGTCGTCCAAACAGCAATACTGCTGGGCAAAAAGAAAATCCTGACGGAGCAGGCTCTTTGACTGGCACGGGTGGCGAAATCAGCCGGGAGCCAGTTGCCCTTGGCACGGGCGAGGCTGCTCTTCTCCACGGACGGCAACTCAAAGAATCGCTTGTGTCTGCGTGCACCCGTGCAGCCGGGCATTGGGAAGATGCTGAGGTTCGTTGCGTATGCCCCGATTTTGACGACAACGTAGCCTTCACACCGGAAAAGATGTTTTCGACAACGGATGAAGGATTTGCGTGCGTCAGCGCAGCAGCAGAAAACTATGGCGTCAAATTCCTACATCAATTTGAAGCCCCGAAGGACGCACACTTCAGCAATCTGCTGGCGAAAGAAGGCGCTGCCGCTTTCAAAATCGCAGTGCAGTCAAATCTGTTTTATCGTCGGCGAAGCCAAATATTAATTTCGATAGGAGCGGAATTCGACACGCCTAGCGGCCTCGACTCCATTGCGAAGGCCTTGGACGAACTCAATCTGCGTGACACGCACATTTCTGTTCCGTCTGGAGTCGGCCGAATGGTCACCACTCAAATCGTGATAGGGCATCCGGCATATCTGGACGCCACTGGTGCGCCCGCCAAAGATAGCGTGCTACGCCCTGCCATTCTCGACGCAATCGATCCCAATACAGCGCTTAAATACTCAATTTATCTGGCCAACCCGCATGACTTGCGGGCCGCCCTAGGAGATCGCCGGCATCGCAAACTCGCCAACGGACCGCGAGTGCTTCCTGCCGATGCGAGCCCGTCCCTCACGCTCGCGCACGCCTATATCAATTATTCCAATCGGCACAACACCACCTTCACACTCGTTTCTGGAACGGCCGCCGAAGGAGATTGCCTCGTGGCCTGCGATCTTGTTCACGAAGCATCCCTGACAAATCAGCCCGACTCAGCCCGTTACCTTCGCACGGATTCTTATGTCCGAGGCGTGCGAGTGTCCTCTCGGATTGACGTGAAGGATCGCAAGAGCGGCAACCCGCGCGCTATAGTGATGATGCACCACTCCGATCAACCGACACTCGTGGTAACGCTTGATGAAGATTTGACCACAGGCAAGGTCATTGAACGCTGGTTTGACGGATACTACAAAGGCCTGGGGGCGGCGGTTGAACATGATCGCATCAAAGACCTTTCTACACTGACGAACGAGGCGCGCAATTGGCGAACCGACTTCGATCCCGCCAACGAGACTGCAATCGTAACGTATGAGGAATCCTTCAGCCCCACGGATGCGAAGGTCACGGAGTCCATCTGGCGCGGTCCTTTTTCGGCCGAAAATCCGTCGAACGCCGGGTCTTTGATGGGCTGGTTTCGCAATCCCACCTCGTCCAATTTTTTTACTTTCGTGACAGGTGTGCTTGAGTACGACGCTGACATTGGCACGAGCCGCCGTGAAGACACGGAGCATGGTGACGGCGTCAATCAGTTGCTTCTGACATCCACGCCTGCCAATAAAACGATCCGCCTCGTTCCGCTGGGCCATGCTTTTGTCACATCCGTGGAAGAGTCGGTTTTTGATGAGTTGCGCAACCGAATGGGCGGCCATCCTTTCATCGTCAACTTCTCGATGTTTTCCACGCAGTCACCAGAAAGCTGCAAGGCCGCAGTGGGTGATACTTTTCGCACTCTCCCGGCTCTCCTCGTGGCAGGCGCAGGAAACCACGGCCTCGCCGTGGAAGGCAACCGCACCTTCAAGTGCCCTCAAAATTTGAAGGACATGGACAACCTGCTCATTGTGTCGTGGCTCAAAAACGGCTCATTGTCGCAGTATGCCGACTACGGCTCACGTTATGCCGACATCGCGGCGGATGGTACCAGTCCACTGGGAGATGTCGGCTCCTCATTTTCCGCACCGCGCGTGTCGAATGTGGCCGCACGCATCGCCCTCACTCAACCGAGCCTCGATGCAACCCAAATCCGTCTCGCGATTCTCGCGGGTGCCAAAGTCAATACGGCAGCGCCACTGCCCGTGCGCTCCGGTGGGGAACTGGATGCGGATGGCGCTTTTGATTTCGCTCAACGCCTCGCGTCCTCTGGCATTGGAAAGGGCGGTCGAGTTCAATTCGAGAGCCTGAAAACCCTTATGGCATCTCGCTATGGAGCTTCGGAAGCGCAAGCCCGCTTGCGTCTTCTCATCGACAATGTTGCCATCCACGAATGAGGAAGGAGGCATCCATGAAAAAGTCCGTCCTCGTGACTTCCTTGCTCCTCGCATTTGCGCTGTCAGGTGGCGCGGCTCTCGTGTGGCACGGACTGAAGACTCGCGGTGTGGATATGTATGTGCACGACACGGGAAAGCCTGTTGCTCCCTCCGACAAAGCACCTGCGAAAAGCGCTGGGTCGACGGTCGGTGAAAGCGGCGTTGCTCGTTCGGCGGAGCGGCGGGCCACGCCGCTTCCCGAAAGCCCGGCCTTTGCACGCTTTGCTGACCTGAATGAGAAAGCGCTGCGCACAAAACAGGAGAACGAGGAACGTGCAAACATCCTCTCCAATGCATCACTATTGTTGGAGGCGAAGCAAATCCTTACCGCTCGCCCAGAGGCACAGGTGGACACTGAGCGCCGCGCTCAGCGCTTGCGGATGATTTCCTTCCTCGGTTCAGCGATTCAAGACAAAGAAAGTCCCACATACGAAACAGCCATCGAATTCATCACGGAATCGCTGGTGGGTGGCCATGGCGCGTTTGCGCCATTCGATGAATCGACTTCGAAAAACGTACGGAAGTCGCTTGTCGGAGACAAAGTCGAACTCTATGCACTCTTGCGCCGCTCTGTTCCCGAGAGGGCACACGCCCTTGAGCTTAAGGCGAAAGGCACGAGACTTGAGGCGATCATCGCTTTCGCGCACCAAGAGTTCGGTGCAAAGCTGACGGAGAATGCACGATGAGCCTTCACAAGAAGGGCACTGGGCTCACCATCATCCTGATCATTTCCGTTGTGATGTCGCACGCCCACGCAGACTCAACCTTCTTCCCGGCTGCGGGTGAAACGCTTCTGCTCGGCCGAGGTCTTAACGGAGATTTTGGACGGTTAGCGCGGACCTGCGTCAGCGGAAGTGCCCTGAGAAGTTCAGGCGCACGCGGCGAACTCACTATGGAAATCAGCTCAGGAACAGAAAGTGAACTTCGAGACGCGGGCGCTGCAGCATCAGGAGAAGCCAATCTCGGACTTGTGGGTGCGAGCCATTCAGTGGAATTCTTCTCGCGCATTTCGTCCCGATCTTTACAGGACAGTTTGGTTGTCCGTTATGAAATCGAAGGCGCTCCATGGCTCCTCTCGCTCGATGCGAAACCGAACGCGGAAGGTGAATCCGCCTCAGCGGGGGATGCCAAATCGCGGCTGTCACTTTGCGGAAACGAGTTTGTTCGGCAGATTGACGTCGGATACCGCCTTTGGATCGCACTGTCCTTTCAATTCGATACGGCCGAAACGCAGGAATACTACAATAAGACGTCTACGCGCAGCGCCCTTTTTGGAGCGGTTAAAAAGAAGAGCACTGATATTCGCCGGATTGAAGATTTCAGTGAGTCAGCCGTATTCTCGGTCTCGGTTCTGCAGGATGGAGGCGACTCTCGGCCTCTCAAGGCGCTTCTTGCCAAAGGCTCTACACGCTGCCTCGCGAGAAACATAAAAGACTGTCTTGCGACCGTCGACTCGGTTCTTGCCTTCACCAGTGCCGCAAAGGGAAAAGGGGGATTTCGCGACCAGCTTTCGGAGAGCGACTCGCTTGATGCGAACGATGAACGTCGTCCAGCCATTTTCCGCGCGCACACGGCATCTTATGCGAGCGCCGGCCTTATGGCCCTGGAGGCCCCTTCACTCTCAGATGCGGAGCGTTCCGCTTACCGGGAGTTGCGTGCGTCGCTGGCACTGCACATCAAGAGAGCGTATGCGACCCTTGCGCGTCTGGATGCTGTGATTGCAGCGCAAGGTGGCGGACGTTTTTCGCAGCCTACGCAACAAGACATCCGTGCAGCCGAACTGAACCTTGCCGCGCTGAGGACGGCCGAAAAGACATGCGTCGCAACGTCCCACGTGTCTGCTTGTGCACAAGCCGCGAACGAGGCTTTTGCAGCCATTCAAATGCGGACGCCGGATTGAAGTCGCCGCAGCGATCTGCAACCGGCCGTCTGGAAACCTTCAAAGGTCGTGGGGCGTGAATTCTCTCAGGTCGAGGAAATTTTTCACCCAGGCGTCACCCGTTTCGTGGTGCTGCTGCCAGGTGCCAGTGCCCACGAGGCAGCCGTCTTTGAGGATGGCCACGTTCTTCGAAAACGTAAACGCCACTTCCACGCTCGAGGTGACGCACAGCAACGCGCTCTGAGTTTTTTCGCCGAGGCGGTGGATCATGTCGATAACGACAGTCGAGGTGACAGGGTCGAGACCGGCGGTGGGTTCATCCAGAAGGACGAGCTTTGGATCGGTCACCATGGCGCGCACAATGCCAACACGCCTGCGCATCCCTCCGGAGAGTTCGCTGGGAAGCTTACGTCCCACGTTCGGCAGGTAGACCGCTTCAAGCATGGTGCTCACGCGCTCCTCCTGTTCGAGACGCGAAAATGTTGTCATGTTATCCATGGCAAAGAGAATGTTCTCACGCACGGTCATGAAGTCGAACAACGCGCCCTGCTGGAACGCCATGCCCACCTGTGAGAGCAGCGCCTGGCGCTCTTCACGATTGAGCGATCCGAGGTTTTTTCCCAAAACTTCCACTTCACCGGAATCTGCGGGCACGATTCCTAGTATGATCTTGAGCAGGGTGCTCTTGCCGCAGCCCCCTGGGCCCAACACGGCAAGCCGTTCGCCTTCACCAAGCGAAAACGTGATGCCGCTCAGCAGCGGTTTTCCGTCAAAAGATTTGTGGATGTCCGAAACCCTCAGCAGGGAGGGCGAAGTCGTGTTCATAGGCTCATCATGCAGTCCTTGCCTACCTTCCGCAATGCATGGGACGAAAGGCGAGGCACGTGGACCAGCGTGAAATCGCCTCAAGAACCGTTCACCGGCCTCCGACAACGCCTTGACGCCTTCAGCCCAAGCAGGAGAAACACCCATGCGCCGGGTTCTCAAAGAATCGCTTTACCAGAAGATTGCCTCACACGTGGGAACCTGCGCAGCTGTGCTCATCTGCGCGGAACGTGCGCAGAGTTTCGCACAGAGCCAGCAGGCGACACAGGCTGCGGCCCCTCTGACATCCCAGCCAGCGGCGCCCCGTGACGGCGGGGAGCGCATTGAATTCTCTCGCCCAGGCGAGGGCAATGGCAGCACCGCAGGCCCCGCAGAGCCCGAAGTCGAGACCAAGGAGAGCCGCGTCCCACTCTCGGAGCGCTACCTCGAAAAATTCGAAGTGGTGAAGTCCAAATCGCAGGCCTGTGAACTCCTCGAAGGCCGCATCGTCACTTACTACGACGTGGCGAGCCTCGTGCGCGGCTGCAAGCAGCACGTGATCGAGGATCAGGAGCTGCTCAACGAACTCGTGCACCACAAGGGCCGCAAGGTGGTGGAGGTGCCCGCGCGCATCTATCGCCTCATCCCCTTTGGCAAGCCGCTCGCAAAAAGCGACCTCGACGTCCCGGGCGCCGGCAACCGCAAACTCAGTGCGAGCGAGTGCGCGGAGATCGAGAAGCACTACGTGACCGTTTCGGGCATGACTTATTATTACATCGAGTCGTGCAAGCGCCGGGCGTTCGACAGCTACTACGATTTGCAGGCGCACAATACGCGCAAATCAACCATCGTGACTCTCACGCCCGAAACGCTCTACCGCATTCCCGAGGGCCCGGTGCTCAAGGTGAAGTCTGCCAATGAGGACGCCATCCTCATGAAGATGGACGGCGACGTGAAATGGAGCCTGCTGGCACGGGCGAACCGCGACGGGTCGCTGCCCACCGACACTCCTGAATCTCTGCGCGCTCTTCAGAAACCGCAGAAAGTGAACCGCGATGCGGTGTGCCGCAAGCTCGACGGCAAGGTGATCTCTTTCTACTCCCAGATTTATTTCCTGGAAGCTTGCAGGCGCCGCGCCGTACAGGGTTTCTCGCTTACGCTCCAACAGCGCGTGGAGGCAAAGGGCGGTATCGTTGATATGACTCCCGAAGAATTTCGGATCATCCCGGCCGGAAAAGACATGGCTGAAAGCGATGTCCTGCAGTCACTCAAATAACCCTGGCTCGCTTGGGTCAGGGAAGAACGCGCAGAACGATGGTTTCGTCGCTCGGCTTGTCGGGCCATGCCGGCACGTCACGCGACCCGGTCGTCAGGCCGTCGCTGCCAAAGCCGAGCGCCACGATACGTTCGGGATCCACACCCATCTCGCGCGACACAAACTGCGCCACGGTTTCCGCACGGAGCTGTGTCTCGCGTCGCAAGGCCGTGCGATCGCCTGGGGTCTGGCTGTGCGCTTCCACCAGCAGGCGCCCCGACGCGCCAGAAAACTTTTTCAGGTGCGCACGTAGCATCCCGCGGCCGCTTTCACTCAAGTCATCGCCCTGGAACAGGCGACCGGCATCGAAACTCAGGCGAGGAAAGATGCGCGGTCTCAGTGCGGCTTCCCTCGTGACCGGAACCACAACGTCACCCGCCATGGGCCTCGGGTAGAGGTTGCGGCGCAGGGGTAGAGCCCATTCAGCATGTCCCATCGTGGCCCATGAGGCTGCTTCCGAGTTTACCGACACATGCCCTTCCACCTGCGAGCCATTCAGCCTTTCCGCGCGGCCAAGTGCCACCACGGCCCAACGTCCCTCAGGCAGACATCGAAGAATGCGAACATCAGCACCGAGCACAGGTCTGTCGGCAGCGACAATGCGATCTTCCTGAAGTATGCTCCACGACACGGCAAAAACTTGATCACCCCGAGGATCGTTGAACTCAGCCTCCACACGGGTCAGGCGCGTGGCTTCCTGCGCCCTCCCCAAGGGTGAACACCCCACGTCGGCCTGGGCATGCGGCGCGGCCGGCAGCGACAAAACGCAGCCAAAGGCGCTCGCGAGCAACAGGGAACCAGCGACTTTCATGCACATCTCCGCGGGAAAGAAGACTTGATCTCATGGGGGTGTTTCGGCATCCTCCCGCGGGTCGCGAGGGCAAAGCTTTCCGCGACATTCCTTTGGCCGAGTGCACGAAAGCAAACACGCGAATGAAGAACTTGGGCGGGCTCATCGAAGCCAAAAAGCGCGGCGAGCAAGGCCCTGAGCGCCACCACAATCCCTATCTCGACGAAGCCGTGGGCCTTGGCGAGGTCCTCGTCACACAGGAAGAGCTGCTCGCACGGTTCCCCGATCGCCTGTTTTCCGGCGATCCGCGACCGAAGCTGATTGAGATAGGCTGTTATCTGGGCAAGAACGTCGTTGAGTTCGCGCAGCTCAACCCCCACATCGACGTGCTCGGCATCGACATCACCTACAAGCGCGTCGTAAAGAGCGCGCGCAAGATAAACACGCTCGGTCTGGGCAACGCGCGCATCGGCATCTGCGACGCGCGTGTGCTGGTGGAGCACGCCGCGCCTGCCTCCTTCGGCGGAGTGTGCGTGTTCTTTCCCGATCCGTGGCCAAAAAAACGCCACGTGAAAAATCGCCTGCTCGCGCAGGAGTTCCTCGACACCTTGCGCACGCGCATCGCACCGGGCGGATTTTTCTGGTTCAAGACCGATTCGCTCCGGTACTTCGAAGATGTCATGGAGTGCATCGCGGAAGGGGGGTGGAGCGTTTCGCCAGCCGATGAAGTTCCGCACGAACTCACTCCGTCACCTTACGTCACCATGTTCGAGCAGATGTTCCTTTCGCGCGGTGAGCCCGTGTACCGCCGTGTGTTTCGCCCGACCGAAGGTGCGCGGATCGAAGACGCGCCGAAAATTTGATAGAGTGTTCGGGTTCACCGGGAGGCGAAACCATGCGTGAAACATCGGAAGCCAAGGCTGCGCAAACGAGAAAGCCGGAGCGCAACACCGCGCACCGCGCAGCCGCGTGGGCCGCGCTCGCCGCGGCCTGCCTCGCCTCCTCAAAGCTCGCGCTGTTTGGACTCACAGGCTCGCTCATCGTGGCTCTCTCAGCGTGGGACAGCGTGCTCGACGTGCTCGTGAGTTTTATCAACCAACGCATCATCAAATTCGCACGCACGGGCGCCGACGCTGAGCATCCGTACGGCCACGGCAAAGCGGAATCCATCGCCTCGCTCGGACAGGGCGCGCTCATTATTGGCGGCTCGGTGGTGATTCTTGGATCGAGCATCCAAAAGATGGGCGCCGCATGGCGTGGCCAGACCGAGGTCCTGCACAACTCATGGGGTGCTGTCGCGTTTTTCGTGGTGGCCGGCTTCGTGAGTCTCCTTATTTCCGCCTCGCTCGCACGCGCCGGCAAGCGTCATCGCAGTCCCGCGCTGCTCGCGGATTCGGAGCACTACCGCGTTGACGTGGTGACGAATATCGCAAGTGCAGCAAGCATCGCGGCCGTGCTTTTCACGCGGCAGGACTGGCTTGATCCACTTCTCGCCTGCGCTTTTTCCCTTTACATCGCTCGCAGCGGGCTATCGCTCATGAAGACGAGCGTCGATGAGCTCATGGACCACGACGTGGACGAATCCGTGAAGTCGGCGGCTCTCAAGCTCATCGTCGAGGCGGACCCTCGAATTGTCGACGTGCACAAATTTCGCGGACGCAAGAGCGGCCACAGACACTTCTTTGATTTCCATGTCACTTTGCCTGCACAGATCGGGTTTCTCGAAAGCCATCTCATCGTGGAACGCATCGAAGACCTGCTCAAGGACGCCTTTGATGCCGATGTGGTGGTGCATGCCGATCCCGATGGCGACGACCACAATCCCGAAGGCGACGTGCTCGTGGCGCATCCACAGTTGCGCACGAGCGCGCCTCCCGGTGTCACCGGCCTTTCACCTGATATGCCGTCCGTTGTTCCATCTGTCATGCCGCAAAAGTCTTTTTCCCCCAACGCTGCCGCACCCTCCTAGTCTTAGGATGCACACATGACGACTGCCGTGCTGGTCTGTTTCTTCGGGTTCGTGCTGCTGCCTTCTCTCGTGTGTCATCCCCTTGTCTACGCCATCCTCAAACGACCCGGGCTCGCGCCCTTGTCCGTGGCCACCGGGCTCACAGGTTTCCTCGTCATTTTTTCTTTGCTCGCACGAGAAATTCCCGGCTACCTTGTGACGCTGCCGCTGTCGTTTGTCGTGTTCGCGGCGCTG
>Ga0163152_10006310_pt1 | contig 13441 bp, 6 predicted proteins | sample OliLakLV19MP8IB2_FD_148635 | JGI IMG/M metagenome (GOLD analysis project Ga0163152, IMG submission 148635) | Freshwater microbial mat bacterial communities from Lake Vanda, McMurdo Dry Valleys, Antarctica - Oligotrophic Lake LV.19.MP8.IB-2 | ecosystem: Environmental > Aquatic > Freshwater > Lake... | reverse complement strand
ACAAATGCCGACAACGTCTTGACCCCGGAAGATGTTAAAACCGCCCTCTTGCGTCACCGGCAATGCGATTGGGGCGATGTGTGCGCGGAAGACCGGAAGGTCAATGAGTGCGGAGTCTTGGAACAAGGAATGATTTTATCCACTTATCATTCCACCAAAGCGATAAAGTTTTGGGTGATAACCGATCCCGGACATGACATAACAACTGTTCTTTTGCCGGAGGATTATTAAAAACCTAGTCACAAATTGTTAGAAATGGGTTGACCCGTCGCTTGTGAGTGCTTGCCCCCTCTTCAATGATCCATCAGGCATGCACAAGGGGAAATACAATTCCGTCTCAATTCGCTTCAACGAGTCGATAAAATTGCATTTGGTTTGTTGCGGCCCTAAGATCGTTAAAGATCAGCCCGCCGCTGACTGCTGAATTCGTGTAGATAGGTTTCCAATGGGTCAAATCCGTAGAGGCTTCCAATAAATAAGTTGTGCCGATGCGTCCATGAAGTTGGAGTACCGCGCGCTGGTTGCTGAAGGTTTGTATTTTTAGCAGCGGGAGCCGGTCGTTTTCCAGCAAAAAATTCGCGGTTATATAATCCCCGATTTTTTGACCGCACAACTTTCCCTCGACATTATCAAACTGAAAATGAATCCCGCCGTAAATTCGACTCATGCCGACTTCGTCTGCACAGACGGCGAGGCTGGAGAAGCTCCGAACGACGCCCGGTAATGAATCCGATGTAGCGATAAAATTAATCGCATCCGTTCCATAAAAATGTGTGAGCACTTGTGCGCTGGCCTTGCTGAATGTGCTATGTCCGCTCATGTAGGATGGAAAGGGCGGCGCAGCAAGATAATGATCCCATGCAGCATCTTTTTCTGTCGCCGAATTTCCATCCTCGTCCGCTCGTCTTATCGCCGTAATAGGACGCCAAAGATTGTAACGGTACTTCGCTTCCCAACAGACAATAGCTGCGTCCGCTTGCGCAAGACTCATTAGAGCAAACAGACGCGCATTTTGTTCCAACGTGTTCGTCCGGCTTTGCGCGATGCTCGCTGCGATCTCATGCCAATGCCCCGGAGGCATCGCAGTGTAGCTGAAGTCTGACCAGAAGACGGCAATCTGACTTTGTTCCGTCGTACGAGTTGTATTCGTTTTTCCGCCAAGTGCTTTGACTTCGTTCAGTGCTACCGCGTAGTCAGAACTGTCGAGCGCGGGCGGTGGGCCGGGGACAAACGGCTCGATGTCCGGTAAGCAAAACGTATCGACAAAACCCCAATGCGGGGTCAGCGGTGGGCGATAAAATGGCGGAGTGCGTTGCCATTGGCCCGCGTCATTGCTGGGAATGTAGGGCACTTCGGTGCTTGAACCGTCGTTGTTGCGCGAATCGAGAGTCAGCAGCGCGACTTCCCAACCGAGGTTGAGTCCATTGGTCAAAGCCGGGCCGGGTGTTGCGGAAGCAAGGTAACTGTCGTAAAGGTCATCGGCCCAAGGCGCAAGTGAAGGATAGAGATCAGCGATGACCTCGTAGGCGGCCGCAACGGCAGCCGCTTCCGGGGAAGCGTTCGTAGGCGCGTGGAGTTGAAAACGAAACGTCTGGTGCGTTCGGGTGATGGAATTAACCGCATCGTAAATCGCGGTGTGGAGAATGGCGAGATTGCGGGAGCTGAGTGTTGGGCTGGTGGTGTCAGCGCGGATGCAATCGAGCGCTAGCGCGTTCCAATCCAGAATCACGTCCGCGCGAGAAGAAAAACCAATGGAAAGGAATCCGATCATCACCCAGTATCGAACGATTCGCCTCATGTTCGTTAATTTTGACATGGCACGGCAGTTAAATGGGTAACACAGGCCACTGGCCTGTCCCGAGCGGCGACCCGTCGCTCGTAATGAGGAGAGCGGTCGAATATTTCGGAACGTTTGTTTCCAGTGAGGACGTTCTTTCCATTCCGTCCGGCCAGTGGCCGGACGGGACAGGCGAGTCGCCTGTGCTACCCGTTTCTGGGGAGCGCACGCCGCTGGCGTGCCGTTTTCGGCGGCCCGCCGAAAACTTTGTAATCCAAACTTTTTGCCCTTCAGGAAATGGGGAAACGAGGATTCTGGCGAGCCGCCCGAATCGGCACGCGAGACGCGTGCGCTCCCCATGCGTTTTACATTCCGAATGAGTTAGATCCTCCTCACATCGGCTCCTACGAGAATCGTTCATGGCGACATTTGGAGCCGATAAAAGCGGAAGGGGAAATTGGAAGCATTCGTGTCGTTAAAGTTCACCAAACCGTTCGTGACCGTTCCATTTCCCAGATTAACCCATTGCACCAAGTTTGTGGAGGCCTGAATCGTGTAACTCCTTCCCGTAATCCCACCGAATTCGAACGTGGCTTTGCCATCCGGCGAGCGGGTGAGGGCGCCGATGCGGCCTCCGCTGGCTCCATCATACAACACGGCCCGATAGAAACGTTGCGGAAATTTGGAGGAGTCAACATCCGTGAAGGCAATCACATCTCCAGCGGAATAATTGGTGGAGATGTCCACCCAGTTGACCAAATTAGTTGAAGCCTGAATAACGTAAGTCCTTCCCGGCGTCCCGCGCACGTCAAAGCTCACGATGCCAGTGGACAAGCGGCTCAGTCCCCCCAGCCTTGCATCGTTAGTGGGAAAAAGCACCGCGCGATAAAATCGGTAGGGATACAACGCCGCATCCTCATCGACCAAGTCCATGTAATTGCCTATGGCCACGTTTGTCCCGATGTTGACCCAGTTGATAAGATTCGTCGTCGCTTGAATCAGATACTTTACGTCCGGTTGGGAACTGAGGAAAAACTGCGCTTTGCCATCTGATAGAATATTCACCGCCTTCACGAAAATTGTGCCCGGCACAAGGGCAAGCGGAGCGAGTGCGGTTGCATTGGGCCGCGCGATAGCAGCGTTGCTAAAGGTGATCGGCCCCGAACCGTTTCTTTCCGTGGCGGGAACATTAAATCCCAGATTTGCCAGGCTTCCGGTATTGGTAAAGGTCAGGCTCCTGTTCACCAGCGAATAAAGCACCACCCGCCGCACGCCCGGCGCGATTTCGCGCGAACGGATTATTTGATCGGAAAGCGGAGATACCTTCGTCACTGCACCCGGAGTCACATGTGTCGAATCATACCTGACATCGAACTGCATCGCGGCGAAATTCGTGAGCCTCACTCCCCGGACCGGCACGGTGACGCTTTGTCCGGGATAACCGATGACCGTAGCGATACTTAATGTAGGCAAGTTTGTCTGGCTACGGACTGAGAGCGGCAAGCACACAACCAAGGGAATGAAACCAAGCATCCCCAAGAGCCGTTGAGCGCGCCGTTTACACCGATTCACCTTGCGGTCCTCCGGCGGCTTCAGCTCAGTATCGTTTAACTTCAAATGTTTCATTCGTTCATCGTTCCTGCTTGTCAGTTCTTACGCTACTGTTCACGGTGTCACCGCCCGCGCTTGGATCACAAAATGACCAAGAGGGAGATTGGTCTGCAACTGCCAAGTCGCCAAATTGATCGTCCCACCTAAAAGGCGGGCTTGGTAATTGGTTTGGTTGCCATTTCGAGGCTTGATAAAGACGGTCACGGTGCCGTTTGTCGCAAGACTCGCCGTCTCCAGTAAGATGGTTGTAGGTCCGGTATTCGTCAGCGTCAGGTCGTCTCCGGTGTTTACCATGGCAGCGCGTGGGTCTGCTGGCGCGGCCGTTCCCGCAACTGAGACCACCCTGACCGTCGGAGCATTCGCCGGGGGCCAGATATTCACGGGCGTGGGTGGCACTCCGATAGTAAGAGGGTTCAAGCTGAGGGCTTGACTGACCAAGTTTGCTTCGAGCCGGATACGCCCTGGACTAGTTCCAGGACTCAGGGCCTCGATTCGTCCCGCGCCGAGAATCTGGTCGGATAACAGGCGTATGGCACCACCGCTACCTTGGTAATTGACATTGTTATTCACAGCGTTGGCGTAAATTCCGCCGTTTATTATTATCTTGCCCGAAGCCGCGATGAGGATCGCTCCTCCACCGCCGGCCCCGTTCCAACTGCGATTCCAACCACTTCCCCCGGATCCCCCAATCAAAGGCAGAATCTGTGCATTCCCATAGTTGTATTTGCCTTCCGGCGGGTTGGAAATACCGCCGCCAGGACCAAATCCGGGTCCATCAAGAAGATTTTGCTGGCCCCTGGCGCCTCCGCGGAATCCGCCGGGTCCTGGCTCTGGAAGATTTACAGTATCGGTAGTTTGGGCTTGGCCGTTTAGGGAAATCCCGCCGTTATTGGTCACATCTCCGCTGACGAGCCAGACAACGGGGGCACGACTCGGATGATTGAGGAAACTCACCGTCGTCCCGGCGGGAATATTCACTGAAGAGTATTTGAACACGACGGCCCACTTGTCCGGGTCATATACCCCGTTGCCGGGCGTGGGCGGGTTGTCCGTCCAGACACCAGTGGCGGCATTGGCGAGATTGATGACGTAGTTTGATCCCGTCGGGTTGAACGCGTTGTCGGAACCGTTCGCGCCGGGGATGGTCAACTGTGCCTGGGCGGTCCATAGCGGGAGCAATAGCCCCACACTTAACAGCACCTTCCGGATGTTTGTCTTGGTTTTCATTTTGTTTATTTTTGATGGTTAGAATTTATGGTCCTATCTTCCTCTCCACGCTTACCTCCCGTGAGATACCGTCGGGGGAAGTGCCCACGCTTAGTTCCCAATTGAAAATACTCCACTCGCGTGAGATGGCATCAGTAAGTACCTCTGAGCTCCACTCAAAGGAGAACACACTTATTTCTCGCGACACCCCGTCGCTCAGGGCGAGTTCGCGTGTATCAAATAAGAATGCCGAGACTTCGCGGGAAACCGCATCGGGCTGAATGCGTTCCCAGCTAAAGACAGAAACTTCCCGAGAGATGGCCTCGCCTTTCACGTTGATCGCGACAGGAGCGGAAGTGGTGGATAATCCAGAACGATCAGTTGCCGAAACGGAAAACTGATGGTCCCCTGGCGTCAGCGCCACTCGAAGCAGCCAGTGGGTCAGGGAAATCCTCGACGTCTGGACTTGAACGCCGTCATACATAAAGATTAGATGATCAATCCCGACGTTATCGAAAGCGCTAAGGCCGATGATCAGATTGTCTCCGGCGAAAAAGATGGAATTGGTCGTAGGAGAAGCGATGGCCACGGCTGGCGGTTGTGTGTCGGGAGTTGTGGTGAGTTGAATGGTATTCAGGTTAGTCGTGTTGCCGCCCGTGTCGCTGGCAATGGCGTTGAAAACAAACTGTCGGCCAGCGGTATTGGCGGGTGGCCGCCAGCCGAACTCGAAAGGAAAGTTGCCGTCCGTAGCGGCTTTGACTCCGTCCACATAGAATTCAACGTTACGCACCTGCACGTCATCCGCCACAGAAGCGCGGAAGAAGACTTGGGCACCTACAACGACCGTGCCGTTCGAACCTGTTGTTGCAGTGCAAGTAAGAACGCCGCTGGGCGGTTGTTTCAGGAAATCCGTCTCCTTATAGCGAATCACTTGCAGGCCAGCGGTGTTGTCGGCGACATAAGCAAGACCGTTGTAAATAGCAATGGAGCGCGCCACTCCGGGAGTGACGAATTCGGTTTCGAAAGTTGCCGCGATCGCGGGGTTGGTGAGGGCAAAGCGCCAGAGGTTGTGGGGTCCATCGAAGCCTTGGTTGGGACTTGCCGCAGCCAGCATCAGGCCAGATCCATTTAGCGCGAGTTGTTTCCAGCCAAACTGGTTAGTGGCATACTGTAGAACAAGCGTGGGTACTGCGGGATTTGTGACGCTGAAAACATTGTAGCCGCGTGTATGGACCAGGTATGCGTAACTCCCGCCCACAAAGATACGACCACGTCCGTTTCCAGAGTTAATCCCGGAAGGTGCGGGCGAACTCACGGAACCAGCCACGGCGAGGATTCCTTGGGTAATCGGAATGACCTTGAGGCTTCCGTTGGCGTAGGCGTAGAGGGTCTCGCCTTCGATGGCTAGGTCTTCGACCCGGCCACCCAAATTGAGGGACTGAAGTCCCGAAGCGGAGGAAAGCTCGATCATCGTGACATTTCCTTCGACAGTGCCGACGAAGGCATAATCCCCCGATGCTACGACCGCCTGCGCGGTGCCGCCGACGCTACCTTGGAAAACGAGTGGCACATCCGGCGGATGCGAGATGTCCAGAATGGTCACGCCCGCTGAGCCGTCTGCCACGATCAAGTAATTTCCAGAGATGGCAACGGCGGTGGCAGTGCCGGGAGTATCCACCTGAGCGATGATAAGCGGGTCCATGCGGTTAAACACATTGAAAATGGAAACGCCGCTCCCGGAATCCGCCACGGCAACAATGTTATTGAAGGCGCAGACATCTACTGCGGTGCCGGGCGTGTCCGTCGTGCCGATGATGCCGGTGCGGGAGGATTTGGCATCAATCCCCAGTTTAACCGCCGCGCCGTCATTGATGCCGTCGTTGTCTGTATCCGGGTTGGTTGGATTGGTGCCGATGACGAACTCGGCGTCGTCCGACAGTCCATCCCCATCCGAATCTCGTGACTGGCATTTGCCGAGCGATACTTTGGGAATGGTAAACCGATTGCCAGCGGGAGGGGTGGTAAATTCCACGAAACCGATCAGGTTGGCCTCGACCCAGTAGAGCCATTCGCGGTAGCGCGTGTCGGGAGCCAGAATGATGTCCTCGCGGGGCAGTTGCTCCTTCGTGCTGGCGCGTCGCAAGACAACTTGCTTGGCGGCGATGTCTTCAATGGCGAAGTAGTAGCGGGCGGGTGCGTTGCTCTGGGCGGGGACGAAACCCGGCACCAGCCAGAGCGCGAGCATAAGCACAAATTTGATCATGGGACATCCGGCGAAAATGCCGCTGCGTTCTCCAACGCGTCCTTGACGCGCTTCCCGGCGTTGTGTCACATGTCGCCTGTGCTCCGCGCCGTGCTCGATACCAATGTGCTCGTGGCCGGACTGCGGTCCCGTTCCGGCACGTCGCATGAATTGCTGCAACTGCTCCGCGCGGGGCGCTGGGCGCTCGTTCTCAGCAACACGGTGGCGGGCGAATATCATGAAATCCTCCATCGGGAAATCGCCTCGCTCCGGCTTACCCACGGCCAGGTGGACGAGTATCTGGATGCGCTCTGCCTGCTGGCCGAGCAGCAGTCGCTGACCACGGCCTGGCAGCCGGCCGCCGCCGACCCGGATGATGAACCCATAATCCAACTGGCGCGTGAAGCCGGAGTCCCGTATCTTGTCACCCACAACGTCCGGCATGTCGCCGCCGCCGGGCAGTTCGGCGTGCGCGTGGTGCGGCCGGTGGAATTTTTGAACCTGATCAGGACAACATCATGACCAAGATCGAAGCCGAAGTCCCGGATTACCTGGCCCGTCAGGCGCTCGCCGCCGCCGAGCGTGAAAAGATGCCCATCGACCAGATCGTCGCGCTGGCCCTCTCCGCGCAACTGGCCGCCTGGCGTGGCGCGGATGACCTTCCGACCCGCGCCCGCCGGGCCAGCCTCGCCAACTTTGATCGCATCATGGCCCAGGTGCCCGACGTGCCCCCCTTGCCTGGTGATGAGTTGCCGGAAGGATACCAGCGGAAGTAAAGCCGAGACGGAGCCGACGCCGATGCCCTGGCGTGCGCGGCCAGTTTCGCCATTCGGAATTCGGAGTCCGGAGTTGTTCAGAGCCTCGTCACCTCGGCTGCTACCACGGCTCTTCAGGTTGGCCTCGACCCAATAGAGCCATTCGCGGTAGCGCGTGTTGGGCGCCAGGATGATGTCCTCGCGGGGCAGTTGCTCCTTCGTCGTCGACCGGCGCAAAATGACCTGTCTGGCCGCGATGTCTTCGATGGCGAAGTTGTAGCGGGCTGGCAGAACGCTTTGAGAACTGAGTTGGCGGCAAGAGAGCAAAAGTCCCATGCAAACGCAAGCAATTCTCACCGACATGCGAGTGGCAAATCGCAAGTCCGGGCGCAGGTGCCGATTTTCATTTCGTGTCATGGGCATGGGCATAGATCGCAACCAACAAGGCAAAAGCCGTAAAGTATTGCAGCGCGTCCACCACAGGTGGCCACGCACGCACCATAGCCGGGACCGGTGAAAATACATCCCAACACACAAATCTTGGCCATTCTTTTAGCAGCGATATCACATTCTGCCTCGCAAAACGCGGCTGAACATCCCACACAGGGGGAACATGGAGGAGGATCAAATGGACTCGGCGGTTTCGGCCTCCAAGGCCTGAAAACACTTCCGCCCGCCCCCGCAATCTTTCCGTCGGGATCTACCCAAGAAAAGGGATTATTCGCCACGTACGTGAACGCATTCCCGGCGTTTGCAATATCTCCCCAAACTCCAATCAAATCCCGTGAAATGAACCGACCTGCACGGGGATCGAGGTGTCGGGTGCGATATTCGTAAAGCTCGCTTTCGGCATCGAAACGTCGCCCGGTAAAGAGGATGACGTTTCCGCTCCTGGGTGCTGCTGTCGACGCGCCAGCGGAATCGAAGAACGAAGGCTTTCCAAAATCGCTGTACCGGTAGGACTCGACCAGCGCCCCAGAAGCATCAGAGAGAGCCAAGACCGTGTGCAGGTCGTCGGCATGAGCGAAGTAGTTCGTGCCGGCTCGTTGAACCGTCAGCAATTCGTCGATGAAAATTCCGAACGTGTAAGTTGCCGAGAGGTTGCTGTTCGTCTGCGTCTCTTCGCAGATCCGGAATTCGCTGTAAACGTATTTCAAAGCCTCGTTGAGAGAACCTGAGACACGACGTGAAATACGACGCCCAAAAACATCGTAACCATAACGGGCTGCCGAACCATTGCCCTGGAATTCAACCAACTGGTTTCGATAATCAAAAACAAACACTTGCGCGTTGGTCCCGGTCACAGCGTTCAGGTTGCCATCACGGTCATACGCTCGGCCGTCAAAGGGTGTGGTGGTGTATTGATTCACTTGATGATCCGCTGGTTCGGGAAGCGTGTTTGCCATTGTATAAGCACCCGAATCATCGCCGCCAGTCACCGAGAGCCGGTTGCCAACGCCGTCAAACACGTAACCATTGGTGTTTCCCGCACCCACGAGAGGCTGGCGGATGGATCGAGTCATGCGGTAAACGGAGTCGTAACCAACTGCTTGGGCAATCTGAGGGCCGCCAAGACGAACATCTTTTCGCGCCGTCTTGTTTCCGATCCGATCCCAAGTGTAGGTCCGGTCGTCCACTACGGAAGCATCCGCGACCTTGGTATGCCGGGTGCGGACAATGTTGCGGCTGCCGAAATCACCAGTCGGATTCGGAACACCTGCCAGACCATTATGGCTGTATTCGCTGAGCGTGCCGTTTCCGTAGTCGCGCCGCGCCACGCGCCGGGGGCCTACATAATTGTAGGTGGCGATCATTCCGTTAGTGTCGCCGGTGGTTTTCATCCGCTCCAACTCATCGAAGGTAGTGTTCACAACGCGTCCTCCGGGATAGGAGAGTTGCGTCTGGTTCCCGACTGCATCGAACACCGCGCCCACCACAGCACCGTTCTGGATTTCCTGAAGCACGCGGGACTGGGAGTCGTAGGCCCGCAACACGAGAGAGTCGTTGTCCTCGGCACGGATGAGCCGGGAGAGTCCGTCGTATTGGTAGATTTCAAACGTGGTGTCCGGCGAAACGCCCGGACCCACGCCCACATCACGCCGCACCAAACGGTCGAGCGCATCGTAACTGTTCGTCACCCGGTTGCCGTTGCCATCGGTAAACAGAATGGCTGAACCGTGAACGTCGAGCTGGTTTGTTTGACCCGTGCCATCCGCGAAGACGGTGCTGAATTTTCGATTCAATCCATCATAAACGTAGGTTGTGGCGTTGCCGTTGTCGTCAATCTGGCTGGTCAGGCGCGAGGAGTCATCCCAGGTCTGCCGCGTCACGATCTGGCCGACGACCGCGCCCAAGCCGTTCCCGGTATCCGTCATCAGCCGGGTCGTTTGAGTGAGGCGATTAAGTCCGTCGTAGGCGAACAGAACCTTGTTGGTGAGCGCGTCGATGGTGGCGGCGCGGTTGCCGCGCGAGTCATAGAGCGAGCGATTCACACTGCCGACGTTGTTGCTGGTCGCGGTCAGGCGGTTCAGCCCGTCGTAGAACATGGCGGTGAGGAACCGTTCATCGGGACCTCCGAGATCCGGCTTCTCCACCTCCGTCAGCAGCACGAGATTTCCATTGGCATCGTAGCCGTTGGTCACGCTGTTCCCTTTGGCGTCAATCTGCACGGACAGCCGGTTGGCGGTGTCGTAGAGATTCGTGGTGCCGTGATTATTGGCGTTGATCATCGCGAATACCGACGAATTGTCGTTGTAAAGCGTTTGTGCGACAGCGAAGCCACTTCCAGTCGGTGCCTGATTGGTGGCACTAAAGAAAGCCGCCGACTGATTGGTCATGCGATTCATCGGGTCATAGCCAAAGAAGGTTTCGTTAAGGCGCACGTTATTGGCGCTGCCTTCTACGTCATTCAATTCGCCGAGCACCATGGTGCGTGTGCGATTTCCCACGGCGTCAAAGTTGTTTGTGCTGATGTTGCCCATTGCGTCGAGTGAGGAAACAAGACGGTTGTAACCATCGAACGCGTAACTGGTGAGGTGAGGTTGATCTTCCAAACCATCTGATACCCGAATGCGATTCCCATTCGCATCATAATCATACTGGGTGGTTGATTGCTTCGGGCTGCCCGGCGCACGAATCTGGCGAAACGGCAGGTCTCGCTCGTCATAAAGCACCAGCATTACGTTATTGGTCTGGCGTCCCGCAGTGGCTTCGCCCCAACGCGTGACAGTGTGATTATGATTCGCATCATAGCCGAATTCGGTCACGATATTATGCGTGGCATCCACTTCCTCCGTCTTGCGAATCTGTTTGTTCAGGATTTCATACTCGAAGGTGGTAGTGAGCCAGGAGTTGGCGTAGAGTGCGCCATTTTCATCGCGATTCTCTACGTCGATACGTTTCAAGTTATTGTTGGCGTCATACGCATAATCCTTGCGGTAGCAAATGCCTGAACCCTCCGTAACCTCCGGGGAGATTTCGCGAACAACCTGGTCGAGTTGATTGACAATGTATTGCGTGTCGTGACGGCGTGGATCAATTCGACGAACTACATTTCCCACCGCATCGTGCTCATAAGTGGTCGTGAGGTTGAAGCCGCCCAAATCCACAATTTCTTCCTTGAGGTAGCCGTTCATTGGGCCGGAGTCATAATAGGTCATGGCATCCACGCGCCGATGTCCACTGCCGTTATTAGGCAGGGCATGGCGGGTCATTTGGCCACGGGCATTGTATTCCCAGTTGTCCACAATGGAAGAAATGCGGTTCGTTCGGGCGATGAGGTTGCCAAAGGCGTCGTATTGATTAAACAGAACGTTTCCCCGGCCATCCGCGTGTTTTGTTACGAAGTTGAACCCGCATGAGCCGCAACCACCGGCGAAGTCGGTATCATATTCAAAACGTTCTTCGATGACGGATTGATCTCCAACCGGCAGATGGGAGCCGGGCAGTTGGCGTTTGATACGAACATTATTGCGGTTACGCGGCGACGCGCCGGGATTGAGGTCAGATTCATATACCATTTCCGTGATGTTGCCATTTGGGTGAATGGTGCGAGTGAGCATCAGGTTGGAATTATATTCGTGACGTGTTTCAAAGAAATCAGGGTCGCTAGAGCGGAGCTTGCCCACAGGCCGATTGCTGGTGGCAGTGACCGGGGAGTTGGTGCTGCTGCGCCCGGTGTAGTGGCGCTCGGCCACCAGTTGGTTGCTGACCTGATAATCATATTCGATCACATTACCATTGCGATCCCGCACGATGGTGCGCATGTAAACAAGGTTGTTTTCCAAAGTCGCTTCGATTGGAACATAGGTAAGGTCTACGCTATCCCCCCCACGGTATTGACGAATCACGCGATCAAAGCGGATGTCATTGGTATCGGTAACAGGCGCATAGACATTCACAAGATACGGCCCTTGTCCAAATGTCGGATCACTCGGGTCATTGCGCCTGCCATCGGTAATGGTGAGAAGATTATGGTTCAAACGGTCATCCGCAAAACCACGGGTGTAGGTGTAAATGGTTGTCTTACCGTTCGGGAAATCATTCGTGTTCGGCGTGCCGATAACGGCGGGGGTCGTGACCGATTTTAGGTCGCCGAAGCTGCCGCCAGAATCAAAATCACGGTAGTAAGCGTAACGGACTGAGCGACCGGTGAAATCGGTGACGGATTCAATGAAGCCGTCCGCGTTATAGGTGATGGTAATGTCGCGATTCAGGGTGTCGTTCATGCGAATCAGCCGACCTTCGGCGTCGTAGAAGAAACGCATAGTGTTGGTGAAACGGTCGGACATGCGGACGATTTTTCCCTGTTGCGGGCTACCATCAAACGGTTGGTATTCGAGCGTGCGGCCATCAGCCATTGTCATTTTGAAACCGCCGGTGGAATTGGTTTTGACTTCAGAGGCTTGGGCAGCACGGGTAAATTTTCCATCCGCTTCCTGACGATAGGCGTACTGCCGTGACGTGCCTTCGTTGACCTTGAGAAGAAATCCATCCGGCTCGAGTGAGAGATTGTAAGAAAAATCCCAATTGTTTCCCATGGCGGTTTTCAATCCGTCACGAGACCGGTAACTGCGTTGCCAGATAAAATCGAACCCAACCCCTTTAATTCTCAGGTCCGTGGCCGTCTCATATTTTTCGCCAGACACGGGATGGACGGGATTGGTGGGAGGAGGAGAAGGGGGAGGCGGAGGAGGATTTTGACAGCATTGAACAGCTTCATTGTTTGGACTCCCGCAACAATCGCTGCAACATCCACTGTTGCAACCGCCGCCGCCTGCCCCTCCACCATTACTACCTCCCGGAGAGCCAGGGCCAGCGCCATGCCATCCCGGAGACAACAGGCCGACGCCGGGATCGGAACAGGCGAGATTCCCATCGGCGCTAATAGTCATGGAACCGCGAATCACCCATTTGCCGAGGTCGTGATCGAAACTCCAAAGTGCAGTCTTTGCGCCGGGCAGGAGTTTGATGCCCGTGATTGGATCTGGCAGATTGGGAAAGCACACCGGCACCGGCTCCGAAAAGTTTTGAGGACCATCTGTTTGAACTGTAATTCCGAGCGTCGATGCACTTCACTCCATAACTCCCGATGTTGTTGCATCAAGGCCAAAACATCGCTGCGCCTTCGGTCTTTGGCATCACGGGTTAGCGTTATGGCCGTATACACCAATCCAAGCACGATGCCGGCGCTCTGAAGCAGCGAAAACCAATTGTCCCTTACCCAAGAGAGAAATGATGCCACCCGCTCGTCATAGCATGAGTGGCTCTCTCGGTGAAATGGGTGGACTTAAACTGCGTTTGGAATATGTGCCTTTGCCATCACCAGGACGTGGCGCGGGATGCGGACCC
>Ga0163152_10006304_pt1 | contig 13447 bp, 10 predicted proteins | sample OliLakLV19MP8IB2_FD_148635 | JGI IMG/M metagenome (GOLD analysis project Ga0163152, IMG submission 148635) | Freshwater microbial mat bacterial communities from Lake Vanda, McMurdo Dry Valleys, Antarctica - Oligotrophic Lake LV.19.MP8.IB-2 | ecosystem: Environmental > Aquatic > Freshwater >... | reverse complement strand
CGGATCGTCCTTCGTCATCGCGATCTCGCGGAGAATAACGTCTTTCTCCTTCGCCACCTCATCGGCCGGCAGCGTCGAATTCAGGACTGCGTCACCGAGAAGATCGAGCGCAACGCCCGTGTGCTCACTGGGCAAATCGATGTAGTAAACCGTGCGATCAAAGGTCGTGTACGCGTTGATGTAGCCGCCATGAGCCTGAACCGTCGCGCTGATATCGCGGCCCGCGCGCCGCGTCGTACCTTTGAACAGCATGTGCTCCAGGTAATGCGAAAGACCCGCGCCGAGGTTCTGATCTTCGTGCATACTTCCCGTCTTCACCCACACCTGCACCGAGGCGAGCGCGGCAGAGGTGTCGCGCTTCATAATCAACGTCAATCCGTTGGCGAAGATACTCCGATCAACCGGCTCGCGCCAAAAAGTATCCAGCAGGCGAAAGTCCGGCGAAAGAGAGAAAGATTTGGGCATGGATAGGGAAAGTACCGGGGAAGTAACCGCTTACACGAATCTGAACTCGGCTGCCGACATTAAGTGGCTCCGACCGCGCCGGCGGCTGAAGGGCCCCGACTCCGTCGAGCGGGTTCGAACGGCTTCACGAACGCCTCCTCAAAATCGAAGATGTCAGAGAAGTCTTCGCGGCGGTCATTGTCCGTTTTGGAGAACACATTGTATTCGATGAGATTGAACACGATGTCCCCAAAGTCACGGCACCGCCGAATGCCCCACGTGTTCAGGACCGTCTTAGTCAGCGGACCGTACTGGTCCAAGGCGTAGACCCGCAGGCCGTCGAGCAACTCCGGTCCACTCACATGCCGGGACTTCTCCGCTCGAGCCGTATCCTTCTTGCGTAACTCCTTGACAGTTTGATCTAAACCCAATCGCACGAAATCATACGCCTTACGGTCAAAGCGACGATCTTCCTTGCAGATGAGAGTGACGATTTCACTGAAATCCGGATTTTGCATACGCGGAAGTCGACGTTGGCACACCCGCTGGCGCGCTGCAACCCCGGCGAGAGCCCTGTAACGTATGCGTGTTTCTGCTAATCATTATCCGCTGGAAAATTCCCTAGGGCATGTTACAACCGTGTGAATATGATAGCTTCGACCCAGACCAATTACCCCATGGTTGGAAACCCCGATTCCGACAGCGCCAGCCCGGTGGAACTTGCCACCGCCAAGTTGAAAGCTGCCGGACTTCGCATCACCCAACCACGTCTCTCCATTTTGGCCGCATTGAGTGCCCGCGAGCAACCCACAACCATTGAGCAACTCCACCAAGACGTGGGGCCTGAAAATTGTGATTTGGTAACGGTCTACCGATGCATGGCCGCGTTCGAGGAGATCGGCCTGGCCCGGCGGGCTTTCTTCCATAACGGAACCGCTTTGTACGAGATCAACCTCGGTCAACCCACCCGCTTTCACGTCTACTGCAAGGCGACGAATCAAGTCGTCGAACTTGATGGCGATACGACCTCCGATCTCCGCCGTGCGATTGACGGCGTGCAAGAGGTACTCCGCGCCCGGGGCTACGACGAGGTCGCTCATCTGGTCGAGTTTTTCGGGGTTGCCCCGTCCCAGAATCGCCTGACGTCGGCGGCGAGCTAGAACCGTTAATCGCAACACTTTCCAGGTCCAGTGAGGCGCGGGTTAAAACCCGCGCCTTTTTTGTAAGCGGTTCGCGGCAAACGCGGTCGGCACGCCCAATAAGCCTAAAAAACTCAGTTGAACCACTGATTTTCACTGATGACCACTGAGGCAAACAGAGTTGCGCGATGGAGGCCGTTCACCCGGCAAGTGAAGGGAAAGTCTATCCCTCGATCTGGATCTATTTGATCAGTGTTTATTAGTGCTCATCAGTGGTCACCTCTTCTGAGGAATTTAGGATAAGCTCAGGATTGGGCACGGACCGCCGCAACGACAGACGCCACCCGTATCCGGCGTTTAGTACCCGCCGGAACGCATCAGGCTTACTTCGACGCCGCAAAGTTGGCGGTGATCTGTTCCCAATTCACGACATTCCAAAAGGCCGCGATGTAGTCGGCCCGGCGATTCTGGTATTTCAGATAATACGCGTGCTCCCACACATCGAGGCCGAGCAGCGGAGTCGTGCCCTCGCTTAGCGGCGAGTCCTGATTGGCCGTCGACGAAATCGCGAGCTTCCCATCGCGTCGCGTCAACCACGCCCACCCACTGCCGAAACGCTTCGTGGCGGCCTCTCCGAACTGGGTTTTGAAAGCGTCGAAAGAACCGAACGTCTTCGTCATGGCGTCCGCAAGCGGACCCTTCGGCGTTCCACCTGCCTTGGGACCGATCATCTGCCAGAAGAGCGCATGGTTGTGATGACCACCGACATTATTGCGCAGCGTGGTGCGAATCGCTTCGGGCGCGCGATCCAGGGATCGCAGCAATTCCTCCGCTGACATTTTTTGTAGCGAGGCCTGCCCCGCCAGCGCCTGGTTGGCGTTATTGATGTAAGCCTGGTGATGTTTGGTGTGATGGATCTCCATCGTCCGGGCGTCGAGGTGCGGCTCGAGCGCGTCGTATCCGTAATTCAACTTCGGCAGCGAAAATGGCTGCGTCAGGCCGGATGCTGCGGCGGACGCCGCGAGGCTGGAAGATGCCAGGGCACCGAGGCTCACCAGGGCAACGCCAGCGCCCATGGTCTTAATGACATCGCGGCGGGTAACGGAATGAAGAGGGTTCATCGTTGTACCGTAATGGCCCCTATCCCGCGCGCAAGCGGCGGTTTAGGTTCCGTCGTCATCCAAACGGATTCGGGGATCGAGCCAGAGGAGCAGCAGATCGCTGATCAGCGTCCCCACCACTCCGAGCAAACTAAGCAGCATCAGCATCGAACCGGCGAGATACACGTCCTCGGCCATCAAGGCGTCGAACAGAGTCGGACCGATCATCGGCAAGCTCAAGACCATGGCGACGATCGCACCTCCGGAGACCAGGTGAGGGAACCAGCCGCCTACACTGGAAATAAAGGGATTTAGCGCGAGCCGCACCGGGTACTTTAGCAAAAGGCGCAAGGGCCGGACGCCCTTCGCGCGCGCCGTCGTGACGTAGGGCTTTTTGAGTTCATCGAGCAGATTCGCCCGCATCACGCGGATCATTCCCGCCGCGGAGCCTAAACCGAGCACCACCACCGGTAGCCAGAGGTGCTTGAGCAAATCAACGAACTTGGCCCAGTTCCAGCCCGGCATAGAGGCGAACTCCGGGGAAAAAAGTCCGGCGATACTTAAATCAAACCACCGCTTGGCCAGGTACATTATCACTAGCGCCAGCAGAAATGACGGAATGGAAACACCGAGAAAACCGAGAAAGGTAAGGACGTAGTCTCCCGGCGAATACTGTCGGACCGCCGAATAAATGCCGGTCGGTAGCGCCAGCGCCCACGTGAAAACGACGGTCACCAGGGTGACGAGGATCGTGAGCAGGATACGATCACCGATCACCTCGCGCGTGGGTTTCTCGTGCTCCATCGAGACCCCGAGATTACCCTGAAGCAGTCCGGAATCATCCGGCTGAAAACTGATAAACCATTTCAACCCCATCCAACGCACGTAGCGCTGCCACATGGGCTCATCCAGGTGAAAGCTCCGCCTCAGCTCCGCCGCCAATTCCTCACTCGCTGAACTTCCCTCCAGCTCGAGGCGCATCACCCGCGTCTCGGCAAAATCTCCCGGCGGCAATTGCACGAGCGTGAACACGATCACCGACACCACGAGCATCGTCGGAACCAACATGACCAGCCTGCGACCGATCAGCGGATGGCGCATTCCGATCAGGCATGCTCCCAGGAGAACGGCGATGACCATTAATCCACTCACCACTTTCCCCAATGCGCCCGATCCCGCTTTGGCCGCGTCCGCGGCTGCCACCGATCGAGGCCACGGCGTAACGGTCACCAAAGCTTCCCGGGTTGCGGCGGTCGCCTGCGGGTCGTCAACCGGCCGCTCCCAGAAATACGTCTCAATGCCCGCATTCGCCGGGGTTTGAAAATTTGCGCCGAAGAGCGCGGTGCGCGGGACGTTCTTGAATCCCTTTTTCACGACCACCAGCTGGGGTGGCGGAGTGGCAATGCTAATGGTCCACACGTTGTCGGCGGCGATCTCCTGGATCTCGTTGAACCGCGCGATGCGATCGGACTCGCTCGTCATCATGCTGGCCTGGTCGAGTAATTCCATCGCCCGCCGCAGCGGGTGATCGCGCGGCGGCTCGATGGCATTGGGCCGGTTGGCGGCGGGGTCCCCGTGCAGTCCGCCATATTGGTACCACCAGCCAAATCCGGGCGCGTAGAAGGATTCAAAATACGTCGGCACGAAATTCCGCGGCTCGACCAGCGGATAAAACTCACTCTCTCCCGTCCACACTGTGAAGTCATGTTCGTAGGTCAGCTTTTCCTGTTCGAACAACCGGCGGGCGCGGGAGCGCAGCAGGACCCGCACGCCCACCGCGGCCCAATCCTCCACCACAAACTGCGCCGGGCCGTCCGTCGTGTAATCGGTCAGATTCAAGGTAAACAGCATCCGGGTGCCGTCCGGAAAAACGCGATACCCCGCACTGTCGCGGTGCGTAAGCCCCATCTCATCCAGCAGCTGATTGGCCCGCGCGGGATCGTATTCAGTAAACGAATGCAGCAAGCGCGCGTGGTGGTACGGCGAGTCCGGAGGCGGCGTGATTTGCGCGGGTTCCACCTGGCCGTTAAACTCCGCTTCGATGATATCGCGGCGGTTGATCGCCAGCGACAAGGCTTGGCGGAACCGACGATCGTTCAGCAGCTCGTGTTTCCAACGCGTCTCCGGCCGGGCTGCATCCACCCGCCGGTTCAAATTCGGGAAAATGGTGAAGAGCGACTGCGTACTGGGTTTCCAATGATACACGTCATAACCATGCCGCCGCGCTTCGCCGAGCAGCAGAATATGATCTTCATAGCGAATATGACGATCCTGCATCGAAAGTTCACCGTTCGCCGCCGACAGCGCGATGAGGTTGTTGGTCTTGATGTCCAGCACGAGCCGATCGAGGTACGGCAGCTGGTTGCCCTGAGTGTCCACCACCCAATAATACGGATTCCGCACAAAGGTTTGGGGCGTCGACGCCTGATACGTGTGCATCACCCAAGGCCACAGTCGCGGATGCTCGGGATTCATGTAGTGCTTGATCCGCTTGTACACGGCCACGGGGCTCGCGAGCTGAAACGCCGTCATCGTCCGAGCAATCAACTCCTGGTCGCCGATTCCCGGATGATACTTTCGCACGTAGTGCGCGGGCACGATGTGATCGGTGTGATCTTCGTAGTTCATCCCGGTCGAGGCGAGGCGCTCCAGGAACAAGGGATTGGGCTGCGCGAACTCGAACTGCACCCGAAGTTCGTCCAGTTTCGTCACGCGCCCCTGCGTTGGTCCGGCGCGAAGGAACTTGGGTTGCGCGTTAAAGTATCTGATCTCGTGCTCGTACCAGTACGTGATGTCATCGCTCGTCAGCGGATGCCCGTCCGACCACCGCATGCCGCGACGCAGCTCAAAGGTGTACACGCGATGGTCGGCGGAAACCGTCCAGGATTTCGCGACGTGCGGAACAATCGGATACCCCTGCGGCGACCAGCGCACGAGGGTCGCACCCGAAAGCCTCCAGTACACCGTGGAGAAATCCAGGATGGAGTTCACCTGCCGGTGCCACGTGCCACCATAACGCCCGATTCCATCCACCCCCTGCAGCACCAGCGGCTCAAGGCCAACGCGCTGCTCCACCGGCGGGAGACGCCCCTCCTCCACCAACTCGTCGAATATCGGCGCCTCGTGGCGCGGACGCCACTCGGCATCCTTGATTTTGCGGTAGTCGACCGCGCGCGCAATCACCGGCGGATTGCTCAGGTCGATCCGACGTGACAGCTCCCGGGCCTGCAGCACGGCGCTGAGTTCAGCAGCCGGTGGGGGTAACGGTGGCGTCGTGATGTCGGGACGGAAAGCCGCCGCAAACCCATAGAGCAAGGCGGTGAAGCCCAGCACGGCGGCAAGGAATCCGGCAGAGTAGGCGAGAAGGCGCCTTTTCACCATAGGGTCAGGTTCGCGACGAAATTGCGCCGTGGAGAGAAGGCAATGCTGATTGGGCGAGCGGTGACGTTTCGGAACAAGGAGATTCGTTATGACCGGCGTAACCTCGTTCACGACGAAAGTTCGAAAGAACCCAAACGCTCGCGCCAACAACCTGTCCCTTCTGCGGCCAAACAGCCTGTCCCTTCGGCGGCTAAACAGCCTGTCCCTTCGGCGGCTAAACGTGCGACCGATGTGACTTTGACTTTAGCGCGGCAGCGCCGGTAGGGCCCGACCTCCCGGCGGGCCGCTCAGAAAATGTGACTGCCAACCGCCTGCCGAGTCGGGCTCTACCCTCGGAAAAGTCCAAATCTCATCTGTGGTATAACCTGTCCCTTCTGCGGCTGGCTCCCGCGGGCCGCCAACCTGAGCCTGCACGCTTGCCAAACGGGATCCTCGGTCCGACCGTTTTAACCTGTCCCTTATGCACACCCCTATTTCTCGTCGCACTGCCCTTCGCTCGCTTGCCGGCGCCGCCGCCGTTGCCGCACTTCCCCGTTCCCAGGCTGCGGAGTCTGCCCCGAAGGCCGCGAAACCGGCCGCATCCGGCTCCATCCGCCAGTCGGTTTGCAAATGGTGCTTCAAGGACATTCAACTCGATCCTTTCGTCGCCACGGCCAAGGAGATCGGCCTTGAGTCAGTCGAACTGCTCAATCCCGAAGATTTTCCCATCCTGAAGAAATACGGTCTTTCGTGCGCGATGGTGAGCAACCCCACCGGCAAGACGCCGCAAGGTGTGACCGTCGGCCCCATCCGGAAGGCTTTTAACCGCGTCGAGCATCACGACACGCTGGTCGCACTTTACGAAAAACGCATGGGTGAAGTCGCCGACGCCGGTTTCGAAAACGTGATCTGCTTCTCCGGCGACCGTGAAGGCATGGCCGACGAAAAAGGGCTCGAGAATTGCGCAGCCGGTCTCAAGCGCCTCATGGCTTTCGCTGAAAAGCGTCGGGTAAATGTCGTGATGGAGCTCCTTAACTCGAAGGTGAACCACAAGGACTACATGTGCGATCACACGGCGTGGGGAGTGGAGTTGGCGAAGCGCATCGGTTCCGAGCGCTTCAAGCTCCTCTACGACATCTACCACATGCAGATCATGGAAGGAGATGTGATCCGAACGATCCAGGAGAACCATCAGTACATCGGCCATTATCACACCGCAGGGAATCCCGGCCGGAACGAGTTTGAACCTCAGGATCAACAGGAGTTGAACTACCCGCCAATCATGCGCGCGATCAAGGCGACCGGGTTTAAAGGTTTTGTCGGGCAGGAGTTCTTGCCCAAACGCGATCCGATCGCCTCGCTGCGAGCCGCGGTGAAGCTTTGCGCGGTCTAAAATTCGGCAGGCGTTTCAAAGTAGGGCAGGTCTGCGCCGGTTGCTGCCAGACTAGAGCAAATTGAGAATTGGCGGAGCCCCTGCATACCCCCAATTGTCATTGCGAGCGAGGCTTGCCGAGCGTGGCAATCCATCGGGGTGCGTGGATTGCCGCAGTCGCTTAGGCTCCTTCGCAATGACAAACTGTAGTGTTCTTTAGAAGGTCGGTTGGGGACAAACGACCCTACCACGGTCCATCGGGCCGAAACGACCGATGTTACTGCGCCAGCAGGCGGCGCAGCGTTTCGTCAACGAGCTTGGGGTTAGCTTTGCCTTTGGCAGCTTTCATGATCGGTCCTTTGAACGCGTTGATCGCACTGTCTTTTCCGCTCTTGAATTCAGCCAGGGCCTTCGGATTCGCGGCAATGGAATCACGGCACCACTGCTCGAGTTCACCGGCATCGCTGGGTGTCGCCTTCAACCCGCGCCGTTCCGCTATGACTTCGGGGAGATCACCGGTCGCAAACATCTCGACGAAGATTTCCTTGGCCGCATTCGCGAGCACCGTGCCAGCGTCAACGAGCGCCACGAGCGCCGCGATGTGCTCTGGTCGAACTTTTGTGGCCGCGAGCGATTGCCGCGTACTTCCGAGCTCACGCCGCAGATCGTTGGTGATCCAGTTGCCCACGGCTTGGGCTTTCGCCGTACCGGCCACCTTCACCGCTGCCTCGAAGTAGTCGGCCAGCGCGCGATCCCACACGAGCACGGACGTAAGCGTATACGGCAGCTGATAGTGCTCGATGAACCGCTGCTGTTTGGCGAACGGCAACTCGGGACACTCCGCCCGAATCCGCTCCTTCCAAACCTCGTCCACCACCACCGGCATCAAATCGGGATCCGGAAAATAACGGTAGTCATGTGCCTCCTCCTTCGTCCGCAGCGACTGCGAGGTTCCGGTCATGCCGTCGTAGTCGCGGGTTTCCTGAACCAACGTGCCGCCACGCTCCACAACGCTCAGCTGCCGCTTGATCTCGTGATTGATGCCATCCCGCACAAATGAAATGGAGTTCAGATTCTTCAACTCCACCTTGGTTCCGAGCTTCGTGTCGCCGACGGGTCGGATGGAAATGTTCGCATCGCAGCGCAGTTGCCCCTTCTCCATGTCGCAGTCGGAGATTCCGCCGTAGATCATGGTCGCCCGCAGTGACGTCAGGTACGCGTACGCTTCCTCGGCCGAGTGCATCGCCGGATCGGATACGATTTCCATCAACGGCGTTCCGGCGCGATTGTAGTCAACCAACGACTCCGTGGCGCCGTGGTTGAGCTTGCCGACATCCTCCTCGAGGTGAATTCGGGTCAGGGGGATTCGCTTGTGCTCACCCATCAGATTCCGCGCGGCGCCGGGCAGTTCGATTTCCACACTGCCACCGAGGCAGATGGGTTGGTCGTATTGGGAGATCTGATAGTTCTTCGGGGAGTCGGGATAAAAATAATTCTTCCGATCCCACTTGCAGATGGGCGCGATCTTACAACCCAACAGCAGCCCTGCCTTGATGCTGGCATCGAGCGCCGCCTTGTTCATCACCGGCAGCGCCCCCGGCAACGCGAGCACCGTGGGATCGGTCAACGTATTCGGCTCCTGCCCATACCCCGTCGCCACGCGGGTGAAGACCTTCGAGTTGGTCTTGATCTGAACGTGAACTTCAAGGCCGATGACGGCTTCGTAAGTCATAGAAGTAGTGGGTAGCGAGTAGTGAGTAGTGAGTAGCCTTAGGGCGCACGATTAAGGCCGTTGATATAACCTTGGAGCAGTCGCGAGACTTCCTCCAAATCTGCCTGAAGCAAAAGCGTGTCCGCGTAAGCCAGATCGTGCGCCAGGATAAGTTGATAGACGCACTCGTCAGCTGACGCTTGCGCGATATTATAGAACCGAAGCTTATCCGGGCCTGTTCGCTTGCGAAAGCCTTCGACGATGTTCGACGCCGTGCTCGTTGCCGCTCGCCGCAATTGCGACGTGAGGCCGAAGAGTTCGTGTTTGGGAAAACTCTCGGTGCAGCGATACACCGCCAAGGTAAACGCGTGGGCTTTCTGCCACACGATCACATCCCGAAAAGATTGAGATTTTTCTGTCATGCTCGCTACTCGCTACTCACTACTCACTACGCGCTACTGTGTCCTCTGTGGCTCCTCAGAGCTGGGGATGTCTTGCGCCCCAGTCGTGCGCGCGTTCATACGTGGCCGCGATCGCGAGCAGGTTCGCTTCTTGAAAGGGTTGGCCGATGAGTTGCAGGCCGATGGGCAGGTTGCTCGAGGTAAAACCACACGGCACACTGATCGCCGGCAGTCCGGCGAGATTCACGCCAATGGTGTAGATGTCACACAGGTACATCGCCAGCGGATCAGACTTCTCGCCGAGCTTAAAGGCCGGGATCGGCGAGGTCGGTGTGATCAGCGCATCCACGTCCTGATACGCATTGAGAAAATCCTGCCGAATCAAGGTCCGCACCTTCTGCGCGCGCACGTAATAAGCATCATAGTATCCGCTCGAAAGTACATACGTCCCCAAAATGATGCGCCGCTTCACCTCGGCCCCGAATCCTTCCGCGCGCGATTGGAAATAAATATCGACCACGTCTTTCGCCTGCTTCGACCGGTGGCCGTAACGAATGCCGTCAAACCGCGCGAGGTTCGACGAGGCCTCCGCTGTCGCGATGATGTAATAAGTATCGAGGCAATACTGCGTGTGCGGCAGCGACACTTCGCGAATTTCACAGCCTTGCTGGGTATAAAACGCGATCGCCCGCTCCATCGCGGCACCGATCTCCGGATCGAGGCCTTCGCCAAAGTACTCCTTCGGAATCCCCAGCTTCCAAGGTCCGCGACGTTTCGCCAACTCGGCCTGGTAATTTGGAATCTCAGCCGGGTACGACGTTGAGTCGCGCTCGTCGTGACCCGCAATCGCTCCGAGCACAATCCCCGCATCTTCCACCGTTCGGGTGAGTGGACCCATCTGATCCAGCGACGAAGCGTACGCCACCAATCCGTAACGCGAGATCAGACCATACGTCGGCTTCAATCCCACCACGCCACACAGTGCGGCCGGTTGGCGAATGGAGCCGCCGGTATCGGATCCCAACGTCGCAATCAACTCGCCGGCCGCCAACGCCGCGGCACTGCCGCCGGACGAACCACCGGGTACGCGCGTGAGGTCCCAGGGATTGGCCGTGGGGTGAAACGCCGAATTCTCGGTCGACGATCCCATCGCGAACTCGTCGCAATTCAGTCGCCCATAAAGCACCGCACCCGCGGCCTTGAGTCGCACCGTGGCCGTCGCATCATAGGGCGAAACGAAATTCGCGAGCATCTTGCTTGAGGCGGTCAACGGCTGATCCTTGACCGCGATCACGTCCTTGAGCCCGACCGGAATTCCGTCGAGCAATCCCAAACTTTGCCCGGCGGCCCGCCGGGAATCCGACGCCGCCGCTTGCGCGCGTGCGTCCGCGTCGTTGAAAGCGGTGAAGGCCCGCACCCGCCCGTCAACCGCCCGCCGGCGCGCGATGACGGCTTCGGTGAGTTCGACCGCCGAAATTTGTTTCGCCGCCAGTTTGGCTGCGAGTGCCGTAATCGGCTGGAAAATAAGTTCGGAAGACATGGGGAAAGGTTCCCGGTTCACTCCACGACTTTGGGCACAGCAATCATGTTATCGCGCTGCGCGGGCGCATTCCGCAGTGCCTGATCAACCGGCAATCCCGGACGCGCCACATCGTTCTGCCAAACATTGTGCACCGCGAAGGCGTGAGCTGACGGCTCCACTCCACTCACGTCCAACTTCGAGAGCTGCTCAATGTGATGCAGCACCTGCCCGAGTTGCTGGGAGAACGTCGCCTTTTCCTCGGGAGTCAGCGCAATGCGCGCCAGCTTCGCCACGCGGTCGATGTTGAGGTCAGCAGGTGCAGACATGACGATAGGGATTAGGGACGATGAACCCAACTCACTTGCGGATCTGGTAGGCAGTGGTGCTTAGCAGCTGTTCCTGAACCTGAGTGAAAACGACGTTCACCTCGTCGTCAGTCAGGGTTCGGTCGGCGGCGCGGAACGAAAGGTTGAAGGCCACGCTCTTCTTCCCTTCCGGCAAACCGGCACCTTGAAAAACATCGAACACCGTCACCTTTTCCACCGTAAACGTAGTGCCCGCAGCCGCACGCGCGGCTTTGGCGACCGCCTTCTGGACGTCAGCCGCCGGTGTCGCGAGATCAACCACGACCGCCAGATCGCGCAGCGCCGCGGGAAACAAACTGAAATCGGAGTAACGTCGCCGTGTCGCATCACCGGTTAACTTCGATGGCAGGATGGCAAAAATTCCCGCGTACACTTTCCCTTCGAGGCCAAGCTGCTTGACCATCGCCAGATTCAGGAGACCGAAACGCGCGATCCAGCCGTTCGTGAAATCTCCCGCCAGCGCCGAGTGTCCTTCCTGCCAGCCACTCGTTCCGGTTACTGGAGTCAACGGCTGACGGCCGAGGTCCACGCCAGCAGCCGCCGCCAGCGCGGTGACGTGATGTTTCACCGCGTAGAAATCGACCGGCTCACGTTTGAGCCACGAACGTTCGCCGGGCAGTTCCGCAACGATGAAGCCAACCGCGGCGCACTCCAAATTGTGCCCATCGCGTTCGATGAAAATCCGGCCCGTTTCGCAGAGTCGAGAAACGGCAACGCCGCGCGATTGATTAAGCTGCAACGATTGCAGCAGCCCCGTGATCAACGTGGGGCGCAAGTGGGACTGGTCCTCCACAAACGGATTCGCGAGCGCCAGCTCGGCCGCCGCTGCCTGCGAGGTCCACGTGGCAACTTCCGTCGCGGGCCGCAGCGTGTAATTCACGCATTCATGGAAGTCGTGCCCGACGAGGTAGTCGGTGACGCGCCGGTTGAAGATCACGATCGGATCATCCTCAGCCAGCAAGCCGGGCGACTTCACCACCGCGGCGGGGATTTTTTCCGTGCCGTAAAGTCGCAGCACCTCTTCGACGAGGTCGATGGGACGGTCCAGATCATCGCGCCAGCTGGGGATCGCCACGGTCCAAGCTGGGCCGCGCGCCGGATGCTCCGTCTCCTCTTCACGCACAATGTGGAGTTCGAGAGCCACGAAGGCCGCCCGCATGTCTTCGGCAGGAATATCGAAGCCAATCCGCTCCGTGATGTAATCGTGCGTCACCACCACTTCCCGCTGCCACGGTACGTCTCCCCCAATCCGATACGCCGGACCAACCACCTTGCCGCCGGCCGTCTCGAGGATGAGATCGATGGCGCGGTAAGCCGCTTCCAGCGCCGTGTGCGGATCAACTCCGCGTTCGAAGCGATAGGAGGAATCCGACGCAAGCGCGAGTTTCCGCGAGGTCCAGCGGATCGACTGGCGCTTGAAAATCGCGCATTCGAGCACGATGTCCGTGGTGTCCGCGGACACCCCGGAGTGCTCGCCGCCCATGATCCCGGCGATCACCACCGGCTTTTCCGCGTCGGCAATCACCAGCATCCGACTGTTCAATACGCGTTCCTTGCCATCCAGCGTGGTCAGCTTTTCACCCTCGACCGCCGGGCGGACAATGATCTGTCCGCCGCCCAGCATCTTCGCGTCGAAGGCATGCAGCGGGTGACCCGACTCAAGCATCACGTAATTGCCCACGTCGACGACGTTGTTGATGGGACGGAGCCCGACTGCCTTGAGTCGGTCCTGCATCCACGCGGGACTCGGCCCGATCTTGATTCCAGTGATAATGTGCGCGGTATAAAGTGGGCACTCCTCAGGCGCATCCACCCGCACGGCGTTCAACAAATCCGTTCGCGAGCCCGCCGTATCCTCAATGGCACCACGAAACTTTTCCTGCGGGTAGAGGAGCGGCAGTTTAAACCAGGCGGCAAGTTCGCGCGCGATGCCGAGATGCGACTGGCAGTCGGGCCGGTTCGGCGTGATCTCGACGTCGAGTACCGTATCTCCCGGAGGCAGCGCCTGGTTCATGGGCGTTCCCAACGCGGAT
>Ga0163152_10006303_pt1 | contig 13448 bp, 8 predicted proteins | sample OliLakLV19MP8IB2_FD_148635 | JGI IMG/M metagenome (GOLD analysis project Ga0163152, IMG submission 148635) | Freshwater microbial mat bacterial communities from Lake Vanda, McMurdo Dry Valleys, Antarctica - Oligotrophic Lake LV.19.MP8.IB-2 | ecosystem: Environmental > Aquatic > Freshwater > Lake... | reverse complement strand
CCCCCCATGAACAGCCCGCCCTGGCCCGCCGCCTTGTCCTGCGCCACCTTCTGCGCGGTCCCCATCGCCGCTTCAAGGCTCGCGACCATCGCCGCCCGCAATCCGCGGCCGCTTTGCCCCGCCTCGTGCAGCGAGTCCATCGCCCCGCACTTGATCAGCGACTCCAGCGTCGTCTTGTTCAGCAAGTTCGCGCCCGTTCCGCCGCCCGCGCCGTTCCCCGCTGTGCCGCTGGCCGCCGCCGAGGCGGCGGACTGGATCGCCAGCCGTGCCATCACCCGCTCGCAGAAGTCAAAGAGGGAAGCAAAGGGACGCGGGACCAGGCGATCGAGCGAAGGAGCGGGTCCAACCCCTTCGTCGCTCCGCCCGTCCGTCGCTTCATCGCTCCCTGCCCTTGCTGAGTCTCTTTCCTCAATAATCGCCCCGATCGCCTTGTCCCCCGCCCCCTTGATGGCCCGCAGCCCGAATCGCACATGCCCGTGCAGCGCATCGCGCGGCTCGCCGGGGTCGAACACCACGCCGAAGTCCGCCCTCGACAGATTCACATCCGGCGGGCGCACCTCCACCCCGACCTTGCCGCTCACGAACCGTGTGCGCTTGCAGTCCTCGACGTAGGTGATCCAGTCGCCGATCTTCTGCGCCTGGCTCTCGTACGTCAGGAACGCGGCCATGTACTGGTTGGGGAAGTATGTCTTCAGGTACGCCGTCTGGTACGCGACGATGGCGTACCCCGTCGAGTGGCTTTTGTTGAAGCCGTAGCCCGCGAACTTCAGGATCAACTCGAAGAGTTCCTCCGCGCCCTGGCGCGATAGCCCCTGCTTCTGCGCGCCCTCGATGAACTTGGGCCGCTCCTTGTCGATCTTGTCGTACCGCTTCTTGCTGATGTTCTTGATGAGCGTGTACGCGTCGCGCAGGCCGATCCCGCCCAGGCCATGCACGATCTGCATGACCTGCTCCTGGTACACCATCACGCCGTACGTCTCGCGCGTGAACTCGTCAACAATCGGATGCACCCGCGGCACCTGCGCCTGCCCGTGCTTGCGCTTGTTGTAGTCGGGGATCAGGTCCATCGGACCCGGCCGGAACAGCGCGTTCGCCGCGATCAGGTCCTCCAGGCGGTCGGGGCGCATATCCACCAGCAGCCGGCGCATCCCGCCCGACTCGAACTGGAACACGCCGGTCGTGTCCGCCCGCGCAAAAAGGTCGAACACCCTCGGGTCGTCGTAGGTCAGGCGCTCGAGGTCGAGGGGGTGAACAGAACCCATGGATTGCAATCCATGGGTTGTCGGCCTCGCCCTCCCGACCGCCCTCCACACCTCCTCCTCGCTCAGCGTTTCCCGGATCAACTTCCGCGCACGCTCCACCACGCTGATCGTCCTCAGCCCCAGGAAGTCCATCTTCAGCAGGCCGACCTTCTCGCACGTCGGCCCGTCCCACTGCGTCACGACTTCGTGCTCCGCCGCGCCCGACTGCTTGTACAGCGGGACGATCTCGTTCAGCGGGCGGGTCGCCACGATCACTCCCGCGGCGTGGACGCTCGCGTGCCGGGCCTGCCCCTCGATCGTCCGCGCGTGGTCGATCAGCGACCGCAGCGTCCCTGCCTCCGCGCGCTGGCCCGCGGGCAGGTTCAGGTGCAGTTTCTCGATCGCCCCCGCGTCGCCCTCGTACAACTTCCGAAGTTCGGGCTCCTGCCGGAGCGCATCATCGAGCGTGATGTTGAGTTGCTCGGGCACCAGTTTGGCGACACGATCGGCCACCGGCAGCGGGACGGCGAGCACCCGCGCCACATCGCGGATCGCCGCGCGGGCCTTGAGCGTCCCGAAGGTGATGATCTGCGCAACGTGCCCGTACTTGCGACGCACATAGTCGATCACCGCCGCACGCCCGTCCTGGCACAGATCGATATCGATATCCGGGTACTCGGAGCGGTCGGGGTCCGTGAACCGCTCAAACAGCAGGCCGTACTTCACCGGGCACGCGTTGGACAGCCCCAGCACATACCCGACCATTGTGCCCACGCCCGATCCACGCGCGTTCGACGGAATTCCCTGCTGGCGGCCCCAGTTCACAAAGTCCCAGACGATCAGAAAGTACGCGGCAATGTTCTTGTCGCACAAGATCGTCAGTTCGCGCTCAAGCCGCGCGCGGATGTCGCTCATCTGGCCGCCACTCGTGCTCGTTGACGCGATCTCCGGCCCGTACCGCCACACCAGCCCCGCGTTCGCGAGCATCCGCAGCGCAAGGTCGCACTCGCCCTTGGCCTCAGCGCCCGCCGCGGCCCGATCCGCCTCGGTGGCATCAACATCGAAGCGGAGCGGCACGACCTCGAACTCGTTGCAGTACGCCGCGAACCACGCGGACAGATCGCCGGCGAACGCCGGGGCGTCCCACGTCGGCATTCCCTCCCACTCATCGCGCACAGCGTCCCCTTGCCCATCTGCTGCGTTGCTGCTTTGTTGCTCCGCCGCCCGCCGCACCACCCGCACCATCGGCGCATGGTTCTGGCCGATCGGCGGCCTCGCCCCGCCGATCGCGCACCTCGCCGCGATCCGCAGCGTGTTGTCGAGCGCCTCGTGCCCGATCTGCTCCCACTCCCCGCCGACATAGTGCTGCTCGAAGACCTCGCGCATCTCCGCCGGCGACTTCACATACAGCGCCTCGGGATAGTGCAGCCGCTCGGCATCGTGCTTCACCTTCCCCATCGAGATGCAGATCAGCGTGTCGTGCGCATCGTGGTCCTCCGCCCGCAGGAAGTGCGAGTCGTTGTCGCACACCAGCGGCGCGCCCACCTCGCGCGCCAGCCGCACAAGGTGCTTATTGATCGAGTTCTGCTCCGGCACATGGTGCTGGAGTTCGATATAGAAGCGGGGGCTAGAGGGAAGAGGGATCGAGGGATCAAGTGATACCGACGCGGCGATCCCATCCCCCGATCCCTTCCCCACTTCCCCACTTCCAAATGCATCCCTATGCCACACCGCGCTCTCCAGCGCTTTCTCCCACCACTTGCTGTCCCCCGTCCGCTCGAAACTCAGCAGGTGGTCGCCGATCTCGCTCCCCAGGTGCCCGTTGATCGCGATCAGCCCCGCGCTGTGCTTTGCCAGCAACTCTCGGTCGATCCGCGGCTTGAAATAAAACCCCGTCAGGAACGCCTCCGAACTCAGGCGCACAAGGTTGTTCCAGCCCTCCTGCGTCTCGGCCAGCAGCACCAGGTGGTACCCGCCATCGGACACGCCCGTGAACGTCCGGTCGCGCCGGTTGCGCTCCGGCGGCGTCACATACGCCTCAATGCCCAGGATCGGCACGATGCCCGCCTCTTTCGCGGCCTGATAAAACACCGCCGCGCCAAACAGGTTGCCGTGGTCCGTGACGGCCACCGACCACATACCCAGTTCCTTCACGCGCGCAACGAGCTTGTCGACCCGGTTGCCGCCATCGAGCAGCGAGTACTCGCTGTGCAGGTGCAGATGCGCAAAGCCCTTCCCGAGGTCCTTGGGCGAGCCGTCGGGGTTGAGCCACTTGGCGAGCGGGCTGTCGGGGGGGACGGGCACTTGGTGGGCCGGCACTCCGTGCCGGTTATCTTTGTTTGGGTGGCTCGGCACTCCGTGTCGGCTACCGGCGACTTCAGCGCGCACCGCAGCGGTCGGCGCAGCCGCCTTCTCCACTCCCTTGGCTCGCATCGGTCCCGGCATGTGCTCGCTCTCTTGCCCGCGACAGATCCCGCCGCCGTACAGGCATGGTCCGCCCCGCCGGAGGGAACGTCAAGCGCGGCCACCGCCGAGGCCGTGGCATTCGCCGGGACGGGCCTTGGACCGTCCAACTACAATCCCCCATGCTCCAACTCGGCGTGAACATCGACCACGTCGCCACCGTCCGCCAGGCGCGTTACCGCGACGACGCCGCGACGGACAGCGCGGAGCCCGACCCCGTCCGCGCGGCCCACGAGGCCGAACTCGGCGGCGCAGACGGCATCACCGTCCACCTGCGCGAGGACCGCCGCCACATCCAGGACCGCGATGTTCACCTGCTCCGCAGCCTCGTGCGCGTGAAACTCAATCTCGAGATGGGCGCGACCGACGAGATGGTCGGCATCGCCTGCCGCGTCAAGCCCGACACCGCGATGCTCGTGCCCGAGGGCCGGCAGGAGGTCACCACCGAGGGCGGGCTTGATGTCGCCGCTAACCTGCCGCGTCTCAAACAGGTTGTCTCACGCCTGCGCGACTCGGGCCTCATCGTCTCGGCGTTCATCAACACAGATGAAGCCCAGATCGGCGCGGCCATCGGCGCGGGCTTCGACGTGTGCGAGGTCCACACCGGCCCCTACGCGCACGCCTTCGCGTCCTGCGGCGGAGACTTCCGGCGCGAGCAACTGGCCGCGGAACTCGAGAAGGTCGCCGTCGCCGGCAGCCGCATCCGCAGCGCGGGACTGCGCTTCAACGCCGGGCACGCGCTGAACTACCACAATGTCGGCCCCATCGCCGCGCAGTCGGGCATCGCCGAACTGCACATCGGCCATGCGATCGTCTCGCGCGCCATGTTCACCGGCCTCCGCGCTGCCGTCCGCGAGATGAAGAACTTGATGCAGGCCTTTGGTGGCACCGCCTTTGGTGGCACCGCCTTTGGTGGCACCGCCTTTGGTGGCACCGCCTTTGGTGGCACCGCCTTTGGTGGCACCGCTCTCCAGAGCGGTGCAGAGTAATAACCATGTCCGCCACTCCCTCTCCCTCCTCCAACCCATCCAACACCCCCGCGGCCTGGGACATCGACCAACTGCTCCCCGAGCCCCTTCCTCCCGACCCGTTCCCCCTTTTCCTCGCGTGGTTCAGGCGCGCACGCGACCAGCGCGTCCAGCCTAACCCGAACGCCTTCAGCCTCGCCACCATCGACCCCGATGGCGCGCCCTCAACCCGCATCGTCCTGTGCAAGGACATCGACCCGACGCGCGGCTCGTTCACCTTCTACACCAACTACCGCGGTCGCAAGGGACGCGCTCTCGACGCCCACCCCCGCGCCGCCGCGGCGTTCCATTGGGACACCCTCGACCTCCAGGCTCGCTTCGAGGGGCTGGTCGTGCGCGCCAGCGCCGCTGAGAGCGACGCCTACTTCGCCACCCGGTCGTGGATGAGCCGCATCGGCGCGTGGGCCAGCGACCAGAGCCAGCCCGTCGCGTCCCGCGCCGCGATGCTCGCCAGGGCCGATGCCGCGCTCCGCCGGTTCGGCATCGACCCGGCCCATCCGCCCGGGGCCGACGCTCAGATCGATGTTCCGCGTCCGCCTCACTGGGGCGGGTTCCGCCTCGTCGCGTCGTACGTCGAACTCTGGGTTGGCAGCAAGGTCCGTCTGCACGACCGCGCCTGCTGGCGGCGTGACCTCGCCGCGACCCGCGACGAGAGCGGAATGCTCTCGGACGTTGCGGGCGGGGGTAACTGGGTTTCGATGCGCCTCCAGCCCTGACGTTATCAGACCCGCGCGCCCATGTGTACCCCGCACTGAAAGATTCCTCACGCCTCGCGCGCGACCGGGGCCAAGCCGCGAGCCTGTCGGGCCGATTTCATCTGAGATGTCTGGGCTTTCCCGCGACAACCCCGGGCCACGATGGCCGTGCGCATGGCCGTCGCCGTGGGTGCGCCCATGAAGCCCAGACGCGACCTCTCAGCCGGGGAACTCGAGACGCTCCACCAGAGCCTCTCGCGGATGCTCGACAAGATCGGCTTGGAAACCCAGCCGCGCGTCGCGCTGCGCGTGCTGGAACTGGCCCAGAGCACCGACAACCGCGTGCAGGACTGGGCCGATGCCGTCAAGACCGACTGGTCGCTCACCGGCCGCCTGCTCAAACTCGCCAACTCCGCCTTCTATGCCCAGCGCGCCCCCGTCACCAAGGTCGAGCGCGCCCTCGTGCTCCTCGGCACCGAGCGCACCAAGGCCATCTGCCTGGGCTTCTACCTCAGCCGCGCGGCCACGCCCGACGGTGTCCGCGACCTGACCCGGCGCATCTGGGGCCAGTCGGTCTATCGCGCCAGCCTCGCCAGCGCGCTGGCCAAGACCAGTTGCCCCGGCCTCGTCGGCGAGGCCTTCGTCGTCGGCCTCATGCTCGACTGCGCGGTCCCGCTCATGGCACGCCTCCTCGGCGATGACTACGTCCGCCTCCACAACGCCTGCGACTCCCCCGCTGCCCTATTCGCCTCGGAGTTCGACAACCTCGAGTTCACCCACACCGATGTGGCCGCCACGCTCGTAAGGCGCTGGAAACTCCCGATCATGCTGGCTCGCCCGATCGTCTGGCACCACGCCGCGCCGCCTGTCCGTCACAACGGTGACTCGGTCGCCTCCCTCCACCGCATCGCCCACTTCGCCGGCTCGATCCGCCTCGGAGACGATTGCACGCCGCAACTCCCCGCGACCCAGCCCTCCGACTCGACACGCATCTTTGACCTCTCACCGGGCGACCTGCGGGGTGTCGTCGCCGCCGCGAGCATCGAGTATCAGGCCACCCTCGAGATGTTCTCCCATCTCGGTGACAGGCTCGAAGACCTCGATGCAGTCGGCGGAACCGTCTGCTTGCAACTCGCCGAGTTGATGGATGCGCAGATCGAGCGAGCACTGCGCGCCGAGACCCGCGGCGGCGCGGAGCGCCTCCACGTCGCCGGGTACAGCATCGAGGTCGAGCCGGGAAACAGCGGCGAGGTGATCGCCTTCATCGCCGGCGCCAAAGGCGAGCGGCTCCTTTCGTGCAGCGTACGACCCGAGAACGAGACCGCCGAGTCCATCCGACGCAAACTCGGGCTCGAAGAAGCCGCGGACACGGACATGCGCCAACTCATGCGAGTCATCCAGGCCATGGCCGCGTAAGCATCGACATGCTGGTGCGATTCCCTCCCTCTCCCGCACTACACTCCGCGTCCCGCCCGCCGGAATCTCCCGGGCGCGAGCAACCGGAGTCAGCACATGGCCAAGAAATCCAACCGCTTGAAGAAAGCCGCGGCCAAGGCGACCACGGCCAGGCCCGCCAAGAAGTCCGGCAAGAAATCCGCCGCGAAGGCCGTGAAGAAGCCGGCCCGCAAGCCCGCTTCCAAGGCCCCCGCCCGGCGCGCCGCAGCGCCCAAGGACATCCGCACAATCGGCACCGGCGGCGGCGAATCCGCAGGCGACGTCGGACGCTCGCTCGTCGAGATGTTCAACAAGGGCGAGTTCCGCGAGATCGAGCAGAAGTTCTGGTCCCCCGCCATTGTCTCGTGCGAGGGCGAGGGTGTGAGCATGGAGTGGGTCGGCCGGCGCGCGGTGGCCCGCAAGGGCGAGGAGTGGTACGCCGCCAACCGCATCCACGGCGCGAGCGCTGAGGGGCCATTCGTCGGGGCCAGCGGCTTTGCCGTCAAGTTCCGGATGGATGTCGAAAGCCTTGCCGATGGCACCCGGAACGTCATGGAAGAGGTCGGGGTCTACACCATCCGCAACGGCAAGATCGTGCGGGAGGAGTTCATGTACGGCGGCGGCCAGGCGACCGCCTGAAACCCCGGAATCTCGTCACGACAATCCGAACCGGCATCGTGGCGCGGGCGTATGAAACTGTGGAGGGTGTGTTTACAAGACGCACCCTTGCAGAGTCGCTTCATTTCTCTTCTACCAAACGCCCCCGGATTGCCTCCTCGGGGGCGTTTTGGTTTTTTGCCGCCCCGCGAGTTACGCGCGCTTCATCGTGCGACTGGTGCGCTAATCGCCGCCGGTTTCGGGTGGTTCCCGTCGAAAATGCCCCGATAATTCGGCCGCACATCCGTCGCAAGCCTCAAGACCTTCCGTCACACCGTCGATTCATCCCGACGCGAGCATTCGTTCCTGCCTCGCGACGGAGGCACCCCATGCGCCCGAGCAAGATCAACGTCCGTCCCGTCGCCGTCAGACCCAGCGGGCGCGACACGCTCAAACTCGAGCGTCGCGGCGGCGAGCGCGAGCCCGGCACCGGGACCATGAGCGCGACCTACACCAACGGGCGCGACCGCTACGGCCTGACCCACCTTGAGATCGTGGACCGCTCCGATCGCGGCCTGGGCGCGCTCACCCGTTCAGCCCTGGAACCCGGGATGACCGTCACGCTCTGCCCCGAGGGTTCCGGCGTTCCGTGGATGGCCGCCTTGTGCGTCCGTTGCGAGCCGGCGGGCGACCTGTTCCGCGTGGGCCTGGCGTACTCCTCACGCCGAATCGCCGCCTGAGTGCCACTGACCTTCATACCTTGCAGCGCGTGCCACTGACCTTCCAGGTCAGTGGTTTTCCTGGTCCCGCTCACGCCTTCCGGATCATCGCCTCGCGCTCGGCCCCCGTCAGCACCGCCGCGACGTCCGTCAGCCAGCGCCACCCGTCCTGCCGATATCCCGCTGTCGGTTTGAGTTCCGGCAAGCGCGCGTTCCAGTACCGGTTGAAGCGGCCCATCAGCGTCTCTCGCGTCAGTTTCGCCGCCATCGATGCCAGCGCGACAGGCAGGTGGTGCGACTCGGCCTCGGGCATGAACTGCACCACCATCCGGCGCGAGCCCGAATCCACCTCGTAGCGGCAGCGCGCGGGGCGCTCCTCGACCGTGGTCACCCGCGCATCGGTGAACGCCCGCGCCAGCAGTCCCGCGTACTGCGTCCGCCCGCCCTGCCGGTCACACACAACCCGCAGCGCGGGCCCGCCGTCTGCCGAGAACAGCCCCGCCCACTTCTCCCACGCGACCCACAGGTGCGCCACCAGCGCCGCCTCCGTCGCCGCGGCCTTGGTCCCCGCCAGCCGCACCACCTCATTGAACTCGCGCTCGCACAGCACCCGGCACTCGACGCTCAGGCACGACACGCCCGCGCCGGCCATCTCGCTGCGCAGCACGTTCGCGCCGATGAGCACCTCCCCCGCGCTGCACGCCGCGGGGCACACGCATTCCGCGGAGTGGTACCACTCCTGCGTCGGCATCCGCACGCCCAGGGCCCGCATGAGCGCGCTATCGCTCGCCGGAAGGTCCGGCCCGTCCACGCCGTCGCGGCAGAGCAGGAACGACAGCACGCCGCGCTCAAGGTGCGTCAACGGGTGGCGCTTGCCATCGTTGGCGAGTTTGAGTTTCTTTGAGTCGTCCACCAAAATGCGCCCGACGCCGGCGCGCGGGTGCTTCTTCTTGATGACCACCGCGCCCACCGGCACGGGCCGGGGAGCCGTCCCCGCGCGGGCCACCGCCTTGCGGAGCAGTTTCCACACGTCCGGCGCGCGGTCGCCCTCCGCCCAGTTCTCGATGCGCACGGCGGACATTGCCACGCACAAGGGGCCAAGCAAAGGGCCGTAGCCGGCCTCGTCGATTCCACAGATGATCAGCGCCACGGAGTCATGGTACCGCGCCGCCCCGGCGTATCACGGGACATAGCACTCAAAGAAGCAACTCAGAAACGCGAAAATGTCGGGCACGCTCGTTGTCCCGTCCTGGTTGTAGTCGGCGTTGCCCGCGAACCACTCCGGCAGGAACACGAACACGTCCGCGACTTCGACGATCCCCGACACATTCCAGTCGCACGGACACGCGCCGTCAGCCCTCCACAGGAACAGTTCCCGCCCGTTCTGGTTGTCATCTGCGGCAAACAGCAGACCTCCGGCAAACGCGGTGAATGATGCGGGCGCTGCCGACAACGCGCCGGGGGCGATGTTCGAGGCACGCCGTGTGCCGGGTCCGGTGCCGTCGCTGGTCCACAGTTCCGTGCCGCTCTCGGGCGTGATCGCCAGGAACGCGACCAGACCCTCCGCTACGCGGGTGATCTGCGTAGGCCACCCTGAGCCCTGTCCCGGCACGATGTCCAGCACCATCCGCGTTCCCGCGGCAGTTCCGTCCGTCGCCCACAACTCGCGCCCGCTCAACCGGTTCTCCGCCGCGAAGAACCACGTCGCGTCCGCGTTGACGATGCCCGTCGGCACACTCGTACCCGCCCCCGGCTCAATATCAGCAAGATTGACGGGACTTCCAGCGCCATCAACAAACCATGGCTCGAGGCCGATGCCGCCCGCGTTTGCCGCGACCACGATGCCGCCCGGCCCCGCGCCCAGCGAGGTAGGACTCGACGATGCCGCGCCCGGCTCGATATCCGCGAAGATCGTTGTGCCCAACTCCGTGCCATCGGTGAACCAGAGTTCCCGCCCGCCCGGCCCGAGCGCGCTGAACACCAGCCCGCCGTTGAACGGCACGAAGCCCGATGGGTTCGACGACGGGTTCCCCGAGTTGATGTCCTTGACCAGCACGGTCCCCGCCTCCGTGCCGTCGCTCCGCCACAGTTCGATCCCGCTCCCGGATGCCGACGCCTGGAAGATGAGCACTCCGCCGAGGTCCGTGAGCGAAGCGGGGACCGACCCGGTCGATCCCGCGCGGATGTCTTTCACGCGCACCGTGCCGACGGGCGTGCCGTCCGTCTTCCACAACTCAATCCCGCTCGTTCCGTCATCGGCGCGAAAGAAGAGTGTGCCGCCAACAGTCAGGTACGACTCGGGGCTTGAGTCCCCCGCGCCCAAGCGGATATCCCTGAGCAGCAATGCGCCCGTCGGCGATGCCGCGTCCACCCGATGGAGTTCGACGCCCACTCCGGTCGCGCCGTTGCCCGTAAACACCGTGATGCCGCTGACGGTGCCAATCGTGCGCGGGTTACTGAACAGCACGCTCCCAGTCTGCCCATTGGGCCCCGCGTTCGTGTCGCTCAGCAGGCGCGTGCCGGGGCGTGTGCCATCCGTCTCCCACAACTCAAACCCCGCAAGCCCGTTGCTCGCGCGGAAGAGCACGCGCGGGCCGGCCGGGGTCTCCAGCAAGACCGGGTTCCCCGGCGATGCGCTCTGCGTCGTCCGCACCGGGCGGATGTCCTTCACGCGATATGTCCCCGTGGCAGTCCCATCACTGCGCCACAACTCCAGCCCGCTCGTGCCGTCATCGGCGGTGAAGAGCAGCGCCCCGTTCAGGTCGTAAAAACTCAGGTGGTACACCTGCCCGTTGGCCGCGGGGAACTGCTTCACCAGCACCGTCCCAGCGCTGGTGCCGTTGGTCTTGTACAGCGACCGGCCAATGCCGACATCGGCGCTGAAATACACGATGCCGCCAGCGCCTCCTACTCCCTTCATCTCGATCGGCTGGGACGATGTGTCGCCGGGGCGCAGGTCGCGGATGCGCACCGTCCCCGCGAATGTCCCGTCCGACTTCCAAGGCTCCTGACCCGCTCCGTCGATCGCGGGAAAATAGATCGAGTTGCCCAGCACTCCCGGGCCTTCCGGCGAGTACGAGAACCACATGTCCACCGTGCGCACCAGCGTTGTCCCCGCGAACGTCCCGTCGCTGCGGTACAGCCCGGGCGCGTTGTTGGCGTCGGTGCCGCGGAAGTACAACACTCCCCCCGCCGCGGCCATGAACTGCGGTGAAATGCCGCCGGTGCCCGGCAGCAGGTCGCGAGCCATGAACGTGCCCGCCGCCGTTCCGTCCGTCCGCCACAGTTCGTTCCCGACGCCCTCGCCGTGCCCCACGTAGAACACCAGCGGGCCGGTGCTCACCAGCCCCGATGCCACGCCCCACGTTCCAGGCCAGACCTCCGGCAAGGGAACGGTGCCGCCCGGCGTCCCGTCGCTCGTCCACACCTCCGCGCCCGCGATGTTGCTGTAGGCGTGAAAGATCGCCCTGTTGCCCGCCGCGGCGATGGCGGGCGTGAACCCGCCAAGGCCGATGTTTTCCGCGGAAAAATCCCGCACCAGCACCGTACCCTCGGTGGTCCCATCGGACTTCCACAGCGTGCGCTGCGTGAACCCGGTGGCATCGGCAGCGGCGAAGAACAGCGTCCCCGCGACATCGGTGAGAAGCATGGGCGTCCCGCTCCCCCCGCCGGGGATCACGTCCTTGACCATGCGCGTCCCCTCGCGCGTGCCATCGGTCGCCCACAGTTCCCAGCCATGCACCCCATCGTTCGCGGCGAAGAACACCAGATCGCCTACCGCGCAGATCGCGTTGCACGAGATCGACCCCACGCCCGGGTTGATGTCCCCGAGCAGGAACGTGCCAGCCTCGGTGCCGTCGCTGGACCACAGTTCCCCGCCGTTGATCGATTCGCTGGCGGTGAAGATCAGCCGTCCGTTGACCACCGCCGACCGCGTCCCCTGCGCCCCCGGCGCGGAGCCGGCCGGCACGTCCGGCTGCGCGTTGATCTGGCCCAGGCTTCGTGGCGGTGCCGCCGACAGCCCCGTGCTCACAGCACCAACCGCAATCCCGGCACAGACAACCCACCCGCCGCTTCTGATATATCGCATCGTCGTGCTCCGGTGACCGTTGTTCTGAAGAACTCGCCCCCCTCCTGTACGAACTGGTTGGTCCGTGCCTGTCCGCTCGAGGCGGTTTGCCTGGGAGTCACTTCCTGGCTGGCACGCGGAATGAACCCGCTCTAAACTGTGAGCGTGGATTTCCCTCCCCCACAAGAGGCCAAACAGCAGGCCCGTACCCGCCTCCGTGCCGCTCTGGCCGACATCGACCCTGACCTGGCCGCACAGAACTCCGAAGCGATCTCGCGCCGCATCGAAGCCGAGCCCGCCTTCGTCAACGCCAGGGCCCTCCTGCTCTTCGTCCCGATGGTCGCGCGATCCGAGGTAGACCTGCGCCACCTCGCCCGGCGCGCCCTCGCGTCGGGTAAACGGGTGGCCCTCCCGCGCGCCGAGTGGGCCAACCGCACCTTGGCCGCGCACCTCGTGAGCGATATCGATACCGACCTCGAGCCCGACCCCGCCCGACCCGGCCTCGGCCTCATGCAGCCCCGCGCGAGTTGCCGCGTCATCAACCCCGAAGACCTCGACCTCCTGCTCGTACCCGGACTCGGATTCGATGAACGCGGCAATCGCATCGGGCACGGCGCGGGGTTCTATGATCGGTTCCTCGCAAGGCCGGGAGTCCGGGGGACGGTCATCGGCATCGGGTTCGATGTGCAGGTGCTTTCCCCGGCCAGCACCCTTCCGTGCGAGGCTCACGACCGGCGGCTGGATGCACTGGCCACCGAGACCCGGTTTCTGTGGTTCACACGCGGTGCCGATGTTGACCGGGTCGTTGGACCGGCGGACCCGGATTGACCGACAAGAGAGACCACCCTCCACCCACCCACGCGCTCACCCGCACCGCACCCTGGCAGTTTGTATTCCCACCTGGAAGAACGGACGTTTCCATGGCTCTCGCATCGCAAATGGCCCGCGGCCAGCGCATTCCCAGTTCCTCGGTTGCCGCCTTCCGCGCCAAGAGGCGTACCCGCGCCCGGGTCGCCCTTGGCGTGACGCTGCTGGTCGTGCTCGGCGGCGGCGGGCTGCTGTGGGCACTCTGGAGCCGCGACAGCGGCGGCAGCCTCGCAGGACCGCAGGAAGCCGCTGCCTCTTCCGCGAACCCGATCACGCCCACCCGCGCGAATGACCCGCTCGATGTCGCGGCGGTCGCACCAACCCCTCCCTCCGCC
>Ga0163152_10006301_pt1 | contig 13453 bp, 13 predicted proteins | sample OliLakLV19MP8IB2_FD_148635 | JGI IMG/M metagenome (GOLD analysis project Ga0163152, IMG submission 148635) | Freshwater microbial mat bacterial communities from Lake Vanda, McMurdo Dry Valleys, Antarctica - Oligotrophic Lake LV.19.MP8.IB-2 | ecosystem: Environmental > Aquatic > Freshwater >... | reverse complement strand
CGGCTGGGGCAATCTCGCCAAAGAGTTCAAAAGCCCGATGTGTCCATGGATTTGTCCCTGTTAATAATGAGGCTGTTCCGGTAGTGGTAAAGTTGCCGCCCGCATAGTGATTGTTATATACAATTGCCCGTTCGGCTAATTCTGCAATATTTGGAGTAGTTGCGCGCGAGTATCCATACAGGGAAATGTTGTAAGCAGAGAACGCATCGAAGACTATAATAATGACATTTTTCTTGCCTAGTGACGTCTGCATAAAACGCGGAGCCGCCAGGCTGAGCGGCAATAACCCGGCCAATTTCAGGAAATCACGACGATTAATAGTTTGTCTCATTTTTTCAAGCCATTATACATTTCGAATTATAACAATAACCAGCCCAACAAAGCTGAGGAATATATAGAACATTGATAACAAGGTAATACGTTCAACGAGATCCCGCATGACCTTTAATCCTTTATCAGATTGAAGGACAAAATAAGCTGGGATGACAAACGTAGTTGCCGTAAGTGTGAACAAGGCCATATACATGGTTCTTACAGGATGAGCATTATGAGCAAGAGCCTGTAATATTGAGTCAGGAAGACTTACTTCCCAAAGAAAATACAATTGACTGACCATGGCCCATAACGAGATGACCAGGGTAAAAACGCTCAATAAGGCGACACGCCTTTCAACACTCCAACTGCGCGAGATCAAGAGACCAAGCAGGCTGGCAACAATAAAAACCAATAGGCTCTCAATGAAAGCATATATCATTCCGTAAGATGCTACGCCGATTGCATCCCAGACATTTGTTCTTTCGATTACCCATGATATATCCCTGAATGCCAGAAGTAATGTCCAAAAATGAAGTGGAAATGCGCACATTAGGAATAGCGATAAAAGCCCTTGCCTGTGGTAATAGTTCCCGTTAGATCTAGGTAAAGTCATAAAACCTTTTTCTGCTAATAAGCTCTTCTGAAGTAATCCTTGTAATTATTATAATCGACGGTTGTGTTTTAAAGTTTTATAATTTCATCGCTTTGAGAAATCATATGCGGGCCGTAGAGATCTCAAACGTTATGATATAGTTAATATGGATTTGGAAGCCAAATATCCATACTTCATACCAACTTATGGAACTTCAGTTTTAAGTGTAAAAAGATGCCAAGCTATGAAAGTTTGTCGATAAGATTTTCTCCAGCCATATTATGAGCAACCCATGACCTCAAAAAGAACTATCCTCATCACAGGCGCAGGCGGCGGTATTGGACGCGCTTGCATTCATCACTTTTCAGAAAAAGGCTGGCGTGTGATTGGCGTAGATCGTTTTGATTTTGGCGATGGCTTTCCCCAAACTGGATATTTCATCAATGCTGATATTTCAGATCCCAATTCTGTCGAGAAAATTTTTCAGCAGGCAAAAGACTTCCATCCTGCCCTGGATGCCCTTGTGAATAATGCTGCTGTGCAAGTTGCGAAACCTCTTGTTGACACAACTGTGGAAGAGTGGGATGCGGTCATGGCATCCAATTTACGTTCAGTGTTTTTGTTTGTCAAGTTGGCTCATCCATTAATGAAGACCGCAGGAAATGGGGCAATCGTAAACGTTTCCTCCGTCCATGCGATTCAAACTTCCGCCAACATCGCCGCATATGCCGCATCCAAAGGTGGATTGCTCGCCCTAACTCGCGCCATGGCCATCGAATTTGCGCCCGATAATATCCGCGTCAATGCGATTCTCCCCGGCGCCGTGGATACGCCCATGCTTCGCGCTGGCCTCGGCCGCGGACATGTGGGCGGCGACAATATGCAGGACCGCCTCGATAACCTTGCGCGCAAAACGGTCAACGGGCGGGTGGGCACACCTGAAGAGATCGCCCATGCCATTTATTTCCTCGCTGATAACGAACAATCATCCTTTATGACGGGTCAGGCGCTGGTCATAGATGGCGGCGCGACAGCCAGATTGAGTACTGAATAATGAGGAGAAAAAGATCAAAAGAAATCAGCCTAACGAAAAAAAGTATTGTGCGGGTTTTATTTTATTTGAATGCCATTCTGTGGGTTGTTTACACCATCTATATTTATTTTGATATGGCTGTCGTAAATCACAACGAACGCGCGGCAGACATTGTCACCATTTATGTTCTTGTGAACGCGATTGTCATGTTTGCCAGCGGATTAATGCTCGGTAAACAGAAAGCAATTTCTTTTTACTTTGCGCTGATCGCTGCTATTCTTAATGCCATATTGACCATGTTCAACCTGACTGACCTTGTCTTTATCGTTGCTTTTATCCTGGATATCATCATCCTTTGGCTGCTCCTGCCTCTTCGGAATGGCTACATCCTAAAACCATGAAACAAACTCTGAAATCAGTTCTGCCAACTCCCGTGCTTCAATTTGCACGCGATACATACGACTCATTCCGCCGTATTCCCCAACTTCCTTCCGCTTACTTTCATCCCTGGCGGCGTGAAAGCATTCGCCGCCTTGTCGAATTAAAGGATATACACAAAGGCAAACGCGCTTTTGTAATTGGCAATGGTCCCAGCCTTAAGCAAACGGACGTCGCCAAATTGAGGAACGAATTTACTTTCGGAATGAACCGAATTTATTTGCTCTTTCCTGAACTCGGATTTCATACAACCTATTTTTGCGCCACCAATGACCTCGTCATTGAACAATTTCATGACGATATTCTCGCGCTGCCCATGCCGAGATTTCTAGCATGGCGTTCGCATCGTCATTTTTCCGCTCAATTGCCAATTACCCAATTGCCTACTTTTGTTTTCACCTCATACACAGGTCCACGCTTTTCATCGGATGTGCGCGGGCGCGTTTGGGAAGGCGCCACAGTCACGAACCTTGCGCTGCAGCTTGCTTTTCATATGGGCTTTGAGCGAGTCATCCTGATCGGCGTGGATCATAATTTCACATCCAAAGGCGATGCCAACAAGACCGTTGTCTCACAAGGTGATGACCCGAATCATTTCGCACCGAACTATTTTGGCAAAGGTTATAAATGGCAGCTGCCCGACCTGGATACATCCGAGATCGGTTATGCCTTTGCGCGAGATGCCTACCAAAAAGCAGGCCGCGAAGTTTTGGATGCAACTGTCGGAGGCAAACTGACCGTCTTCCCCAAAGTGGAATACAATTCCCTCTTCTGATGAAGACCTCGCATCTTTCCCAACCTCGTAACTGGTTCGTCACCCTCATCATTCTCCTCGCTTTGGGCGGACTCCTCCGCCTGATTGATATCACCGACCCTCCGCTGGATTTTCATTCATCACGCCAGCTTCGCAATTCACTTGTTGCGCGTGACATATATTATTCGCTTCTCCCTTCGGCCACTGCTGAACAACGCGAACTCGCAATTTCTTTTGCAAATGCCGTTGGACGTTACGAACCGCCTGTGATCGAATCCATGGTGGCATTGAGCTATTTTGTCGCAGGCGGCGAGACGATTGTCGCCGCAAGGATTTGGGAAGTCTTCTTCTGGCTTGCGGCAGGCATCGCCTTATTTGATTTAATGCGCCGCGCAGTCTCACCATGGGCGGCGCTGATTGGGCTGGCGTATTACCTCGTTTTGCCTTTTTCAGTTCAAGCCAGCCGCTCATTTCAACCCGACCCTTTGATGACCGCGGCCTTTGTTATTGGTATTTATTTTCTTTATCGTTGGAGCGAATCTCACTCCCCTCTCCTTTTAGGAGAGGGGTCAAGTTGGAGATGGGCAATACTCGCAGGGGTGTTTCTTGGCCTCGCAACGTTTGTAAAGATCGTCATTGCCTTCTTTGTGGGCGCTGCTGCAATTGCATTGGTGTTGTTCACTTTGAAAAAAGATTTTTGGAAATCAAAACAAGTTTGGGTCATGGCAGCATTGATGATCGCACCCGCGCTGGTCTTTTATATTCTCCTTAATCAAAGCCGTTCCACTGAATATTTCTTCGGCTGGACCGTTGAACTCATCAAACTTGTTGGAAGCACGGATTTTTATACCAAATGGCTGGCTTTTCTTGGAAATCTATTCGGGTTGACGATTATTTTCCTCAGCATTGGTGGGGCATTGCTTGCGCCCCCGCGTTTGCGCTGGTTATTAATCAGTTTATGGATCGGGTATTTGCTGTACGGGTTGACCTTGCCCTTTCAGATGTACACACACAGCTACTATCATATTCAACTCATTCCTATCGTTGCGCTGGGATTGGCCGCAGCGCTGAATCCGCTTTTGGTATACGCGGCAGCTCAAAGCGCGGGGAGACGCGTTGTATTTGTCGCGTTTGTCGTTTTGGTGATCGGATTCCAAGCCTGGGTGTCGCGTTCTGTTTTAGTCGCGGAGGATTTTCGTCCCGAAGTTCCGTTTTGGAAAGCGATTGGCGATGCGATTCCTGCGGATGCGAAGGTGATCGGCCTGACACAGGATTACGGGTATCGCCTGATGTATTTTGGCTGGCGCAAGGTGGCCCTATGGCCGTATAGCACCGAGCTTGCCGAGGTCCGCAACGGTGAAGTGGATTTTGCCGACCGCTTTGATGAATTGACTGCAGGCAGGGATTATTTTTTGGTGACGGCGTTTGGCCAATTGGATAAACAACCCTCGCTGAAAAAATTACTGGATGCGTATCCCATCGCGATAGAGGGTGATGGGTATGTGTTGTATGATTTGCGGAAATAATTACATGTCGTTGCGAGGGTGTTCGTCCCGAAGCAATCTCCAACAAGTGTTGGCAATTCCTCTATGTGAGGGATTGCTTCGCTGCCACGAACGCGGCTCGCAATGACATAATTCCATATTATGACTCTCGTTTCCATTGTCACTCCTTCATATAACCAGGCCTCCTATCTTGAGCAGACGATCACCTCTGTTTTGAATCAGGATTATTCACATATTGAATATATTATCGTGGATGGCGCGTCAACAGATAACAGCGTTGACATTATTGAGAAATATAAAAGCAAGCTGGCATATTGGGTTTCGGAAAGAGATACAGGCCAGGCCGATGCAATTAATAAAGGATTTGCACATGCTACCGGCGAGATCATCGCCTGGTTGAATTCAGATGATTATTACCTCGAAGGCACACTCAGCGCGGCTGTAAAAATATTTGAAGAGAATCCAGATGTTGTATTGGCCTATGGAAATATGCTCGCTGTGGATGAGCATGGAAAAACTTTCAACACATTGAATTACAAACAATTGACTTTGGAAGATCTGCTTTGCTTTCAAATTATCGGACAGCCCGCTGTTTTCATGCGCCGCTCTGCCCTTCAAAAAACTGGCGGACTCGATCCCACATTCCATTTTCTGCTCGACCACCATCTTTGGATTCGAATTGCTCAGCAGGGAAAAATTTTGCATGTCCCTCAAACATGGGCTGCCGCACGTTATCACGCCGAGGCCAAGAATCGCGCCAAGGCCGCCGAATTCGGGCGCGAAGCTTTTCGAATATTAGAAAGTGTAGAGCAAGATGGAAATCTTGCGCCAATACTTGCGAAAGTAAACCGCCGTGCGAGAGCATCAACTCACCGCGTGGACTCGCGTTACTTGCTCGATGGAGGTCAACCTGTTGCGGCTCTTTTAGCATGGATGAAAGCATTATTCATTCATCCGCCTACAGCATTGGCTCGCATGAATATTTTTGTTTCAGCCATTTTGAATTTATTGGGTTTGGGAAAGTTACGCGAAAAGATTTTGGAACGACGGGAAGCACAGTATCAAAAGTGACTGTCACTTAGTTTTTACCAGTAATGGTGTACTAATTCACGAATGTGACGATCATAGATGGAATGCACTTGTGCCATGGTCTCATCAGATAGGGGAGGCAGGTCTGCGGCGCTGAAATTCTCGTCAACTTGCGAGGGGCGTTTTGCTCCGGGGATGGCACATGTCACAGCATCAAACATCAGGATCCAGCGCAGGGCGAAGCGCGTCATGCTCATTCCCGGCGGACAAATCGCTTTGAGTTCATCCACTGCGTTTAAACCAATCTCATAATCCACACCGGAGAAAGTTTCGCCGCGATCAAATGACTCACCATGACGATTAAACGCGCGGTGATCGTCAGAGGCAAATTTGTTATCTGGTTTTAGACTACCCGTCAGCATTCCGGAAGCCAGCGGCACACGCGCGAGAATCCCCACTTTACGTTTTGTGGCCTGCTCAAAGAAAAGTTCAGCGGGTCGATGACGGAACATGTTGAAGATGATCTGCACACTTTGCACGTTGGGGTACTCGATTGCCTTAAGCGCTTCTTCCACCTTTTCCACACTTACGCCATAGTAGCGGACTTTGCCCGCGTTGACCAGGTCATCGAGTATGCCAAAGACTTCTGGTATGTAGAAAACCTGCGTGGGCGGGCAGTGGAGTTGAAGCAGATCAAGCGTTTCCATATCCAGATTTTTGAGACTGCGCTCCACAAATGCTGTCAGGTTTTCACGATTGTAGCCTGAGGCAACATGCGGATTTAAACGACGCCCAACCTTGGTGGCAATATGGATTGCCTTGTGTTCGCGGCGCAGTTGCGCCAGTAGTTGTTCGCTGTGACCGTCGCCATAACCATCGGCAGTATCAAAGAAGTTGACGCCGAGCTCTATGGCCCGCTGCAATGCATCTAACGATTCTGAATCGTTGACCGGCCCCCATGTTCCTCCAATGGCCCATGCGCCAAAACTCAGCGCGGATACCTTCCAGCCTGTGCGTCCTAATTCCCGGTATTGCATAAATACATCTCCTGTTCAATCTGTGATGTAAAGCAGTTTTGGATTCTCTTTATGGCGGGTTTTCATCCAATTTCAACTATATATTATAAATTATCGCAAAGCAAAAGAGCATTTGCGACACACGTGAATTCTTGATCAGTTTTGCTCATCAACATTGACAATGCCGGAGAAGTTATCAGCGGACGGGTGAGTACGATTATCATAATTCTCCCTTTCATTATATGCGCCCATTACGCATTCGTGTCAGGCTCTATGTAGTGATTGCAGCGGCTTGCACCGCAAGAGTGCCTTGTGGGGTGAGAACGGCCAGGCGGGCGTGGATTCTGCTCGGGAGCAGGAAAAACCCGAAGCCAGAAAAATGCTCGAAAATGCCACAGACTCCCACACGTCAGGTGCATGCTTTGTTGGGCGTTTTTTTGCCCATAAGGCACTTTCCTATTAAAAAGAGCGCAAGCATAAAAAATGCCTGCGCTCACAATTTACTTTGCCGCTTTTCTCATTTTCTCGATTTCACCCACAATGTCTTGAACAGATTTGTTCGCAAAAAGGGCTTCTCTTTCTTTTGTGTAATCTCCAAAACCTTGAGTAAACTGTTTTAGAAAACGGACAGCGTCAACAACGCCTAATTCTTTATAAAGTAGGCTGATTGCTTGTTGATTAATTTCAATTAATGGTCTTACATCAGTAATCATTTCTCAATCTCCTGAACCAAATCAACAGGGTTTATCACTTTTGTCGCCAAATCTTTGACCTTTTTCGAGTTTTGCAATAACTTGTCATCGCATGTACAGAAGTAATCGGCATTTCCTGTTTCTGCTAAAGCCACATGGAGAGCGTCAATAGGCTTGATACCGAAAGCGGTTAAGTTTACGGCTCGCTCTGTTTCTTTTTCGGTGATCTTGATAACTTCTTTTGCATTTGCCAAAACAGCAAGTGTGTGTTCTTTTCGTGTTGGCATTGAACTTTGTTCGCCTTCGTAAATCAATGCTTCCGACGAAAGTAATTCTGCATGTCCAGTTTCACAAAAAGTGACAATGCCAAGAACTGCTTCTGATTCTAAAGTAATCCGAATTTGATTTGCGGTGTCAAGAGGTCTTTGAATGGCGCATAAATCAAGGTAAATTTTCACACTGTTATTTTAACACTTTTCGTCTTGGAAAGGAAACGCCTAACCGTTTGCGTTACCTGCGCTGGGGCGGGGACGGCGAAGCCGTCCAACCAGAAAAATGATAAGGCGTAGAAAAATGCTTGTAAACCGCGCAGACTCCCCAGCGTCGGGTGGTAGGGTCAAGGGATGGCGCCTGGGATTTTAGTCCTGGTTTCCATCCCCTGCCACATCGAACCGTGCATGAGGTTTTCCCTCACACGGCTCTCCGACAACCTTCTTCTTGGAGTATTCAAGACTTCCGTTGTTTCGACTTTTGATAACTTGCCATAACAAGTCAAATCGCTACACATCCGTCTCTTGGCTCTCAAGTATAGTTTGCGCTGGAGTTCTTGTGATTTGTCTTGTGGTGGAATTGGCCTTTCGGCACGCTTCGCGACCGTCACTTACTTCCTCGCTGAACTTGGTTGAAGTAGAGACCCTTTCCTCCGAGTGAGTTTTGTTGTCTCACTCATCATTAGGCTTGCGCCTCATCGGTACTACACCTGCACCCACCGCAGGTGCGGTGTGGTCTCCTCCGACTTCTCATCTGGCATCCTTCCGGACTTCACCTCTTCGGCTTATACCTTTTGTTACAGTAGTTGCGGACTACTGACCAGATGAGACCTCTCCTGTTCCATCGTCTACTTTCACAACATCCCACGCGATGCGTCCCTACACCGGAGAGTTCTTGACGGCTGTTTCAGGTTCTATGCCGCTTCTGTTGCCTTCGCCATGCGTGACAGGCTCAGCTCTCTCTTTTTCCCTTTCGGGTCAACATGTCGGTGCTGCAAGCCTGTCCTGAGCCTGCCGAAGGGTTTCACTTTACGCACAGCGCTATGTGTTACGGGCTATTGTTTTGCTTCCCTTTCTCACGCGCAGCGGTTACAACGCTTCAACACAACCAGTCGCCCAGCTGCATTGCCGAAGGGCCTGCTCGCTTCGCGTGGCAGCCTGACCTTTACCAGAACTGGACTTTCACCAGTAAGCAAACGATGATTTATCAGGACGCACCACGCTTTGTTGGGCGGCTCTACGGAATGTCTCAAATCATTGACACATTCCATCAACTGCTGCAAGCTACAGAAGCTAATGATGAAAGCCGTGACAGGTAAGCGCCTTGTTGTGTAGCGACCTGATTTACAGCAGAGCGCGAGTGTTTTGTATCGTGTGGGTATAGTTATATAAAATCTTACAATTCCATGAAATTCACCTGGCCGGTTTCCATGTCATACATCGCGCCGAATATTTTGATCTCTCCGGCCGCCTCCATTGCTTGAAGGATGGGGCTTTCCTGCCGGATTTTTTCGACGTTTAATTGAACGTTCTTTTCTGCCACCATGTGAACGAACTCTGCGTTGGAGCTTGCCTTCTCACCTTCGTAGCCCGAAAAGCTGTTCACCGCTGGTTTGATCTTTTCCAGCATCGCGGTGATGTTTCCCAGTTCAACTGCGTCAATGGCTCCTTTTACAGCGCCGCAATACTCGTGTCCCATTACCAGGATCAACTTAGCGCCGGACACCTTGCAGGCGAATTCCATGCTGCCCAGAATGTCTGTGTTCACGAAGTTGCCCGCCACTCTGGCGACGAACACATCGCCGATGCCCCGGTCAAACACGTCTTCCACAGGAACCCGCGAATCGACGCAGGAAAGCACGATTGCCTTGGGAAATTGATTGGCGGCGGAGCGGCGAATCTGCTCCTTGTGGTTTCGCAGCGTCACTTCGCTGTTGACAAATCGCTGGTTTCCTTCTTTCAATAACTCCATCACTTTTGCAGGCGTCAGGCTGGCTTGCTCTTCCTGCGTCAGTACGTTTTCGACAAAGCCTTCCGTTTGCGTGCTCAAAATACTACTTTGCTTTTTCATCAATCACTCCTTTTTTATTTCTGATGAGGTTTTGGGTTAATTCAACCATTGGGTGTCTTCCTGGTCCCCAGAAACCTTGCTGTTTTCTTTTTTTAGTTCCTGCTTCAGCCATTCAATACTTTGCCCAAACTCATCAAATATCCGGCTTTCTGGAAGCAAGTCCGGTACAATATCAATGGTTCGAAGCATATCTTGCGGCTGGGATTGGACGCCGGTGAGAAGAACCAACACACCTTTGTTTTGAAGGTCAAAAATGACTTCTTCCATGGCATATAGGCCAGTTTGATCGATATAGGGCACTCGATCCATCCGAATAATTAAAACACGGATATTGGCATCGAGCTCTTTTATTAAATTCTTGAAGTGGGATGTGAATCCAAAGAACATGGGTCCATACAGATGCTTGATATAGATACGATCCTTAAATTGTTCGTAGATGTCTATTTCGTCTTCCCAGGCTTGTTCTGCGCTTAAATCAGACAGCGCCTTTACTGACGTGCCCTTTTCAGCCAAATCACTTGACCGCTTCATGAAAAGTAGTGAGGCCAGGATGATGCCCATTCCTACAGCATTGATAAGGCTACCAAAGGTTGTAACCAAAAAGACCATGACGAGAACGACGGCATCCGCTTTGGGTACGTGCAACAAATGTTTTAAGCCTTTGTAGTCGATAATTCCTAAGCCAACAGGAATAAGGATACCCGCCAAGACGGCGAGCGGAATATATGCAGCAAGCTGTCCAGCACCGAGAAGTATGGCAAGTAAGAATAAGCCATGAATAGCCCCGGAAAGGCGCGTCTTTCCGCCTGCCTTGATGTTCACGACCGTGCCTTTGGTGGCACCAGCGCCTGGTATGCCTCCCAATAGCCCGGCGGCGATATTGCCTATACCCTGACCAATCAATTCACGATTGCTGTCATGCCTGGTTTTCGTGATATTGTCGGCGATCACCGAGGTCAGCAGAGAGTCAATTGACCCGAGAACAGCTAGTACCAGGGCGAATTCCAGGATCAGCGGGTAAGCTGCAGGGTCAATGGTAAGTAATCCGCCGAGTTGAAGCGAAGGCAGCCCCGATGGAATATCACCAATCAGGGGAATGTCTAACTTCAGGAAGAAACCAACAAGCGATGCGATGAGGAGTGCTACAAGGGAACTGGGAATTGCTTTTGTAACTCGAGGAAATAGATAGAAGATCAGCACGGTCAATGCACCCAGACCAAGGGCAGCCCAGTTGAGTTCGGCAATAAAGCGCGGGATGTCTGTGAAAACACCCAGAGTGTTTGCAGGTGCAGAAAGTCCTGCAAAGGGATAGATTTGAAGCAAAATAATGATTAACCCAACACCGCTCATAAAGCCAGAGATCACAGGGTATGGAAAATACTTCACGTAGCGGCCGGTGTTGAGAAGCCCTAACAGGATTTGGAAAAAGCCCCCCAATACAAATGTGACAACGATAATGCCCAGTGCACTCTCCAGGCTCCCGGAAAAATCAATGGCTGCAACAACAAACGCAGCCGATATTACCGTCATTGGCCCGGTCGGCCCACTAGCTTGAGTCGCAGTTCCCCCAAAAAGGGCAGCCAGAATACCTATTGCAATGGCACCATAAAGCCCACTGATTGCCCCCAATCCAGATTGCACGCCGAAGGCCAGCGCCAAAGGGAGGGCGACAATACCTGCAACCAACCCCCCGGTCAGGTCACCTTTCAGATTTTTGAGATCATACATTTTGATTTTCATACTTGGTAGCTCCATTCTTTAAGTCAGAATTCTACAGGAAGTTTGCAGACAGAATAACACTTGTCTAGTAACGCTTTTCTGTGTACAGCCGCCATCGCGGTAGAGCAGACGGTTGCCCGACTGACCCCGCACAAATCCCGGCGTGCGGAATTATCGCACCGGGCTTTTCAGAGGTATTCGCATCCGCAAAGGCATTAAGCCAGGCCAGAGGCGACGCGCATGACTGCGCGTTTGGGACGTACTACGATACGTGGTTTAGTAATGCCAAACCGTTCCATCAGTTGGTTAAAGCCAACCCAATTGTAACTCTTGTGTTGACTGCGCCGATTGAGATATTTCCATAGCGCCCTGACAGCATAGAGATAGAACGCATTGAGACTGGGTAGGTTTCCATATACACCGAAGTAATTGTAGTACCCGCGCAGTTTTGCGTTCAATGCCTTGAACAGTTCAGGTATTCTGCGATGACGGTTTCCCTTGCACCAAAGGGAGAGGCGTTTTTGGGATTTTCTAAGGGACTTTCGGGCAGTGCGCTTATCAACATGCGGTTTGCCCTTGCGGTCTTTGCCCCATCGAAACTCAAAACCAAGAAAGTCGAAACTGGTCTGCCCTAACGCTTTCGCGCTAAAGGGGATAATCTGCGTCTTTTCTGCGGATAATTCCAGTCCAAACTTGCCCAGCCGTTTTCCCAGGACTTCGTAAAAGCGTCGCGCATCTTCTTTGAACTCAAAGAGGCAGACGAAGTCATCAGCAAAACGTATCAGATACGCTTGCCCGCGACAGTGAGGTATAACCACTTTCTCGAACCACATATCAAGCGCGTAGTGCAGGTAGATGTTCGCCAAAATCGGCGAGATGACACCGCCTTGCGGCGTACCCGTTTCAGGGAGGAGTGTCTTTCCGTCCGTATCCAACACACCCGCTTTCAACCACTTTCCAATCAGCCATAGCAATGCTTTGTCGTCCACCCGCTCAGCCAGCATTTTGAGCAACTCATCATGGTTGAGGTTATCAAAGAAACCCTTGATGTCCGCTTCCACTACAAAGTTATATCTTCCGAATTGCAGTTTGATGGTTAGTTCATCCACCGCGTCTAACGCCCCAAGATTGGGACGATAGCCAAAACTGGAACGCGAAAAGTCTTGCTCATAGATTGCTTCGAGCAGGCGTTTGACGGCTACTTGCAACAGCTTGTCTTGAGTGGCAGGTATTCCCAACGGGCGGGACTTTCCATTCTCTTTCGGGATAAGAACCCGCCGCACGAGTTTTGCTCGATACCGCTTCCGTTTCAGGTCATCCACCAACTGGTGGATATTCTCATCAAGGTTTAGCTCATATTCTTTGGCGGACACCCGGTCAACGCCGCTTGCGGCGTTCTTGCGAATGTATTGCCAACTGTCTTTGAGCATTTCCTCGTTGAGCATCCCGAATAGGTTACGAAACCGATACTCTGGTTGTTCGCTTGCCTTTTTCGCTGTTGCTTGCAATGAGGTTTGCACACTTACATTTCGTTCCTGCATGTACGACTTGTGTTCTCCTTTGCAAACTACATACCCTGTTAGCCCCTTCCCCTTGCGGGTACTATGGGCTAATCTGACCCCCGATAGTCTTCGGCTCTCCTACTTGATATTTCGGATTGCCTACCTGTTCTCCGTGTGGTGGACACTTACCAATGCACACTGATACAGGAACATTTCGGGTCTCCCACACTTGCGCCGCACGCCAGTGCAGGTGAGTTCTTGTGCGTTTCTCTCGACACACGCCACGCTTTTCGTGAACCCCGACAGACCCTCAGAAAACTCACCATGACGTTTTCCTTGTGTTGGCTTCCAGACCGTTAACACTGTCGCCATCTGTATTTGCCGAAGGGAGTTTACACCGTAGACGCAATAACGAGGTTATATCAAGACTTCAGGAAGTACGGACTTCCCTGTGGCTTACGTCGTTCCCTGTGTACGCTTCAATGATGTTGTTCGTTCGCTGATGTCAGAAATTTGTG
>Ga0163152_10006300_pt1 | contig 13453 bp, 13 predicted proteins | sample OliLakLV19MP8IB2_FD_148635 | JGI IMG/M metagenome (GOLD analysis project Ga0163152, IMG submission 148635) | Freshwater microbial mat bacterial communities from Lake Vanda, McMurdo Dry Valleys, Antarctica - Oligotrophic Lake LV.19.MP8.IB-2 | ecosystem: Environmental > Aquatic > Freshwater >... | reverse complement strand
CCCTGGAGCCGATGGATTCGCTGCCGACGATCGAAGTCCCTCTCGCAGTTCCGCCTTCCGCGACGTCTTCTAGGGGCATCAACCGAGGGCGGCCACGACCCCGGGCGCTTTGAGCAACCCAGGCGCCTGCTCTGCAAAAATCCTTCCGGCAATGCCGCGTAACGTGGAATAAGAACGTAGCGGAGGGAGATTATGAAAATCTCCGCGCGCAGCGGTATCCACGAAGTGATGTTCTTCCGCAGTAAGATCTGCGAAGAAGACCATTTCTGCAGGTCCCGGTAAAAATCCAAGCACATGCAGAAGATACAATTTATAACCGAGCACGATCTGGGGACCATTGCCGCACGCTTTAAAAAATCCGATGGTCGCGCCGAAAATCCCGGGCAACGGTTCTTGATCCTGGAGCAACGCGAGCAGGAGTTCCACTCCCTCCCCTGCATGCGCGAAGACCGCAATTTCACTGCAATCGATCTCCTCCTTCAGCATCGCTCCGGCGATGATAAAACCCGCAGATGATTGTTTCAGCTGAACACTGACATGCTTGAGCGGCAGCAGCGTCCCTCCCATCCGGCTCTTGGGTTTTCGTACGGCGCTCGCCCGCGCGGCAACACGCCCCAGTTCGCGTGTAAACAAAATACAAAACCGATCCGCCTCGCCCACGTCATAGACGCGCAGAATAATGGCTTCGACGGTTTGGGCGTGCGACATGGGGGGAGTGTAACGGAAAAGATTCAGAAGAATCAGAAGATTCAGAGGAAAGGATTGATGAAGGACTTCGGAAGAAGAAAATAAAAAATAAAAAAAGAATTCCTTATCTTCTTCCCATTCGGGCCTGAGGGCCTCAGGGCCTCGAACGGCTGAATCCTCTGAATCTTCTGATTCTTCTGAATCCCCCTCAATACGTCGCCAACGCCAACTTCGATGTCCTCATCTGCGGTCGCATCCCAAGCCAGGCTCCGGCAAATGCCAATGCGGGAATCGTAAGAAGTTCCGCCAAGAGGAGAGGCAAACCATAGGCACGAAGCAGGTTGATCACTTCCAGACGCAATCCGGAGAAGACGCCTTGCTCGCTGAGCGCGGGCACGAAGCTGGGGAGGAACAGCACCATCGCGACGACGATGCCGACGGCGACGACGAAGGAAATGAGCAGCAGCGCGGCAGCTTCCGTTGCGAAAGGAATCAGCACCGCCAATTCATTCGCACCAACCAAGCGTTCCACGATGATTTCTTCCGCGCGTGCAAGTGCGCGGCGACGAACCAGTTCCATCAAGACCGTCAGCAACAACACGCCGATGAGCACGAGGAAAAACAGCGCGATAGAACGACCGGAGCGCGCTACCTGTATCAGTTCATGTACCTGCGCCTCCTGGTCGGTAGCCTTAGAGAGGAACGCCGGATCAACCACGCCCTGCCATTGTGGCTCCTTCGCAAAGGAAGCAAAGGCTTCATAGTCATCCAGCGATTTCAGCGTGACTGCGAAGGTGTCCGGGAAAGGATTTTGCAACTTGAAATCTTCCAGGAATTTCACCAGTTCCGGATCGCGCGTGCGCTCGCGCTCATAGGCCTGTTCCTTGGTGAGATAGAGCGCATCTTCCACGGAAGGAAGTTGCCGCACCGCCGAAAAGAATTCTTGAATTTGCTGATCCGTAGCGGTGTCTTTTATTTCCAAACGCAAATCCATTTGCGAGCGCAACAGATGCTGGATTCCCTGTACCCCAAAAGCCACAATAAGAAAAATCTGCGCCAGCGCCACGATACCGAGCAAAGCAGACGCCGTCGTCAGCCATCCCCCTTCGCGTCGAATATTCAAAAGCCCACGACGGATGCCGCGGCGCACGAGAAGCGAAAGATGAGCATCATTTTCCACGGAGAGGAGTATAGGACGAAGGGGAGCTTATTGAAAGGACGGTGCATTGTCGTTGATCGTTTTTCGTTGATCGTTGATCGAGTGAAGCATGTAGAAATGATTGTTGATCCTCTTTTTCGAACGACCAACGAAAAACGATCAACGATCAACAAATAGTCTACATTCCCGCCTTCACCTTGTCCGTGTAGACGATCGAGGACAAACGCTCCACTGCCTGTAAACATTCATGGGCGCGAGGATTTTCCGGATCCAGATCCAGCGCGCGCAGGAAGAGTGTTTTTGATTTTGTGAAATTCTGCACCTGCAAATAGGCGACGCCAAGATCGCAGAGCGTCAACGAAGATTCGCTATCGAGATTCAGTGCACGCTCGAGCGTGACGATGCCTTGAGCGCGCTCGCCTGCATGAAACAAGACCCAGCCAAGACAGCGTAAAATTTCGGAGTTGTTGGCTTTGAGCTTGTTTGCTTTGCGCAAAAAATCCATCGCCTCTTCCCACTTCTCTGCGCGCGAACGGAGGAAACCCAAGATGTAGTAAGCCGTATAACTGTCCTTATCCAACGTCACCGCCTGTTCGGCAGCCACCTCGGCGCGATCAAAACGTCCAAGGCTCAGCTCGTTATCGGCGATCTCTTCCAGGGCCGAAACGTTTTCCGGATCTTCAAAAAGTAATTGCTCCAAAAGACCGATGGCTTCCTCATGATTACCGTCCAGCTTCAGCTGTTCGGCTTTTTCCAAGCGCTCCATGATGTCCGGTGCTGCATCGTCTTGAGCCATGGGTAGCAAAGTGTAATGAAGCGATAGGCACCCCGCCACTATTTCCTCGTCAATTCATCCAAGGACTTTCCAAGAAGAAATTTGGGCTTCTTTAGTAGATAAGGAACAAGACCGTTCGCATAATACCGTAAGATCCTAAAATGACGACTAATCCGATGAGAGAATAGGTCATGATATCTTTACCCGTTTTCACCTGGTTTTCATCATAGGCGTAAAACACCATCATAAATGCTCCAATAAGGAAAAGCGTGGTGCAGACGGTGACCGCTGTCACGGAGAGAAAAGAAACAATATTATTGAGCAGCTGCAGAAAGCTGTACCGTAGGCCGGGCACGATCATCGATCTATCTTGCAATGCCAGAACCTGTACGGGAAACAGTGCAGAGAGCAGGGCCAGGGCGCGGAGAAGGTGCTTCAGAGCCATCTGAGTAGTATACCACACTTTAGGAAACATGAAAATGACAATAGAGCCGTTATAGACCGGAGATTCGCGGTTTTTTGATGTTATGGAACGATCCGACAGAGAAAACCCATTCCCCTCTCCTACGAGGTCACTCTCTTCCAGCTTTGGCGCACTTTCGCTAGACTGCACATCTCCTATGAAAGACCTACGCAGATTCACGCCGCAGTCCATGCATGACGCGTCTCAGTCGTCCTTTCGGAGACGAATGGGCAGGTGGATCGATCGTATCGCGGGGGGGACGGTGGGAACGTACCGGAAGATACGATTCCTTCGGAGAGAACTGGGCTTTTGGCGATTCTGGGGACGTATCGTTGGGACGGCAGGGTTGCTAGGCGTGCTCTATCTCGCGTTTCTCTGGATGACGCTTCCGAATCTGGAAGATCCTGCCAGTCTCTTTGCATCACAGAGCACTGTCATCACGGATAGAAACGGTACGGAGCTGTATCGCTTATTCGGAGAGGAGGATCGAACGTACGTTCCAGACACGGCTATTTCTCCTTATATGAAGAAGGCCATCATCTCGATTGAAGACCAGCGTTTTTATGATCGTGGCTGTCTGGACTTGCGCGCCATGGCCCGCGCTATTTTCGGTTTTGGACAATCGGGTGGTGCCTCCACTCTCACGCGCCAGCTTGCGCGTAACGCCCTAAATCTGAAGAGAGAGAATCTCTTCAACCGTAAATTCAAGGAAGTGATCCTGGGCTGTGAATTGGAATGGTCATTTGATAAGGACAAAATTCTAGAGCTCTATCTCAACTGGATTCCCTACGGCAATAACGCCTACGGCATCGAGCAGGCGAGCCAGCGCTTCTTCGGCGTCGCCGCGAAAGATCTCACGCTCGGCAAAGCGGCCGCCATCGCGAGTTTGCCGCAGCGACCGTCTTACTTCAGTCCCTACGGCCGTCACCTGCACACAGCCGTGACGGATGCGGCCTGGAAAAAGATTTCCGACGGAGAAATCACCAGCATCTCAGACATCCCCGACCAAGACATCACCATCGGTCTTCTCGGCGGCTTTGTGGGCTCGGGTACGACGCTTTACATCGGCGGACGCTCGGACCAGGTCGTGCAGAATATGAAAGATCAGGGATTCATTACCGAAGAAGAGCGCCTCGCAGCCATCCAAGAATTTAAGGAGATGACGTTCAAGCCGTCACGCGAAAATATCCGCGCGCCGTACTTCGTCTTGTGGGTGAAAGATCAAGTGGAGCAAATGTTCGAGGGTACCGCGGACAAGGGTCTTTTGGAGCAGGGCGGCCTCACCATCGAGACCTCACTTGATTGGAGATTGCAGCAGGCGGCAGAGAAAGCCGTCTCCGGTCATGCTCCGGATTCTCTCAAGCGTTTCATGGCCCACAATGCCGGCTTGGTCGCCATGGATCCCGCTTCCCGCGAAGTACTCGCGTATGTGGGAAATACGGACTTCGGCGAAGAGGAAAACGGCAAGAAAGTTGATATGGCTCAGTCCCCTCGCGCGCCCGGCTCCAGCTTCAAGCCGTTCGTGTATGCCACGGCCTTCACAAAAGGCTACGGTCCCGCCAGCGTGCTCTACGATGTGCAGACCAAGTTCGGCGGCGATCAGCCGAGCAACTACGACGGCACGTTCTGGGGTCTCACCACCGCGCGTAAAGCGCTCGGCGGTTCCCGAAACATTCCGGCCATCAAGACGTACTTTCTCGCTGGAGAGGAAACGGCCATCCTCAACCTCACCTCTAAAATCGGCGTCACGTCTCCGCTCGCCTTCAAGCAAGAACAGGCCGCCAAAGGCCGCGTCTTCGATTACGGCTGGCCACTCGCGCTGGGCGCCGGCGAGACGCCGCTTCTGGAAATGGTGGAAGGCTACAGCGCCTTTGCGGATAGCGGCCGCCACAAGCCGGTCATCAGCATCCGGCGTATTACGGATCGCAAAGGCATCCTTCTGTATGAAGCCGATACCGAGAGCACCGGCGAGCAAGTGATCGACCCGCGCATCGCCTACGAAATCACCTCCATTTTGAGTGATACCTCCGCGCGCCCCGGAGAATTTTGGCAGGCTGCACTCTCCATCCCGGGGACAGCCGCAGCAGCAAAGACAGGCACCAGCAACAAGTGTCTGGATCGAAACGATAAAACCGGCGTCTGCAAGAAGCGCAAACCCGACAACGTCTGGACAATGGGTTACACGCCAACGCTCGCCGCCGGCGTCTGGGTGGGCAATGCCGACAGTACTCCTCTCTCGGACAGCGCCGACGGCTTGAACGTCGCGGCTCCCATCTGGAAAGAGTTTATGACGAGCGCACAGAAAATCCTGAAGCCGACCAAGACCGCTTTCACCATCCCGCCAGGGATCGTGCAGCCGCAGGTCTCGCTACTTTCCGGCCAACTGCCGACCGAATGCACGCCGGTGACCTTCCGTAAGTCCGATATTTTCCTGGAAGAGAACGCCCCCACTCAGGCCGATCCCGCCTGCGTGACGATGCTGGTGGATAAAGCGACGTCCCTCAAAGCTTCCGCGAACTGCCCGGCCGATACACAGGAAATGCAGAGCTTCTTCGCCCCCCAAAGCGAAATGCCTAACCGTTGGCCGCTCTGGGAAGAAGCTGTTCAGAGCTGGGCTCACAGCCCGGGCACTCCTGATCCAACTGATCCAACCAAGTTCGTTTCCTTTCTCCCATTGCCCCTCCCGCCAACCGAAGAGTGTGATATTGCAAAAACCCCAGACCGTCTCATTCAGCCGAAAGTGAGCATCATCTTCCCCGCTCAAGGCAACGGAGCATCGTACCCGGCCTTCCAGCCGAAGATCGAATTCACGGTTGGCTCCATGGTCCGCGAGATCGAATTCAAACTCGATGGAAAGACCGTAGCAAAGGAAACCGCCTCTCCCTTCCGCGCCATCGTTCGCGTCCCGCGCTCCGTGCAGCAAGAAGGTTCGCACACGCTCACAGTAATTCTCACGGATGAGTACTACAACACCGCGACCGATTCGGTCTCATTCAACTTCAGCGGTTCCGACACGGGTCTCCCGACCGTTCGCCTCCGCTCTCCGGCAGCCGGCACAATTTTCAAGACCGGCAGCGACCTGGAAATAAAAGCGGATGCCGATGCACCCGCCGGCGTGAAGTACGTAGAGTTCTACCTCGACGATCTGCTTCTCACCCGCAAGCCGCAAGATCCGTATGATTTCACCTATCCCCTCGTCAGCATCACACCAGGTCCCCACACGCTGCGCGTCACCGCAGTGGATTTTGGCGGCGGCCAGGACAGCGCGGAAGTAGAGGTGATGGTGGAGGAATAGCAAAGGGTTCTATCACCAAGTAGATCCACAAAATTGTTTTTGCACAGAGAAAATCTGTCTCTCAGGAATAATAACCCCCTCAGGGAGCGGCCTTTCTTGGCCACATTCCCTACAGAGATATCTCCGCATTCGTATGCACCTCACTCACGTCCTCGTCTTCTTCGATTTTTTCCATGAAGTCCATGACCTTGTCTGCGGTCTCCGCATCGGTCACGGACATCTTTTGCTTGGCGATGTAGGACAAGCCTCCTGATAAAATTTTCATATCTTTTCCTTTGAGGAAGTCGCGGATTTTGTTCCATTCCGTCATGGGTGTCACCACACGGATCACGCCTTCTTCGACGGAAAAATCTTCGGCGCCAAAATCGATCAGCTCCAGTTCTAGGTTCTCCCAATGATCGGCGCTTACCGGAACGGCAGTCATAGGTTCAGCGACCACCAAGCCTTTGCGCTCAAACATCCATGCCACGGCTCCGCCTTCCGCCATGTGCCCGCCGTGCTTGCCGATGATCATACGAACGTTCGCATTGGTGCGATTTTTATTATCACTCAGACATTCGATGACATAGGCTGTACCGCCAGGACCATACGCTTCAAACACCATCTCTTGCATCTGCTCACCCTTCAAGGCACCTGTCCCCTTCTTGATCGCCCGCTCGATGTTGGCATTCGGCACGCTGTCTTCTTTGGCGTTGTCGATGATATTGCGCAGCGTGGAATTGCTGATCGGATCTCCTCCGCCCTCGCGTGCAGCAATCTCAATCAGGCGTGCATGGCGCGTGAACACCTTGCCGCGCTTGGCATCCTGCGCAGTTTTCTTCACCCGGATGTTGGCCCATTTGGAGTGACCGGACATGGATGGAAGTATAGCGTAAACGGGAAAAGATTCAGAGGATTCAAAGGACTCAGAAGATTCAGAGGAAAGGATTGAAGAAGGACTGCGGAAAAAGAAAAGAAATTAAAAAAGAATTCCTTATCTTCTTCTGAGTCCTTTGAATCCTCTGAATCTTCTGAGTCCTCTTACTTCCGATACGCCAACATCCCCAAGAACCTCGCCCGCTCAATAGCCGTTCGGAGCAATTTCTGATGCTTCAAGCAAACACCTGTGTAATAACGATTGCGGATATTGCCGAAGTAATCACTGAAAGGCTTCAGGAGCGGATAATCCTTATAATCGATGTACTTCGTGTTCTTATCGCAGAAGTTGCACTTCTTCATGCGAGGATCGGGCCGACGTTGCTTCTGAGGTTGATTAGCCATGATAGAGTAGAAAGAATGCGCCCTGTACCGGCGCGCAGCGACTGGTACGGGATCAAATATCGAGACCGTCGTCGGCAATAAGTTTATCGAGTTTCTCCGTGAGGACATCCTCCTGAATCGGGGAGCTCTTTACTTCATCTTTCTTGCGATCGGTCGTGCGCTGCGCCTGGCGCTTGGCCTTCTTGGCGACCTGATCTTGCAGCTTCTCCTCGCGCTCGCGGCTGCGGGTCTCCTCCACGCTCTCGCGCTCGCTGAGCCATTTCTGGTAGGACTCGCTGAACTTAATGACTTGATAGTGCTTGGGCGGCTTCACAAAGAGGTGGCGAAGCACATTCTTCATGATGCGTAGCGCCTGATCGATCTCTTTGATCTTAAGCGGATCAATCTCCCAGTAGTACACAATGAAGTTCGCCTCCATGGCACCCTTGATAGCATACGCAAGACCGCGGCGACCCCAGGGATCCTTGGAAACCAGCTTTCCGCCTGCTTCTGTAAACAGCTCTTCCATTTCTTTGAGGAGAGCGGTTTCATCCTTCTGCCCAAAAGGGAAAGGATACAAGACGGCCAATTCGTAGATACGGACGTCTTCCGATGAAGCGGTCAAAGTGGGCATGCGACTCGTGGGTAGAACCCAACCGCAGAAACGTGGCTGGGGAATCGAAGCCCGCAAACTGTAAAGATGGGGCTCGAACAGGTCAAGAGGAGTTTTCACTCTTTTCCGCGACTCCTCTAGAGTCCCGGACTGGTGAATTCACAGAAGCTGCGCTCAGGAACGCCAGGATTGGCATCCTCGCGGAGTTCGCACAGGTACAGGGCTTCTTCCGCGCACAGTGTGTCGCATCCATCACCCGCATAGATTCCGCACGTCGTGCCAACAGCGCAATCGCCATCGGAATCACACCAATTGCCTTCCCCGATCAAGTTGCCGCCTCCATCAACACCCATACACGTCGCTCCATCATCGCATTGCTCGGGTCCCACAGCGACATAGCCATCGCCGCACACATTGTCCGTACAGTCTGTGAGACAGGCATCCGTATTACTCGCGTTGCCGTCATCGCAGGATTCTCCCGTTTCTATAACTCCGTTGCCGCAGCTGGGAGGACCGGGTGGCGGCGGAGGGGGCGAAGAAGGAACCGTACAGGTATTGCTGCAAGCATCGGAATCATCGGTATTGCCGTCGTCGCACGTTTCACCCGTATCCACTATTCCATCTCCGCAGTAGGCAGAGCGGCAATCTGTTCGGCAGGCATCGACTGTCGAATCCGAGTTGGCAGCGCCGTCGTCGCACTCTTCGGGACTATCGAGAAAGTAGTCGCCACAGGTCTGCACAATGCTGCAACGGATGCGGTACTGGAATCCGCTGGGAGGAGCCGCGGATGCGAAGAAGATCGCTTCCCCCGTATAGCCGGACACCGTGAGGGAATTATTGGCATCAACAAATGAGAAACCGTCGGCGCGTCCGGCGAATTTGCTCTGTGTAAACACCGTAACCGGATCAACGCCACTTCTTACGCGCGCAGATTCATCACCGGAGTAGGGACCCCAGACATATTGGTTCGTCGCATGGCGATCAAAGTGAGAAAATGCACGCGAGACGGGAATATCGGTTCCTTCGGGACAAGAGAAGACGATGGCATCCGTCGGCTGAACCGCACCAATGACCGCTGGTTTTTCATTCACGCCAAAGTAGGTGAGATATAACTGCGGCGCGTTGGGATCAGTTTTATAGATCGGCCTCACGAGCGTGGCGAAAAATCCCTTCTCATGCGCGCGCACCGCATTGAGCTGTACATCTTTAAGATACGGCACCACGACTTCTGTCGTGCTGGAGATGTACATATCACGCGCGATAGCGGCGCCAACCAAAGCAAGAAGAGACGCTGATCCAATCAGCAAATGAAGATGGCGTCTAGTCATGGTACGTTTTGAAGGAGGAGGCATAGATCAGCGTGATGATACCTGCAATGCAGAGGATGGCGAATCCAATAGGACCAGCGGGACCGCTTCCCGTCAAATCTGACGCAGGATGCCCGACGGCATTCGGCGCAGCTCCATGGCGCGTCGTTCCCGCAGGCACGGTCGGCCGCTCTCCAGAGAATGAAGTCGAAGAAGACGCATCTGTCATCGTCGCACCCGGAATCTGCACGGCAGATGAAACGGACGATGCCTGCGGAGCAGCCGTGGCAAGGGATGACCGGAAAGATTTGGAAGACGAAGCCGTGAGCGGTCCGCCCAAGGTGGAAGAAGCAGACGACGTCCCCCCAAATGAAATGGTAGATGATGCGGCCGCAGCAGATGAAGCAGCCGTGGATGTAGCTGCTGATGATGAACCACAGGAAACCCCCATGGCTGTGCAGGGATCCAAATAGGCCATCACTCTCTGTGTAGAGAGTGATGCGAGCATCAAGAGAAGGAGGAGCGGCAGGAATCGCACCATGTACTTCTCCTTATACTCCCAGGCTCACGACGCGACAACGTGGAGCCTGGAACAGAGACCGGAATAACAGAGAAGAAGTGATGGGACAAAAGTTGTTACATACCTTGTCGTCTCAATTCAAATTCGCGCCCTAGTCCGCGGAAGAAGCGGATACGAAGCATGCCTTCGGGAACAGGCGCCTCGGAGCCATTATCGATGAGGTCGTATTGCTGTCGCAGGGAATGGTTCAGTTGAACCACAAGCGGACTTCTCTCTGCAAGCTGAAGCCCCTGCAATTGCCTTCTGACGAGCGCTTCAAATTCTGTCAGTCCATGTGGCACCCCTTCGAAAGATGTCATGGCCCTCAGGGCATCTCGCATATCTCTATGACTTAAGCGAGCATTCAAATTCTGGAATATTGTTCGGAACGCTTCACTTCTTTCCTGCGCTGGTGCTGGTGCCGGCGCTGGAGCGGGTGTGGCCGGAGGGACTAGCGTCAATCCGATTCTTGTGTTTGATTCTTGGCTCTCGAAACGGATACGGATCATGCCTTCAGGAACTCCAATGCGATTATATTGCTGTTGCAGAGCATCGTTCATGGCAATCACGAGCTGCGTCCTCTCTTCCGGGGAACGCTGACTGGATTCTTCATTGACGAGCGTAAGGAATCCCGCCAGTGCGTGCGGAGGTCGTGTGAGATCTCTCAGATCGATGAGTGCATTTTGCATTTCTATCGTACCTAATCTAGAGAGCAGGCCCCCGTACAGATTTCGAGTCGTTTCACTTACTTGCCTTCCAGGCCTCGCTTGCGGATTTGGTCCCTCCCCTCCTACTTCACGTTCCGGTCTTGCGGCTGAAGGGCCCTCGGGGGCAGGTGCGGGTGGAGGTGTGGGAGCAGGTGCGGGTGGAGGCGAAGGTCTATCAAGGATAGGATCCGGCCTGTTGTAATCCACTGGTGGTATTTCGAATCGTGGAGCGGGTGCGGGTGGATTGGATCGAGGTGTTGTGTCAATTTGTGGAGTTGTCCTACCACTATTACGATTCTGTGCTGGCGGCTCCGGATTTGGAGCAGGCGCAGGAGGCACAGGCCTTTCCGGTCTACGAGGCACTTCCGGGTTTGGAGTAGACGGAATATTGCGAGGCGGAAAGTCGCGAGGCGAAGTTGGCGGCGCTGAATCCTCTTCAGCAGGTGGCATTATTCGAGTAGGTGCTGGTCGCGGTCCTGCGGAAGGCTCGGAAGGAAGGGGTTTCTGCAGTGGAATCGACCGGGGGTTTTCGGACGAAGGTACGTGTGTGGGCGCAAACGTAAATACAAGATTGCGCAGCCCGTCTGTAGAGAGTGTGACTATCGCTACGTCAACATTGTCATCCCTCACTGGCCCGAGCACAGGCGAAAGAAAACGTACTCTTGGCCTCTCTCCACTCATAATCATCTCCTCAAATTTTCTAATGCCCGACCGAAGAATTTTATAATACTTTGCACCGCCTGATAGACGCACTTCGGTATAATCAGTTCCCTCAATCAATGCTGGCTCACCAGTAAGCATGGTCACGTTGGACGGCACGCGGAGGAGATGGTAGCTGCGTTCTGCAATGTTCGTGAAGGGACGATTATATTCATCGATCTGAATCGTCTGAAGTAGCTGCGAAGGTTGCGTTGCTTCGCGCTGTGCACGGAACGCATTTGTGCGCGCGGCAAGTTGGCGGTCACTAAAACGCGGGCTGACGATTTGTCTGCGATTGATCAATCGAACTTCCAGGCGAGCGATAATATCTTCCGCCTCGGCGTACCGCACTTCCAAGCGCTCGACATTATAATAGAAGTGAGTAATGGCCTGGGTAGCCGCAACGCCCATTTCAGCGCGGATCCTATCCAAGGATTCTCCTTGAGACAATCTATCAATAACAGGTTGAGGATAGGTCAAGCATCTCTGGACGAAATAGGGATTATGCGCCGTGTTTTGCAGAGCAGCAATTGTCGCAGAAACATCCGTTGTTTCCAAGCGTTGGCTCAGAGTCCCTATCTCATTCGTGTATTCTCTGATGCGCTGCTGCACATTGTCATAGGCATGGAGATTCTTGACCGTCTCTCTATCATTTCGCATGAAGAGCTGATTAAGTTCCCCAGAATTCTGCGGAGTTCCTCCAGGGATATTCGTATTGAAAATCAACCGATGCTCCTGATTGCCGAAGCCGGAGGAGAAGTGTTTGTGTGTCATGGGTGTGTGGGCACTAATTGAAAAAATGAGAGAATCTTATTGAGCGTCTTCAGGAAAAAGAGCATCTGCGGCGTCATGCTCTTTGCGTTCCGCGTCGGCATGAAGTTTTGGGAGCACATCACGACTCATCTGTGAGACGACCTTCTGTCCGGCATCAGCTTCTGCAATCAGTTCTTGCTGCTGTTTTTGAATCTCGGCGTGAACAGGTTCCAGTTTCTTCACGGTGTCCTGTCGCTCCTCTTCCGTCATACTCTTCGCCAAACCTTCCAAATGCTGAATCATGGAAGGCGGTAAACCGACCATCTGACGAATGACATCAACGAAAGCTTCTGCAGTCATAGAAAGGTGAGAATGAGATATTTTTTTGTTTCCTCCTTATTGTAGCAAATTTTGAGGTTATTTACCATACCTCATCTGGATGGGGCCAGACGAACACCGAGCCGATGTCCATAATAATGGACGCACTGAACGATGTCAGCCTCCATAGAAAAGCTCAAATCTTCCTTGACCCTCCCCTTTTCTCTAGTAAGATGACTCGGCTCTGCTTCTGTTTTTGCAACAGAGGCCGGGTTTATCGGCGCCGCATGGCGCCGGTACACGCTCCTTTCACCCTTTATCATTCGCTCCCACCTTCGCCTGCGGGCTACGGTGGGCAAGCAGGGTGAAAGACCTACGGTCTTTCACAGCATCGTGTAGTAGAGAAGTGTGTCCGTCTTCCGGCTTCGCCTTCGGGCTATGCCGAGAAGCACGGAAAACCCAATTCCTTTGGAATTAACATCGCTGATCGCACGATGTAAAACTGCGATCATGATGTGCACCTTCGGGTGACACATCGGAAAATCACCAGTGATCTTTGATCACGGGTCGATTCTTCTTTTAGAAGAGTTTGATCCTAGCTCAGAGTGAACGCTGGCGGTGCGCCTAACACATGCAAGTCGCGCGAGGAGCAATCCTAGCGGCGAACGGCTGCGTAACACGTTGGTACCTACCTCGAACTCAGGGATAACTCTCCGAAAGGAGGGCTAATACCGGATGGTCTCGTAAGAGTAAAGCTTCGGCGGTTCGAGAGGGGCCTGCGGCCTATCAGGTAGTTGGTAAGGTAACGGCTTACCAAGCCTATGACGGGTAGCTGATCTGAGAGGATGATCAGCCAGAATGGAACTGAGACACGGTCCA
>Ga0163152_10006299_pt1 | contig 13454 bp, 11 predicted proteins | sample OliLakLV19MP8IB2_FD_148635 | JGI IMG/M metagenome (GOLD analysis project Ga0163152, IMG submission 148635) | Freshwater microbial mat bacterial communities from Lake Vanda, McMurdo Dry Valleys, Antarctica - Oligotrophic Lake LV.19.MP8.IB-2 | ecosystem: Environmental > Aquatic > Freshwater >... | reverse complement strand
GAACGGCCGGGTGGCATCGGCGCTTATCACAGCCGTCCGCATGAACAACAGTCAGGTGATTTCCTCGACCGCCACCGCGACATTTACCTATGACAAACGCGGGTTGCTGACTGAAATTCAGACGACGCTGGATACCGCGAATGACGGTATAAGCGACTTCGTCAATACGACCATAAACACGTGGGGGAAAAAGTAATTCGCGCTTCGGTCTACAATCGCGGGTGCGTGAATTTTGACAGGCCGTCACGGGTCGGCGCTCACGGACCGTCTTTTCCATATTCAGGACAGCAGCTGGAGTAGTATCGGCCCCGGGTGAAGCGGTGAGGAAGTTTGCTCCGCTTTCCTTCGTAGAAACGGAATTCCGCCCGCACGGACTTGGGGTGGATCGATGGGGTCATGCCCGACGGGGTCATGTTGTGGTTGCCCTGTTTTTCGGAGACTTTGGGGGTTCAGATGTCCGAAACGCATCACGTCGTCTGTCGAATAAACAATGAAACCCTCAACCAAAAAGCCATGACAGGAACAGCCCGCAGGGATTCTGTACAGGGTCAGTCCGATATTTTTAATTTCCCCGCGAGAGGTACACGCGCACCGTCTGGTCGCGCGCCTTGATCGTCCGCAGGCGCGTTGGCGTTAACGTCGCAGTAGCGCGACGGTCGCTGAATTAACTACTAGCAACAGAACCGAGCTGCCGCGGCCATCTTCAACGTTGGGCAACGAAAGATGAAAAGACTGACCCTCAAACGATGGACCACGCCGCGGCCTTTCGCGAACACCTCGGCGCAAAACGTTCCGCTAAATGTCCGGTTTGTCGGATATGAGTAGGTTCACTCCTACTGTTGCTTGGCTCGTCATGGGCTGAAGCTAGCCGACACTACCTGTAACTTGATTTGCCGGGAAAAGTTGAAGGAAATATGTTTCGTGGACTTTCGCCGGCAGGCCAAGGCGCACGGGGGCTTTGGGCGTATCGGACACCAACAGTCCCGCCTCAATGGCCAAGGTGAGCACGGAACGGCCGGTTCGCTCACTCGCGCCAACGATCCGCGCAGCTTCGCCGCGGGGATATTCGCCCCGGAGCAGTGCCTCTCGTAGCAATAGAAAAACACGATCGGCTTCCGGAGCGACTTGGGTATCTACGACGCGGACGTAGTGCTCGATCCGTCGCTCAAGGCCTTCGAGGTCGAACAATTGCTCCATGAAAGCGATTTGGTCGGCCATCACCCGCAGCGTGAATTCGCAGAAATCCCAAAGCGCGCGTTCGCTGAGATGACCTCGACCGTCGTCTGCGCTCGAGCTGCTCCGCTCTTGGTCGGCGTTGGACAAACGCTCGTAGTATTCCGTCCGATGCCGCGCGAAGCCGCGCGACAATGACCACAAGCCGCCCCCATCGATGCCGAGTTGTCGGATCATCGCGTCGGAGAAGAGTCGCCCCACGCGCCCGTTGCCGTCACGGAAGGGATGAATCCATGCGAGGCGATGATGACTCGCGCCGATCGCGATGATCCGCTGGATGCGCGAGAAATCCGCCGACTCGTAGCGCCATTGAAAATGGCCGAGCAACTCCGGTACGAGTTCGTGCGGCGGACCGACATGTGTCCCGACTTCCACGTCGCGGTCCCGCAGATCGCCGGGAATAAGCGGCGTTTTTTTGCCTTTCGCGCTGGTCGCCACGCGCATGGCTTCGGGGAGCGGCGTGTAAAATCGTCGGTGCAGTTCACGAATGAACTCGGACGCGAAAGGCGAACCGGTCTGTGCCGTCGCCCATCGCTGCACCTCCAAATGCGCCAATGAAAGCTGCTGCAAGTCGCGTTTCTTGGGCTCGCTCGCGAAGTCTTGTTTGAGCGCGGCTTCGATGTCTCGCACGCGGGTTTGCTGGCCTTCGATCAGGTTCGAGTAGTAGCAGTGTATCCAACGCGTCAGCTCGGCGACTTGGACGCGCAACGGCTCCCTCAGCAGGGCGGAAAGCCGGGCGGATCGCTCGACAATCGTGCACGCCAAATCCTCCAGAGGCCGAAGCTTCTGGGTCGGAATGACGGGTTCTATTGCCGTTTTCGTGAGCATTCTTGCCGATCGTTTTGCCGATCTATTAGCCAAGCTATACACGTGGGATCAATAGTTTAAATAATAATATCGGGCACTTTAGGCCGTTCCATTGCCGGTCTTTTTGCCGATTGCTCAAACCTCGGGCACCGATCAACTTGGCTTGGTAAATCTGCGGCCCGCAACATTGAAGGCAGTCGCCGAACGCTCTGATTCCATTAGAGCCGTCGGTCGGCATCTTCGGCCAGCATCTCAAATCTGAATCAACCGAAAAACGCAGTTGAACCACTGATTTTCACTGATGCAAACCGAGTTCCGCGATGGAGGCCGTTTACGCGGTAAGTGAAGGGAAAGTTCTACCCCATCGATCTGGATCTGTTTGATCAGTGTTTATTAGTTCCCATCAGTGGTTACTCCCTCTGCGGAATATAGAATCAATAATGCGGCGGCCGCTCATCCGCGAGCTCGTCGCCGCTGGAGTCACGTCCCGATCCGCCCCCAGATCCTCGCTCCCGCAGCGCCTTGATCTCTTTGCGCAGCACCGCGATTTCGTCCGCAAACTCGAGCATCGCGCGATCCTGTGCGGTCACGTGACGCTCCAGATAAGCGATCTTCTCCTCCAGCCGCGTAATCGAATCGTTCACGGGGAGGCGGGACGGCACCGGTGCGCGGTGGCCGCTTTCAATTGCTCAAGCTCCGGGACCACGACGCGTTGATAGCAGTCCGGACAAACCGAGTGACTAAAGTCACTGCCCGTCCGTTCGCTGATATAGCCCTCCAATTGCTGCCAGTAATTCTGGTCATCGCGAATTTTTTTGCAGTACGAGCAAATCGGCAGCATCTCCTCGAGCTGGCGCACCTGCGTCGTGTAAGAAAGGATACGCGCGGCCACGCGTAACCGGGTCCAGAGCTCAGTCGGATCCAGCGGCTTAGTCAGAAAATCGTCCACGCCGGCGTCGGCGGCGGTCGTCTGGTTTGCCTGCGTCGCGTTGTGGCTCGTGAGCAAAATGAAATAGATGTATTCCGTTCCCGTTCGCGCGCGAATGCGCCGACAGAACTCAAGTCCGTCGCTACCCGGCATCGTCCAGTCACTCACCACCACGCGCACGGTCTCGCGTTGCAACACGTCCCAAGCGGCGTTGCCGTCCTTCGCCTCCAGCACCTCGTGTCCCAGTCGCCGCAAGGCCTGGCGTAACACCGCTCCGGACACTAAGTCGTCTTCAACAGCGAGAATCTTCACGTGGGATCACACCTAAGTGGGCAGCGCACCGACCCGGGCAACTCATAAAGCACCGGGGCGGAATTTTATTTTCAGCAAACAATTGACGCTTTTGCAGCAGCATAGCGTATCCACAATTCAAGTCTCGGATTAAGACCGGCGGCAGGAACTGCGGGGAGCATCTGCCGTTTGGCGGTTCCGGCTCCGGCGCGGAGCGGAATCCGCGCTCTACTTTTTTTAAGACCACAATCGGTAGGGCGGCGAGTCCCTTCGCCGCCTATTTCGAAGGTCACGATAGCTAGGTCGCCGATCTCCCGCGCGGAGCGGAGTCCGCGCCCTACCTTTTTCAGAGGTCACGATAGGTAGGGCGGCGAGTCCCTTCGCCGCCTTTTTAACGGTCACGATAGGTAGGTCGGCAAGCCTCGGCGCGGAGCGGAGTCCGCGCCCTACCTTCAATCGGGTCGTGGCCGCATCGCTTATGAGGTTGGCGCCGGCTCCAGGAGCTGCTGCAGCGTCAGCGGGTCCGTCACCGGCGCCTGACACGCAAACTCCTCACAGACATACGCCGTCGCGTTGCCATCGCGCGGTTGCATCTCCGCGAGCCACGGCGCGCGTTCCGCGAGCCAGCGTTGATCGGCGCCGCTGGTTGCGGCCAAAATGACCCGACGCGGCCCGAGTCGCGCGTGCAAAACGCTCGCCAACCGCTGAAAGTCGCTCGCCCGCGGATCGCCCGCAATCACCACGTGGCGTGGAGGCTCCAACGCGAGTTCCAACGCACACAACATTTGCGGCATCGCCTGCGGCGCCCGGCTCCACTGCGCCCGAAACGCTTCAATGCACCGCAGCCCTCGTTCCCGATACGACAGCGCCCGCTGCCCCGTCGGACCTGCCCCGCCGTTCGTCCCGTCAAACACTGCTCCCAGCCGGAGCAGGTTCAGCGCGGCCACGCTGCTCGGCGCGGGCTCTGCACCATCATAGTCTTCCTTGAGCCGCAGCACGATGCTCGAGTCGTCTGCCGAGGAATTGAAGTATCCCCCTTTAGTCTCGTCCCAAAATTGCTGGTCCATCGTGGACTGCAGTTGTTCGGCCCAGCGCAGCCAGCGCACGTCAAACGAAGCCTCATACAGATCGAGCAAACCCTGGATAAGAAACGCGTAATCCTCCGCGAATCCGGGCGTGCTCCCGCGTCCCTCCCGCCACGTGCGGAAAAGCACGCCCCGACCTGCGTCGTACAACTCGCGCTCAATGAATTCGGCGGCACGCGTCGCCGCCCACAGATACGTTCCCACGGTATCCGCGGCGCCGACGCCGAGCGTCGGCGCCTCGCCACCGAGCTCTAAAATCACGTGCGCCTTGGCGAACGCCGAGATCATCAAGCCATTGTTCGCCGTTAGAATTTTATCATCGAGATGCGGTCGTGGACGCTGGGAACGGACCTCCCGCAACCGACTCAATCCCGCGATCAACTGCTCGTTGGCCTGCTCGGGCGTGAGGGCAAGCTCCTGCGCGGTCTGCGTCAGCGAACGGCGCTGCGCCAAGATATTCTTACCTCGCAGTTCACCCTGCGGATCAAGATTCGCCGGCACGTTACCCGCTTCCTCGATCCCAAAATGCGTGGCGAAGAAACGATAATCTCCGCCTAACGCTGCCCGCAGTTCGGCCGCCGTCCAAACGTAGAACGCGCCCTCCGCATGCTCAGTCCCGCCGGGCGAGATCAGGCTGTCCGCGTCCTCGGCGGTATAAAACGCGCCTTGCGGGCTGGTCAGGTCGCGTCCGACATAGTCCAGAATATCACGGGCCAGCCAGGCGAAGCGTTCGTCGCCCGTTGCTTGCCGCGCCTCGAGACAGTTGAGGGCGATCTGCGCCTGATCATAGAGCATTTTCTCGAAGTGCGGGACGAACCAGCCTTCATCCACCGAGTACCGGTGAAACCCGCCCCCGACGTGATCGTGAACTCCGCCGCGCGCCATCATGCGCAGCGTCGCGCTGGCAAACTTCACCGACTCCCGCGCCAAATCACTCCCGGAACCTTGGAGCGCCGCGACTCGAAACAAGAAATTCAAGTTGGAGGCGCGCGGAAATTTGGGCGCACCGCCGAAGCCGCCATGCGTCGCGTCAAAGGCTTCATAGAAATACTCAAACCCCTTTTCAAAAGCCTTGCTGGCCGCTTCCACCAACGCGGGCGGCTCGCCGCTTCCAGGCTCGTCCGCCGCACCATCCTTCACCCCGTGATGATAATCGCGCAACGCGGCGATCACGCGTTCACCCTCCGCGACCAGTTTGTCGCGCTCGTTGGCCCAGCCCGCGGCGATGGCGCGCAGGAGCGACGGAAATCCCGCCCGGCCCGGTCGATCTTCCGGCGGAAAATAAGTACCGCCATAGAAGGGTTTAAGTTCGGGCGTGAGCCAGGCGCTCAGCGGCCAGCCCCCGTGGCCCGTCATCGCCTGGACATACGCCATATAAACGCGATCCACGTCCGGCCGTTCTTCCCGATCCACTTTGATCGAAACAAAGTGCTCGTTGAGGAGTTGCGCGACCGCTTCGTTTTCGAACGACTCGTGCGCCATCACGTGGCACCAGTGACAGGTTGAATAGCCGATGCTCAAAAAGATCGGCTTCTGTTCGGCCCGTGCTTGCGCAAACGCGGCTTCACCCCACGGCCGCCACGCCACGGGGTTGTCGGCATGCTGCAACAGATAGGGCGATTTCTCTTGGGCGAGCGCGTTGGTGGGCACGAGGGTGTCGGTTGAGGTTTATCAAAGCCAAGCGCGCCCCGGCGGCACGTGGTCCAAGATCGCACTCAAACCGGAAAGACCAAAGTCACAACTCCAACCCCTTTGGCTTTGCTGCGGCACCTCGGGTAGGGCCCGAGCTCGCTCGTGGCCGAGGTGTTTTCGTACGACCTGGCAGGCCACGACCAAGGTCGGGCCCTACCCTCGGAAAACACACGCGTTCTTATCACGAGTCCGGCTGCGCCGGGTGTGGTGATCCCGCTGGCGAGCCACGACGGTACGTGGCTCGCCATCACCAAGGCGTGGCAAACTTACTGGCCCAAAACCCACGCAAAGATCAGCGGCGCCACAATGGTGGCATCGCTTTCAATAATGAATTTCGGCGTGCTCGAGCCCAGTTTGCCCCACGTGATCTTCTCGTTCGGCACTGCGCCCGAGTAGCTGCCATAGCTCGTCGTCGAGTCGCTGATCTGCGCGAAATATCCCCAAAGCGGCACGCCGGTGCGCTGGAGATCCTGGTGCAGCATGGGCACAACACAGATCGGGAAATCGCCGGCAATGCCGCCACCGATTTGGAAGAAGCCGATCGAGCCCTCTTTATTCCGCAGCGTCTTCGCACTGTTTGTATACCACTCCGCGAGCCACATCATATATTCGATGCCCGTGCGCACGGTGTGAACATTCTTCACGTCGCCGCTGATCACGTGGCCCGCATACATATTGCCCAACGTGGCATCTTCCCAACCGGGCACGATGATGGGGAGATTCTTTTCCGACGCCGCGACCATCCAGGAATTCTTCGGGTCAATCTGATAGCTCTGCTTCAGTTTCCCGCTGCGAATCGCTTTATACATGAACTCGTGCGGGAAATAACGCTCCCCGGCGCGGTCGGCCTTGACCCACTCTTCGAGTACGACGGTCTCGATCCGCCGCATGGCTTCCATTTCTGGAATACACGTATCGGTCACGCGGTTCATATGCCGATCGAGGAGCTTTTCTTCGTCGGCTGTCGTCAGGTGACGATAATGCGGCACGCGCTCATAATAATCATGTGCGACCAGATTGAAGATATCCTCTTCCAGATTGGCGCCGGTACAGACGATCGCGTGCACCTTGTCCTGCCGGATCATCTCCGCGAGCGAGATCCCCAGCTCAGCGGTCGACATCGCGCCGGCGAGCGTCACCAGCATCTTGCCGCCGGCCGCGAGATGCGTCTCGTAACCCTTCGCGGCATCGAGGACCGACGCGGCATTAAAGTGCCGGTAGTTCTTCGCGATGAATTGCGACACTTGCCCCTTTTTGGCGGCGAGGGCGGCATTGATGTCTTCGGGGCGTTTCGTCTGACGTTTCGCTTTCATGTGAACCGCAAACTGGGCAAGTCTGGGGCGGAAAAAAGAAAATTCTCCGAAAATATACTCCCGGTTCGGCGGAACCGAAATTCGACCTCTGACTCCGGCGGACGGCCACGCCCGCCTGGCGCGGGAGTGCGATCGTACCCGGGGCACCATCATTTTCGGTCCGACGAATTCCGCGCGCGGGGAGCTTGCGCGGGCGAAAACGTCATCCAGTTTCGAACGCTCCGCCGCGATGCTGCCCGCTTTCCTTGCTTCGTTCCTTTTCGCTCTGAACGCCACCTGTGCGAACCGCAGTGTGCGTCTCAGCGGACCGATGGTGGCGAACCTCGGTCGGCTGCTGATCGCCGCGAGCGTACTCGGACTTTTCGCGCACACGCTGGGCGGCGGTTTCACGAGCGCGAGCACGCCGTGGTTTCTGCTGAGCGGGATCATCGGGATGGGCTTGGGCGATCTCGGCGTCTTCGCCGCGTTGCCGCTATTGGGGTCGCGCATTACGGTGCTGATGACGCAGTGCCTGGCCGCCCCGCTGGCCGCGCTAGGCGAATGGGCATGGCTCGGCACCAAGCTCACCGGTGCCCAGATTGCTTGGGGAATGTTGATTCTCGCGGGGGTGGCGGTGGCGGTTTCGCCCAGCCGCTCCAGCCCGCCGCGCGTTAACGTTCGCCCGATCGGCTTTGTTTTCGGCTTCATCGCGGCGTGCGGACAGGGCTTTGGCGCGTTGGTCAGCCGCAAGGGCGTGACGGTCGCCGAGGCCGCCAACGAATCCGCCCACAACGCGACGTTTGGTCTCACGTCGGCGTACCAGCGAATCCTCGCCGGCTTAATTTTTGTTGTGATCTGGTTCACGGTTTTGCGACTGTTGAAGCGCTTCCCGGATCGCCCGCCGCAACTTGCCGCCGACCAACGTCGATCGGCCGCAAAATGGATGATAGTCAACGGCCTGGCCGGACCCGTGTTGGGCGTGGGATGCTACCAGTGGGCACTGGCAACGACTCCGAGCGGAATTGTTCTCCCCATCGCGGCCACCGCTCCACTTTTGTCGATACCCATCGCATTCTGGTTGGAAGGAGATCGCCCGTCACGACGGGCCGTTTTGGGTGGAATCATCGCGGTGGCAGCGTGTATCGCGCTGACGCGCACCCGCTGAGAGCACGAAGGAAGGCCGGGGCAACCGAAAACGACCGAAAAGCCACGGTTGACGCGGCGGCGTGGAGTCGGTCTTTTACGCGGTTACGATGCTTACCATCGCTGATGTCTCCAAGTCCTATGGCACCCGGGAACTGTTCTCGGATGTGTCGCTCTTCATTGCCCGTACGGATCGCCTCGGGCTCATCGGTCCGAATGGCGCCGGCAAGTCGACCCTGTTCAATTTAATCCTGGGCGAGGAAAAAGCCGACACCGGAACGATCGAATGGGAACGCGGCGCCGACTTCGGCTTTCTTCCGCAGGAAAGCGCTCCGGCCGGCGAAGAGACGATCCTGCACATCACGACGAGCGGCAAAAAACTCGAGCCGGACGACGACGACTACGACATCGACTACACCCTGGAGCCCCGCGCGCGAAAGATCCTCGCCGGCCTCGGCTTCAAAGAAGGCGACGCCGACAAGGTTGCGAAAACGTTTTCCGGTGGCTGGGTCATGCGCGCGCATCTCGCGCGTTTGCTGGTGGCGGAACCCGCTTTGCTGCTCCTCGACGAGCCGACGAACCATCTGGATTTGGAAGCGCTGCTCTGGTTTCAGGAATATCTGACAAGATATCCCGGCGGGCTCGTCGTGATTTCGCACGATCGCGCGTTCCTGAACGCCCTTTGCACCGGCATGCTCGAGTTGCGCGCCGGCACCCTCCATTACTACCACGGGAACTACGACAATTTCCTGAAAGAGAAGGAAGCGCGGAAAGATCAGCACGCCGCGATGTTCAAGAATCAACAGCGGGAAATCGCCCACTTGCAGAAATTCGTCGATCGCTTCGGCGCCAAGGCCTCCATGGCGTCGCGCGCGAAATCGAAAGAGAAGCAGATCGAACGCCTCCAGGATGTCGCAGTCGAGGAGCCGCATGATGAGCTGCGGCGGATCAATTTCCGCTTCCCGCAGCCGCCGCGCTCCGGCCTCAAGGTGATCGAGCTCGAACACGTGCAACAATCCTACGGCGATCACGTGGTTTATCGGGATCTCAACTTCACCTGCGAACGCGGCCAGCGCATTGTGCTCGTCGGCCCGAACGGCTCCGGCAAATCCACGTTGCTCAAAATCCTGGCCGATACCATTCCGATCAACGGCGGCGCGCGCGAACTCGGGAGCAATGTCCAGGTCGGCTACTTTGCGCAAAATCGCCTGGATAACTTGAAGCCCGAACTGACGGTCTTCGAGAACGTGATGGAGCTGCGCACGAATGAAAATCAACTGTCCGAGCAGCAGGCGCGCGCCATTTTGGGCGCGTTCCTGTTCCGGAAAGACGACGTGCACAAGCCGATCCAGGTACTGTCGGGCGGTGAGAAATCACGCCTCGCGCTCGCCCGGATCCTGGTGAAGCCGCCGAATCTCTTGCTCATGGATGAGCCGACGACGCATCTGGATATCCAGTCGATCGACGCCCTGGTCCACGCGCTCAAGAACTACGAAGGCACGCTGATTTTTATCAGTCACGATGTGCACTTCATCCGCGCGCTGGCGGAAAACGTGCTGCACGTGCACAGTGGTCGGCTGACCCCTTACGCGGGCAACTACGATTATTATTTGGACAAGTCCAACGCCGGTGACGCCCGCGCGGCTCTCACCGCCGGATTCACTGACGCTCGCCCCGTCCAGCAAAAGGGACCCGCCAAGGCTGCGCCTGCTCCTGTGGCGGCCCCGACCACGAAGAGCAGTCCCGGCCAGATTCGAAAGTTCCGCGAGCACGTGGGCCAGTTGGAAAAGCGGGTGGTCGAACTCGAGACCAAACAGGCCGAGATCACCGCCGCGCTCGAGGCACCCGAAACGTACGCGGACAAGGGCAAGTTTCACCACCTCAACCGCGAGTTAAGCACGGTCGTCGACCAAATCAACACGGCCACGGCCGAGTGGGAAGACGCCGCCACGAAGTTGGCCGCGATGGAAGAGTAATACCAATCGCCCGTATGATGTAGACGATTGTCATCACGAGGTGCGCGACGCGCGCCGTGGTGATCCAGCTCGATTGCTTCGTCGCTCCGCTTCTCGCAATGACAGTCCAAATCTCATGTGAGATTGGTATAAGTTACCGGGTGCGGGACGGCTCGTGCCCGCGTAAGGAGAATTCCACTACGCCGCCACTCGGCGTCAGCTGGGACCGCGGCCGCCCCCGGCCGCATCCTCAGGGCATGGATCCGAACCCGCCGTTCAGGCGATGACCTCGCCAATCAACGTCAAGGTCGGCGGCGCATCGTCGCCAATCACAATGGCCTGCTCCAGCAACGTGCGCGCCGCCGCAACGTCGGCCTCCGTGCTCCCGTGGATAACCGCCAGCGAGGCACCAAGCAGGACGCGCTCGCCTACCTTCACCAGGTGCGACACTCCGACGGCCGGGTTAATCGTGTCCTCCGCTTTCACGCGCCCCGCGCCCAGCCGCAAAGCGGCGAGCGCCACGCCCATCGCGTCCACGCGCTGCACGTAACCAGATTTCTGGGACGAGTACGCAATCTGCTGTTCGGCCTGCGGCAATCGCTCGGGGTGATCGACCACGGCCGCATCACCGCCTTGCGCAACGACAATTTCGCGGAATTTCGCCAGCGCGGCTCCGCTCGAAATCGAGCGCTGCAACTGAGCCCGCGCGTCCGCTTCATCCGCCGCTACCCCGCCGAGCAGCAGCATGTGGGCGCCGAGCGTGGTGGTCACCTCCATGACATCCGCGGGCCCTTCCCCGCGCAGACACGCGATCGACTCCGCCACCTCAAGCGCGTTGCCCACTGCGCGTCCTAGCGGCTGCTCCATTGCGGTCAGCACCGCGCGCACTTGTTTCCCGGCGGCCTGCCCGACCCGCACCAACTCGACGGCCAGCCTCCTCGCCTCGGCCTCTGATTTCATGAATGCGCCCGCGCCGAACTTCACGTCGAGCACGAGCGCGTCGATGCCCTCCGCCAATTTCTTCGAGAGGATCGAGCCGCAAATCAAGGGGATGGATTCCACCGTGGCGGTCACGTCCCGTAGCGCATAAAGCTTCTTGTCGGCCGGGGCGAGGTCCCGGGTCTGTCCGATGAGCGCGCAACCAATCTTCGCCACTTGAGCACAATACGCTGCCAGCGAGAGGTCGGTGCGAAAACCCGGTATGGATTCCAGCTTGTCGAGCGTGCCGCCCGAGTGCCCCAAGCCGCGTCCGCTGATCATCGGCACGGGTACACCACAGGCGACGACCATCGGGGCAAGCAGAATGGAGATCTTATCGCCGACTCCGCCGGTTGAATGCTTGTCGACTTTCACGCCCGGCACGCCCGAAAGATCGGCGACAACTCCTGACCGCATCATCGCGTCCGTATAACAGGCCGTCTCCTCCGCGGTCATACCGCGGAGAAAAATCGCCATGAGCAAAGCGCTCAGTTGGTAATCCGCCCACGAACCGTCGGTCGCCCCCTGCACAAAAGCCTGGATCTCCGGCGCGGTGAGCGCGTGGCCATCTCGTTTTCGCGCAATGATGTGCTGGGGGAACATGAGGCGACTGTCTCACGCTGACGGTTCGCGCGCAAATCTGTAAGCGCGCTCCACCCGCGCGATCCGGACGTCGAAGCGCTCGTACCAAGCATCCCTTCCGCCGCGCTGCGCTTTCTGATGTTCAGTGTCGCGCTTCCAGGCGAGCAACGCTGCCTCATCCCGCCAATAGCTCACCGTGATGCCAGTGCCATCGGCGCCGCGCCCGCTTTCAATACCGAGAAAGCCGTCGTAACGCGACCCGAGCTCGACCATCCGCTCCGCCACCGCCCGGTAATTCCCGTCATCGCCGCGCGCGCGCTGGCTCGTGAAGATAACGGCGAAATAGGGCGGCTCGGGCGTCCGCGCGAATCCTGCTGCGGCGCTCATGCTGCCACCTTTCTCAAAACGAGCGTGCTGCCCGCCGGTGCGGATCCCGCATCAGCAGCCGACGGTCGCAGCTCACTCTCGATTCCAGCGTCCTTGAGCGCGCGCCGGAGCCGCGGCAAGCCAGAGCAGGTTTTTCCGCTGACTTCACTTAGTGGATACAGCCGCACTTCGCCGGCGGACACCCGCACCAGCTCCACAACCGCCGCGAGCGTCCAATCGAAATCCCAACGCCTCTCACCCGTAAAAAGCAGGTGAGCGCACAGCACGACATCGAAGGTGCCATCAAAAAACGGCAGCCGAGGCAGCGATGCCCGCACGTAACGATTGTGCATGAAATGGGCTTCATAATCGTTCAGGAAACGCTGCACGGGCGCGCCCGCGTCGCGGTCAAAGTCGGGTATGACGGCGGACGCTCCGGCACGACGGACGTTGCTGGAAAGCTCGGCCGCGATCACGTCCGGAGGGAACGACGGCAGCGACGCCGCCGCGAGCGATTCCGCGGACTCACCATAAATCGGATCTACCGCCACGGCGTTGATCTTGCGCGCGCACGCTTCGGCGGTGAACGAGGACAGCCCCGCCGCCACATCAAGCACGTCGCGCCCCCGCAGAGCGTGGGCGTCCAGAGCGAACCAGCGGAGGTAGTCGGCCAGCGAGCGCCCAGGCAAGGGAACGACAGGCGGCAGCCGCCGCGGCAGCGGAGCTATTCCGGGGCGGGCGAAAGGAGGAGGAGCAATGGCGGGCATGGGGGAATGAAGGCGAGGGTTGGGAGCACAGGGATGAGGTTGAACAACGTGAAAAAACAAAAAGCCCGACTCGGGAGGGAGTCGGGCTTGGCGGTGGAAATCCGGCTGCTTTCAGCCGTGGCGCGTAATTTCAGCGCGGGTCCATCGTCGCCAAGCCGACCCGTGCCAGCGTGCACGTTTGACCATCGTCACAGTGACGAAGGCGGCGGTGCAAATTGGACGAGAACACATCATGGGAAACGGGATGAGGTTTTTGGCGGGCGGCGGCAAGTGCATTTTTTTGGGCCGGCGTATCCGGCATATCCTTACAAAGCAAAAGCGGCGGTCTTGCGACC
>Ga0163152_10006297_pt1 | contig 13456 bp, 11 predicted proteins | sample OliLakLV19MP8IB2_FD_148635 | JGI IMG/M metagenome (GOLD analysis project Ga0163152, IMG submission 148635) | Freshwater microbial mat bacterial communities from Lake Vanda, McMurdo Dry Valleys, Antarctica - Oligotrophic Lake LV.19.MP8.IB-2 | ecosystem: Environmental > Aquatic > Freshwater >... | reverse complement strand
TTCAAGGTCTTGGCCAACCGCGCATCTTGCGGACCGAACACCTGCGCTTCCTTCAACGTTGCGCAAAATGATTCCTCAAGCCTAATTTTCTCTTGAAGATCTTCAAATTTAGGATCCAACAATTCGACATGGCGCAACGTACACAATGAAGAAGCATGCGATCCCAGCCATGAGAGGATTCCAGCCTTATCGTAGAGAGCTAATGTGTTTCTGGGATCCAAAGAAAGAGCTCGATCGAAATCTTTGAGCGCAAGGGTATATTTTTCGAGCCCCCGCTGGCATGCACCTAGCTGCCTCAGATAGTATGACTTCGAAGAGGGGCTCTTCTCAGTGCGGGCCAATTCGGAATACAACGGCAGTGCAGATTTGGACAATCCCAAAGCCAAAGCATTCCAAGCGAGCTGACTTCGGAAATATCGGTTGTGCGGAAAGTGGTGAACAAGTGGCTCCCAGTCCCTCCCGGCCCCTTGACGATCGCCCATATCTTCAAGCACCTCAGCTCTCTGCATAAGGCTAATTCGGAATCGGTACTCGTACTGCGGCAAAGCGAGCTTGGCGATCTCAAAAATCGCCATATTTGCGTCATTCAGAGCCAAATCATATTGCTTCATCTGCCTGTAACATTCAGACCTATAGCAATACCAGTTAGATACATGGGGATCGAGGACAATTGCTTGTGAAAAGACTGGAAGCGCAGTAGCGTATTCGCCTCTATCCATCAGTAACTCTGCCTGAAGAGCAAGTTCACTAGCTCGATCAGGCTTTGTGCCCGACAGCATCATCTTGCGGACGAAAGCCCTCTCCTTTGTTTGCACTTCCTTTGGAGCCAATAACACATACAAGAAACTCTCGGCAATAGATTCATCCAGATTAATACTGGCATAATAACTTGGAAGACCGCAACGGACTGCCATCTGGTGAAGAGACTTCCCGGTTTGCTGTTTGGCGCGAGCCCCCGTGACTGGTCTATTCGAAACAATGCGTCGAACCTTCGCTAGCTTGGGCTCTTCGATAGCGATCCAGTCTGCACAATTAGAAAGTCGATTGTCAAAATCTATGAAATGACCAAGCTCATGGATTAACGTAGCCTGCCTATCCAATGGTATTGCTCGGAAGAATTCATCCGTAATGACAAGCGTCCAGCGGAATGCACGAGAAGTGGTGGCTCCGGAAAACTCAAGATCCTTGGGCATGGATTCAACCGCATGCGTTCTTAATATCTTGATCCGCGGGCGCCGCGCTAGAGATGCTTGAAGTTGCGGCCACGATGTGAGAATTTTGGTGAGTTGACTGCGTAATACCCTTTCATCAGTCTTGCTCCAGCGCACACTGTGATCTACTGAGACCGGTGCGCATAAAAATTTCAGCTCGGACGGTGAACAATTGCTTTCATCGACAACTGCAAACACCTTATCGAAAGCGCCAGCAGGGACGACAGGTTTCTGACTTTCGTCCGACCAGGCCGGTACTCGTATCAAAATCATGCTGCAAAAAGCCAGCACTAAACCAAACGCCGCAAATTTAGCGGTACAGGGTTGCTGGACGATAGCGCATAGCCTTTTTATAGAACGTCCTCCCTGTTTGTCGATTGTAGAAGATCCAGGGCCTTCTGCAAAGCTTGCTTCTCACGACTTCGGCGCGATGAAACAGATCCCGCCCCTACAACTCTCGGTTGAATTCATAAATCGCCACTATGAATGGTGGCGCACAGTTGTGTTTATGGATATCTGCCAATGTGGCGACTGCAAAAGCACCGGCTCCCAAATCAATGGAAGCCGGGCCTACAACTATTTGACAGTCCTAACGAAAAGCGCCCTCTCGGACGCCTCTCACTCACTTACTTTTTGACTTGCGTCTCGCAAGGCGCAGTGGGACTGCAATCACACTTCTTACCTTCTTGGTATGTCGTGCAGCAGCAACAGCAACATTCACACCCCTTGCAGGGCGAGCACTCTTTGCCGTCACAACAGGTCGATGGGCAACATTGATCAGCCATTTTTCTTACTCCTTCAGATGTGTTACTTCCCGTGCTGCTCGCTGTGATCCATCAAGCACATAGCTTTTTGTAGCAAGCCGATTACGCATTGATCGATTATCCGGTAATAGATCATATTGCCACTGCGCCTGGTGGCAACAATGCCGCGATCAGAAAGCCGTTGTAATTGGTTTGAAATGGCCTGAGGAGTCATTTCAACCGTCGATGCGAGGTCACAAACACACATTTCCTCAACTCTTGCCAAAGTGTGCAAGAGCCTCAGCCGTGTGTCGTTGGCCAAAATCTTGAATAGATCCTCAAGCTCTGCTGCTTGATCTGTCGTTATCGGTTCCTGTTCAGGCAGAGTCACGTGCACCGGGCAGCACGTTTGCAGACTTTTAGCGACTTTCAAATCAGTTTCCATACTTCCATCTTACACTATTAAACCGATTCGTGGAATAGTTTAGAAGCTGCTACAGTGAATTATGCCGTTGACCCTCGCGGAGCCACAGATGACTAATCGCGCCCTATCCAGTACAGACTGCTTCGGGATCACGGCCTCGACCGTCTGCGCCGTTCATTGCATTGCCACCCCTATAGCCATGGCCGTACTGCCAGCCTATGCCGGCGAAGCCTGGGAAAGTCCCTTGGCTCACCAGCTATGCGCCGGTGCCGTCGCCCTCTTCTGCCTTACTGCCGCCTACCAAGGGTATCGCAAACACAATGATTGGAAAGTTGTGGCGCCGCTTGCTGTCGGGCTTTTCCTTGTGATCGCCGCTACATTTCTGTTGCCCGAAAGCCTTCACGAACTCTACGAGACCCCGGTACTATGCCTTGGAAGCTTCGCCTTAGTCTTGGGACATATTTTGAACATTCGACGCTTGTCTCAATGCTGTAACCAATGTGAACCAGCACCAGCGCCGGACGAAACAGCAAGTCAATCAGGACATACTGAAGACGCTGCTATTCAGCAGTCTAAGGGTTAGTCAGTCAGGTCGTCGCACCAGCAAGTGTTACATTCTTCAAAACCTGTTTGCGGCATTACGTGCAAGGGACAAATCCTTAAAGACTAGCGAACCGCGTCTTCTTGCGCTAATGTCTCGAATACAGACTGCAAAGGCAAATCAAAGACACGGCTCGCGAATTGAACGAGAACTTCGCAAAATCATCAGACTAGTAAAATCGGAACGCAGATGGAACAGGAAGTGCCGGCGGGCCCGGCAAGCGAGGAGCGCGAACATGAGTAAGATGACCACCTGCCTGTGGTTCGACCACGGCAAGGCCCGTGAGGCCGCCGAGTTCTACGCGAGCGTTTTCCCCGACAGCCAAGTCGGGGAAGGACACGCCTCCCCTGTGGACAATCCCTCTGCGAAGGAGGGCGAAGAACTCACCGTCGAGTTCACCGTCATGGGTCAGTCGTTCATTGGGCTGAACGGCGGGCCGCACTTCAAGCCGAACATGGCGGTCAGTTTCATGATCCTGACCGAAAATCAGGAAGAGACCGATCGTTACTGGAACGCCATTGTAGGCAATGGCGGCGAAGAGAGCCAATGCGGCTGGTGCACCGATGGCTGGGGATTCGCTTGGCAGATCACGCCTCGCGCCCTGCTCGACGCGACGACCGACCCGGATCGCGCTGCAGCGAAGCGTGCAATGGAAGCAATGATGAAAATGAAAAAGATCGACATCGCGACGATTGAGTCCGCGCGCCGCGGGGCGAAGGCTGATAAGTAAGCTGAAGCTGATTTCGGCAGATGTTGAATTTCAATGACAAAGACAGGCACGGCATGCATTTGGTGAACGCCACCAGTTCCCGGAATGTGCTTGAAGATCTCGCTGGCAAATTCGACGGACAAGCACTTGATTAGCGCAGGTAGCCCAGCTGATGTTACGCGTTTTCGAAACTCACAATCAGACCTAAAAACAGTGGGAGCCATCCGAACGAACCTGAAATCGGGTAACCCTTTGCGCTGGCCGTTGCAATGGATTTGCTTCCGTATCACGAGCAGCGCAGTGGCTTGTTACGCAAAATCGACCGCAGTGGCACTCAAGACGAAAGCGCTGTCTTAGCAAATCTAGACGTAGACATATATGCGGCATCTCGATCGTAAATCGTTTCGATGGAAGTAAATACGCCTGAGGCTTTTTTTGAAGCCAAAAGGCCATTACGAAGAAGCTTACGATGCCGTTTGCGACATTCGGTACTTTCCTAATTGGCGCATAGATCACAAAGATTGAATCAACAATTCCCTGTTTTAGAATTCGCAAAAATCCTACCCCCGCGGGATGGGAGTCGCGGAGGACTGTCACTTCGTTTTCGGCGGCCAGAAGTATGGCACCACTGCCAAATCCCAATCAAGGACAGTCAAGGTAACCGGCTCTGTACTTAAGTCGAATCCGTACTCCTTAGCCGATGATACAAATGATTTCTTTGACCTATAAATCCGGCTCGGAGGATACTTCTGCACCGTGCTCATTCTTGAAAGAACGTCAGCAATATAGTTCCCGCCAGCGTGGCTCAATTTCGGCAAACGACTTTCCAAATGCTGCCTCAAATCTGGTCTCAAATGGCGCAGGTACGGCTGCGTCAAAAGTCTTCAGATACGGCTGAAGATTTCCGCATTTATATAAAAACACCGAAGCCAAACGTTGGGCTTCTATGGAACCTGAAAAGTCTTCTGTGTTAGGTCTTGTGACGATTCGCGAGAGATTCAATTTTCGAATTTCCTCGGAATCCGCCGGATCGAGGCGCAAAGGGTTCTGCTGTCCCCAAAAAACTACGCACTTATCTCCATCAATATATCCATAAAACTTCTCCATCAGTTCCGGAATTCCTTCCTCGGCCCAAGGATCTGGAAGCTTTGAATACCGGTCGCCCAGCACCTTGTGCATGAGCTCATGCGCGAAAGTGCCAGGACCTAAATGGTCTCCTGTGGCGATGAAGTGCTGGCCAAGGCTGGTCAAGCCGAGTGCACTACAGCGCGATATGCCCTTCGTCTCTTTCAAGAACCCAGCCATTGCATCCGACGTTTCAAAGTTGTACACGCTGAATGGATAGTTCACTGTCAGCGGTACAAAATGCTTTTCGTACATCTTAATCAGGACTTCGCCATTTATCGCCAACCGGATGATTTCGTCCTCCGTCTGATCTCCAAAGAAGATGAGATGCTCGGTGTCGATCCTCGTCGCAAACCGCTGCTGATCTTTTTTCGCCGCTAGTGAGTAGGCGTACGGCAGCATACGGTCCTCTTCCGTCCAACCAAAAATTTTCGCCTGCAACGCGAAATTATTTGCCTTGACCGGATCGCCGCTCAGGCGATACATCGTTCCCATTACAGATTGCATTTCGCCGGCTGATCCGCGTGGGTCAAGTTCCAGGCCGGCAGCGCATGTGTCGATAGCATTCTGATATCGTCCTAAACCGCGAAAGGCAAGCGCCTTCAAGCTATAAAACTGAGCAACATCTATGGGTCCAGCCGCCTGCTCGTTTGCGAACCTCAACCCCTCTTCCGCATCCGTAAGTGCTGGCCCGTATTCCTTCAATCGATATCGAGCCATCGCGCGCATACCAAGCGCCCTCCATGAGCGCTTGTCCTCCTGCAACGCAAGCGTACTTTCTTCGATGACATTTTTATAAAGCCCATTGGCATAATAGGTGAACGCGGCAACAAGGTGATTGCCAGGCTCGGGCCGGGAACGCAGCAGTTTCGGAAGAAGGCTCAAAGCCTCCTTCTGCTTCGAATTCAAAATGAGCGTACTGCACTTTTGTTGCAGCAATTCAGGATCATTCGGAAACGTTTTCTCTGCTTCATTCAGTATTGCGAGCACGTCATGGTAACGTCCGGACGTCGCCTCGTTCCAATAGTTTGCGGCCCAAACCTCGTCTGAAAACGGGCTCGGATCCGGACGGCGATTGACCAAAGAGGGACCAACAGTGATAAGCGTGACGCCCACTAGCACGCAAGCGGACAAGGCAATGACACCTTTTCTTGACCATTTTCTGGACATCGGACACCACGCTCGCCACTCCGACATCATAGTCGAAGACACGACCGGCACCGACGAAAGTAGCGCCTCCACCCCGCTCGAAATCTCAAAACTCACGAAAGCAATTCTGACAACAGGATAAACACCATTACACCGCTTCACGAGGACTTCTTTTCTCGGAAGGCGCGGTACCGACGAAATTGATCCCACGAGGCATCATTCGTTGCCTCAAATTCAATTCCAAGGCAAACAAGTGCACAGGACTTTAGTTGCGCGTGTCCCAAAATTAGTACCTTGAAGCAAAAACGCCGACGATGAAAATCCTTCGTCGGCGCCTGTTAGCCTTTCGGAACACAAAATAAAAAATGGTGGAGACGGCGAGAATCGATTTTGCCCGATATCGAAAGTGCCACCAGTGCCTCAGAACCGGCTCCGGGAGATGATTTCGATTGAAGCGATGATTGTCCTCAATAGTCCGATTTGGTCAGGAATGTTCTCCCGTGTGGCCCAAATTTTGGTCTATTTTTTGGGTGGTCATCGTGATTTACTGAGGCCGATAGCGCACGATCTCACGTCCGCAGTCGATGGTTAAGGTGTTGCATAATCTCGTCACTCAGTTATCACTCCCAGGCGCCTTCAAAGAGTCCGTGCGGAGCAAGTATTTGGTGCTTCTGCCACCCGATGTATCCTTGGAAAATACGCCGAGAGACACGAGTTCGAGAATATCGCGATAGGCCGTATCTTGAGAACATTTTGCTATTCGCGCATAATCGGAGGTCTTCAAGCTGGTTCGAGATTCGTCAAGAAGCTTGTTCAAGACTTTTCGCTGACGCTCACCGATTTCGAGCTCCAGGTCGTTCCAGAACAGTTGTTTTACTAACGAAGAATCAACGCTGCATTGGGCATCGTCGATTGCCTGGTCCACGCAATTTATGAACCAATCTACCCATTGCGTAATATCCAAACTTCCTTTTTGACTACGCTCCAAGACGTCGTAATACTGCTTCCTGTCCGTGCGAATGCGCGCTGACATGCTGTAGAAACGTTGAGACATATTGTCGGCACGCGCGAGCGCCAAGTCTGATATCGCGCGCGCTATACGTCCATTACCATCATCAAACGGATGAACGGTAACAAACCAAATATGGGCCACCGCAGCTTTCAGTATCCAATCGACTGTAGTACCTTTTTCGAACCATTCGAGAAAGGCTTTCATCTCACGGTCTAACCGGCTTGCAGGCGGGGCTTCGAAATGAATTCGTATTTTTCCTTCCGAACCCGATTGCACAACCATCGGTCCATTTGAGTCGTCCCGCCACCTGCCGACGGCAATTTTATGCCAGCCACTATAGTTCTTCGGAAACAGCAATCGGTGCCACTGAAAAAGGCGCTCAGTTGTTAGCGGCGACACAGCGTTGCCAGTGGCATCGATGGTCATATCCACAATTCCCTCGACAGCGTGATCACGCTTGTTAATGCCGGCATGCATCAGCCCAAGTTTTCGTGCTATCGAAGAACGCACTTGCTGTTCATCGAGGGTTTCCCCTTCGATTTCGCTGGTTTTTACGACGTCCTGAGTAAGTGTTTCGACGTATGCGTTTTCCTTTGCACGAAACCCCAATCCTTCGATTTGCCCCAGCAAATGTCCCTGCTTGCGGTGTACTTTGGACAGGGCGGGTACGATGGATTCGTAACTCCAAATGAATCCGGGCCAATCGGATTGCTTCCAAATATACATTGCCAATCTCCGCACTTTTGCGGATATTATAGCAAATAATCTCCGCAAAGCATCATGTGGCGGGCAAACATGCGGAGATTGGGGCAAGCAATCAACTTGTCGCTCATTTTCTCCGCATTCTTGCGGAAATTACAGCAAGTAATCTCCGCAAATGAATAGGTAGTGTTCATTTTACGAGAGTGAACAGAATGTGTTGAACAATTCTGATGACGATGGCGACGTTGGATGCGTTTTTCAAAACGCGGACAGCTTGCGCGATATCGCAACCGCAACCGTTGTGCAAAAACCAACGTCCACCGTATGGTGAGCCCGCATCCGCAGCGGAAGGATTCGCATTTTGCGCGTTTACCGGATGGTATAACAATTCTTATATCCTTCAGCGCCTCGCCAACTTAACCACTCATGAACCTCGACTCTTTAGAAATTTGCCCGAACTGTAAGAAGAGATATGTCAACAACTCTGGAAAGTGCGAATTTTGCGGCTCTACATTCTCCAGCGAAGTTGATGGTAATACACCTCAACAGAACTTAGATAACCGCATTCTCGTGGGGATTCCAGTCGCACTTGTTGCTTTTGCGCTAGTCACTTACGCCCTCACCTATTGGTATCAAGGCTTCTGCGTGAAAAGAACAGCCGCCGAGATGCAGGACATGCCGTCCAACATACCTGCATTGCTTTTGCCACCAGTACAGACAGAACTCTCGCCGTCACAGGTTTTTATGATTAACCGCTGCAAACTGACCAAATTCGCCAGTTATGCAATTACAGCACGAGTCCTAAACGTAACCGACAACAACTATAACTTGCACGATGAAGCAGCCGATCTTTCACCCGTAGATCTCACTTTAGGTTGGGATTTCATGGCGGATAAGCGTGTTTCACACCAGCTGTGGATTATTGAGGGCGGCAGGTTTGCCTGGATGTTTCCGCCGAAAGAATTATATCGCTACACACCTGACAAACAGCTTATTCGGTTCAGTCAAACTTACTCCCATTGGTCTAACAACCACATCATTCCGGCGAACGATCGTGTTAACAGTCTGGTCAAGTCTCTGCACCGAGACCAGATTGTGACGCTCACTGGTGCCTTGGTAACTGTAGTAATACCCAACGATATTCACTGGAACAGCTCAATGTCTCGCGATGATGTAGGCGATGGAGCTTGCGAAATTATGTACGTTGAGGACGTACATATTCACTAGCATCGCACGATAACTGGTACGGAAGCACAGCCTCCATGAGTCGGGAGTTCGAACCTCTCAGGGCGGGAGACGGACCGAATCGATGCTCGATAACTTGAGTCCGAGGCACAACGTGGCTGTAAAGCCTGTTCAATTAAAAAATGGTGGAGGCGGCGAGAATCGCACTCGCGTCCAAAGAAGCCGAGAAACAAGTATCTACAGGTTTAGTTCGAAATTTCTCCAGAACCGCTGAAGTGCCTCGAACAGGACACCCGGGATTGCAGTTATATCTTAGGCTGGACTATCATCTGCTAACTTTGTCCAGAGGCAGCCACCATGGTTGCTCGAGCAGCGGCGGGTAGCCAAGCTACTGATCGAGGGCTCTACTTAACTTTTAAGGGTTAAGCAGCGATGGCGCGAGCGCCACCGAAATTGCCAGCAACAACGTTGTTGTTTGCATTTGTGTTTTTGCCCAGTGTTTAAGGAGGTGCCAGACGACCTCCACCTGCAACTTATGACCCTACAACCCTGTCGAATCTAAACGCCCCCATGAGCATTGAAAAACAACTCAGCCGAAAAGCTGTTGCGTATCTATCTATCCGCTAATTTTCAGAGTGCACGAATGGAGTAATTAAGAGCATTATATACTACGCGCGGCTCAGCCGCGGGACAGCCTCCCTGGCGGGTTTTCAGGAAACCTCTTCAGATTGAGCGGCATAAGTTCTCCAGCCTTAGCAACGCCACTAGGCAGCTCTTCGGTTGAGTAGGACTGGGCGTACTTATCTCGGTGCGCGCCTGTACTAGTCTAAGTCTAGGCTAGGCGATTTGTTCTTCGAGCGTCTTCCCAATGTCATGATGCCATTTCCTTAACTCATCATTGGGTATAGCATTTTCGCCAGTTAGCTTCATCAGCGATACGATGAATTTGGAGGCTGCTTCTTCCTCGTGGTTCTGAGGATCGTTTATGACCGCCTCCATCGACGCTACTACGGCCTCTAGGGTGACGCCTGCAGCTGTAGCGGCTTTGATTAACATTGCCTTCCGTTCCTTTTCTACAGGTTGGCTTGCTTCTGTTACCGGTATTTCAGTCTCCGCCGCCCGGCCATCCGCTCCACCTGCGCCAGAGAGCTCAGAAACTGCCTGATCACCCGAGCTAGAAGCCGTTATTAGCTTTGCTGTTTCCTGCTCAATCGAGCCAAAAACAAGCGCGTCCGGAAATGTCTCTGCCGGTTCCTCATCCGAGCTAAGAACTAGTAGTCCCAGCAGCTCATCAATCTTCTCTTGTTCGGCAGCCGCACCCGTGTTGAGAACATTTCTCCAACAATTTTCACCGGCCTTGTATACATCTTGGGCCAGGTTCTCGCCTGCCAGTTTGTAGTTATCGACCGACGATTCGTTGCCCTCTGAACGAGTGTCCCCGCGATTAGTTAGCGAATCGAATACTGCATTGCTCATGATTTTGCCCCCTCAAGAAACGACCGCGGTACAAGCGGTCCCTGTTAGCAAAATCATCCTAATAACCAGTTATGAGAAGTTCGTAAGAAGCTATTTCAGAGCAAAATGTTTAAGCCCTCGTTGCAGTGACGCTAAGAGTGCTCGACTGATTTTAGTTTCAACTTTTCAAAGAGCTACACGCGGCGGGCGAGCAGGCCGGCCCACATATCCCCGACCTCTTCCTCGACAATTACGAGGTTATGCTTTGCCAGCGCAGCCCGCATAAGCTCTAGCTTTTCCTTCAGGATGCCCGCGAAGGCGAAATTCGTTCCCGGATGGCTCAACAGCATGTAATCAGCCAGGAGTGCCGCATTGTCTTCGTAAGTAAGGTTGGAAAGGACAAAGTCGAACGGCTCTGCCGCCTTAGGGCCGGTTAGCAGTTTTTCTGTGCTCCCTTCATGCAAAACAATGCGGTCCGCCACACCGTTTAATCCGAAGTTCTCACGCGCGACCTTACAGGGATGTGGATCTGTTTCCAAAGCGACGATTTCAATTCCCTTCGACAGCAGAGCTGCTCCAATCGCCAGGATTCCGCTTCCAGTGCCGACATCGAGCACGCGACGCGCATGTGTGATGCACTTCTCCACAGCGCCTAAACAGAACTGAGTGGTCGGGTGGAACCCCGTTCCGAACGCAAGACCTGGTTCGATGTAAATGACTTCTCGACCGGCTTTTAGCTCTGGTGATAAACTGTCACGCTCCCACTCGGGGCACACCAATAGGCGCTGACCGACTGTGAACGGCACAAAGCCAACCTTCCATTTAGCTAACCAGTCTTCCTCTTGAAGCTCGCTAACCCTGAGCGAGCTGAGGCTCTTGCTGAGTCCATACTCTTCCATGACAGCGGATAACGCAGAGGCATCGCCACCGAGCAAGCGATCCTCTTCAAATGTCGCCCTCAGCCGAACTTGACCTTCGCCTTCAGGGTCGATTTCGCAGCCATTGGCGCCCTGTTGCATCATCAACCAACTCGCCATGTCCTCGTTTGCGCTATCGAGGGTAAATTCCACGATGCGCCAGAGCTTTTTATCTGATTCCTTAATCGGCATCGTTACTGCCCCATTTTCAGAACAGCGCGAAAGCGCACAGTGCCCTTCTCAACACGGCTGTAGGCTTCTTGAATATCTTGGAAAGCAAACGATTCAGTGAACACTTTCACCTTGCCGCTCGCCACCATATTCAGTGCCTCAAAAAGGTACTCGCGGTTATTTTGTTGGCTGCCGATGACTTTGATTCTGCGCATGATGAAATCGCCAGCACTGATGCACAGCGGCTTAGCATCAAAGCCCATCACAACAAGTCTTCCATCCGGTCTCATACCTTGAACGCAGTCTGCCATTGAGTCTGTTGAATTGCCTGTGCCCAGAACGACATCGGCACCGCCTGCTGCGGCAAGAGCAGCTCCATCTTTGACGACAAGATCTGCGCCTAATTCTTTCTTGATCATCTCGGCTTTGTCAGCAGATCGTGAAATTGCGATGGTAGTGAATCCGGCAGCCTTTGCATATTGCACGGCAAGGTGACCCAAGCCGCCGATCCCAACAACTGCAACCGTTTCACCGGGCTGTGGTTGCGCCCAACGCAAGCCGGACCACACAGTGTAACCAGCACAAAATATTGGTGCAGCCTGCTCGTACGATAGAACATCCGGAATAAGCATAGTGGCGTCTGCATAAGCCACCATAAACTCAGCATGACCGCCATTGAGCTCGACTGACGTACCTAGCTGCGATTGACAGAAGTTGATTTTGCCTCGTTGACACCACTCACAACGCCCACAAGACGTCTGCACCCACGGCACGCCGACTCTGTCCCCAATCTTACGGCTTGTCACGCCAGGACCTACGGCAACAATTTCACCGACAGGTTCATGTCCAAGCACACGAGGAAACGGGCCCGGAAGTCCGCCGTGAGTCTGGTGCACATCCGTGTAACAAAGCCCACTTGCATGGATTTTTATCAAAACCTGATTTGCCTGAGGTTGCGGAGTTTCAATTTCCTTGATAGTCCACTTCTCATTAGCGCCGGCGACGACTGCAGCCTTCATTCGCAATACCTCATTTAATACGGCGCAGCATATACTCTTGGCGCGATTGGATCTAGTCACAACAGCTGGTAGGGGAGGGGACAAGCTCCTCCCCTACCAGCGACACTAGATTCTAGTCACAAAGCCTCCGGCAAAACTAGATGTTGATGATGACGTCTTCTGGCGCGAATCTAACTTTCGCCAACTTGCCAAACTTGTCGTCGGGATGTCGATAGCCAAGGGCGCAAAGAACTACACTCCGACAGCCCTTTTCAGGTAACCCAAGGATCTTGTCATACTCTTCTTTGGCGAACCCTTCCATCGGGCAATTATCAACGCCCAATTGGGCAGCAGTAGTCATCAAATTGCCCAACGCAATGTAGCACTGTTTAGACATCCATTCCGCGAGGAATTCCTCTGACGATCCATTCACAAAATCCATGATCATCTTCTTGAAGGGTGCCAATGACTCTGTCGAAATGCCTCTCAGTTTCGCAACTCTCGAAAGATGGGTGTCTACGTGCTGCTCATCCATCCGCTCGATTCTTGATATCACGACTAGATGCGAGCATTCAACAGGTTGTTTTTGGTTCCAACTGACAGCAACGAGTTTCTCTCTAATTGCCTGGTCAGTGACAACTGCAAATTTCCATGGCTGAAGTCCAAAGCTTGATGGCGTCAGTACCAGAGCCTCCTCGATCTTTGACCAAGTTTGGGTTGGTATTTTACGGCTCGGATCAAATTGCTTTGTCGCGTAGCGCCACAACAACGCATCTATCGGATTTGCTAACACTGCCGGTTCCGCACTCATGATTTCACCCTCGCAAAAGAAGTGATCTTATAGGCAGCGCGGTCCGATAACTAGTGTGCGTGACAATACCGAACGACTCTGGTAAGCGTCCAAACTAGCAACGAAAATGGGCAAGGGCGGCGGTCGAGTAGACCGGGGGAGTTTCACCCCCAGCCCCTCACAGAACCGTACGTGAACTTCTCAGTTCATACGGCTCATAGGTGTTCGGACAGCGGGCTGCCAATGGGGGAACAAGCGAGGTAG
>Ga0163152_10006293_pt1 | contig 13459 bp, 10 predicted proteins | sample OliLakLV19MP8IB2_FD_148635 | JGI IMG/M metagenome (GOLD analysis project Ga0163152, IMG submission 148635) | Freshwater microbial mat bacterial communities from Lake Vanda, McMurdo Dry Valleys, Antarctica - Oligotrophic Lake LV.19.MP8.IB-2 | ecosystem: Environmental > Aquatic > Freshwater >... | reverse complement strand
CGCCGGTCGGGAGCGCGAGGGTCAAGAAGGCCAGGATGTCGATCATGGGGGTTCGGGGCGCGACGAGGGGATGGGCGACGTCGCCGGCCGCGTCTCACGCTAAGGCACGCGGCGTGCCAGCGCACGCGGACGGGTAAGGGCCACGACGGGGCCGGCGGGCCCACGATCTCGTGCGGTGCCGCACGCCCTGGGTCGAGCAGGTTCGAACGCTCGCGGTGCGCGCTTACCTGCCCCAGAGGAGGCGCGTAGAGTGCCGCGCATGCTTTCCTTGGCCATGCTCCTGCTCGGAGGTCTGCCTTTCTACGCCGAAGTTCGACACGTCGAGCCGAAGCTGTCGGATTCCGCGGCCCCGGTGTGGACCGCTGCGCTGCGTGGAAGTCACCCGTTCCGCGAACTCCTTCCGTCCTGGAACGTCGACGCTCCGGCGGGCACCGGTTTCGTCGTCGAGGTGCGCGTCGACGCGGAGGGGGACGGCGCTTGGAGCGCGTGGATGCACATCGGGGACTGGGGCGAGCTCGAGTTCGCCCCCGCGCTGGCCGATCGTGTCGTCGCGTGCACCAGTGGTCGCGTCGACGTGGACGTCTTCCGCGGCGAGCGCGCGTTCGCCGCGGCCGAGTTGCGCTTGCGTGCGTTCCGCCGCGCGGATGCCGACCCCGTCGTCGTGAAGCGGTTGTCGGCTTGCTTCAGCGATCGCGAGCGCGTGGTCGCACCGCTCGATCCGCTCGAACGTCGGCCGCTCGGGATCGTCCTCGACGTCCCGATGCGCAGCCAGAAAACCGAGCGCGCCGGTATCGCCGGACGCATCTGCAGTCCGACGTCGCTCGCGATGCTGCTCGCTTATCGGGGAGTTCCCGTCACGACGCTCGAGGTCGCGGAGCGCGCGTACGACGCTGCGCACGATCTCTACGGCGTCTGGCCGCGCAACGTGCAGACCGCGTATTCGTTCGGAGTTCCGGGCCACATCGCGCGGTTCGCGGACTGGAATGCCGTCGAGCGCGTGATCGCCGACGGAACGCCGCTCGTCGTGAGCATCGCGGTGAAAGAGGGCCAGCTCGCGGGCGCGCCGTACGCGACCACCGCGGGACACTTGATCGTGCTCGCGGGCTTCGACGAGGAGGGGAACTGCGTCGTGAACGATCCGGCCGTTTCGGATCCGGCCTCCGCGCGGCGCAAGTACACGCGCAGCGACATGGAGGTCGTGTGGATGCGTCGCGGGGGAACGGCCTACGTGCTCGAGGCGCGGCGATGAGGAGCGCGAGCTCGATGTCCGCGTTCGCAGCATTCGCCCTGTGCGCGGCTTGCTCGAGCACGAGCGGGCTCCAACTCCCGCTCGTGGGTCGAGGTCGACCGTACGCGCCGGTCGAAGGCCTCGAGAAGCCCGAACTCGGCGCACGTGCGCGTGGCGCCGTGCTGTCGGGCCGCGGGGAAAAGCCCATCGACATTCGCATTCTCCCGGGGACCGAGCGACGCGAGCATCCGATTCGCGGCGAGCTCACGGCGCTCGCCGGGCCTGCACCGGACGGTGCGTTCGTCTATGCCGTTCGCGACGACCGGCCCGGCGTCGCGCTGCGGCGAGCGAACATCGCCGGCCGCGACGATTTCATGGCCCGTTTCGAGCGCGGAATCCACGCGCTCGCGCTCTCGCCGGACGGCACGACCGCAGCGATCCTGGCTCCATTTCATGATGATGACGAGCGCTCGCGCGGGGGAAGCCTGCGCGAACTCGTCCTCGTCGACGTCGACCACGCGACGTTCGAAACCCAGGGCTTCGCCGCGCTCGCCGTCACGCCGGCCTGGATCGACGCGAGTCGCGTCGCGTGCGCGATTCCAACCGCGGACGGCCCGAACGAGATCGTGATCTTCGACGCGCGAACACACAGCGCGAGTTCGGTCGGCCCCGGCGACCGTGTCGTCATGGACCCCGTTGGGCCGGCTCTCCTCGTGTTCGCGCGCATCGACGGCGACTGGGCCGCGTCGATGGTCGAACTCGAAACGACGTCGCGCTCGGAGCGCAAGGTGCGCGGGCTGGTCGAACCACTCGCGCTGCTCGACGACGGTGTCCTGCTCGCGTTCTCGTTGCCGACGCTCGGCGCGGAACCTCAGTGGGAATTCGAGCTCCTCGGGCCTCGAGTATCGCTGGCAACGATCAAGCTGCACGATCTGGCGACCGGCGAGTTCCACACGGTCGAGCGACGTGCGTCACCGAACCGACTCTGGTCCGCGGGACGACTCGCGCAACCGTAGTCCGGCGCGTGCGATCAGGGGCAGAGCGTGAAGCGCACCGCGTCCGTCAATCCCGAACCGAATCCGGCCGGATCCATGACGTCGCGGTAGTAAAACTGCGCCGAGATCGTGCTCCCTGCGACCAGCACTGGATCCACACCTGACCGCGCGAACGCGTTGAAATCGAAGGCCAACGTGCCGGTGCAGTTCGGTGCTCCGAGCGTGCCGCCCGAGAGTTGGGATCCGATGCGGCGCGGGCCCGAAACGCACAACGTGCCGCCTTGGAACGGCGTGAACGCCGAAGCCGTGCCGTACACGAGCAACCCGTACTTCTGGTTGATCACGTTCGCGGCGCCGATCGTGAACGGGGTCCCGGACGACAGACTCGGTGTCCCGGAATGGGTTGCGAATGGCACGCAGCCCTGCGAGTTCGTCTTCGCCCTGCAGTAGATCTGCGGCCCCGCGGACTCGACGAACCGTCGCGCGTGCACGTCGTACTCACCGCCGTTCCACACGTCGTAACCGAGGACGTTGACTCCTCCGCTCGCGAGCGGGGCCAACGCCGGACGTTCGGTCCACTGTCCCGCGGGCGTCATGGCGAACTCCGGCCCGATCGCAACGGCATCGGCGCCGAAACGGCGGCCGCGGATGCGCGGGGGTCCGAGCGACCAGTCCTCCCACGCGACGAGGAACGTACCGTCGGGATCCACGGTGAGAACGGGACTCATCTGCGCACCGTTCGTGATCTGGTTCACGAGGACGTCACCCCCGAGCGCGACACCCGACGCATCGAAGCGACGGAACGCGATGGCCGTGCTCGAACCGTCGGCCTGACCGTCTTGCCACACGACGACGAAGCGCCCGAAGCCGTCGACGCCGATGCGCGGCACGCGCTGGTCGCCGTTCACGAACGTCGAGGGCAGCGGGAACTCGTTCCCGAGCGGCACGCCCGTCGCGGAGAAACGTCGACCCCACAGGTTGAGGTTCGTTCCCACCCCGCCGTGGCTCGAGAAGTCCACGAACGCCGCGAAGATCGTCCCGTTCGGCGCGACGGCGACGGCCGGATCGACTTGCGCGTCGAACTCGTACTGGTTGATCACGACGTCGCCCGAGAGCGCGGCACCTGTGGACGACAACACGCGCAAATACGCGTCACCGTCCCAATCCCCTGACCACGTGACGACGAATCCGCCCGACGGCGTGGGGGCGACGAGCGGTCGCCACTGGGACGCGCTCCACAGTTGATTGAGTTGGAACTCGGGGCCGAGCGCGACTCCAGCGCCGTTGAAAACCCGGCCGAAGATCCCCATTTGCTGGCCGTCGTAGCCGTGGCGCTCGGACCACGCGACGAGGACATTTCCGCCGCTCGCAACGCCGATGCCGGGTTCGTCCTGGACCTCGAGGTTCAACGTCGTGTTCACGAGCGTGTCGTTCGTGACGCCGACGAGGTCGTCGGAGAAGCGACGCAGGATGACGTCCTGCCCCGCGCTCCACACGATCGTCCACTCGGCGCCCGTTCGAATCGGCGTGGACCACACTTGGTCGTAGAACGCCGCTTGACTCACACGCGCTCCGGCGTCGAGCGGGCCGAACACGTCGCAGGTCTGCGCGCGGAGTTCTAAACTCGCCGTCGCGACGCCGAGCGCTGCGAGCACGAGACGGAACGGTGCGCCGTCGACGCGTGCGGTAGCGCCGACACGGCCGAATCGGACTGCCATGCAGAAAGGCTAGCACGGGATCGTGCACACGGGTGGACAGCTCCCTCCGGGCTCGTGAGGATGCGCCCATGGTCGGAAATCCCTTCGCGTCGGGAGGCCGTGGAGCCTCTGGAATCGCGCTCGCCGCGGGCCTCTTCATCGCGAGTTGCCGCGCGCCTTCCGCACCTCGGGCTCCGGACTCGCGCTACGAGCACATGCGGCCCGAGTTCCAGCAGTTCGAACCGACACCGTCGCGCGAATGGCTGTGCACGTCGGTCGGCTGGTTGGCGCGCGACACCGATCCCGAGGATCCGGTCGGTGACGGATTCGCGGTCGGAATCCAAGGCGGCTTCGACTTGACCGTCACGACCTTCACGCCCTCGATCGAGTTGGGCGTCTCGTACACGTCGGCGCGCGTCGACGTACCCGAAACGTCCGACGTCGAGCTGTGGCGCGGCAACGCCGGTTTGCGCGGGACGTGGTACGCGAACGGATGGCGACCGCACGTGCGCGGGGGCGGCTTCGTGCGCGGGTCCTCGGACGAGTTGGAAGAACCCTTCGACCCGTACGCGACCGGGTTCTACGTCGGAGGGGGAATCGACTGGCCGTACGCGGGCCTGTGGCTCGGGCCGTCCCTCACGTACTATCGCGCGATCGACGAGGACGCACCCGGTGGGGATGCCGAGGAATGGATCTTCGCGCTTTCGGCCACGTTTCGCCTCTGATTTCGCGCAGGCGTTAGCATGGCGGGATCGCCGTTGGCGTCCCGAATCCACGGGTCGCGCGCCCGACACGAGTTCGCATCATGATCCGCACACTCCGTAATTCGCTCGCCGTCGTGTCCTCCGCTCGCCGTAATTCGCTCGCCGTCGTGTCCTCCGGTCGCCGCAGTTCGCTCGCCGTCGTCGCCTCCGCTTGCGGCAGTTTGCTCGCTTTCGTGTCCTTCGCTCGCGGTAGTTTGCTCGCTGTCGTGTCCTTCGCTTGCGCGCCGCTCACTGCGCAAAGCTTGAACCTCGACCTCGGTCAGAACGTGACGTTCCCCGTCCCGTCCGCGGGCTACGCGGCGGTCGGCAGCGCCGGAGTCTGGAACTCGGTCGGCGTGCCGGCGAACTCCATCCCGCTCGTGGGCTTATCGGGGACAGCGACCACGGCGACCATCAGCTCCATCGGCGGTTTCCTCAGCTTCGACTACGACAATCCCGCGACGACGGGCGAGGCGCAGAATCTTCTCGACGACGTGCAAGATCTCGGCGGGCCGACTTCCATGGTGACGTGGTTCTTCAACGGGCTCGTCGACGGCGACTATTCCGTCATCACGTACGCCTGGGCGCCGGACAACAACTCGTTCCGCACCGGCGTAGCGATTCCCGGCTCGGTCGATCCGGCGCAGAACGTCGGCGGCGCGTGGACCGGCGCGCATCAACTCGGCGTGACGTACGCGTTGCACCACATCACGGTCAGCGGCGGATCGCTCGCGATCCTGCTGAGCACGAACTCGGGCTTCGGTTCGCTGAACGGATTTCAACTCGTCCTGGGTTCGTCGTATCCTGCGGCTTGCAGTGGCGATGGTTCGGGCACGGCTTGCCCGTGCGGCAACACCGGAGGCGCGGGACGCGGTTGCGCGAACTCGATCGATCCGACGGGCGGACTTCTCGTCGCGAGCGGCACGGCGAGCGTCGCTTCCGACACGCTGGTGCTCCAGGGATCGGGAATGCCGAACGCCTCGGCGCTCTACTTCCAAGGCACGACCGCGACGGCCGGTGGACTCGGCGCGGTTTTCGGCGACGGCCTGCGCTGTGCGGGCGGGGCGGTGATCCGTCTCGGCACCAAGACGAACGCGAGCGGCGCGTCTCAGTTCCCGGTCGCGGGCGATCCGTTGATCAGCGTGCGTGGCGTCGTCGTGGCGGGCGATCAGCGCGTTTACCAAGTCTGGTACCGCAACGCGGCCAGCTTCTGCACGGCCGACACGTTCAATCTGACGAACGGGGTGCGGGTGACGTGGGGTAGCTGATCGGGTGGAACTGTCGGCCAGTCTTGACGAGTTAGTCGAAGAATTGTTCGAGGCTCGGTCGTGGCAGCTGAACACTTGTGTGTCGCGACGGTTGCGAGATCACCGACCGGTGGAGGTGCGCAAGCCATCGGGCGTCGAACTGCGCTCGCTCCTCGGCCGTGGCGGTGTCGTTAGCGAATCGTTGGGCCGACGAAGCTTGGAGCCGCGCGAGAACATCGCCAGGTTGGTCCAGAGAAGTTGAATCGCTATGCACCTCACACCACCAGTGAACACCGTTCGGTTTCGAAGTGAGTCCATTGATCGGGTTTAAGTGCGCAACCAAGTGGGGAAGTCTACGCGATTGGCGGGCACGAACAGCAAAAGCAGCGCAGGATTCACTATGCTCCCAGCGAGCGGCAAGCTGCAAGACTGCTTCATAAACCGTTAGATCGCAAGCACTTACAGATTCCTGGCTCCGCGGCGCCGCGGGCCCGTCTCAAGTGCTACAAGTGAGCAGCCCTGAAACTCTGAGCTGGAGAGCCATTCGTGATACTTCGGTCTTCGCTGCCTCGCTGCCTCGCTGCCTCGCTGTTGATGGTTGGCGCCTTACCTCGTCAAGCCGTTAGCGCCCCGCAGAGTTCGACTCTGCAAGTCAGAATTAGCGACCGCGAAATCGCGGATCTGGGCAGCCCAGTGGCCGATATCAACGAGCCCGATGTGTGCGTCAGCCGTGATCACCGCATCGCCGCAGCTCAGCAGATTCCGCCTCCCCTGATGCTTCCCGGTCGTTACACCGTGGGTACGAATCAAGCCAGCGGCTGGACATCTGGGGAGTTAACGGGCTTTCAAGGCTTTGATGTCTCTATTGCATTGGCAGACAACACCCCGAATGCCAACAAGTTCGTGATTGCTGGCATGAGTGGCCCAAGTGGGAGCATCCGCTACTGCGTTTATTCACCCTCATCCACGCCGCAAATCGGCCCCTGGATCCTCGCCGCCAGTGCGGGGCCCGGCGCGACCGATAAGGTCGATAAGCCTTGGGTTATTCGACGCACCCAGAACGACTTGTTCCTGTTCTGGTACCGCCTAGGGGGATATCGATACCTGCGTACATCGGATGGCACGGATTGGGTGTCACCAGGCATCGCATCCGGACCCCACGATGTTGTCGACGCCTCGGGAGTGGTTGTAGGCGGCAACTTCTGTTGCCAGCCAGCGGTCGGTGGTGATGGCCTCATATGGCTTGCCCACGCTACTGGGGAGTACGGTCCTGTGACCGGCGGGACAATTAGGATCCTTGTGGGGCGTGATCCAGATATGGATCCACCGGGCAATGGCCAAGGGCCACTCGCGTTCGCGCCACTCCTGAAAGCCAACGGGCAGGCCGCTGAAATCGCACCGCGCTACACGCAGTCCGGACCGTGGCCAGCGACCAGCCCTCTTAACTCGATTTTCGGAAGAGCCGTGCCCTACCTGGCCTGCCATCCCACCGATCCTACGATCGCCTATGTCTTCTACACCGATACCGCGGAAGATGACCCCGACGACCTCAACGCTTATGTCGGCCGCTTCGTAAGAACCGGTACCGAAAGCAGTGGCTATTCCTGGTCGACCGACACCCGAATGATCCACCCGGAACACACGAGCCCAACCGGGGTCCGCTGCGATCAGTTTCAGCCGGTTGGGCTAGTTGACTCAGCGGGGAGAATTCATGTCGCCTACTACTCGAATCGACCCAATGACTTCCCCGGGTGTGACGAGGGTGGCCCCGAAGGGAGCCGAGGCGGCTACACCTCGAAGTACGACTACTGGTACTCGCTGTCGGTCGATCAAGGGCAATCGTTCACACACTACAATTTGCGGACAGATTGCGACATGAAGCGACCGCTCGATATGGACCTGCCCTTCGAAACCGATGGAACGGGTGCCTCCTTTTCCCCTCGAGAGTACAACGGCATTGACTGCTACGAGAGCGGTGATTTCGCGCGCATTCATTTTGTCTACACAGGTGCAGTCAATGATGCACTCATTGAGGATACCATAGGCAAACGCTCCTTGCTGTTCGGTCAACAGATCCAGGTCAAGCCGGTGCAGAATCCATGATCAAGCCCACGCACTCAATGGCGGCAGCAAGCCTGCTCCTATTCCTCGGCTCGAGCGCAATCGCTGGGTTGCCGGCTCCTCAGCAAGCCCAGCGTGGTGGCCTGGCGAACCTCCCGTCTCAAGTCCGGATAGCGCGGTATCGTGCTCCGGGTGCCGTGCTCGGATTGGGAACAGAATCAATTGGCGCGGACGTGATCTACAACAACACGACGTCAACTGCGTTGTATGTACCACTCCTTCCCTACGAAACGCTCTGGGATTCTGGCTATCTTCCAAGCCCAACATTCCCATTCGTAGCAGTATTCAATGCTGGTTGCGCAACATCCTACACAGTCACCGGCATCGAGTTCGGCTATGTTACGGACCAGCCGACGGCAGATATCGAGCTTTCTTTCGCTCATCAGTACGACACTTGTCATCTCGATGCTCCACCTGCCACGGCCGTCTTGACGTTGAATGGTATGCCGGGGTCGCAAAACGGCTCGCTAGCCGGCTGGATCATGACCATCGACCTACGAAACACCCCGGGGCTGGCGCCGTTCGATCTTTATGCGGATGGTGACGGAGCCTTCAACCCACCGAACTTCACGGGCGATCTTTTCGGATTCGGATTCCGTATCACCAATGGCAGTCCTGCAGGCCGCTCAGGGCCCATTGCGGCTGGGGGTGAGTTTGGCCCCTACGCCGGTGGAATCCGCTGGACTCTCAATGGTGTTGACTATTCTCAGGCTGCTGGCGGAGCCGGTCAGTATGGCACGATGACGCACTTCCCCGGCAATTTCTGTAACGACTACTATCCCTATGCATATGGCCCGCACCTCCGTCTCTTCGCGGATGCGTGCGGAGCACTTGCGGGCGAGACCCTCTGCATCGGGGACGGATCGGGCACCGCCTGCCCTTGCGGGAATTCTTCACCGAGCGCCAATCGAGAGGGGTGCCGAAGTTCGGTCAACGGCGTCAATGGGGCGCGGCTCGAGGGGCTCGGGACGCCCAGGATCAGCCAGGACACATTCTTCCTTAGAGCTCACCGCCTTCCGCCGACCACCACCGCGCTCTTCTTCCAGGGGACCTCGGTCGTCGGGGGCGGAGCCGGTGTTGCGTTCGGGGACGGACTCCGCTGTGTGGGAGGCACCGTGACTCGGCTCGCCACCAGGACGGCCTCGAATAGTCAGGTCGAGTATCCGGTTTCTCCCGAAACAGCCATTTCCATTCTCGGCGGTGTCGCCACTCCCGGATCGCGCTTCTATCAAGTCTGGTATCGAAACAGCGCGGCCTTCTGCACACCCGCGACGTTCAATCTGTCGAACGGGTCGCGAGTCGAATGGACACTCTGACTTGGATGGATCCGTCGACACCCAGTGCCGGGTTCATCTCCATTGTGCGCTCGGCAACCGTCTCGCGATGAGCATGTCGCGTCGCATGCTGGTTCCGTTTCGAGCTCACCGCTGGAAGATCGGCAACAAGCCTTCGGGCACGGCCAGCACGAGACAGTTCATCGCCGTCGCGTAGGCATCGCCGAAGCGCGCATCGCTCCACGATCCGTCCGCGCGTTGCGACGTGAGCACGCGCGGTCCTTCGCTGCGCCACCACGTGCTGTATGTCGAGCTCTCGAGGTGCTGCCACATCGCCTGCGCGACGTAGAAGCGCTCGTAGTACGGGCACACGACGAGGTCGCCTTCTGCGCCCTCCGCGCTGTCGCGTAGCGCGAAGCGTCGCGCGAGGAAGTCGTAGCCTTCGTGGATGGGTTTGCCCTCGTACGTCCCCGTCATCTGGAACGTGGAGATCGCGGCGGCCGTCAGCGCGACCGACGAGGTCGGATCGCCGAGTGCGTAGCGGAACGATCCGTCGGGCTTCTGCGTGCGGCTCACGTAGTCGACAGCGCGCGTGATGACGGCGCGATCGACTTCGACGCCCGCTTCCTTGGCAGCGCGCAAGGCTTGCACGGCCGTGATCGTGATCGAGTTCTCGTGCGCCAGACCCTTGCGCGGTTCGTAATCCCAGCCGCCCTCGACGCCTTGGCTCGTCTCGATGCAGCGCACGGCGAGGATCAGCGCTTCGCGAATGCGTGCGCCGCGCGGCGTGTGCGGTGAGAGCACGCAGGCCTGTGCGAGCGCGAGCGTCGCGAATCCGTGGCCGTGCATGCGGCTCAGGGCGTCACCCGTACGCGAGACATAACCCGCGCGCTCGGACCGCGCATCCCGATCGGTGCGCTCGACGAGCCAATCGATCGCGGCCGAGCACGCGCGACCGTTCGGTCCACGATCGGGTGCGCTTCCACCGGCCATCCACGCCAGCGCGCCGAGCGCTGTCACGGCCACGGGAGCGAAGCCGCCGACCTCCGCCGCGGGACCGGTGCCTGCGCTCGTCGTGCGCGCACCGCGCGCCGTCAACGCGCCATCCGGCGCCCGCTGGGCATCGTCGGCGAGCCACCGCAGTCCGCGCTCCAACGCGCGACGCGCAGGTTCACCCTCGAGACCTTCTACGCGGGCATCGCCATTCGCCCTACCAGGTTCGATGCTCTGCGCGCCACGCTCGCCGAGCGGCTCATGTCCACGCACCGGCTGGAGTTCGCGCGCGCTCGCCGAGAGCTCGAGCGGCACGACGAGCGTCGTCGCAACGAGGACGGCGCGCGACGCGATGCACGACACGATGCACGGCACTTTGCGCAGCACTTTGCACGGCACGATGCACGGCACGATGCACGGCACTTTGCAGATCCCCGCCGCGAGGACCGTGTGCATCAGGGCGTCTTGTTGAGCCGCTTGTAGTAAGCGTCGATCCAATCGCGGTACAGCGGGGGCATGTCCTTGCCGCCCTCGTTGCGGAACACTTCACGCGCATGCACGGGGAGGTCGCCCCAGCGATCGCGGCCATCGCGCGTGGGATTCGCCGCTCCGCGCGCGCCCGCCGCGGGATCGCCACTCGGATTCTGCCGAGGATCGTCCTTCGACCCCTGCGGTCCGTCGGGACGCTCGCGACCCTGTCCGTCGGGCTTCTGACCGCCCGGCTTTTCGCCAGGTTTCTCGCCCGGTTGTTCGGGCTTCCCTTCACCAGGTTTCGGCTCCGCGCCGCCCGGTTCCGGTGTAGAAGGGGTTTGTTCGCGCGAGGTCGATTGCTCGCCCTGGCTGTCGAGCGGACTTCCACTTTGGCCAGGCTGAGGCGGGCCCGGCTGCTGCGACGAGCTGCCCGACGAACTCTGTTGCTGCTGGCTGGCCGCGAGTTCGAGGATCCGGTCGATGTCCTTGCGCACCGCTTCGCCGGCCGTCTGCGCGGTGCGCAGTTCCTCGGCGAGCGAGGAAGCAGAGCCCGAGCTCGGCGCGCGCGCTGCTTCCTGGAGCAGTTTGTCGATCGCGCGCAGTTCGCGCTCGACCTTGCCGAACAGCTCGATCATCTCGCGCTGGGTGTCGTCCTGCGGCGGACGGATCTGCATGGGCTTCGGTTTCTCCGGGCGCGGGGGCGACGTCTCCTCCTCGGGCGACTGTGCGCGAGCGGGGACGAATGCGGCGGCGAAACTCAGGCAGACGAGAAGCTCGATCATCGTTCTCACGGGTTCTCCTCCGCAGGAGCTGGGATGCCGAGTCGCGATCGGAATTGACGGAACAAGTCGCTGACGCGTTCGTGGCGGAAGCCGAGTCGGCCGATGTCCTCGCGCAAGAGCGGATCGATCTCGCTGCCGTTCTCGATCTCCGGATTCAGGATGCGCAGGCGTTCGATCTCTTCGGTCACATCGACGCCCATTCGGCGCAGCAACTTGAGCTCGGCGACGTCGGGTACCAACCGGTTCTGTGCCTGTTGTTGCTGCTGTTCCTGCGGCTGTCCCGGTGGCTGTTCTTGACGACGCTGCTTTTCCTGTTGCAGTGCCTCGCCGAGCCAGATCCAGGACTGTTCGACATCCTGCTGGCGCGCTTGCACGCGCTCGCCGCTCTGCCAGTCGCCCGCTTCGGACATGTCGCGACCGATCGAAGTCAGGTCGCGCGCGGCTTGATCGAGCACTTCTGCGAAGACGACGCTCTGTTCTTCGCGGATCGACTTGCCGATGTCCGTCGCGCGTGCGGCGAGCTGCTCCTCGGCTTTCGCGATCTTGCGCAGGCGCAAGCGCGAAGTGTGACTCGGACGCTCCCCGGGTTTCCGTTGTGCGTCGATCTCGACCGTCGCACGCATCTGCACTTGGTGTTCGTCGGTGAGAGCTTTCACCTGCTCGGCGATCTTGAAGAGCAACTCTTCCTGCCGCAGCCGTTGGTACTGCTCCTCCTCGGCCCCGAGTTCGCGTTGCGCCTCGCGCATCTGACGTTCCGCATCGATCTCGGCTTGCTCCGCCTCCTGGAGCTCCTCGTCACCCAGCGCCTCCTCCGCGCGTTTCGCCGAGCTGGCCGCATTCTCCATCGAGTTCGACGGCTTGGCGCCTTCGCGGTTCTTGTTCCGTTGCGCGAGCTTCAAAAGCTCCGCGCGAATCCGCGCTTGCTCCTTCTCGAGTCGCTCCACTTCGGCGCGGTCGGCCTCGGACTTCGGTTTCGCCCCCGATCGCGCTGCCGCGGCCGCGGACTCGAGCGCTTCGGACGCGCGCGCTTGCGATGAGGAGGCTTCCGAGGGTTTGCCCGAAGCCATGGACGAAGCGGCCTGGCTCATCGCCTCGCTCGCCTGTTCCAGCGCGTCCTGCGCCGCTTTCTGCGCTTCGGGATCGAGACCAGCCTTTTCGGCCGCATCCTTCAACGCTTCCGCTTCGCGCGCCAACGCCTCTTGCTCCTGGCGGAGACTCTCCAAGCTCTTGTTCTCGGTCTCGCGCGCGGCGGCACTCGCAGCACGCGCAGACTTCATTGCGGACTGAGCGCGTTGCAGAGCGGCCTGAGCCTCCGCCGCAGCACTTGCGGCACTCGGAGCGTCCTCGCGCTCCGCAGCTGCCGAGGCTTGGGCCTGCGCCGCGGCCGCGGCTTCGAGCTCGCGCGCCGCAGCTTCGCGCTCGGTTTCCGCGGGACCGGGGACGTTCCGCGCGGCGCTCGCGGCACGTTCGGCGCGCTCCGATGCGTCGCGTTGGGATTCCGCGAGAATGGGGCCCACGCGACGTTCGTCCTGGAGCGCGCGTTGGAGCTCGCGAGCGGCTTCGACCGCCTCGCGCTGGTCCTCGGCGGCTTCGCGGACGGCGTCTTCGGTGGCGATCGGTGGGGCTTCACCCGGCGGCGTCGCACCCGGCGGCGTCGAACCGGGAGGTGGTGCACCCGGCGGCGTTGAACCCGAAGGAGTTGCACCCCGCGGCGTTGAACCCGGAGGCGTCGAACCGGGAGGCGTTGCACCGGGCGGCGTTGAACCCGGCGGCGTTGAACCCGGCGGCGTTGAACCCGGAGGCGTCGAACCCGGAGGCGTCGAACCGGGAGGCGTTGAACCGGGAGGCGTCGAACCCGGAGGCGTTGCACCCGGAGCCGTCGGCGAGGACCGCTTACCGGGCGCAGGC
>Ga0163152_10006287_pt1 | contig 13464 bp, 12 predicted proteins | sample OliLakLV19MP8IB2_FD_148635 | JGI IMG/M metagenome (GOLD analysis project Ga0163152, IMG submission 148635) | Freshwater microbial mat bacterial communities from Lake Vanda, McMurdo Dry Valleys, Antarctica - Oligotrophic Lake LV.19.MP8.IB-2 | ecosystem: Environmental > Aquatic > Freshwater >... | reverse complement strand
GTCTTCGAGCGGTTCCATCGGTCGACTGCGGTGAGCAGCGACTCGGAGCGCGGCACGGGCCTCGGGTTGGCGCTGGTCACCGAACACGCGGCGCTGCACGGCGGGCGCGCGTGGGTCGAAGCCCGCGAGCCCACCGGCGCGCGCTTCGTGGTCGAAATCGCGGAGCCTCCGCTGTGACGCGCCGCTCCGTGGTGCTCGGGGTTGTCGCGTGCGCGCTGGCCGTCGCGGCCGGGTGCGGCGTGCCGTCCGATGGTGATGCCCGCCCGATCGCGCCCGACCAATTGCCCGAAGGACTCGGCGCGCCCGAAAGCACGACGACGATACCGGCGCCCGAGTCGACGCAGATCGTGCAGCTGTTTTACGTGCGTCAGGGTTCGCTGGTGCCGACCATCGACGAAGTGTCGGTCAACGCGTCACTCAACGAGATCATGGCGGCCCTGACGAGCGGGCCGGTGGATGAACTTGCGAACGTCGGTTTCCGGTCCGCGCTTGGCGGCGCCGACGTCGTGCGCGACGTTTCCCTGTCGGCCGGTGTCGCGAGGGTCGACCTGACCCCTGCGTACACGCAGATTCCCCCCGGTGACCAGGTGCTCGGCCTCGGCGAGATCGTGCTCACGCTTACCGCCCAAGCGGGTGTCGGGCAGGTGCAGTTCACGCTCGATGGTCAGCCGATCATCGTCCCGAGTGCCGACGGCACCATCGCGGCCGGCCCGGTTTCGCGCGACAACTACGCCGCGCTCCTCGCGGTCTGATCGCGCGCCGCGGCCCCGGGCGAATCCGGGGCCGTGACGAGGGGGGAGGTGGTGCGATGTCAGGGGACCAGTAGTCGTGCGTCGCTAGAGGGGAATTCTCACCCCCTAGCGACGCACGGCTACTCGCTGGTGGGGCCGGTGAAATTCGGCGGGCGCTTTTCGAGGTGGGCGGCGAGGCCTTCGGTCGCGTCGGGCCCGCCGAAGCCGTAGAACTCGTACGCGAGCGAAGCGTCGAACGCGGGGCCTTGGGCGCGATACCAGTGGTTCAGCGTGTGCTTCGTCCAGCGGATGGCGCTCTGCGCGCCGGCCGCGAGCGTGCGTGCGACTTCGAGTGCACGCGCCTGTTCCTCGCCGTCGTCGACCACGAGCGACACCAGGCCGATGCGTTCGGCTTCCTCGCCCGTCAGCGTCTCGCACGTGAGGAGGTAGTACTTCGCCTTCGCCATGCCGCACAGCAACGGCCAGCAGATCGCGGCGTGGTCGCCTGCCGCGACACCGAGGCGCGTGTGCCCGTCGATGATGCGCGCGCTGCGCCCCGCGATCGAGATGTCGGCGAGGAGGGCGACGACGAGACCGGCGCCGACCGCGGGACCGTGGATCGCCGACACGATCGGCTTCGAGCAGTTGACGACGTTCAGCACAATGTCGCGTGCCTCGCGCATCACCCGCGTTCGGGCCGCGTACTCGTCGGTCATGTCGCGCAGGAGGTCGAAGCTGCCGCCGGCCGAGAACGCGCGGCCCGCGCCCTGCACGATCGCGACCCGCACGTCGGGGTCGCGGTCGACCGCGAGCCACACGTCGGCGAGATCGCGGTGCATGTCGGCGGTGACTGCGTTGAGGTTCGGTGCGTCGAGGACGACGCGCAGGATGCCGGGCTCCGGGTGCTCAAACGTCAAGCTGGGGAACGCGGCGTAGCGGTCGGTCACGGCCAGAACCTAACCTCGACCTCATGCCCGTGAAGGAAGGCCCCGTCCCGCCGTTTCCTCAAGGTGCCGACTCGCCCGAGGCGCACGACGAGTTCGACCGGTTGCGGCGGCGGGTGTTGTGGAAGATGCCGTCGGGGCTCTACGTCGTCGGCACGACCGACAAGGGCGAGCGCCGCAACGGCATGACCCTCAACTGGGCGACGCAGGTGTCGTTCGACCCGAAGCTGCTCGGGATCGGAGTCGAAAAGGACGCGTTCACGCACGAGCTGATCGCGGCAAGTGGCGTGTTCGCGCTGTGCGTCATCGACCGCGAGGACCGCGCCATCGTCCGCAAGTTCACCAAGCCGGTCGAGGTCGACCTTGCGGCGCGCACCCTCAACGGCTTCCCGTACGTCGACGGCCCCGAAACGGGCGCACCTGTCCTTGCGCAGAGTGTGGCCTACATCGAATGCGTCGTGCGCCAACCCGTCGAGGTGGGCAATCACACGCTGTTCCTGGGCGAAGTCGTCAACGCGGCGTTTCTCAAGGACGAGGAAACCGAGGTGCTGCGCATGGAAGACACGCGCATGAACTACGGAGGGTGAGGTTCCATTTACTCATCTGTGCCGGAGGGTGGCCGATCGGGTCGCATGTCCTTTCGCCACCGCTTCGTAGCCATGGTCAGTGTCGGCTCTCTCGTCGTCACCGGTCTGACGGTCGTTCCCCAAGCCGCAGACGCCGCCGTCGACTCCATGCCCAACCAGTCGCAGTGCGACAACGGCAGCACCACGTACACGTGGACGGGTCTCGGCATCAACCGGCCGGTCGTCGCGTCGATGACCGTCGACGGTGAGACCATCGCCGACCCGGCCAACCCGGCCGACGGCGGTCTGGGCGTCGCCGTCTGTGCCAACACCACCGGCGCCCGCAAGACCGGCATCACGATCATCCGCCGGTCGGGCAGCGACTACAGCCGCAACCTCACCGGCGCGGTGACGCCGCTCGGCAATGCGGTCACGAAGAACTCGTCGATCCGAATTGTGCTGAGCAACATGGGCGACCTGGCGCGCTACTTCTCGTTCGCACTCGTGCAGGGCACCGTCACCAACTGGACAACTGCCAACCTCGGCGCAGCCTCCGCGTCGCTCGATGTCACGGTGAAGCCGGTCGACTTCGTGACGGTCGCGAACGAATACAACCAGTGCTCGGCGACGCCGCCCGACTGCCGGGCGCCGGCATCGATCTACGACGGTATCGGCGTGTACCTCGACCTCGACCTCGACACGGCCGGATCGTTCTCGACCTTCACAGGTGCGTACTTCGCGTTCGAGAACGCGATCGCCGGATTCGCGCAGGCGGTGCAGGACGACGAGGAACCCGGCCTGTCCGTCACGCTCGGCGGCCCGACCCGCAAGCTCGACGGCACGATCAACGTGGGCAAGCTCGAAGCGTTCCTTCCCGATTCGGTGCTGCTGGCGATGTTCGGTACCACCGACACGACGCTCGCCGATCGCCTGGTCGTGACGCGTAGCGAAGGCGGCGTGAGTTCTTCGCCCGCGTTCACGACAACGCGGGTCACGGGTGGGCTCAAGGTCTCGATGCGCGACATCACGTTCTCCACGCCGGTGTACTCCATCGTCAAAGGTTCCGGCACAACCGACCCGGCGGTGCCGAAGCGCGTCGACATGGTGTCGTCGGCCACGGGTCTCGGCTACCTGGTCGCGGCGGCCGACGGCGGTGTGTACTCGTACGGCGATGCCCTGTACCGCGGCTCGATGAGCGGCACGACGTTGAACCGGCCCATCGTCGACATGGCGGCGACGCCCACAGGCAACGGTTACTGGTTGGTGGCCGACGACGGTGGCGTGTTCTCGTTCGGCGACGCGAGCTTCAAGGGTTCGACGGGTGCGATCCGTCTGAACCGCCCGATCGTCGGCATGGCATCGACACCGTCGGGCAACGGTTACTGGTTGGTGGCCGACGACGGTGGCGTGTTCTCGTTCGGCGACGCGGCCTTCTACGGTTCGACGGGCGCGATCCGCCTGAACCAGCCGGTGGTCGGCATGGCCCCGACCCCGAGTGGCGCCGGGTACTGGATGGTCGCATCCGACGGGGGCGTGTTCTCGTTCGGTGACGCGGCCTTCCACGGTTCGACGGGCGCGATCCGTCTGAACCGGCCCGTCGTCGCGATGGCGGCGACCTCGACTGGCGCCGGCTACTGGTTCGTGGCCGACGACGGTGGCGTCTTCACGTTCGGCAACGCCACGTTCCACGGCTCGACCGGTGCGATCTCACTCAACTCGCCGGTCGACTCGATCGCCGTGACACCCGGCGGCGCCGGCTACTGGCTCGCCGCGACCGACGGCGGCATCTTCAGCTTCGGCACCGCCGCCTTCCACGGCGCCCCGACGGCGTAACGACCGGTGCGTCGCTTGGGGCCACTACAGGTACCCCAAGCGACGCACGGTCTTTTCAGGTGTTTGTCAGTGATCTTGGTCACGACAGCCCGGCCCGCTTCAGGCGGAGCGGTTTCGTCACGACATAAAGCGGGTGAACCGCCGCGGGTCGGAGTCGACGCTGCGTTGTCCCGCCCATACCGAGGGCACGTTGACGCGCGGCTCGACAACGGCACGTCGGGTCTTTCGAGTCATCTTCGACGGCGAGTCGCGCGGGATCGTCGACCTGCGGTGCGCGCCGGGTGAGCGCCTGCCGCCCGACCTTCAGATCGGCGAGAGGTTCAGGTTGGCGCTCGAACTCGAGCGCTCGGTGCTCGCGTTGGAGGGACGGTTGAGCAACCGGACAGGCAGCACGGTGCGGATCGCGATCAGCGGTGAGCCGAGCGAGTTGCCGCGCCGGCGCCGCTACACGCGGGTGCGCGTGAACCAGGCGACGACGCTGCGTATCACGCGTGACGACGGACGAATCCTTTCGGTCCCGGCCAAGATCGTCGACCTCTCGCAAGGCGGCTGCTCGGTGCGCGTCGAGGTCGTCGTCCCGGCCAAGGTCGCGGTCACGGTCGAGGCCGAGTTGCCGCTTCGGGTCACCTTGCCCGGCCGCGTGATTCGAGCCGGAGGCGGTGAAGGCGTCCCCGGTACGATCGGCGTGCGGTTCGACGAGTTGCAGGCCGACGTCCAGGCCACGCTTATGGAGTTCCTGCACAGGCGCCGCGGTCGTCACGTCGCCTGATTCGAAGCCGTCGATCTAGGCTCCCGCCATGACCGATGTTGAAGTGCCGCGCGAAGGCACTGAGCACCACGGGTTGCTGCACAACTGGAAGTACGTGCTCGCGACGACCAACCCGCCCCGCGGGCACATGGACCCCATCTCGAAGTGGCTGTACCTGACCCGCGCCGGTGTGCTGCCGATGACGCTGGTCTCGGCCGCACTCGCCGGGCTGATCGCGATCTACCGCGACGTCGACGTGTCGTGGGGTTGGTTCGCGCTCGCCGCGATCGGCATCGTGGCGGCGCACATGTCGAACAACCTGATGAACGACCTGTTCGACCACCAGGTCGGCACCGACCGCGAGGACTACCCCCGCAACCTCTACTCGCCGCACCCGGTGCTCTCGGGTGTCGTGACCCGCGGTCAGCTGAAGCGCTACGTGCTCATCGTGAACGTGCTGTGCCTGGCGATCATGATCGTGCTGACGGCCGCGCAGGGCTGGCCGATCACCGCGTTCGCGCTCGGCGGTTTCCTGCTCTCGGCCGCGTACACCGCGCCGCCGCTGCGGCTCAAGAAGCGCGGACTCGGCGAACCGACCGTGCTCGTCGTATGGGGCCCGTTGATGGTCGGCGGCTGCTACTACGCGGCGACCGGCGAGATCCCCGGCGCGGTGCTCCTCGCGTCGCTCCCGTACGCGGTGCTGTGCACGACCGTGTTGATGGGCAAGCACATCGACAAGATCCCGTGGGATGAACCCGACGGCACCAACACGCTGCCCGTTCTCCTCGGCGAGGCGCGCGCCCGGGCCGTGACCAAGGGAATGTTCGTCGCCTTCTACCTCGGCGTGATCGCGCTCGTCATCGCCCAGGTCATGCCCGTCGGCGCGCTGCTCGTGTTGGCGTCGCTGCCGGTGATGGTCAAGGTGTGGAAGGCGTATTCAGCACCGAAGCCCGCCGTGTCGCCGATGCCGAACCCGGTGTGGCCGCTGTGGTTCGCGGCCATCTCGTTCCTGGTCACCCGCCGGGCGGGCGGCTTGCTCGTACTGGGACTGATTGCGGGCGCGATCCTCGGGTGGTGAGACCCCGGTCGGGGTTTCGCGATCTCGCGCTGGCGGCGATCGCCGCGTTCGCGTTCGGGTGCACGATCCTGTTCAATCGGGCCGTCGCACGCGACGGGTTGCCGCCGAGCGTCGCGCTGAGTATCCGGTTTGCCGTTGCCGGCGCGCTGCTGATCGCAGTGCTCGCCGTCACGCGCCGGCCGCGTCTGCCGCCGCCGGGGGAGCGGGCGATCGCGATCGGGCTCGGGTTCGTGCTCTACGCGGCCGAGTCGACGTTCTTCTACATGGGCCTCGAACGCGGCACTGCGGCGGCGGTCGCGCTGATCTTCTACGCGTACCCCGCCGTCATTGCGGTGGTCGAGGCGCTCCTCGGGAACGCCCGGCCCAGCCGGCGCATCGCCCTTGCGCTGGTGCTCGCGGTCGGCGGCGCGGTGACCGTGGCGATCGGCGGGGGCCGGGTGACGATCACGCCGTTCGGTGTGCTGTGCGTGTGTGTGTCGATCGTGCTGTTCTCGACGTACGTGCTGGTGAGCGATCGTTTTCTCGTACACACCGACTCGCTCACCGCGGCCACGTGGACCGCGCTCGGCGCGTCGGCCGGGGTGCTGACGATCGGGCTCGTCCGCGGCGAGCTCGAGACCCCGGGAGGCGAGGCGTTCGCCGCGCTCGTGGCCAACGGCATCGCGACGGCGATCGCGTTCACATTGTTCTTCGTCGTCCTCGGCCGCATCGGCCCCACGAGGACCGCGATCGTGATGGCGCTCGAAGCGGTGACCGGGGTCGTGCTGGCGGCGATCTTCCTCGACGAGTCGGTGCGCCTTCTCGTGGCGATCGGGGGAGCGGCGGTGCTCGCCGGAGCCGTGCTCGCGGCGCTCGCGGCCCCCCACGAGGCCGAACTGGTCCCCTGACCGTTCTGGACGCGCGTATATGTCGCTGAAAACACATACGCGCGTCCAGAAGCAGCCTTGCCTTACGTGCTCGTGATCTCGGCGAGGAACCGGCGTACTTCTTCGCCGTTGACGGTTCGTTTGAACGGGGGTAGGGAGTCGAGGATCGCGCGGCGGTAGCCGGCGGTGGCGAGGCGTTTGTCGAAGACGGCGACGACGCCGCGGTCTTCGCGGTGGCGGATGAGGCGGCCGGTGCCTTGCGCGAGCAGCAGCGCGGCCCGCGGGACGTCGACGGTGTTGAACGCGTCTTGGTGGTCGCGCAACGCCCGCTCACGCCTCGCCGCGTGCAGCGGTTCATTTGGTCTCGGGAACGGGATCTTGTCGATCGCCACCAAACTCAACCCGACGCCGGGGATGTCGACGCCGGTCCAGAACCCCATCGTCGCGAACACGGCGACCCCGCCGGTGTCGGCGTTGTCGCGCAGTGCGTCGACCAGGGTGCGGCGCGGGGCTTCGCCCTGGCGCAGCACCTTGTATTCCTCGTGGGCGGCGCACCAGTCCGATGCGAGGCGCATGGCGTTCCACGACGTGAACAGGGCGAGCGTCCGGCCCCCCGCCGCGACGATCAGTTCGTGGAGCTCGGTCGCCATCGCGACCGGGTACGTCTTGTCGCGCGGGTCGGGGAGCTGCTTCGGAACGTACAGCAAGCCTTGTTCCTTGAAGTCGAACGGACTCGCGACCCGCACGCCGTCCCAATCGCCGGTGAACCCGAGGCGGTGCGCGGTCACGTCGAACTCGCCGCCGACCGTGAGCGTCGCCGATGTCGCCACCACCGTCGCGTGCGGGTGCAGCCGCTCCGCCAACAGCTCGCCGACGTCGACGGGCATCACCATGAGCCGGCCGGTGCCGTTGAATACCTCGCACCACGCGACGTGCGTCTCGTATACCGCCGGGTCCAACGCCATGCCGACTTCGTGGGCGAGCGTCTGCGCGGCCTTGTCGGCCCGCATGCGGCGCGACGACGCGGGTGTGCCCTTCTCGGGCGACGCGTCCTTGATGTCTTTGCCGAGCGCGGTCACGGCGACGCGGACCTGTTCGAGGAGGCGGCCGGGCTCACCGGTACACGCGACGATGCGGGTGTCGTCGCCGCGCGACAACTTGCTCCACATGACGTCGAGCTGGGAGCCGAGGTCGCGTAGCTTCTCGACGTGCTCGGCTTTCGCGAACGGCGCCGCCAGCCCGACGAGGTTGCGCAGGCGACCCGCCGAGATGTCGAACCCGAACTGGTCGGCAAACACGTCTTCGCTCAGGTGTGCCTCGTCGACGATCACGACGTCGTGCTCGGGCAGCACCGTGCGGAACGCGGCGAGGTGCGCGCCGTACAGCGCGGTGTTCACGACGACGATGTCGGCCTCCTGGGCCCGGGCCCGCGCCATCTCGGTGAAGCACCGGTCGCCCGCGGGGCACGCGACCGCGCCCGGACAGTCGATCGAACGGGTCGACACCTGCCCCCACAGGTCGTCGCCCACGTCTTCGTCGAGTTCGGCCCGGTCGCCGGTATTGGATCCGGCCGCCCACGTTCGCAACTTCGTCAGCGCGTCGCCGCGCTTCAGTTCGGTCGCGGTGCGCGTCTCGAACATCGTGTCCGCACCCTCGGGCGCGCCCAGCTCGTCGAGCTTCGCCGCGCACGCGTAGTTGGCCCGGCCCTTCAGCAGCGCGAACGAGAAATCGATGCCGTGCTCGGTGAGCGCCTTGCGGATGAACGGCAGGTCCTCCTCGCACAGCTGTTCCTGGAGCGCCTTGGTCGCGGTCGTGATCACCACCCGGGCGTCGGCGCTCGACTGCGAGTGCAACACCGCGGGAACCGCGTACGCGATCGACTTGCCCGTACCGGTCGGTGCCTCGACCAATAGGTGCCGACCCGACGCCAGCGCCCCGGCGACGGCCTCACACATCTCCGCCTGCCCGGCTCGCGGCTCGGCGCCGGCTTTGGCCCGAAGGACCAATTCCAGGGTGTCCAGAGGAGGGTTCACGCGTTTAGTGTCGCGTGGTGTGAGCCGTTCGCCAGGCCGGAGCGAAGAAGAATCATGACGACGTTCAGCACCATGCAGGACTTCCCGCTGACGATCACGGCCATTCTGCGCCACGGTCGCACCGTCAACGGCGCCAGTGAATGCGTGACCTGGATGGGCGACGGCGCCCGCCGGGCCACCTTCGCCGAGGTGGGCGACAACGCCGACCGCCTGGCCGCCGCGCTGGCCAAGCTCGGGGTGCAGCCCGGCGACCGGGTCGGCACGTTCATGTGGAACGACCAGGAGCACCTCGAGGCGTACTTCGCCATCCCGGGCATGGGCGCGGTGCTGCACACGCTCAACATCCGGTTGTTCCCCGAGCAGCTCGCGTACGTGATCAACCACGCGCAGGACAAGGTGATCATCGTCGACGACTCGATCGTGCCGCTGCTGGCACGCGTCGCGGCCGAACTGTCGACCGTCGAAGCGTTCATCGTCGTCGGCGACGGCGACGCGTCGGTGCTTGCTTCCGCTCTGAAGGGCCGCTCGGGCCCAGGCGGAACCGTGCTCCGCTACTCGGACCTGCTCGCGGCGGAGAAGCCCGGCTACGCGTATCCCGAGATCGACGAACGCCAAGCCGCGGCGATGTGTTACACGTCGGGCACGACCGGCAACCCGAAGGGTGTCGCGTACTCGCACCGGTCGTCGTACCTGCACTCGCTCGCCGCGCACGCCGCGTTGCGCCTCACCGAACGCGACCGCGTGCTCGCGATCGTGCCGATGTTCCACGCCAACGCGTGGGGCCTTCCGTACACCGCGTTCATGTGCGGCTCGGCGCTCGTGAACCCGGGCCGGTTCCTCCAGGGCGAACCGATCACCCAGATCGTGAAGGCCGAGCAGGTCACGTTCTCGGGCGCGGTGCCCACGGTGTGGGCCGACGTGTTGCGGTTCGGCGAGACCAACGAGATCGACCTGTCGACGTTGAAGACCATCGTCTGCGGCGGCTCGGCCGTCCCGCGCTCGCTCATGGAAGCGTTCCAGGACCGCTACGACGTGTGCGTCCTGCAGGGGTGGGGGATGACCGAAACCTCGCCGCTCGCGGCCGTCGGCCACCCACCGGCCGACGTCGAGACGGGTTCCGTCGAAGAGATGGACTGGCGCGCGATGACGGGGCGCATCATCTCCGGTGTCGAGATGCGCATCGTCGACGACGAAGGAACTCCGCTGCTGTGGGACGGCGAAGCGGTCGGCGAGATCGAAGTGCGCGGCCCGTGGATCACCGCCTCGTATTACGCCCTCGACTCGCCCGAGAAGTTCGACGACGGCTGGCTGCGTACCGGCGACGTCGGCTCGGTCACTGCCCGCGGCTACATCCAGATCACCGACCGGGCCAAGGACGTCATCAAATCGGGCGGTGAGTGGATCAGCTCCGTCGAACTCGAGAATCACCTCATGGCGCATCCCGACGTGATCGAGGCGAGCGTCATCGGCGTGCCCGACCCCCGGTGGGACGAGCGCCCGCTCGCGTGCGTGGTGCGCAAGGAAGGGTCGAGCACGGGCCCGGCCGAGTTCGCCGCGTTCCTCGGTGAGCGGGTCGCGAAGTGGCAAGTGCCCGAACGGTGGAGCTTCATCGACGAAGTGCCGAAGACAAGCGTGGGCAAGTTCGACAAGAAGGTGCTGCGCGCGTCGCACGAGAAGGGCGATTTGGTCATCGTGCGGACGCAGTGAAGCCACGGACGGCGCAACGAGGGAGCCATAGTCGTTGAGCAAGTGGATTGAAGAACGCAAAGGCGCGGGCGGACACCCGAGCGGGGCCGATGCGGCTCCCGCCGCGACGGTTGTGTTGTTGCGCGACGGAGAGACCGGTCTCGAAGTGCTACTCGGGAAGCGGTCGTCGAAGCTCGCGTTCCACGGCGGTGCGTGGGTGTTCCCCGGCGGCCGCATCGACCCCGAGGACTACGCCGACGACGCGGACGACGTCGTGGCCGCGGCCCGGCGCGCGGCCGTGCGTGAGGCGAAGGAGGAGGCGGGCGTCGACGTCGAGGTCGACGTGCTCGTGCACCTGTCCAACTGGACGACACCCGAAATCTCGCCCAAGCGGTTCGCGACGTGGTTCTTCGTCGGCCCGGTCGCGGGCGGTAACGAGATTGCCGACGGCGCCGAGACCGACAAGATCCAATGGTTCGGCCCGCAGGAGGCGCTCGACGCGCGCGCCGTTGGCGAGATCGAACTCGCGCCGCCGCAGTACGTGACGCTGCTCGAACTCGTGCAGTACGGCTCCGTCGCGGAGGCGATGATCGCGATCGGCAACGACGACCCGGTCGACTACACGCCGCGCTTCCAGTTCCTCGAAGACGGTGGCGCGGTCTGCGTGTACGCCGAAGACGTCGCGTACTTCGATCTCGGCCAGATGGACAAACCCGGCCCCCGGCATCGCCTGATCTTGCAGAACTCGGGCTGGGAGTACGTGCGCGAGTGAGCCTTCGGGTTTGCAGCCAAGTGGTTGCTGAGCAACCACTTGGCTGCAAACACCGGACTACTTGTTGGGCTGGGGCGTGACCCGGAGGTAGGGCTTGATCGCCTTCCAACCCTTCGGGAAGTTCGCGTCGGCGTCCTCGTTGCTGACGGCCGCGGTGATGACGACGTCTTCGCCGTCCTTCCAGTTGACGGGCGTTGCAACTTTGTACTTCGCGGTCAACTGGAGCGAGTCGACGACGCGCAGCACTTCGTCGAAGTTGCGGCCCGTCGTCATCGGGTACACGAGGATGAGCTTGATCTTCTTGTCGGGGCCGATGACGAACACGTTGCGCACCGTCTGGTTGTCGGCCGGTGTGCGCTGCGTCGGGTCACCCGACGTGCTCGCGGGCAGCATCCCGTACGCCTTCGAGATCTCGAAGTCGGCGTCGCTGATGAGCGGGTAGTTGACCGCGGTGCCCTGCGTCTCTTCGATGTCGCTGAGCCAACCCGCGTGCTTGTCGAGCGGGTCGACCGAGAGACCGAGGATCTTCACGCCGCGCTTGTCGAACTCGGGCTTGATCTTGGCCATGTAGCCGAGTTCGGTCGTGCAGACCGGCGTGTAGTCCTTCGGATGCGAGAACAAGATGCCCCAGCTGTCGCCGAGGTAGTCGTGCAGTTTGATCGGGCCTTCGGTTGATTCCGCCGTGAAGTTCGGGGCTTCGTCGCCCAAGCTCAACGCCATGCGCGTTCCCTCCGTCTCGATGTGCCTGTTGTGCAGCGGGGGCAAGGCTATGGGGCCCACGTATATTCCCCAAATGTCGTCTGCGGGTTCCGAGCGCCGTGGGTGGGCCGGCTCGGTGCGGCGACTGGCCGTCGACATCACGCCGCTGCGCAAGTCGCGCGACTTCCGGCTGCTCTGGTTCGGCGAGTTGGTCAGCCAGACCGGCCACCAGATCACGACAGTCGCGTTGTTCATCCAGATCGACCGCATCACCGGGTCGGCGGCCGCGGTCGGCGCGGTCGGCCTCGTGCAACTCGTCCCGATGATCGTGACGTCGTTCGCGATCGGCCCGGTCATCGACTCCCGCGATCGTCGGCGTGTGCTGCTCATGGCCCAGGTCGGGTTGACGTTCGCGTCGACGGTCTTGCTACTCGGCGCACTGTCAGGCAACCCGCCACTCGCGCTGCTGTACCTCGCGGCCGCGGTCAACGCCGGGCTCACGTCGATCGTGATGCCGACGCGTTCGGCGATGACCCCGAACCTCGTGGGCAAGGACCTGCTCTCGACCGCGGCGGCACTGAACCAAGTCATGTGGACGACGGCCGCCGTCATCGGGCCTGCGGTCGGCGGCATCATCGTCGGGAGCGCCGGGCTCGCCTGGGCCTACGGGATCGACGTCGCCACCTACGTCGTCGCGCTGGGGTTCACGTTCTTCCTGCGCCCCCAGTTACCCCACATCGACGCGAACGCGGTGGTCGAACGGGGCTGGTCGGCGGCAATGGCGGGGCTGCGGTTCTTGAAGGGGCGGCGCATCCTGCAGTCGACGTTCACGATCGACATCGTCGCGATGGTGTTCGGCATGCCCCGCGCCCTGTTCCCGATCCTCGCGCGCGAACGGTTCGGGGGCGGCGAGGAGGTCGTCGGGTACCTATTCGCCGCGGTCGCGTTCGGCGCACTCGTCGGCGCCCTGTCGTCGGGCTGGGTGAGCCGGGTGCAGCGGGCCGGGTTCGCGATCCTGGTGTCGGTCACCGTCTGGGGCGCCGCGGTCGCGGCGTTCGGATTGTCGGGCGATCGGCTCGGGCTCGCGCTGTTGCTGCTGGCCGTCGCGGGCGCGGCCGATGTCGTGTCGGCCGTGTTCCGAGCCACCATCCAGCAGCGGGTCACGCCCGATGCGCTGCGGGGCCGGCTCGCGTCGCTCAACATCCTCGTCGTCGCGGGCGGACCCCGCGTCGGCGATCTCGAAGCCGGTCTCGTCGCCGCCGCGTTCTCGCCCGCGGCGTCGGTGGTGTCGGGCGGGCTGCTCTGCATCGCAGGTGTCGGATTCATCGCGGCGCGGGTTCCGCGCCTGGTCACGTGGCGCCTCGGCGACCCTCCATGATTTCTGGGTCGGCTTGCGCTCCGCCTGCCATCGCCCGTGCGACGTCTCGTGATCGGGCCGGCTCCGCTGACGCGCTCCCGGCGATTGACCACAGGCCGCGACCGCGATTGACTCCGCCTCGTGGCGCTGT
>Ga0163152_10006285_pt1 | contig 13465 bp, 7 predicted proteins | sample OliLakLV19MP8IB2_FD_148635 | JGI IMG/M metagenome (GOLD analysis project Ga0163152, IMG submission 148635) | Freshwater microbial mat bacterial communities from Lake Vanda, McMurdo Dry Valleys, Antarctica - Oligotrophic Lake LV.19.MP8.IB-2 | ecosystem: Environmental > Aquatic > Freshwater > Lake... | reverse complement strand
CGGACTTGGATTCATCACAGGCAGCCCTGATCGTGGCGCAGCGTGCCGACGCGGCGATGCCGGAGGATCCATCGTCGATGTCGATAGGCACGCCAAAAGGCGTGTCCGAAGACGACTCACCCTCGATCACCAGGGGCTTGACGCCGATACGGGCGGCAACGGCCGTGGGCAACGAAAGGCAGACCAGGCCGCGGCCCTTCGATAGAAGAAAGTTTATGAACTCCGGTGTGCAGAACTGCGCCGCTATGGCGAAATCGCCTTCGCCCTCCCGGTGGTCGGCATCAAGCAAAATGAGCGGTTCCCCCGCCCGCATCTGACGGATCGCCTGCTCCAAGGTGGAAAGCATCTTCGCTACCTCGCTTTTTTGGTGCTCTACCAGCGGGAAAAATTACATCATCGCAGATGCTTGATCGCGTTGACCGCCCACGCGACGCAATCGGCTATCACTTCGACTTTGTGCAACGCACTCCGCGCAACTTCAGGCCGGCCGACAACTGCTGAATTAAAGTATAAGTATCTGAAGTAACATATTTTTCTTTCGATGCACTCATTACTCTCTCCTGCTGTAAATTGCTCATATACGCACTCGCGTAAGATTTTTTGTATCTCACTACGACGGCATATAAGTATCGTTCCGAAACTATCCTCTTGTCAATATAGTATTTAAACGCTACTATCTGCCATGGCAAAGAAGTTGCAAACGAACAGTCGCGCTAGCGCAGAGCTGGTCTTGCACTTGGGGCGCACAGCGTCCGGCGAGGGGCTGGTGGAGGCCGCGGCTTGCCGGCGCCGGGCTTCTTCGACTGCGCGGCGCGGCTCGGACGCTTCGCCGGCGATGCAACGGGACCGGACGCAAGGATGTTTCATGCGGCCGAGCTCAACGCGGTGCTCGCCTTGTGGGCGCCGACTAGCGATCTCCGCGAGAGTGCATAAAAGACCCACGGCCTCTCATTCGGCGCAGTCCCTGGAGCAAAGCCGACTTCAGCTCGTGCCCGGCGGCGGCGTGAACGGCCGGCGCCCGCGCGTGATCATCGTCGGCGCCGGCTTCGCCGGCCTCACTGTCGCGAAGCGGCTTGCCAAGGCGCCGGTGGACATCACCCTGATCGACCGGGAGAACCATCACCTCTTTCAGCCGCTGCTCTACCAGGTGGCGACGGCCGGACTGTCGCCGGCCGACATCGCCTGGCCCATTCGAGGTCTGGTCCGGCACCAGCGCAACACAAGCGTGCTGCTGGGCGCGGTCACCGGCGTCGATCGTGTGCGCAAACGCGTCATCATGAGAGACCGCAACATTGCCTATGACGTTCTGGTGCTCGCGACCGCGGCGACCCACGGCTATTTCGGCAATGATAGCTGGGCTGCTCATGCGCCCGGCCTGAAGGCGATCGACGACGCCACGGAGATCCGCCGCCGTCTGCTGCTCGCCTTCGAGCGCGCGGAGATGGAATCCGATGCGCGCGAGCGCGAACGGCTCCTCACCATCGTCATCGTCGGCGGCGGGCCGACCGGGGTCGAGATGGCCGGCGCCGTCGTCGAACTGGCGCGCAAGGCGCTCGCGGCCGACTTCCGCGCCATCGATCCGCAGCAGACGCGCGTGCTGCTGGTCGAGGCCGGACCACGCTTGCTGCCAAGCTTTCCGGAGCCGCTGTCGTGCCATGCCGAGCAGGCGCTTCGGCGCCTCGGCGTGGAGGTCCGCCTGAAACAGGAAGTCACGCGTTGCGTTGCGACCGGGGTCACGCTTGGCGACGAGAACGTGTGCGCGGGCACGGTGATCTGGGCGGCCGGGGTCGCCGCCTCGCCGGCTGCCGATTGGCTCGCCGTGGCGGGCGATCGCTGTGGCCGTGTGTTGGTCGGACCGGATTTGCGGCCGCCCGGCATGGATCACGTTTTCGTTATCGGTGACACGGCGCTCGCCCATGACGTTGCCGGCAAGCCACTCCCCGCCATTGCCCCGGTCGCCAAGCAGCAGGGCGCCTATGTGGCCGCAGTGATCCAGGCGCGCCTCACAGGCAAGGCCGAGCCGGCACCCTTCCGCTATCGGGACCGCGGCCTGCTCGCCACGGTCGGCCGCAAGACCGCCGTCATCGCGTTCGGACGCCTGCGGATGAAGGGATGGCTGGCGTGGTGGATCTGGGGCATCGCCCACATCTACTTCCTGATCAGCCTGCGTAACCGGCTGATCGTCATGACGCAGTGGCTCTGGTCTTGTGTCAGCTTCGAGCGTGGCGCCCGGCTCATCACCGGCCTGCGCGCCATCCGCGAACCAGACCGCCTGGGCCGTCGTGACGACGACGATGCGCCCCCGCCCCCCTTGCCGCACCCTATCCCCACTCCTGCCTGAGCCGCCCATGTCCGAGTCCGCCACCCAACCCATTCCTGTTCTGGTCCCGCTGATCCAGGCTGGAGTGAAACAGCGCGACGCGAACAAGATCCGCCGCCGCCCGGGATTTGATGAAGTGCCGGTGCTGCGCAAACCAAGCTGGATACGCGTAAGCATCCCGGCCGGCAATGCAGTCGCCACGCTCAAGAGCAAGCTGCGCGAAAACCACCTGGTCACAGTCTGCGAAGAAGCCGGCTGCCCGAACATCCACGAATGCTGGAACGCCGGCACCGCCACCTTCATGATTCTGGGCGATGTCTGCACGCGGCGCTGTTCGTTCTGCGCTGTCGCCAGCGGCCGGCCGAAGCCGCCGGATGCCAGGGAGCCAGCCAATCTAGCGCGCACGATTACCGATATGGGGCTGCGCTACGTGGTCATTACGTCGGTGGACCGCGACGACCTGCACGACGCTAGCGCCCAGCATTTCGCCGACTGTATCAGCCGCATCCGCGCGCTCTGCCCGACGATCAAGATCGAGATCCTGACCCCCGACTTCAAGACTAAAATGGATCGCGCGCTGGAGATACTGAAAACCGCGCCACCGGATGTGTTCAACCACAATCTGGAAACCGTGCGCGGGCTGTATCACAACGTGCGTCCCGGCGCCGATTACGACGGGTCGCTGCAGTTGCTGCAGAAGTTCAAGGCCCAGCACCCGGAACTGCCGACCAAGTCCGGCATCATGCTGGGCCTGGGCGAGACCCGGGAACAGGTCGAAGGCACGCTGCGCGACCTGCGCGCCCACGACGTCAACATGATCACCATAGGCCAGTACCTGCGGCCGTCGTCGTCCCACCATCCGGTGATCCGCTACTGGACGCCGGAGGAATTCCAGCAACTGCAAACCTTCGGCATGAGTCTTGGTTTTGCCTACGTCGCTTCCGGGCCGATGGTGCGCTCTTCGTACCACGCCGACCGAATGGCGGCTGCAGCGGGTTACGTCACGCTTGACGCGTTGAAGAGAGCAGAAATGTTCTCTCCAGCATCCTGACTAACTTGGGAGAAGGACTATGAATCTGAACGTCGCGCAGAAGCTGATCCAGTCGCATCTGCTGCACGGCGACATGAAGCCCGGCGAGGAGATCGGGATCCGCATCGACCAGACGCTCACCCAGGACGCCACCGGCACGCTGGTGATGTTGGAACTCGAGGCGATGGGATTGGACCGGGTGAAGACTGAGATCAGCGTCCAGTACGTCGACCACAACATCATCCAGGAGGACTACAAGAACCCCGACGACCACCTCTTCCTGCGCAGCGCCTGCCAGCGATTCGGCGTGTGGTACTCGCGGCCTGGGAACGGGGTGAGCCATCCGTGCCACCAAGAGAACTTCGGCAAGCCGGGCAAGACGCTCCTCGGTGCCGACAGCCATACGCCGGCGGGTGGCGCAATCGGCATGCTGGCCATCGGCGCCGGCGGGCTGGAAGTGGCACTGGCGATGGCGGGCGAGCCGTTCTTCACGCGCATGCCGCTGATCTGGGGCGTCAAGCTCACCGGCCGGCTGCCGGAGTGGGTGAGCGCCAAGGACGTGATCCTCGAGATGCTGCGCCGCCACGGTGTGGATGGCGGACTGGGCCGGATCGTCGAATACTACGGACCAGGGCTCGACACGCTGAGTGCGATGGATCGGCACGTGATCGCTAACATGGGCGCCGAGCTGGGCGCGACAACCACTGTGTTCCCCTCCGACCAGGAGGTGCGCCGCTTCCTGCGCGCGTGGCAGCGCGAAGCGGACTGGGTGGGGCTGACTGCGGATCCCGGTACGGCCTACGACGTGCACGACGAGATCGATCTCTCGAGCCTCGAGCCGCTGATTGCCATGCCGTCCAGCCCGGGGAACGTGCGCCCGGTCCGAGAAGTTGCGGGCGAGCGGATCTACCAGGCGTACATCGGCTCGTCGGCCAATCCCGGCTACCGCGACTTCGCTGTTTCCGCAATGATGGTGCGCGGCCGGAAAGTGAACGACCGCGTGTCGTTCGACGTCAACCCCACGTCCCGGGCGCAGCTCGAAACGCTGGTGCGCGACGGGCACGTCGCCAGCCTGCTCCACGCCGGCGCGCGGCTGCATCAGGCCGGCTGCAACGGCTGCATCGGCATGGGCCAGGCGCCGGCCACGCATGAACTCTCTCTGCGCACGGTGCCGCGCAACTTCCCCGGCCGCTCCGGCACGCGCGAGGACAAGGTGTGCCTGGTCAGCCCGGAGACCGCCACGGCGTCGGCGCTCACCGGCGTGATCACCGACCCACGCACGCTCGGCATCCCCTACCCGCGCATCGCCGACCCCGACGACCCGATCATCAACCGCGAGATGTTCGTGCCGCCGTTGCCACGCGAAACCGCGCTGCAAGTGAAACTCATGAAGGGCCCGAACATCGCTTCACTGCCGACCTTCGAGCCGCTGCCGGATGAGATCGAAGTGCCCGTTCTGCTCAAGCTGGCGGACGACGTTTCCACTGACGACATCATGCCGGCCGGCACGCGGGTGCTGCCGTTCCGGAGCAATATTCCCAAGATCGCCGAGTTCTCCTTCGACATGCTCGATCCCACCTACGCCGCGCGGGCCAGGCAGGTGAAGGGCCACGTCGTGGTGGGAGGGAGCAACTACGGGCAAGGCTCGAGCCGCGAGCACGCCGCGCTGGGCCCGCAGTTCCTCGGGCTGCGCGCGGTCCTGGCCAAGGGCTTCGCGCGGATCCACTCGCAGAACCTGAGCAACTTCGGCGTGCTGCCGCTGACCTTCGTCGACCCCACCGACTACGACCGCATCCAGGCCGGCGACGTGCTGCGCCTGACCGGCATACGGCGCACGCTCGCCGAGGGGGGCGGGCTGGCGGTCGAGAACGTCACGCGCCAGCAACATTTCCAGGTGCGTCACTTCATGTCGCCGCGGCAAGTACAGCACTTGCTCCGCGGGGGATTGATCAACTGGATGAAAGAGCGCCTCTCAGGGCAGTAGAAAACAATGAGTCACCTAATTCGGAGAAAGCGGACGATGGCGCACACAGCAAGTTCACAGCACACAATGAACGACGAAATCACCACGCGTGTGACGCCCGGCGCGCGCGGCGCGGCACCGCTGCTGACGTACCGCGACCATCAGTTCACCGACGAGGTCGCGCGCGCCACGCAGCCGGTGTGGGAGCGGCTGCACGGCCTCCTCCCCGACGTGGACTGGCTGCTCAAGGCGCCGCTCATCCACCGCATCAATCAACTCAAACAAGAAAAGCGCGCGCTCATCCTCGCGCACAATTACCAGTTGCCGGAAATCGCCTACGGCGTGGCGGACCTGGTGGGTGACTCGCTGCAACTCGCGCAATATGCCGCCGCACTTGATAAAAACGAAGCACCGATAGTCGTGATGTGCGGTGTGCACTTCATGGCCGAGACGGTGAAGGTGCTGGCGCCCGAACGCACCGTGCTGATCCCCGACGTTGCGGCGGGCTGTTCGCTCGCTGAATCCATCACCGGTGCCGACGTGCGCCTGCTCAAGCAGCACTATCCCGGCGCGCCGGTGGTGAGCTATGTGAACACCTCCGCCGAAGTAAAAGCGGAGTCGGACTACTGCTGCACCTCCAGCAACGCCGTGCGCGTGGTCGAAGCGGCGGCCAGGGAATTTGGCAGTCCGCGCGTGCTCTTTTTGCCCGACCGCTATCTCGCCGCTAACGTGGCCAAAGAAACCTCTATCGAGATCATCGCCTGGCACGGCACCTGTATGGTGCACGAGCGCTTCACTCCCGAACTCATTCGAGCGTTGCGCGAGCAATTTCCCGGCGTGCGTGTGCTCGCGCATCCGGAATGCCCGCCCGAAGTGTGCGCCGAGGCCGACTTTACCGGCTCCACCTCCGGCATGATTCGCGACGTGCAGACCTCTGGTGCCGCGAAAATGGTGATGGTGACGGAGTGTTCCATGGCGGATAACGTCGCGGCGGAAAACCCCGGCGTCGACTTCGTGCGCCCGTGCGTGCTGTGTCCGCACATGCAGCGCATCACGCTTCCGAAGATACTCACCGCACTGGAAACTCTTTCGCCGCAGGTGGAAGTGGATGAGAACATCGTCCACGCCGCACGGCGCGCGGTGGAGCGCATGCTCGCAATCAGCCCCCCAAGAAGTAGGCACCACCACGCCATAACTCCTGCCCGGTCTTCCCGTCTTCGTGAAGCTTGACATCGGCCAAGGAAATCGCCGGGAAGGCATTAATCTGAAGGGAAACCTGAGGTTCTGACCCTAATTATCTTCTTGGCGTTGCTGTTGCGGCGCCCCATGTTTTCATTATCTGCCCTGCGAAAAATAGAGGAATGCGCTATGAAGCACAAGCACGGCATCGAAGCCGCAATTCAACACCTCCAGCAACACGGCCTGTACCACCCCGCCAACGAGCATGATGCCTGCGGCATCGGTTTCATTGCCCATATTAAAGGCAATAAAAGTCATTCGATCATCGAGCAAGGCTTGCTCATTCTGAAGAATCTTGCTCATCGCGGCGCGGTCGGTGCCGACAAGTTGATGGGCGACGGCGCGGGCATTCTGATTCAGCTGCCGGATCAGTACTATCGCGAAGAGATGGCCAAGCAGAGTGTCGAACTGCCGCCGCTCGGAGAGTATGGCGTTGGCATGATTTTTTTGCCGAAAGAACATGCATCCCGCATCGCGTGCGAGCAAGAGATAGAACGTGCGGTTCGCGCCGAAGGCCAGGTCGTGCTGGGTTGGCGCAACGTACCGATCGACACCGAGATGCCGATGTCGCCCAACGTGCGTGAAAAAGAGCCGGTGATCCGCCAGATCTACATAGGTCGCGGTCCAGACATCATGGTGACCAATGCGCTGGAACGTAAACTGTACGTGATTCGCAAATCCTCCGGTCACGCGATCCGAGCGCTAAATTTGATCCACGGCAAGGAATTTTTCGTGCCATCGATGTCGGCCCGTACCATGGTCTACAAGGGTTTGCTGCTGGCGGATCAAGTCGGCATCTATTACAAAGACTTGCAGGATGCGCGCTGCGTTTCCGCATTAGCACTGGTGCATCAACGCTTCTCGACCAATACCTTTCCGGAATGGCCGCTGGCCCACCCCTATCGCCTGATCGCCCACAACGGCGAGATCAATACGGTCAAGGGCAATTTCAACTGGATGCGCGCGCGTGAAGGCGCGATGAAATCCGCCGTGCTGGGCGACGATTTGCAAAAATTGTTCCCGCTGATTAACGAGGGCCAGTCCGACACCGCGTGCTTCGACAACGCGCTGGAACTTCTGGTCATGGCCGGCTATCCGATCGCGCAAGCGATGATGATGATGATCCCGGAAGCATGGGAAAATCACACGTTGATGGACGACAACCGCCGCGCCTTCTACGAATATCACGCGGCGATGATGGAGCCGTGGGATGGCCCCGCCGCGATGGCGTTCACCGATGGTCGATACATCGGCGGCACCCTGGATCGCAACGGCTTGCGTCCCGCGCGTTATATCGTAACCAATGACGACTTGGTGGTGATGGCATCCGAATCCGGCGTGCTGCCGATTCCGGAATCCAGAATCAATAAGAAATGGCGTCTGCAACCGGGCAAGATGTTTCTGATCGATCTTGAAGCCGGTCGCATCATCGATGACAAGGAAATCAAGGATACCTACGCCAACGCCAAGCCTTACAAGGCATGGATCAATTCTGTGCGTATAAAGCTCAACGAAATTAAGCTCGATGACACCAACACGCGGACATCGGCAGAAAAAACCACCGCATCCTTGCTCGACCGTCAGCAGGCATTCGGCTACACACAAGAAGATCTCAAGGTGCTGATGTCGCCGATGGCGCTGAATGCCGAAGAAGCGATTGGCTCAATGGGCAACGACTCGCCGCTGGCAGTGATGTCCAACAAGCTCAAACCGCTGTATCACTACTTCAAGCAGATGTTCGCGCAAGTGACCAACCCGCCGATCGATCCGATCCGCGAAGCGATGGTGATGTCGCTGGTGTCCTTCATCGGCCCCCGGCCGAACCTGCTCGACACCCATAACCTCAATCCGCCGATGCGCTTGGAAGTGTCGCAGCCGATTCTGGACTATGCAGACATCGCCAAACTGCGCAATATCAGCGCCCACACCGGCGGCAAGTTCAAATCGCACGAACTGAATATTTGCTATCCGGTGGCCTGGGGTAAAGAAGGCATGGAAGTGCACCTGGCATCGCTGTGTGCGAAAGCGGTGGATGCGGTCAAATCAGGCCACAACATTCTGATCGTGTCCGACCGCAAGGTGGACACCGAGCAAGTGGCGATCCCGGCCTTGCTCGCGACGTCGGCAATCCATTTGCATCTGGTCAGCAAGGGTTTTCGCACGTCGACCGGCCTGGTGGTGGAAACCGGTTCTGCCCGTGAAACGCATCATTTCGCGCTGCTCGCTGGTTTCGGCGCGGAAGCGATCCACCCGTATCTGGCAATGGATACGTTGGCGGAAATGGCCAACAGACTGCCCGGCGATTTGTCGCCGGAAAAAGCAATCTACAATTTCCAGAAAGCGCTCGACAAGGGCTTGCTGAAGGTGATGTCGAAAATGGGCATTTCGACTTACATGTCGTACTGCGGCGCGCAGATTTTCGAAGCGATCGGCTTGAATAAATCGCTGATGGACAAGTACTTCAAAGGCACCGCGTCCAATATCGAAGGCATCGGCGTATTCGAAGTGGCTGAAGAGGCGTTGCGTCTGCACCAGCAAGCCTTCGGCAACGACCCGGTGCTGGCGCATGCGCTCGACGCCGGTGGCGAATACGCGTTCCGCGTGCGCGGCGAAGAGCACCTGTGGACGCCGGATGCGATTGCCAAGCTGCAGCATTCGACCCGATCCAACAATTTCAGCACCTACAAAGAGTATGCGCAGATCATCAACGACCAAAGCAAGCGGCACATGACCCTGCGCGGTTTGTTTGAATTCAAGCTGGACCCGTCCAAGGCGATTGCGCTGGATGAAGTCGAGCCGGCGAAAGAAATCGTCAAGCGTTTCGCCACTGGCGCAATGTCGCTTGGCTCGATCAGCACCGAAGCGCACGCCACGCTGGCGGTCGCGATGAACCGCATCGGCGGCAAGTCCAACACCGGCGAAGGCGGTGAAGATCCGAGCCGCTATCGCCATGAGATGAAAGGCATCCCGATCAAGCAGGGAGAGACCATGGCATCCGTCATCGGCCGTGACAAGATTGAAGTCGATATTGCCTTGCAAGATGGCGATTCGGTGCGTTCCCGGATCAAGCAAGTCGCGGCGGGCCGCTTCGGCGTGACAGCAGCGTATTTGAATTCCGCCGATCAAATCCAGATCAAGATGGCGCAAGGCGCCAAGCCGGGCGAAGGCGGGCAGTTGCCGGGTTACAAGGTGTCTGAATATATCGCCAGATTGCGTTTCTCGGTGCCGGGCGTGGGCTTGATTTCGCCACCGCCGCATCACGATATTTATTCGATCGAAGACTTGGCGCAGCTGATTCACGATTTGAAAAATGCAAATCCAGGAGCGTCGATCTCCGTCAAGTTGGTGTCCGAAGTCGGGGTTGGCACGGTCGCGGCCGGCGTCACCAAGGCCAAGGCCGATCACGTGGTGATCGCCGGCCATGACGGCGGCACCGGCGCCTCTCCTTTGTCTTCGCTCAAACATGCTGGAACGCCGTGGGAATTGGGCTTGGCCGAAACCCAGCAAACGCTGGTACTGAACGGTTTGCGCGGCCGCATCCGGGTAGAAGCCGATGGCCAAATGAAGACCGGCCGCGATGTCGTGATCGCAGCCATGCTGGGTGCGGACGAGATCGGTTTCGCGACCGCGCCGCTGGTGGTTGAAGGCTGCATCATGTTGCGCAAATGCCACCTCAATACTTGCTCGGTCGGCATCGCAACACAAGACCCGGTGCTGCGCGCCAAGTTCTCCGGCAAGCCGGAACACGTGGTCAACTATTTCTTCTTCATCGCCGAGGAAGCGCGGCAGTTGATGGCGCAACTAGGCATCCGCACGTTTAATGACTTGATCGGCCGCGTCGACTTGCTCGACAAGACGAAAGCGATTTCGCACTGGAAAGCCAAGGGACTTGATTTCAGCAAAATCTTCTATCAGCCGGAAGTGCCTGCTGCCGTGCCGCGTTATCAAAAGGAAGAGCAGGACCACGGCCTGGAAAAAGCACTCGACCATAAGCTGATCGCGCAAGCGAAAGCGGCGCTCGAAAAAGGCGAAAAAGTCTCGTTCATTTTTCCGGTCAGGAACGTCAACCGCACGGTCGGCACCATGCTATCTGGCATCGTTGCAAAAAAATACGGTCATGAAGGCTTGCCCGACGACACCATCCACATCCAGTTACTAGGCACCGCAGGTCAATCGGCCGGCGCGTTCCTGGCGCACGGCATCACGCTGGATCTAGTCGGCGAAGGCAATGATTACGTCGGAAAGGGTTTGTCGGGCGGGCGCATTATCGTCCGTCCGAATACAGAGTTTCGCGGTTCGGCAGTTGACAACATCATCATCGGCAACACCGTGTTATACGGCGCGATTGCCGGTGAGGCATTTTTTAACGGCGTCGCCGGCGAGCGCTTCGCGGTGCGCAATTCCGGCGTCATCACAGTGGTTGAAGGCGTCGGCGACCATGGTTGTGAATACATGACTGGCGGCACCGTGGTGGTGTTGGGAGAAACCGGCCGTAACTTTGCCGCCGGTATGTCCGGCGGTATCGCTTACGTGTATGACCCTGACGGGGATTTCGCCAAAAAATGCAACAGGGCGATGGTCACGCTGGAACCTGTTCTCGCGCACGCCGAGCAAGAAGCTAAAGTCGCTCGCTCGATCTGGCATAGCCAGCTGCGTGGCGACCAAAGTGAAACCGACGAGGCGATTCTAAAACACCTGATTGAGCGCCATTTCAAGTACACCGGCAGCACGCGCGCACGCAACTTGCTGGATGACTGGTCCAATGGCCGCAACAAATTTATCAAAGTCTTCCCGAACGAGTACAAGCGCGCATTGGGTGAGATGAATGCGGCGCAAGTGGCTAGTCAGCAGAAAGAACAAGTCGCAGCATAAATTAGCGCCGCCAGTGCCTTCCTCCTGCGGGGGAAGGTCAGGATGGCGGGGCGGCCTCCAGCCAATGACAACAAGGATGTGGGATTCGACCCCGAACCCTCCCCCTGCCAGGGAGAGCTAAATAAGACAGAGGTAGGCAATGGGTAAAGTAACCGGCTTTATGGAATTTCAGCGTCAGAAAGAATCGTATTTACCGGCCGCTTCACGCGTCAAGAACTACAAAGAGTTCATCCTGCAGTTGAACGATGAACAAGCGAAAACAGAGGGTGCGCGCTGTATGGATTGCGGCACGCCGTTTTGCATGACCGGTTGCCCGGTCAATAACATCATCCCCGACTGGAACGACCTGGTTTATAGCGGCAATTATCGCGAAGCGTTAGAGACGCTGCATTCGACCAACAACTTCCCCGAATTCACCGGCCGCATCTGCCCGGCACCGTGCGAATCTGCCTGTGTGCTTGCCATCAACAACGACGCGGTTGGCATCAAATCAATCGAGCGTCTCATCATCGATAAGGGCTGGGAAAACGGCTGGGTTATGCCGCAACCGGCCGCCTTCAAGACGGGTAAAAAAATTGCCGTGGTTGGATCCGGCCCTGCTGGTCTGGCTGCCGCCCAGCAACTCGCGCGTGTCGGTCACGACGTGACTGTGTTCGAGAAAAACGATCGGGTTGGCGGTTTGCTGCGTTACGGCATTCCGGGCTTCAAGATGGATAAGTCGCATATCGACCGCCGCGTCGGCCAGATGCAAGCCGAAGGCGTGCGCTTCCGTACCAGCGTGTTGATCGGCAAAGATTTCCCGTCCAACGTCACCAACTGGGCCAAAGAAACCATCTCGCCCGAGCAACTCGATAAAGAATTCGATGCCTTCATCATCGCCGGCGGTGCTGAATTGCCGCGCGACCTGCCGGTACCTGGTCGTGAGCTGAAAGGCATTCATTTTGCGATGGAATTCCTGCTGCAGCAAAACCAGGTGGATGCAGGTGACAAGCTCACGGACCAGATTATGGCGAGCGGCAAGCACGTGGTCGTTATCGGCGGTGGCGATACCGGCTCAGACTGCGTGGGCACATGCAACCGCCATGGCACTGCCAGCCTTGCGCAATTTGAGCTGATGCCGCAACCGCCGGAGCAAGAAAATAAGCCGCTGGTATGGCCGTACTGGCCGATCAAGTTGCGCACCTCCTCGTCACAAGAAGAGGGTTGCGAGCGCGATTGGGCGGTCGCGACCAAGCGTTTCGAAGGCAAGGGCGGCAAGGTCGAGAAGTTGATTGCGGCCCGCGTCGAATGGAAAGACGGCAAGATGCAGGAGGTGCCGAGTTCAGAATTCGAAATGAAAGCAGATTTGGTATTACTGGCGATAGGTTTTGTGTCGCCAGTGGCGCAAGTGCTGGATGCGTTCGCTGTCGAAAAAGATGCGCGCGGCAACGCCAAAGCAACCACCGATGGCGACGGTTGCTACCAGACTTCGGTCGACAAAGTATTCGCCGCGGGGGACATGCGGCGCGGCCAGTCTCTGGTGGTATGGGCAATCCGTGAGGGTCGCCAGGCCGCGCGTGCGGCGGATGAGTTTTTGATGGGTTTCTCGGATTTGCCATGCTGAAATCGGATTGCTACAAAATTTCTAGCTGAAAGCGACCCAATCCACAAGGACTACGGCGCTTTTTGTTGACATTTTCAGCGAGAGCCGGTGTTTGCCTCCTTGTGCGGCGTGGACACGCTGCTGCCGAACGACAATCGTTTTATATGCGAGCCGTCAGCGCCTGTTTGTGATCGATGGGGGCACAGCACTGCGCTTGGGCATCGCCACTCGCCTGTGCGCACTCGGGCAATGGGCATCCCGGCATCGACCCCGAGCGCGCTGCGGTCGAGCAGCGAGGCAGCCAGGACCGGGTCGCGCTGGCGCACGGGATCGGCGGCGGCGAGCTACCGAGACCGCGTGGCGGCACCGGCTACCGCGCGCTGCGCTTCATGTACCAACGCTGATCCTTAACTTGGGAGAAGGACTATGAGTCTGAACGTCGCGCAGAAGCTGATCCAG
>Ga0163152_10006283_pt1 | contig 13467 bp, 9 predicted proteins | sample OliLakLV19MP8IB2_FD_148635 | JGI IMG/M metagenome (GOLD analysis project Ga0163152, IMG submission 148635) | Freshwater microbial mat bacterial communities from Lake Vanda, McMurdo Dry Valleys, Antarctica - Oligotrophic Lake LV.19.MP8.IB-2 | ecosystem: Environmental > Aquatic > Freshwater > Lake... | reverse complement strand
AAGCGCCAGAGCCATGGATTCTCAGCGATGTATCCGATGCGCACCGTGTCGTTCGGGCTAGTCCCGCCGGACATGCCAGGCAGCAGCAGAAGTGCCATGGATAGCATTGCCAAACCATGGACGATGAAAGTAAAAAGCAGTGCCCGCTCTAACCACAGACTGGCGCGGATTGGGGTATCAGTGTTGTTCATTCAATCCGCAAATCAAGCCCGCTATAGCTAAATGTTATTGTTTTGAAGTGAGGCGCCTTGTTACTTCTACTAGCCTAGTAACCACTTCTTTAACGGCGAGTTCTGGCTTCTCTCCGGTTCTGTGACCTGTGGTCATGTGGATTCAAAACTGTTAGGTGTAGTTTCGAATGAATAGTTCCGAACCAACTTTGCTCAGATTGTCCTTGCCGCAATTGTTCATTCCGTATTGAAGTTGCCACTGTGTGATCTTCGCCCATTTGTAAAACTTGCGAATTTCCGGGCAATCATCGTAAGTGATTAGAAATTGATGGTCAGTTTTCTTTAGGCTGGCTGCCAGTTTCTCATGGTCGAAAGCATGTAGGCTACCGTTGCGGCCATAAAGCTTTTGCGCGGTGTAATAGGGCGGGTCGAGAAAGACGAAGACATTTTTTCCTGGTGTCTCTATAACGCTAAGGCAATCCGTATTGGTGATTTCAATTCCCTTCAGTGCCTCCGGAAGATTCGCGAGCCTCTCGATGGATGATGCAGTAAATCTTGCTGTGCTTGCCGACGATGAAAAACCTCCGGCGCGAGTCGTGCCGGAAAAAGTCACACGATTGAAGAAGAAGAACAACAGCGCGGTCCGATAATCACTTTTAGAATTTTCGTCCCGAGCTTTTAGAAAATATTCTTTGATTTCCACTGAGGATGCAAATGATGTGCGTAACTGTTCCAGTTCCCGCATCAGTTTTTTGCAGGTAGTCGGATTTTGCACTGCTCGCCAGAAGGCAATCAATTCCTTGAACTGGTCATTGGCCCAATACTTCTTTGCAAAGGAAATGCTACGAGCATGGAAGAGGACACTGCCGCCGCCAACCATTGGCTCCCGATATTCATCTGCACACGCGGGAAACATCTTCGCTATCTGACCAATGGCCTTTTGCTTGCCCCCCGGGTATCTAAGGGGTGATCTATAGGCTGGCTGTTGTATTACGACTGGATGCGCTGTCGCATTCGCTGCCATAGCTGTGTCCTCGCTGAACTATCCATCTTATCGAGACTCTCTGCTATAAGAAAGTGAATTTACTGGAAAGCGGCATGCGGACCGGGAATGGATATTAGCTATACTCACATTCTATATACTCCGTTGACATCGAAAAGTTCACAGAATACCAGCGGTCGCGCATTCGAGTATGCAGTGCTGCTGTCAATGATAGACAGTGCCGAAAGAAGCGCCTGTCGGACAACAGTTATGGAGTCAAAGGCGTTGGTCCAGGCCAGGCAGTCTTTTGAACAGTTCGATCTATGTATGCAAAAGGAGTTACTCCACGCAGCCAACGCTGGTGTCCTATCACTGGCGCTCCTTGAACCGCGGCTTTTCGCTCAACAAACAATCGTAGATGAACTCTTTCTACAGCTTTCAGAAGATCGGGCCGGGCAGTTAGGCGATGTTCGAGACATTGTTGCAAAGCGTCCGATGCAAGATTGGGAAGTGGGGCTATCAGCGAAGCATAATCACAAAGCGCTCAAAAGCCCAAGGCTCAGCAACGCTGCTAGCTTTGGTCGCGCGTGGTTGCAGGTGGATTGTTCCGATGAATACAGAACCACCGTTACCGAAATCTTCGCTCCGATTTTGGAGCTTGCCGGAAAGTCGACATGGCGCGATTTTGGAGAGTCCAACAAACTAGCTATGTATGCTGCGCTGCTATCGGCATTCAAGGAAGAACTGGAACGGCAGGCCGCTAATCATGGCTCGATGGTGCCGGAAAATCTGCTTCGATTTTTACTGGGCAATCAAGACTTTTATAAGTTGATGAGAATGGGTGCCACCACCCAATTGCAGCCATTCAACATCTACGGCACGCTCGGGAAGGGAATCGGATCGAATCGTCCCGTCACTGCTGTACGCCGTTTACCACTGCCGACCGAGTTCTTAAAAATAGCAATTGTTAGTGGTACCACAATGCACTTGTACTGCGACAAGGGCTGGCAGATTTCATTGAGAGTACACAACAAAGACAGCTTCATCCAGCCTTCACTGGCTTTCGATGTCAATTTAATTGGTCAACCTTCCGAGCTTTTTACGTTGCTGATGCCGTTCACATCGGGGTAAACCTGAGAGCGCCGGTGTCCGGCCGGCTTGGCAGTGGTCTTCGGGAGCAGCGCGAGACTTCAGCGCAGCTGAACTGCCTACCCATCACTGTAATGGGTATAAAGGCACTATGCCAGTTCCCTGCCATGAAGAATATTCAATTCATCCAATCCGGGCGGCACTGAGTCCGCGTTGGCTATTTGTGTTGATCGGCTCGCTTCCATGTTTCATGTTGTGCTTGGGTTTCTTCCAGGAAACCGCTCATCCGGCGTTCTTGCTACTGCGGCTACTGCTGGTTTCCAGCATAGTATTCTGGATCGTGCTGCTAGCTCATGTCTGGACAAATCGACGACGGGCCCATCGTGTTCGAGTAACGGAACGAGGAATTAACATTTCAGCGGGTGTGTCGCAAAAGGAGGTAGCGTGGGGGCAGATCTTGGAAGTTAGTCAACCTAGGTCCTTAGGAGCGCTCGTTGTCGACACGGAACTTGGAGTGTTTGAGATTGGAGACGATCTACCCGGATTCGAATTACTGAAGAACCGGTTTGAGCAGAATTCGGAGTATTTTCTCAAGAGAAACTCAGTTACCCGGCCTGATTCCCCTCTTCAGGTTTCAGCAGTGGAATTGCAGCCAGAGGATGAACCGAGCATCATTGGTTTGTACAAACGTCAAGAGCCCTAGATAGACTGGTGGACGGCCGAAGGTGTAGTCGGATTATTGTCGTTGGGGAGTATTGAACATGAGCGTTGCACGCTTACCACATAGGGCCCTTGGTAATGGTGGACTTAAAGTGTCGGCAATTGGACTTGGCTGCATGGGTATGTCCGAGTTTTACAGAGGTGGGGCTGATGACCAGGAAGGTATTGCCACAGTTCATCGAGCGCTAGATCTCGGTGTGGATTTTCTAGACACTGCGGATATCTACGGACCATTCACCAACGAAGTTTTAGTTGGTAAGGCAATTAAAGGTCGCCGAGACGTAGTGGTTTTAGCGACGAAGTTCGGCAACATGCGCGACTCGGAAGGAAAATTCTTAGGAGTTAATGGACGTCCGGAGTATGTTTTGGAGTGCTGCGACGCATCGTTGATGCGGTTAGGTGTTGACCACATTGATCTCTATTATCAACATCGCGTCGATCCAAAAGTACCAATTGAAGAAACCGTTGGTGCCATGGCCAGTCTGGTCAAGCAGGGCAAAGTTCGTTATCTCGGATTATCCGAAGCCGCTCCTGATAGCATTCGCCGAGCCAGTAAGACACATCCGATTGCTGCTTTGCAGACGGAGTATTCGCTTTGGACTCGCGATCCGGAAGATGAGATTTTGGAGACAGTGCGCGAACTGGGCATCGGCTTTGTCGCGTATAGTCCACTTGGTAGAGGTTTTCTGACTGGAATGTTTAGGAAATTTGAGGATCTGGAACCAGGTGATTATCGCCGCACCTCTCCGCGCTTCCAAGGTGAGAACTTCGGAAAAAACCTGGAACTGGTCAAGCAAGTAGAAGAGCTCGCGCGCGAGAAAGGCTGTACGCCTTCTCAGATTGCTCTGGCCTGGCTACTTTACCAAGGCGCAGATATAGTGCCGATTCCTGGCACCAAACGCATTAAGTATCTGGAAGAAAATGTGGCCGCCCTGAAGATCACACTAACGGCAGATGACCTTGCCCGCATCGATGAAATAGCACCCAAAGGCGCAACATCCGGCGCGCGATATCCGGACATGAGTACTGTGAACAGATAGTTATCGGCGAGCATAATGCGCTGAAATTCAGTCAGTCCAGCAGGACAATTTACTTGCGCATACCTTCGCTACGAGGTGGAATGACGCGGCTGTATGTCTGCCTGGGAAGCCTGTGATTTTGTTTCATCGCAGCCTGCATTCCAACCTCGCTGGCAATCCACCGGGTTATTGTTGCTACGACGTTTTCATCAATCTGGCTTGATTCGACAATTAGATGTCCAGTTTTGTGGAGCAGAACGAGCTGTTTGTCCGGAACTGGAATATGCTTAAAAACTCTTTTGGTGGCGTTTACGCTGCATAGCTTATCTTCTTTCCCATGAATCACAAGCACTGCAATTCGCGGACTCAGTTGCTTGGTGTACTTTAGCCCACGGTAGTTGAGCGCAAGGCTTTGCCATAGTTCTTTCGGCGTTTGCAGGTCCCGCCGCATCGGATCTTTGAAGTATTCTAAGACCACGTTTGGGTCGCTGGCGAGTCTCTTTTTGAAGTACGGCGACATATCGAGAGGCGATTTGGGTTTGACTATGGCATGTGCAATATCGCACACCAGTTTCGGTGAAATGAAAAGCTTTGGACCAAAAGCCGGGCTCACCAGAACTACGCCTTCTGAAAGATCGGACATCTCGGTAGCAACGATCACTGCTGCATTGGCACCTAGGCTTTCGCCCAGGCAGTAGATCGGCACACCGGGATAACTAGACCGTAGCTTGGTAAGCAGCATCCGAACGTCGCCCAATGTTCTTCGGTAATTGAATGTGCGGTCTCCGGCTGTTCCGAACTGGCAATGATGCCATTTTCCATAGCCTCTCATGTCGAACGAGACAAACATCCAATCGTGTTTGACTAGCCGTGCTGCAAGCGGTTGGAAGGCTCGCCCATGCAGGCAGCCGCCGTGAAAGCCGACAATGATTGCCTGAGGATTGGATTCAGGTTTGGACCATACATAAGTAGGTATACCGATTTGTGACATTAATGGATGTCGATCATTGGCGCTCACTGCCAGGTCTTTTGCCAGTGCAGTGCATCCGAGGAAGCATATGGATACCATCCAAGCCACCACTGTTCGGTAGATAATTCTTGCGCAAGTCTCCAGGTTCATCTTCGTCCTTTGAATCGTCAGCTTGGGTCTGCAATGAACGAGACTCTAAATTCAGATGTGAGTTCCGGCTGAGCCTGCCTCCACGGTAAGGTGTTGCCATGAAATCTTCACCATCGAACTGCCTTGAGCATAGATTTGGATCTTTGCGATGCATCCTGCGAATTGCCGCAGCGTAGATCGCTTGTAGCCGTCAGTTATTTCTGATGAAAATCGTTGTTGCTACAGAATTCAACAGTTTTTCTCACTAGCATTGGGGATTGCCGCAATTAACACAATTAAAGAAAGCGCCCTAGAGCGTTTTTAAAACGCACAATGAAATCACTCCCCGGGCTGGGAAGCGGAGTAAGGCGATTTTATGGATGAGTCTAGAGACGTACCCTGTGGTACGCCGCTTGAGTGTTACCCTTCAAGCCCACCAAAAGACAGTGTCGTTACCGATGCTTTATCCAACGCCTTCGCGGCGGTGAACAAATTTCAGTCGGAAGCCTTTACTTCTTTGCTCGGGTACAGAGAACTCATTCCTGCTGTGTCTCAACATGCGGAACGCTCTTTAAAGCAACTGGCGTTGCCGGAGCCGCCGAAGGCAATTCCCGTAGATTGGGTTTTTGCTATTGATATTGCAACGAGGGACTTTGGCAAAGGCGATAACATTGAGCGAAGACTCGGTGAGCTGCATGCGCTTGCTCCCAAAACGAAAGGGAAACCGGTTGCGATTTCTGTTCAAGTGGCGGTTCAAGACCTGAAAAATGACTCGAACACCCCGGCTTCGCTGTACAAGTTTTTTGTCCCAACCCCGTATCACATTGACCGATATGTCATACATGACGGCGAAATGAAAAAGGTAGACAGCGTCAATTCTGCCGGCTATGGCGGAGACGTTAAGAACTTACTGTCGTTTACTTCGACAAGGTTCAGTCCAGAAAAGTCGGGCATGCTCGTAGATTCCCATGGCAATGGCAATCTGGGACTTTCTGGTGACATCGGAAAGGTTACCATTCCGCATTTTACTTCTTCGATCAAGGAAGGATGGAAGGGATCTAAACAACTTGATCTGATCGATTTGGATAGTTGCTTGATGGCTCAAGTTGGAGTGCTCGATTCGCTTCGCGGTGTCACACGACACGTGGTGGCGTCGGCCGAAACAGAACGTGCGCTGGGACAGGATTTGACTCAAACACTAAATGCAATCATCGATAATCCTAAGATTTCTCCAAGCGAACTCGGTGAATTGATTGTTGAAAACGCCAGAATGCAGCGTTTGCCGCGAGTCGCGCCGGCAGTGGCAAGGCCTACTAACTTTTATGAGCTAATCGACTCGCTTAAGCCGATACCCAAAGACAAGGTCCCGGAATGCATTCAAGTGCGAACGCTGGCACATTTTGACCTGGCTAACTTTGATCGCTATGGCAAAGAGTTAGACAAGCTCGGCGACGCATTGGTCGAAGCCATCAAAGATCCGAAAAACCGTCGATTCATAGACAGTCTGATTGAAGATGCACCTTCGTATGGAGACTGGTTTGGTGAGCCAGGTGAAGCCAAGGACATGAAGGTTTTCGTCGATCGCATATTTAAAGCGATTGCTGATAAAGAGATGACCGATCCCCAAGGAGATCTGCGAATTCACGGCGGTCGCCTGGCAGATGCGCATAAGAAGCTGGTGGAATCCTTTTCCGGATTCGACCAATACGGTGCCCGCGGTGGCTTGTCTGCTTACTTGCCCGAACGGTATTTCCTGGACTTTCATAAGAGGGCAAAGAATAATCTGGTGGCGACAGATTTTGTGGATGACTGCAATGATGTCCGCGCTCTGTCGAAGGACAAAGCTAAGTATCTCGAGAGACTGAATAAAACTTTAAAAGCCGTGGATAAAGAAATTGAAGCGGCGAAGGACAAGGACGATACAAGTGATACTGAAATTGATCAAGTTAGCCGAATTCGGAAATCGGCAGGCGTAGCTGTTGATACTCTAAACAATGCCTCTGGTTTGAAAGAAACATTGACGGCAATGGATCAGTTAAAGACCGTAGCTAGTGATCTGTTTTGGACGAAGTTCTACCAACGAAAACTAGGGGAAAAAGAAATTAAATCGAAGAAAGACATTGACGAAGCGTTTGCGGCGCAGCTTGTAGATTCGAATAGCGGCTGGGGTAGATTTCGGATCGCTTTGCGGCGTCTTGACTGAATTGCCGTATCAGTTCAATCGGCGGGACTGACAGCCGATTTCGCACACCGAGCAGATTGCTCTTTACAGAGTTGGCTTCAATGGCAGTTCGAACCAGAAGGTGCTGCCTTTGCCTAACTCAGATATAACTCCGATGGTTCCAGAGTGCTGCTCGATCAAGGCTTTGCAAATCGCTAATCCTAAACCACTCCCTTCCATGCGGAGTTTTGAAGGTTGCGATAGTTGTTCGAATCGTTCAAACACTCGTGGTTGATCTTCAGGCTTGATTCCTGGTCCCTCATCCACTACTTCAAATCTTATGGATTCTCCCGGTGTAGATACTTTCAACAACATGCTGCTACCTCTTGGGGAGAACTTCAAGGCATTCGATAGCAAGTTGACTAGGACTTGAATCACTCGATCAGAATCACAGGAGATAACAAGTTCTTCTGGAAAGTCTGTCGAGATTTTTATCTGTTTGACTTCGGCAAGACCGTAGACAGCGTTCAGCGATAGGTCAACGATCGAAGCGACAAAATGTTCGTCGATACTCAGGTCTACCTTCTGTGCTTCTATCTTTTCGACATCCAGAAGAGAATTCGACAAGCGCACAAGTCTGATAATTTCCGAGTTGCTCCTCTTCAATAACCGTTCCATTTTTGGTGGCAACTCACCATATACTCCTTCTAGACCAAGCTCCAGTCCAGCGTGCAATGAGGTGAGAGGAGCTCGCAGGTCGTGGCTGACCATGGACATTATCGAGCGCCTTACCTCTTCGGCTCGATTACGCGCTTCGGCTATTTCTCGAAACCGCTCATCAAGTTGGGCGATTTCATCTACCCCTACAATCGGCTGTAAGTCCTGCTGTCCTAACGAAAATTTCTTGATGTTCGCCATCAACTGATCGAGTCTAGCAACAGTTTGCCGTCCAAATGACATCGCAAGGAACAAGGCAATAAGCGCGTTGATAGCTACTCCGATGGCGATGACCATTTGCAATTGTTTTCTAGCTTGTGCGGCCTTGGGCTGAAACTCTTCCACGATTGGAGAATAGTGGACGTTTATGTTCTGGGCCTGAGTCGTCATTGCCAGAAGATGGAACGAAACATCTTCCATATACTCTTGCTCGGTGGCAAATTGCGTGTAAGTGCGTTGTCCACCGGCTTCATAGGACTCCGCTGCCTCTTGGAGTAGATCAAGAATTCGTTCGGTAGATTTGACATACTCGTCAACGTACCCGCCAGCAATCTTGTCGTCTTTAACAAGCGCCGTCAGCTCGCTCAGTCGTTTCTGAAAACTTTCTCGCACCGCAGTCAGCGCCGAATCGTTGCTGTTACCGATGACCCGTGACGACGCTACGGACATGTACGCGGACAGGATTCTGAGACGCAGTTGATCACAACTAGCAATGACTCGCTTGGCGTGGGCTTCCTTACTGGCTGCATTTTCCAGACCAAATACAACTGAACTCAAGGCCGCTACAAAGATGAGCTGCGATATCAGCGGAATTCCGACCAGAATAATCCCTTGATAGCGCAATTTCACGCCTGTTCAACCAACCTTGCAAAGCAAATCTTGAGAGTAACAATATCGACTTATCGGCTCACAGTCAGTTCGGCGGAGGCAAAATTAATCAAAATTGACTGCAGATGTGGAATATTAAAAGGGGTCTGAAGCTGAATTTGACTGCGCGAGAGGGCGACCATTGCCCAAAATTCTCATAATCGAAGATGATCCGGTGGTGGCGCAGTCGATATTAGATTGGGCTGAATCTCAGCATCATACCGCTGAACTAGTAGAAACCGGGCCTGATGGACTTGATCGGCTTAAGTTTTACTCCTACGACATGGCCATCTTGGATTGGGGGCTGCCCGGCATGAGCGGCCTGGAGGTGCTGGCATCCTATCGAAATGCGGGCGGAATTCAGGTGCCCATTCTCATGTTGACCGGCAGAGGTTCGCTCAGCGACAAGGAGATCGGGCTCGATTCCGGGGCCGACGATTATTTGACCAAACCGTTCGACATTCGTGAACTGGCGGCCCGCATCCGAGCGCTTCTACGCAGACCGACAGATATTGCGCCGACTGTGAATGGAAATCCCAGATTCGGACTTGATCATCATACCTATAGCTTAGTGCGCAACGGCGAGAAAATAAAGTTGCTGCCCAAAGAGTTTGCCATCGTCGAATTCTTAATGAGGCACCAGGGGCAGTTCTTTGCGCCAGAACAAATTCTCAACCATGTCTGGGAGTCCAATTCGGAATCTACGGTTAGCGCGCTGAGAACCTGCATCAAGCGTCTTCGACAAAGAATTGAGCGTGATAACGAAGCCCCGGTCATAGTTACTTCCCGCGGCTATGGCTACAAATTGGATCTCCCAAAAGATGATGGCTCATAGGGCGCTTGGGCTTTCGCTGCTTTTGCTACTGTTGTTTGCAGGTGAGAGCCGCGCGGAAAAGACTCCCTTGGAGCTGCGCCAGGTATCCAAGGCCGCTTATATCGCGTACACCAACCGAGACTTCGAGATGTCGGCCCAGAACTACCGGAAGGCGCTTACCCTGATTCCTTCCACCGCGACGCCTCAACGTAAAATAGACACGCATTTAAATCTTGCTGCAGCGCTGATCGGAATGAAACGGTGGCAAACTGCCCAAGCGGAATTAACTCAGGCCGAGCGTCTGATCAAACAGAACAGTCTTGGATCAACTGCGATCGAGTTGCGCCTGCAACGCAGAAAAACGCAGTTACTGGAAAGTAGCGGAAGCTATAAGGAAGCACTTGCCGCGCACCTGCAACTATTGAAATTACGCAAGGCAATGTTGGGAGTGGATTCTTCGTATCAGAAGGAACTCTTCCACCTGCAGGAGCTTCAGTCGAAAACCGGTGCGAAAGACAACGCCGTGGAGACTGGAGAAACATCGATCTCGTCTTGGTCGCCGCATAGAAGAAAAAGCTGGTCATGGTACCTGATCAATATGTCTACGGCGGATCTGCTTCAGGATAAGAATCCGAAGCAAGCTCTCGTGTATAGATTGAACGCCTATGAATACAAAATAGCTGTGCACGACAATGCCGGGCTCGAAGCCTTCAGAGTTTCCGATTGTTATTCGCGTTTGACTGATCGAGCAAACGCTGCGAAATGGGCAACTAAAGCTCTTGAATTTATTGAGTCCGGTCCCAAGCCTACCCATGCAGATGGAGAAGAACTTCTGGCCTATAACAGCAACCAATGCTGCAGAACCATTCTTGATGAAGCTATTTTCGCCAACCACTCAATAAGCAAATCTATAGTATCAAAAGCGAAGAAACTGCTGGCACAGTATCAACGCAAGCAAAAGAGAAACGAGGAAGACTATGTTCTTGAAGGATGGCTTAGAGATCGCCTCTGCTGCTACTACATTGTAAGAGATGATCTGCAATCGGCTTCTCAGGTTCTTGCGCCGTGGCATTTCCCTCGCGGGATGTGTACGAGCCTGGGTTCAATGTGGTCAATTAGCGCTTCACATACACTCGTTGCCGAAGCATACCGAAAACACGGCAATTATGCGCTGTCCAAAAAATATTACAAGGATCTGTTAACGTGCTATTCACAGCAGATGCAGGTGGGCAAAGATGTTGCTGGGTTCAGGGGTGGGGCGATCGGGCTGCTGGACAGCGTCGAGAAGCGAACCTCCGTCTACACGGCCCACGTCGTAAATCTAGTTGGCGCTGTCTTGGGTTCATCAAATTGGCTCTACTTTGAAGAGTTGCATGAGTGGCAAGTGGAGCACTTGGATGAGAACCAATACACTAAATCCATTGAAGATGGCACTAAGTTACTGGATAAAATGCGCGGAGCACGATTTAACGACAAGTCTGAATTGTGGGCAGGCACCGCCCTTGCTTTGGGGATCGCATCCTTGAAATCCAAGAACGAGAACGCTGCAAAAAAATATCTGTTACAGGCCAGGGAGTTTGGTGCAAGAAATCACCAGCTGCAAATCGTCACCCTTGCGAATGATTGGCTGCACTCAATTTGAGCGACGACCAGCTTTGAGTCAGCTATCCGAATGAGGCTATTTTCAGTGCTCCATGGCAATTTTGGCATACCCGCGCATGGCGCGGACATTTTTCAGGTTATCTGGCTCGCCGATAATTTGTGCTGCGTGCTCAGCCCGATCTATAAAGTTCCAACAAATTGAATTGTGCTGTTTTGCCAGGTGAAACCCTTTGAGCGCGAGTAACTGAAATGTGGCTGTGTCTGGTGCGTTGTATTTTTGTGCGATTTGGAGCGCTTCCTCAGTGACCTTGTACGATTTCGCCGTTTCATATTCATGTTCCAAAATTGCGCCAAGTGTGGCGCTGGCATCGCAGAATCTTCGAATGTTCTGTTGGGGAGAGGTGAGAGCGACGATCTTACGTGCGCATCTTTCGGCTCCGGCCAGTTGATTCTTTTCCTGAAAGCCATAAATCTGACACATGTATATGTAGTCTAGATCCGGTTTACTGCCTTCGTATTGGCGCGATTGCAATATGTTTGCCAATTTCTCCAATTCATCCGTGTTGATTACTGGCGTATAGATTCTTGCACTCAGGAGGTCGGCGGCAGCTCGCGTGGCCCCGTGCACAAGTGATTCGGAGTTGGATTTCTTGACGACATCCATGAATTCCTTTGCGGCGTCAGCGGGAGGAGCCGACTTCATAAGCGAAGCACCGTGAAGGAACTGTACCAAACATGGGTAATCGGTATTTTCGTAATGGTTGAGTTTTAGCTTTTCAATCACAATTGCATAGAGTGGTGCCAGGTGCGATGCTTGGTAGAAATATCCTTCTTCATTACAAAGAACCTTCAGAACTTCTTTTAACTCATTGTTGGTTAGAGCAGTTTTTTCGATCCAGGGGTAGCTGATGGACAGCAGGCGTTCGGAATAAGTGTGCTTCGGGGCGCGATGACGACGGTTTGCCTCGGCGATTAAACTTCCATATAGTCCACGAAGTTCCGGTGCCAGTCTCTGGCTTCTGTGCAGCATGGGCATCTGCTCATTCACAAGTTTGACAATCGGCCCGTACTGTTGTGCATTTTCCAGTCGAATAATATTTGCCAACAGGTCGCAGAACAGCTCCACATTTGTTAATGGGATAGCATTCAATCTAATGTTTCGCCACCTTGCCCACTGGTCGTACATGTGGTTGCACAAAAGCATATCTTCGACATGATTTTGTGCGTTGATCAACTCATAGTTTTTCTGCAAGTCTTTTTGCGCAGTCGCAGCGAAGTGCCTGTCGGTCGCAAGTGCACTAACGATGGTTTCGGCATCTTGATGGGAAATAGGTGTCGCGATCTTTAAAGCAAACAAGCATCCCGTGCTTTGTCTGAACAAGGGTGATGCAGACGCGACATAACCCTGCTCGAGCATCGCCCTCATCAATTTGTCGAGCTGTCTGATCAGCTTTACCGGATTGCCGGCTGGCAATCGCGTCGCTTCGGCGTAGAGCGGAACCGCAGACTCTTTACGACCAAGATTTTCCAGAGTGTCTGCCCATGACTCAAGATAACTTGCCCGGTGCTCTGCGGGGATCATATTTGCACAAATGAGCAACGATTGCGATAGCATACTATTTGAAATGAGAACCGCTGCTGAAAACGTGATCAGCGCAATCACGGCTGCCATCATGATGATCTGACGCGATCCGGGGCGGTTGCCTATTCGTCTTTCTGATTCCATCTGGACTGGGTTCGCGCATGGTGGCACTCCAACGAAGTCTTTGTCGGTTACAGCGTTGCGAAGATCAGTTCCGAAGGACAGCGCATCGGAGTACCTTTCGTCTGGTGCTTTGTTCATCGCTTTGAAAAGGACATTGTTTACTTTGGCAGGTATGGTACCGTCAGCGGTGATCAGCGATTGAGGATATTCGGTCAGATGGAGATACAATAGTCCCATCGGATTGTCGGACAGTAATGGGGGACGATCGGCGATACATTCGTAGAGTACACAGCCGAGCGAATAGATGTCTGACGATGCAGTCGCTGGTTTGCCGGTGGCTTGTTCTGGACTCATGTACATCGCGGTGCCGACAAGGTACCCGGTTGCGGTCAATCGTTGATCACCTATTCGCGACAAACCAAAATCGAGAAGCTTGACTGTGTCATCCTCTGTGAGGAATATATTTGCTGGCTTGATATCGCGATGCACAACCCCTGCTGCGTGCGCATGAGCAAGGGCGCT
>Ga0163152_10006282_pt1 | contig 13468 bp, 11 predicted proteins | sample OliLakLV19MP8IB2_FD_148635 | JGI IMG/M metagenome (GOLD analysis project Ga0163152, IMG submission 148635) | Freshwater microbial mat bacterial communities from Lake Vanda, McMurdo Dry Valleys, Antarctica - Oligotrophic Lake LV.19.MP8.IB-2 | ecosystem: Environmental > Aquatic > Freshwater >... | reverse complement strand
GTATGGATGGGGACTGCCTGTTACATGTTACGATTGTCTCGTAGTCCCGGAGGGGACCCTCGGTCGTGATCAGCCCTGAATCGGGGTGAGGCAGCTCTGGTGTTGTTTGTTGGCGGGTTCTTGCTGGCGACGTGGCACGTCGACTTCGAATTCAGTTTCCCGGCGCAATCTCCCCATCATCAATCGCGGCAACTATCGACGCGATCTGTTTGCCACCGATGGTGCGGCAAGATCGTTCGAACACGTACTGGGTGAAACGGGCGCGCGCTTTGGATGGAAAATCCACGCCTTCGCGCCGGCGCGCAACCACTTCCACCTGGCCATCACCACTCCCGTTCCGAATCTGGGTGACGGGATGCATTGGTTACAGACCACCTTCGCGCTGCGCTTTAACCGTTTTCGCTCCGAGTCCGGCCATCTGTTCCAGGCACGGTATCGATCGCCGCTTATTCAGGATGCTACGGCGCTGGTGCGCGTTGTGGACTACATTCATCTCAACCCCGTCCGTGCTGGAATGGTGTCGGCCCATCAGTTGGTTGGATTTCGCTGGGGCAGCCTGAAGCGATGAGTGCAAGGACCCCGACCCGATTGGCTCTCGCCGACGGCCTGGTTGAGCGAATTGCACCTTGAACCTAAAAAACTCAGTTGAACCACTGATCTTCACTGATGATCACTGATGCAAACAGAGTTGCGCGATGAAGGCCGTTCACCCGGTAAGTGAAGGGAAAGTCTATCCCATCGATCTGGATCTATTTGATCAGTGTTTATTAGTGCTCATCAGTGGTTACCTCTTCTGCGGAATTTAGGTGTGCGACTCCCGTGAGGGTTGGGCCCGCTATATTGACCAGTTGGCCGTAATAGCAGGTGATTCCGCTGCCCAAGAAAGGTTGGGATTTGATGAGATTTCCCGCGGGTGTCTGGTCGGCACGGATGCCTGGAAGAAGGCAATTGCGCGTGAACACCAACATCTAATGAACATCTACAGTTTGTCATTGCGAAGGAGCCTAAGCGACTGTGGCAATCAACGCGTCCCGATGGATTGCCACGCTCGGCCAGCCTCGCTCGCAATGACAATCGGGGGTGTTCATTGGCGATTCCACTCAACGTCGGGTTGGTCCAGCTCTCGCAATGACAGTCCAAATATCAAGAGACGTTGGTATGACAGGGTTATTTAGTGCATGGTGTTGGCGGGTGTAGGAGGGGGCCAACTGGGTGGGTAATCCGATGGCCGCCGATCCGTTCTGGCTCGAAGTGTCGCAGCTAACTGGTTACGGCTTTGATCAGTTCCCCTGATTCCATGGCTGAAAAATCTATTGTCGGTCCGCGCCCAAAGGCCTCGCAAGATCCCTTCCGTGCTTATGAGGAATGGTTTGTCGCTTCGCCTGATCCTTGGCTGGAAATCATAAAATTGGATCATGGGACCGACCGGACTTTCGGCACCACCGTTCGATCCATGGTCATGAACGCCGAGCCCGATCAGCGTCCGGCCATGGAGAAGCGACTGCTTCAGGCGCTTGCCAGCCCGGGTATCACTGACGTCGGCCGGACGTTTGTCTGCCGGCAGCTCGCACTCATCGGTTCCTCGGCCTGCGTTCCGGCGGTGGCTGCCTTGTTGCGCGATCCCGCGACCGTGGATGCTGCGCGTTATGCGCTCGACGGAATCGACGATCCAGCGGTGGACGCCGCGTATCGGACTTCCTTGGACGTGCTGAAGGATCGCGCGAAAGCGGGCCTCATCGGTTCCATCGCGATGCGTCGCGATGCCCAGGCGATTCCCGCGCTCCACGCCATCGCCGCCAAGGCGACCGAACCCACGGAGGTGCGCACGGCGGCCACGCGTGCGCTGGAACGTCTGAATGGCAAAGCCTGAGTCCCCCTCAACGCCACCCTCCATGATTTCACCCTCTTTTTCCTCGCTTACCCGCCGCACGTTCCTCCGCAATTCTGCGGTCGCGTCCGCGGCCCTTTCGCTGCCGACGATCCTGCCGTCCCGTCTCTTTGGGCAAAATGCGCCCAGCCGTAAGATCACTCTGGGTTTCATCGGCACGGGCAACATCGCCCAGCCGCACATGGAGGCCCTGCTGGGTTTTGATGACGTGCGCATCCTTGCGGTATGCGACGTCGACAAGGCGCATCGCGATACTGCCGTGGCCAAAATCAACGCGGGTTACGGCAACCAGGATTGTCGGAGTTATAATGATTTTCGGGAGCTGGTCGCACGGCCGGACATCGACGCGGTCCTCATTTGTACGCCGGATAACTGGCATGCGCTGAACGCGATCGAAGCGATGCGCAACGGCAAGGACGTCTACGTTGAGAAGCCCTTAACCCTCACCATCAAAGAGGGCAGGGAACTCGTGGCGGCGGCCCGGAAGTATCAACGTGTCGCGCAGACCGGGACGCAGCAGCGTTCGTCCAAGCGATTCCACGACGTGGCCGAGTTCATTCGCAACGGCGGAATGGGCAAACTCGAGCGCATTGAGGTGCTCATTCCGGCCAATAACAAATACACGGGCGCAACCTGGAAACCGGAAGCGGTGCCAGCAGGTCTCGATTGGGATATGTGGCTCGGCCCGGCGCCGTGGGCCCCTTTCAACCGCCAGAGTTGCCATTACAATTTCCGTTTCATCCTCGATTACGCCGCCGGCCAAGTGACGAACTGGGGCGCGCACTATCTCGATATCGCTCAGTGGGCGCTCGGGATGGATGAGTCGGGTCCCGTCGAAGTGATCGGTGATGGCGAGTTTCCGACCAGCGGTCTGTTTAGCACGGCGACGAAAGTTGATTTCACGTGTCGGTACGCGACGGGAGTTTCGTTGCGGTGCCGTACGCGCTACGACGGAATCAGCGACGGCAATGTGCGCTTCTTCGGCGAGCGGGGCTGGGTTGATGTGTCGCGCGCCAAGACTACGGCTTCAGATCCGGCCCTGGTAACGGAGATAACCGCGCAATCCGGCAAAGGCGCCACGAAACTGGCGGTGAGCACGAATCATCACGACAATTTCCTGCAGAGCATTCGCTCCCGGGCGCGGCCGATTTCGGATGTCGAATTCGGTCACCGCACGACGACCGTGTGCAATCTGGGTAACATCGCCATGCAGCTGAAAAGAAAGCTGCGGTGGGATCCGGTGAAGGAGCAGTTCATCGACGACAACGTCGCGAACCGGATGCGCGAGCGTTCGATGCGCGGTCCGTGGTCGCTGGCGTGAGCGGCGCTGGCGCGGATCGTCAGTCGCCCTATCCGGACTCCGGTCCGATCCGCCGCTGCCGCGCCGGTAGGGCCCCTCCGGGCGGGCCGCTCAGAAAATGTGACTGCCACCGGACCGCCCGGAGGTCGGGCCTTATACCAATCGCCCGTATAATGTAGCCGATTGTCATCACGAGGTGCGCGAAGCGCGCCGTGGTGATTCAGCTCGATTGCTTCGTCGCTCCGCTTCTGATAGTGAACACCTACAGTTTGTCATTGCGAAGGAGCCTAAGCGACTGCGGCAATCCACGCGTCCCGATGGCTTGCCACGCTCGGCATGCCTCGCTCGCAATGACAATCGGGGGTCTTCGTTGGCGATTCCACCCAACGTCGGGTTTGTCCAGCTCTCGCAATTACAGTCCAAATATCAAGGGACGTTGGTATTACCCTCGGAAAGGTCCAAATCTCTTGTGCGATTGGATCACCCGGATCACCTGGGCCGCGGGGATCAGTCCACGTAGAGTTCGACGATGGACCAGTTGCTCTCTTTGCGCTCGGCCACGTTCTTGATGATCACGTAGCGGCCGCGGGTATTCTCCGGTAGATCGATGACGGTCTTGTTGCGCTGGCCGGAACCGGAGGCGACGACGTTGCCGGGACGGGCGACATTATCCGTCACGTACACTTCGTATTTTTCGGGATACTCTGCGTTGCGCGTGGTCTGATCGAGCGTGAGGCGGGTGAGGGGGCGACTCCGGCGGAAGTCGATTTCAATCCATTCTTCGCCGGCGGTGGCAACGTTCCAGCGCGTGCTGCTTTTGAAATCGAAGATGTTCTTGAGATTCGAGCCACCGTCCGAGGCGCGGAGATTGGGCGCACCGGCGAGGTTCGCGCGAATGACTTCCGCCGCGGTGTTCGCGGCCGTCGCCAGCGCCGGATCCGATTTGAATCCTTCGACCAGTTTCAGGGCCTTCGCTTCGTTGGCGCGGTGGAGGACGGCGATCAGCTGCTGGCGCGCCGCGGCATCCGGACTGACGGCAAGGAGACGTCGCACCACCTCGGTGGTTTCAGGCGTCCAACGTTCACGGATACGTTCAAAATAGCTCAAGGCGCCGGCCCGGGCCGCATCCCGGGCGGAGGGCAATGCGGCTTTCTCGGCGACGGTCGCCAAGGCGGGCAGCGCCGTGCCATCGGCCCAGCGGGTGAGAGCCGTGGTGGCGACGTCGGCAAGTTTGGCGTCGTTGCGGAGGGCGAGGCGAGCAGCGGTGTCCGCACTCGCAGCGCCGCCGATGCGGCTCAGCGCAGGCAGGAGCCGGAGCGCGACGTCCGGTTGAGACTGATCGATGGCCTGGAAAACGATTTGGCCGCGCGAGGTGACGTCAGGGTTGCGCAGCGTGACGTTGACGAGTGAGCGCAGGGCGCGGGCCTGTTCAGCCTCGTCCTTGGCGGTGAGGGTCCAATCGAGCAGGAAGGATTGCTCGGCGATGGGTGCGAGATCGCCGACTGCGCCGACGGCGGCGATTCGCACGGCGGGGTTGTCATCGGTGCGCGCCTGGCGGAGAATCGGCAGACCTTCGGTCAGATTGCGGAGCGCGAGCTGCTCGAGATAGACGGGACGAAGAGCGGCGGAACCTTTTTCGGCCCCACTGAGGATTGCCGCCGAAACTCCGGGGCCGTTCAGGACCGTGAGGCTTTGCCGCGCAGTACGGGCATCATTGGAGGCGGGATTGGAGGCGATTCCTGCCAGCAGGGCTGCGATTTCAGGAGAACCAGGGAGGAAGCTGAGGGCGGAGAGAGCAGCCAGGCGAACGTCGGCGTTGGGGTGCTTGACCGCGTTCAGCACCGCGGGAATGGCGGTGGCTTCAGCGCGGCGACTCAACGCGGCCATCACCGCCACCTGCGTCGGTGCGTCCCAGCTGGCAAGGTTCGTCGTCAGCGTGGAAATGAGATTCGGCGCTTGCGACGCAGCGAGGGATTCCAGCGCGACTTGTTTACGGGTCCAGTTGTCGCTCTTCAGGGCGTCGGCGATCCGAGCGGAGGCGCCGGCGGGAGCGAGGTCGAGCGACGTGCGAAACGCCGCGTGCCGGACCGCGGCAGGCGCGTGCGCGTCGCTTTCCAGCTCGCGCAACAGTGCGGTGGCATCGGCCACAGGCAACCGGCTTGCCGCTGCCAAACGCGCCGCAGCGGTGAGTTCGATGGACGCAGCCCGAAGCGCTGCAACGGCCGCGGCTGTGCCGATCTCGCCCAACGCGCGGGCAGCGGCTCGCGCTTGGATCACGTCCGGATCCTGCAGCAACGGCGTCAGCGGCGGCACCGCCGACTCGATCCGGCGGGCAGCGATTGCGTTGATCAGCCCGAGTCTCAGCCGTCCGGATACGTCAGGTAACGCTTGAACGAAGAGCGCGTCGACCGTGGGCCCGGTCACCGGCTCCAGCGCCAGCCGAGCGAGATCAGAGTCGCGCTCGTCGACCAACATGCCGCTGATCGCCTTGAGCGATTCAGGCGACGGTGCGGATTGGGTCGCGAGGAGGATGCCAAGACGTTGGGCAACGGCTTGGCGGGCGGCGAACGTGGCGTCACGGCGGACGAGCTCGGTGAGCAGGCGTTTTTCGAGCGCGGCGATCCGACTGGCGTCTTTGCCCGCCGACTGTAATTCACGATCAAGTGCTTCCAGCGCTTGCTGGCTGCCAGCGTACGTCAGTTCGGAAAGAGATCCCGCATTTGAAACCGTGGCCGGGGCGGCAGCAGCTGAGAGACTGCAGGTGCCGACCCAAAGCGCGCACGCGGTTTTGAGGAAAGGAGAGCGAAGCATGGCGGAGCGGGCGGTTAGAGGGTGTAGGGGCCGCGACGGGGACGATCGAGGAGCCGGGATGCGATCGGGTCACCGATGATTTCTTCCTTCTTCGGATCCCAGCGAATCGCACGACCGAGCTGGGCCGCGATCCCGTTGAGGTGACAGATGGTCGCGCTGCGGTGGCCTGTTTCCACGTCACTGATCGGACGTTGCCGGGTGCGGATGCAGTTGAAGAAGTCGGTGTGATGATTGTCGCTGGCGTAGAGGTGAATCTCCTCGCCGCGCAAAGGACGGGTCGCGAGATCGCTGGGAGTCGTCTCGAACACGTCATCGCGCGAAACCTCGACTTTACCTTTCGAGCCCTGGAATTCGATCATGGGCTTAAGACCGTCCTCGTAACGCTCGACGCGGACGCCGCTGGCGTAGACATGCGTCTGGTATTTGCAGCCTTCGAAGCCAATCGGAATGAACTCGACCGGACCGGAGGCGTCGGCGCCCATGGCCGTTTGAATGATGTCGAAATGGTGCGCGCCCCAATCGCCATTTTTGCGGCCGCCGTACTCGAGAAAGCAGCGCCAGCCGCCGCCATAATCGCCTTTCACGCGCTGCGGGTGATAAGGCCGCCACGGGGTGGGGCCGAGCCAGCGATCGTAGTCGAAGTCGGACGGAACCGGTTCGGCGGGCAGGGCGAGGCCGGGCGGGAATTCGCCCAGTCGGGTGCGGATGAGTTTGATGTCACCAATCCAGCCGTTGCGCACGATCTCGGCCGCTTTGCGGAAGGATTTGTTCGAACGCTGCTGCGTACCCGTTTGTAGGATACGGCCGTAACGCCGGGCGGTGTCGACGAGGACGCGCCCTTCCCGCACGGTGAGCGTGAGGGGCTTTTCGCAATAGACGTCCTTGCCGGCGACCATGGCGGCTTTGGCGACCGCGGCGTGCCAGTGGTCCGGGGTGCAGACGAAGACCACATCGATGTCAGCGCGAGCGATGAGTTCCTCGTGCGTGCTGTAAACGGAGACGCCGCGGGAGGTGCCGGTAGCCTTGGTCTTGCCGTAAGCGGTGTCGATGCGATCGCGGGCTTTTTCGGCTTTGCTGCGCATGAGATCGCAGACAGCGAGAATGCGCGCATCTTCGCGGCCGGTGAGCGTGCCGATGTGGCTTGAGGCGATCAGGCCGGTGCCGACGACGCCCACGGTGAGTTGATTGCTGGGGGCGTTCTTGCCGAAGAGACGCGCGGGGAAGAAATTCGGCGCGATACCGTAGAGCAGGATGCCGGTGAGACCGCGTTTGAGGACGGCGCGTCGGGTGAGAGGTGCCAACGCAGAGCGCGAGGAAAGGGGACGATGCGGGGCTGACATAAAAAGGGGAGTGACCAGCGCAAGGGGGAAAGCGGGTGATGCCGAGGAAAAACCGATGCTCCGTAGCAGATCTGAGATCACTCGAATCTCAACAATCCTAATAAACTCAGTTGAACCACTGATTTTCACTGATGGGCACGGATGCAAACAGAGTTGCACGATGGACGCCGTTCACCCTTTGAGAGAAGGAAAAGTTCTATCCTACCGATCTGGATCCATTTGATCAGTGTTTATTAGTGCTCTTCCGTGGTTACTGCAGCTGCGAAATTCAGGATAATCCGCTCTCGCATCGAAGCACAGTACCCGACGCAACGCGCAGAAACCGATCCATGCGACCAGCGCGGTAATCACGGTGTGGCTGAGGTAGTGAGAGCCTTTCGCCATTTGATACGCGCCCATCAGCGTCCCGGCGGTGACGCCAATCGCGAGCGCGATCGCCTGACCGCGTCGGCTGCGCGCGAGGCCGGCGAAGGCAATGAGGGCAAAGCCCCCGCTGGCGTGTCCGGCCGGAAAACAGTGGCCGCAACTTTCCGGGCGATCTTCGACCGGGTGTCGGGCGAGAACTTTCACGTACGGAACTGCGCCGCCGTAGCGGCGGATCTCGTACGGGCAAAATACGTTCGTGACCGATTTGCTCCAGCCAATCAATGCGGGGATCGCGCCGAGGGTGAGCACGAGGATGGCCAGGTCGCGCCGGTGCCCTTGGTCCAGATTCAGCCGCGCTCGCCACCGGGCGGGAGCGATCGCGAGAACGATGGCGGCGACTCCGACCGCGATGAGCGCGAACTTCGGACCGGAATAGAGAATCGCTCCCAGGAGAGGGTTGCCACCGTCGATGAGCCAGCGGTGGTGGTCGAAGTCGTAGAGGTGGTCCTGCACCGCCAGATCGATGTTCGAGTATTCGAACCCGGCGAAAGCGATGAGGAGGGCAGCGACGGCCCACCCGAGCGTACGCTCAATCCGCCAGGGGGTCGTGGAGGAGTTCTCGTTGGGCACGATGCTTGAAGAGCCAGCTGGCGGTTTGGTAGTAGGCGATTGCATCGTCGGTTGAGCCCAGATCCCGCGTCTGGGGGATCAGCCCGTGCGTCTGCGTATCATACCGGTAAGTGGTGCTCCGGCGAATGGGCTGGAGCACGGTGAGCTGCCCGTCGCGGTAGAGTCCAAGCTTCTGATAAGTTCCGACGAGTGCGCGACCGGAAGCGTTTTCCGGCAGGGAGCGAATATCCCAACCGTAGAAGCGGCTTGGATACGACCAACCCATCAGCCCAAGCAAGGTCGGGGCATAGTCGATCTGGCTGGAAAGTGTGGAAATCGCGCCTGGTTTAACCTGCCCGCCGGGAGTATAGATAATGAGGGGAATGTGGTAATTCTGAATGGGCAATTCCGTCTTTCCCGCACTGGACGCGCAATGGTCTGCCACGATGACGAAAATGGTGTTTTTAAACCATGGCCGGGTGGAGGCCTCCCGCAGAAATTCGGCGATCGCATGGTCCGTGTACTTAACTCCGCCATCTCGACCCGATGACTTGGACGGCAGGTCGATCTTGCCGTCGGGATAGGTAAAGGGCCGGTGGTTCGACGTGGTCATCACGAAATGAAAAAAGGGCCGTTGGGCGGCAAATTCCTGATCGGCTTCGCGCAGGGTCCAGCGGAAGAGATCCTCGTCACAGGCGCCCCACGCATTGGCAAACGTCACATCGGATCGTTGCACCATACTACGATCAAGCACCTTGTAGCCGTTCCCGCCGAAGAACGTGTTCATGTTGTCGAAATAGCCGTAGCCGCCGTACACGAAAGTCGTGGCGTAGCCTTTGCTGCGGAAGACTGAGCCCAGAGTGAAGAGCCCGTCGTTGTCCGGTCGCTTCACGAGCGATCGCCCGGGCGTGGGGGGGACGCTTAGCGTGAGCGCTTCCATGCCGCGATCGGTGCGCGTACCCGTGGCGTAAAACTGGTCGAAGACGAGGGCGTTCGGGATGAGCTGATCCAAGTTGGGCGTGAGATTCGCCTTGTTGCCATAACGGGCGAGAAATTCCGCGCTGAGACTTTCGACGGTGATTTGGATGACATTGAGGCGCTGTTCCGGACCGGAGTTAACGATCTGCCGCAGCAGGTCCGGGGCGACGGATGGCGCCATGTCGTGATGGAGGATCGTGGGAGCGGCCTGGCTTCGCTCGAGGGTGTGGTGGATGCGTGCGAAGGCCTTTTCCGCAGGGAGGGTGGGATAAAATGCTTCGTAATCGAGTTGGTTGCCGCGAAACGCCGCCACCAGTGACCAAAGGCCACTCTTGGCGAGCTCGCCATTGAACGCGTTCGCGAACTCGGGCAGTTGGTCCTGTCGTAATACCGAACCGAATACGACGACGCCCGCGGTCCAGGTCAGAGCGAAGGACCAACGGCGCCGGGGCGTGGGCTGAGCGTGATTGAGCCAGGCCTCCATCCACCCGGTACGGCGCAGCACCCAGGTGCCGGTGAGCGCCAGCAAGCCCAGCGCGCCGAAGAGCGCGGGCAGGGGGTACGACTCCCGGATGTTGCCAATGACTTCCGTCGTATAAACCAGATAATCGACCGCGATGAAGTTGAAGCGTACGCCGAACTCGTCCCAAAAGAGCCATTCCGCCAGGGCGCCAAAACCAAGGCCGAAGCCGAGCGTGAAAAGCGCCGTGTACGCGAGCGCACGCCCCAATCGCCCCTGGAAAAAGCCGGCGGGAACGAATGCGAGTCCGATAACTATTCCAATGCTCCACCAGAGTGCCGCACCCAAGTCGAAGAGAGAGCCCCACGCGAAGGCGCCGAGAAGGCTCGAGTCCCAAGTGACGTCCCCTCCGGACTTGATCAAGAGGAGCAGGCGCGTGAGGCCGCCCACCGCGAGGGCAAGGGCGACCGCCAGCACAACGCCTGCGAAGCGGTCCGTGCACGTCCACTGCACGATCCGGGCTCGGAATGGAATCGGCTCATTGGCCGAGGCGTGGGAGGAAGACGTTCGCACGTCTGCTGCACCAAGAGCAGGACGTGAGCAGGCGGAATGTTTGGACATTTCCCCTGATAGTATCCCTGCGGGCGCATACTGTTAGGAACATGACAAAACCGTAATACGGCTGTTAGAGACCTGTCATGTAGAAGCCCACTTCACACTCGTGCGGTTCGGTGTGCGTGCTACTTTGCTCGCGATGAGGATTCTGGTGGTGGAAGACGAACGGAAGGTTGCTGCTTTTGTCCGAGCGGGCCTCGAAGAGCAGGGGTTTGCCGTGGAGGTCTGTCATGATGGGGATACCGCAGCGGGGCTGGCGACCACCCAACCCTTTGATGCCGTGATCATGGATATTATGCTCCCGGGGCGAGATGGGCTAAGTGTTCTGCGCAAGATGCGGGATGCTCACCACGAAACGCCGGTCATTCTTCTGACGGCGCGCGGCGATCTCGATGAGCGGGTGGCGGGGCTAAATCTTGGGGCGGATGATTATATTCCCAAGCCGTTTTCGATCACCGAACTCATTGCCCGCCTGAAAGCGGTGCTGCGACGACGCACCGGGGTGGGTTTAACGGTGCAGACGCTGGCGGATCTTTCGGTTAATCTCGTTACGCGTGAGGTCCGGCGCGGTGGCGAAAACATCGCGCTGACTCCCCGCGAATTCGCCCTGCTCGAATGTCTATTGCGGACACCGGGCAAAGTCGTGACGCGGGTGGAGATCAGCCAGAGCGTTTGGGGACACCAATTTGATGCTGGAACGAACTTCGTGGACGTCGCGATTCAGCGTTTGCGGCGGAAGGTTGACGACCCGTTTCCGTGCAAGCTGATCCAGACGGTAAGGGGAATTGGATACGCCGTGCAGGCGGACGAATGAAGCCGCTGACGGTACAGGGGAAGGTCGCGCTTTGGTCGGTCTTGGCCATGGCCGCCGCGCTGGTGCTATTCGCGGTCGGGACGTTGATTAACCTGTATTTTGAACAGCTCAAAGCGATCGATCTGGAGATGGATGCCGAAGCCAAGATGCTGGTGGCGCTACCGGAGATTTCGGACGGGGAAAAGGCGCCCGTGGCGATCGATTTTCATCCGTGGATGGCGTATGCGATTCTCCGGGCAGACGGCGGCGCCGAATATATCTCAGCGCGCCTGGAGTCCGAGGCGGCGCGGAGTGCGGTGGGGGCGGAAGATGCGTTCAGGTACAGTTCGGCGAAGGGTAAGTGGCGGTTGCGCAGCTATGCAGGCGACCACGGCCAGGTCGTCGTGGTTGGCTTCGACCTGGCAGAAATGCGGGACGTAATTGAGGACCTTCTCATCTCGTACGCGGTTTCGTTTCCGTTCGTGTTGGTGGCGGCGGCGTGGGGAGGTCGTTGGATCGCACGACGCGCGCTACGGCCGGTGCGTGAATTGGCGTATGCCGCGGGCCACGTCGAACCCGGACGGCTGGATGTACGGGTGCCGGTGCCGGCGGCCGACGACGAAGTGCAGCAACTGGCCCGTGCCCTCAACACGATGCTGGTGCGGCTGGAGACCGCTTTCGTTCAGGCCCAACGATTCGCGTCGGATGCATCCCATGAACTGCGGACGCCATTAACGATCATGCGGAGTGAGATTGAGCGTCTGCTCCGACCTGCTGATAATGGGCCGTCCACCGAGGAGCGTTTGTTGAGCCTGCAACTTGAAGTCAGCCGGTTGGATCGAATTACTGAACACCTCTTGCTCCTGGCTCGCTATGACGCGGGCCAGGTCCACCCGCCGCATACGTTGGTGAATTTTAGTGCGCTCGTCGCCGAGGCGGTCGAGGACGCCGAGCTCATCGCCGCAACTCAGAAAGTTGAGCTCCGATGCGAAGCGACCGAAGGCATCCAAGTAGAGGGCGATGAGTCGATGCTGCGCCGACTGGTGCTGAATCTGTTGGATAACGCGGTGCGCCATAACGTCGAGGGTGGTTGCGCGGTGTGTCATCTGGAGCGCCGCGAAAAACAGGTCCTTTTCCGCGTGCGAAACACCGGACCCGGGATCGCAGCGGTGGCCCGACCGGCACTGTTTACCCGGTTCTTTCGCGCCGACCCAGCCCGGGGAAGCGGAGGGCATGGACTTGGCTTGGCCTTGTGTCGCGAAATTGCGCTAACTCATCGAGGCGACGTGGAGCACGTGCCGGCGGAGGGCGGCTGGACGGAGTTTGTGCTCCGGCTGCCTGGGAGCGGAATGGTGGATGATTAGCAGTCAACCTGGGAGCGTAGTTGGAGATAATCAGGATGGCTTCACCCGTGCTACCGGGAACGCGTAGACCACGTTGCGATGACACGATCTCCTCGAAATCACCACGACGGAGGTCGTTAGCACGAAGGGGTCTCGTCTAAAAAGCAGATTTTAAGGATTCCGGACGGAATCGAAACCCCCGCTGAAAAACGTAAGCCGTTTTAATTCTGTAGCTAATCGGGGTTCTGCAGATTTTTTAAGAAAGTACTTGATGCATAGCTCCGGTATTACATGGTCTCCGTCCCGTCGCTTGAATGGGCTCCGGAAACGAAGCGCCAAGCAGTGAGTGACGGAGGCAAAGATTAGTTCTTTCAGTTCTGCTTTAGTAGGGAATGGAAGTGACTGATTCAGCTCAAAACGTTCCTCGAAAGAGGAAGCTCTTTGAAATTTACTTTGTGCGATTGATTGGGACCCCCAATCAACAATTCAAGAAAGTCGTTTATGGGAGTAAAATCCTGTGAGCGCAAAGATAGTAGTAGTTCATGAATCACTAGGTTTTTGAACTCTTTTCGGAGAGTTTGATCCTGGCTCAGAATGAACGCTGGCGGCGTGGTTAAGACATGCAAGTCGAACGGGACTTATTGAAGGGCAACCGGATGTAAGTTCAGTGGCGAACGGGTGCGTAACACGTGAACAATCTACCTCGAAATGGGGAATAGCTCGCCGAAAGGCGAATTAATACCGCATGTGGTGGTATCTCGCATGAGAGATCAACTAAAGTCAGGGACCGCAAGGCCTGACGTTTCGAGAGGAGTTCGCGGCCTATCAGCTAGTTGGTGAGGTAACGGCTCACCAAGGCTAAGACGGGTAGCTGGTCTGAGAGGATGATCAGCCACACTGGAACTGAGACACGGTCCAGACACCTACGGGTGGCAGCAGTTTCGAATCATTCACAATGGGCGAAA
>Ga0163152_10006277_pt1 | contig 13475 bp, 13 predicted proteins | sample OliLakLV19MP8IB2_FD_148635 | JGI IMG/M metagenome (GOLD analysis project Ga0163152, IMG submission 148635) | Freshwater microbial mat bacterial communities from Lake Vanda, McMurdo Dry Valleys, Antarctica - Oligotrophic Lake LV.19.MP8.IB-2 | ecosystem: Environmental > Aquatic > Freshwater >... | reverse complement strand
CGCGGGTTGAGTCCTGTGGTTTCGAGGTCGAAGAAAACGAGCTTCAAGAGACGTCCTCCAAGGCTCGGGCGCTCGCATCGAAGACGCAGACCTGTCGGCGGCGGAGACGAAGACAAGCCGACGGCACCGCATCAAATCCAGAGGCCGCGCGCTCGCGGTTCACTGCTCGGAGCAGCGTGAGGATCTGCCGACGGATCGGCGCGTAGGGTTCGTAGGGAAGTGATCCAAACAGCTCGGCCAAGGTTTCGTTGGACCTGTGCCTCGCGAGCCCCAGAAAGTAGGCCTTGAGCCGGAGATACTCCTCACGCTCGATGCGAACCGAGGCGTGACTCCTACCGGTCACGGTCGAGTGACGGAAGCTCACGGCGTAGCCGCCGTACTTGAGGGGCTCCTTCCGGATGTCTCGGATGTTCGACTCCGCGTCGAAGAGCGGATGCTGACCGTGCGTTGCGATGAGAACGAAGAAGCGCGCGTGGCGCAGGTACTGGACCGACGCATGACCCGCGCGCTTGCGCCTGGCGCGGGCCCACATCGATACGTCGACGCCGTACCGCTCGATCAGCTTGCGATCGACGTCGGCCGGTTCCTTGCGCGCGGGGACGCACCCGGTCACGTAGAACCGGTAGCCCTTGGCGACGTACGAGACGGCAAATTGCTGGACAAACGCCGCCAGCGTGGCTGCTTCGCAGTTGTATGGCATCGACCGACTCCCTCCTCCCGTTGCCTGTTATGGAGGGATTCGGGTTCGACGCCTCCTGGCCTCGGAAACGGCGCGGAAGTGAAGGGGTTGTTTGATGGCACAACCCCAAAGCCAATGACCTTCTAGTGAATGCGCCGTTCCCAGAGTCCAAAGCCGGAGCGTCGTCCATGATGCGGGGGCCCAGACCGTTCGAGCTCTATGTGAGCACGTCCGGTCTCCCCCTACATCGTGGACCCTCGCCGCTCCGCCCAGACGGCCCCGCATGGAAGCCATCGGAACGCGCGCTCGCTTCAAACCTTGGCCGAGAACCTCGTCCTTCGTTTCGAACCTCTGACCTCGCGCGCCCTCAGATGCGGCGGCCGTCTGTATTCCACAGATCGGCCTTGCCCAATCCATAGAGCTAGCGCGAAACAGAACCAGCGATGGACCCAACCGACGTGCGAATACACGTCGACTGTTCATCGTCATTGCGCTGCCAAAGTCGAGCCCACTTCCCAGTGGGTTCGGCTTTGACCGCTTTGGAACCGAACCACGGACCGCGAGGTGGAGGAGGGACTCAGCCCTCCTCCACTTGACTCGCGGCACACCATCGAGACGGGTGAAACCCGTCACCGCTTTCGTCGTCGCTGTTGTGCCCGGCACCACCCGTCAGCACGCGACACCTCCATCCCACTGCCTTGCAGGATGAGAGGCCTCCGTTCCCGGAGCTCCTACTTGCGGCACTCTCCCAGTGTGCGGGGTTTCAAGTACTTGGCCGACCATGGCCAAGCGCCGGGAACCACCCCGGTACCCACACACCTTCCCCGATTAGGGGTGACCTTCCAAAAACACGTCACGTCGCTAGAGGGGTTTATCCCTCGGGCCTTGCACCGCACGTACCGAGCTCCCGCTCGGTCGCAGTCGCCGAAGACAGTCGCGCTGTCTTCGCTTTCAGGGGGCAGAACACAGAAGCTCCTCCCTTACCCGTCAGTGCAGGCTCTTTGCATTTCGGCATCGTCTCGTGTCCTCGTTACCAGCAAGGGCTTGCGCCCCTCTCATGGTTGAGCTCTTCACCGCGGCGGATTTCCCGCCGACGCCGGATGTTGTCAGACATCCGGTCCGAGTCTTCGCAGACCTCGGAGCTCCCCACGCTGGCTACGCGTTGAACGAACCTTTCGAGCTTCTCACCCGATGGGCCGCTTGAAGCGGCTTTGGTCCGAGCCCCGCGGGCGGATTACATCGTTGCTTCAGGAGACGCGCTCCTTCCGCCTCGACTTCACCGGCTTTAGTCACACCGACCTTGCACGCACTACCTGTGCAGCCAAGGCATGTCTCGGTCGCCCGCTTTCCTTTGCGAACGCACGTTGCGCCATGGGATAGAAACACTGAGATTGATCTCAACTTCGGACGCGCCGAAGGAGTGTTACTTCAGTGAGCCTCCCTCGAACTGGACGAGCCATTCTCATGGCATCCAGCTCTACGGGTCGACAGCATGACGGGCGGTTAGCCCCGTCTCCTTTCACCGGTTGGTAGACCGGGTCTCGGGCGCTGTCGCCGATCTCGATGGTGTCATCCACGCGTTGAGCGTTGCATGACAACCAGAAGGCCACGCGGGCCTTCGAGGTCGAGGCTAACACGGGTCGCGGCGCTACACACGCGGACCGAGTCTCGTCCCTTCTGCGTTGTTCATGGCCTTCGGGTCGATGGCGTGATTCACGAGCCGCGGGCCTCGCGCCGAGGCGAGCTCGTCACTCATGCCGCAATTGGCGAACGACGTGGGTTCACCGGCGAAGGCCCGTGTCCTCCTCCTCACGTTGCGCTCGATTCCAAGGCGCTTGAAAACCGAACGCAACTTTAGAGGAGGACACATGAACGCAGAGAAGACGAGACAACAACAGGCCGCAAGTCACATCGCACGTGACCCGGCGCATAACCAACCCGAGAAGCTCTACGCGCGAGCGGCACAAGCCGTCAGCGAGCTGAGCCAGTCATGCGAGTCGGCAACGGGGCCGGTTCAACCAAAGGTTCGACGCAACCAAGGACGCATGACGATGATCAAGGAAGATCTCTACCAGAAGGTCACGGATGCAATCGTGGCCGAGCTTGAGAAGGGCGTTGCTCCGTGGGTTCGCCCATGGGCTACGCTTGACACGCGCTTCGGCGGTGGACCCTTCAATGGGTGCACCGAACGAGGTTACCGCGGGATCAACGTGTGGCTCCTTCTCATCACCGCGATGAAGAAGGGCTACCAGGACTCGCGCTGGTTCACGTTCCGTCAGGCACAATCGCTTGGCGCGCACGTGAAGAAGGGCGAGAAGAGCACGATGGTGATCTTCTGGAAGCAGCACCGCATCCAGGAGACCGCCACCAAGTCCGGCGAACAGGAGGAGAAGAAGATTCCCTTTCTGCGAGCCTACGCCGTGTTCAACGCGGAGCAGTGCGAAGGACTTGCATCGCTGCCGAAGACCGAAGAGATCACACGCGAGCTGCGCTATCAGCAAGCGGAGGCACTCTTCGTGAGGCACGCAGTCGACGTCAAGCACGGCGGCGACCAGGCGTTCTTCTCACCGGGCCTCGACTTCATCCAGATGCCGAGGCTCGATGCGTTCGAGAGCGAAGAGCACTACTGGGGCGTCAAGCTCCACGAGCTCACGCATTGGAGCGGCCACAAGTCACGGCTCGACCGTGACCTGTCAGGTCGGTTCCGTTCGGAAGCCTATGCGGCCGAGGAGCTCGTCGCCGAGATGGGCTCCGCGTTCCTGTGTGCACAGCTCGGCATCGAGGGCCACCTCCGTCACCCCGAGTACATCGGAAACTGGCTGAAGGTCCTCAAAGACGACAAGCGTGCGGTCTTCAAGGCATCGTCTCTCGCTCAAGCTGCGGCCGATTTCGTTCTCGACCGGAAGGACGAGGAATCCGAATCATCGGAAGCGCCTGCTGTTGCCGACACAACGCCTTGAACTCTTCGGGGCGACAGGTTCACCCCCGTTGCCCTCACCCTTCGCGGTGAATCACGCCGCGACTCGGAGCGATCGTTCGATGAGCGAACGAATCTCCGCACGGCTCAGGCGTGCTTCCGGCCCGGTGTTCAGCGCCGCACGACTCGGGATCCGAGGCGTTGTCACCGTGAACGCTCCCGGATGTTGCCTTCGAGCTCTGTGCAGCCCTTCCCTCGCCCGATCCTCCTGACCCTGCGTCGCGTTACCCCAGAGACGCTTCCGAACGATCCCCATGAACACCTTCTCCGGTGCCCGGCATTCCACGCTGACTGCGCGGACAGCCGCGCACAAAAAGTTCAGGGCGTCCGACTCGGTCCCGTCGAGGAGCCGCCTCCTCACGGCCTGCTGGTAGAGCTCGTCGAGCCGCGGCAGCTGACGAAGGTCCTCGGGGGTCACGTCCCGGATGTCCGGCTTGCTGAAAGCACCAGGTCCGGCGGGTTCCTGGTATTTCTCCGATCCGTAAGGAGTTCCTGGTCTCTTTATAGGGGGTGCAGGATTCGATGCAGCAACGGCGACGAGGGGTGCAGTACTCGATGCGCCGGGCCATGCAAGGTTCCACGCGAAGTAGGACCCCGTCCGGTTGAGTTTCCACTGACTCGATCCCCGGTCTCGCTCAATGAGGCCGAGCCGGACGATCTCGGCACGTCCGGCGCGAACAGCCCGCAAGCTCATCCCGAAGACCTCGGCGATCCAGGAGGCTTTGACAGAGCCTCGACCACGAACCTCCCCAGTTCTCGCGTCCCGAGTGAGTCCTCGAAGGTGGTACGCGAGCACGACCTTCGCCGTCGAAGCCGCACCTGGACGCGCCAGGAGCCTGAGCACCGGGCGTGTCAGTGGAACTGCCCTCGTAGGACTCCTCTCCGCAGAACTCCTCGCCAGGAGGCTCTCCGCGGCTGGAATAGGCTCCCTGGCAAACACCACTGCTTCCGCAGAGAAGCGCAAGAGACACGCGGCCTCCAACCGATGCAGATCCGAGCGCACCGTTCGAAGTGACGTGCAGTGGATCGACCTACCAATCTTCTCGACCAGGTATCGTGGTCGTGAAGCCCCTCGTTGGCATCCCAAACGAGCCGCAACACGAGCGGCGGCCTCACGAGCCGCCAATTCCGCCGCACAAGCGAAGAAGATCCGGAACCCGCGCAACGAAATCAGTCCGGCCTGAAGCGCCCCAAGGGCATTGCATATTTGAATTGGTGACAGCGTTTTATAGCCGCCTTGGACATAAGCCATTGACTCTCCTTAGTAATTGTAGACATTCAAGCAACATGTGTCCTGTGCAAGACAAGGCCCTTGACCACACGCTTGAAAACAGGCTAAGGATGAGTCATCACAAACATCCAGCGCGTTTCGCGTACCCAGAAGGCGACCTCAAGTCGCCTTCTGCGTTTCTAGAACACGTCAGCCGCAGAGTTGCTCAACGGACTTGTTCTGGCAACCCCCCGTCTTTCTCAGCAATCTCAGTGAGATGCCTGAAGGCATCAAGCACGGGCAGCACTTTCACCGTCGAGCAATGACCGAGTCCGGGCGTTCCCGCGATGTCGCGTCATCGCGAGAACGGTCAGGCGACATCGGTTACAAGACCTTCAAATAGCGGGTTGCCAAGCGGCGAGGATTACTGCTAATACCAAGGTACGCAACAGCGTTGTCGCGATGAGGCGACAACGCGTGGTCGCGATATCGCGTGAATGGACTAGCGTCCCACGCCAATCGGAGAGCATTCCGTGCATACAACTTCAACACGCCAGACCCACGTGATCGCCGTCGGGAATCAGAAAGGCGGCTGCGGAAAGACCACGGTCACCGCGCACCTCGCCGCTGCCTTCGGTGAGCTTGGCCTCTCCGTCCTCGCCATCGACCTCGATATGAACTATGGCCTGACGCAACACTTCGGAGTCGACCCCGAAGCGTTCCTCGGGACGTTTGAAGTCCTGACCGGAGACGCGAGCCCAGAGGACGTGATCGTTACGAGCGACGACGAGGGGGTCGAGCTTCCTGTGGGTGTCCACCTTGTACCGAGTAGACGTAGGCTTGAAGATATCGACCGAGCTATTGCCGCGAAGAGCAAGTTCCTCGTGCGCCAGGATCTCCTCGTGCGTCCGTTGAACCGACTTCTCGGGCTGGGCCGCTACGACATCATCTTGATGGACACCGCCCCGAACGCAACGACACCCACGCTTGCGGCGTATCGGAGCACCAAGTGGTTCCTCCTTACCGCAATGCCCGATCCCTTCGGGATCCGCGGGCTGAACGACGCGCTCCAAGACATTCGCGCCGCACAAGAGAACGGGAATCCCGAGCTTCGCATGCTGGGAGTCGTGCTGACCGCCGTTGACAAGCGCACTCGCCTCGCGTCCTTGCTCGGCAAGTATGTCGAGCAGACGTTCGCTCCGGTTGGAGCGCGCTCATACAAGTTCGCCACCGAAGTCAGCCGCTCAACCATGATCCCGACTGCACAGAGGGAAGGGAGGACTCTCTTTCAGATGAACACCGACCACACATTGACGCATCAGTTTCGAGCCCTCGCGCAAGAGTGCGTGGACCGGCTCCAGGACCGCGCGTCGCACGCCGACGCGTCGCGGAGTACGCCTACACATTTGCCAAACAGCGTGGGGGTCTCCAATAGCTAAGCGCGCGCCAAGGGAAGAACGGCCCTTTAGTCCGGTCGCAGTGAACCTCGTCGATGCCGTGGCCGGTGCGCAGACAGCGTGTTCCGATAGGTCGGCCGACCGAGCGAGCACTGAGAGCCGGGGCTACAGATCCGTTTGTCGTCCGCAGCAGGTGATCGGGGCTATCACCGACTCTGTTGCGCACTTGAGGCCTACCTCCGTGCAAGCCGACCGCCTCGATCGCGAAAAGCGAGTCCTTCTCTCTCGAACCGAGGAAAGTGCTATCAATGAGACCATCCGGCGCCTTGCCGCAGCTGGCGCCCCCTCTCTCACACTCAGCCATTTGCTTCGCGCGTGTATGATCCTCCTGCGTCAAGTTGAGGAGCCGCTCACCGCGCACTTCCTGAGTATTACAACGCTTGTTCGACCGCCAAACGGCAATGCGCGCGCAGTCGCGGAGTACGAGTGCGCGTTGGCGTTGTTGCTAGCGAGCGCTGTTCGAAGCGCGCCCTGCGCAGGATCACCGCATGCGGCGACTGGGACTCACGACGCGAGTTCGCAGCACTGGCAGTCGTCATGTGGTCAGAGCTCAAGTCTAAATCCGACCTCCGCCACCGCATGCATGCCGTCGCGCGCCAAGACTTTTGATCGATACGACGGGCGGGACCTCGCGTAGTTGGCCAATCCGGCAGCGGGGGCGTCGAATCTACATTGCGTGAGGGCTAGAGAGTCCTGAACGCTTCAATGTCTGCCGCGGCCTTCTCCAGAATGGGCTTGAAGCAAGTGTCGCACACTCGCAATTGGTGAGCGTGTGCGCCTTTGCGCTGCGGAATAGCGACGTAGGGCTCACCCTTCGCGAAGGGCGTCTTGCAGTGGTGGCATGAAAATGCTTTCCCCGCGTACTCCCTGGTTGGTCGGCCGTTCGCCCCGCTGATCAGGGAAACGATCGGACCCTTACGTTTCCGGGTGGGCTCTGTCATAGTCGTTCTTTACCTTTCGCAATTGGCGAGAGAGAGGCTCCAATATGCCGTCCAGATCACCGAGGACAGTTTCCAACTCTTCGGTCGAGGCGTTGCTGCGCGGCTTCCCGATCCGCTTGCTGATGGCTCTGTTCACCATCATCAGTGCGCAGGTGAAATTGTCGGCGCCGTTCAGGCCGAGAGACGTGTACTTGTACGGCAGGTCAAGGCCCTTCATACCGACGTCGATGTGGTTCAATAGGATTTTGGCGAGGTGTTGGGACTTCTCGTTGAGGCGCCTGCGCGTCTCCGCCAACTTGCGTTGCGGCAACACGAGGAAGCCTTCGGCAGGAGATGACCTGCGCATCGGCTCGCGCTTCGACTTCGCCATCAACTCCTCTGCGGCGGCCGAGTCCAATCCGAGTAGCTCCATCCGCTCCTTGAGGTCGTCGAGCACCTGCTGATCTTCCTGGCTCGTGAAGTCCTCCTCCCACAGCGAGTCCACGATCTCCCCGCGCACGACCGGTCCGGCATCGGTCGCCCGCAGCCTCGTGTCACCTGCATGCACCTCCGGCGGGAGCTCGGGCTCCTCGCCGCTGATGACGCGATCCCAGAACGTCTGGTCGTCACGCTCGAATTCCTTGAACTCCTTGAGCCGAGCGTCGAGGTTCATCCCGAGGTGGGTGACAATGTGCCCAATGTTGTCCGGGTGCGCCGGGTCATTCTGTACGACGACGCGCATGATCCGGCCGACGAACTGAATGTAGGGCGCGAGGCTTCTGTATGGGCGGAAGATCGCGGCAACGCTTAGTTTCGGGTGATCGAAGCCCTCGCCGAGCATCTGCACCTGGACAATACAGTCCAGTGTGCCGTTTTTCAGTTGCGCGAGGACCTCCTCCTGTGCCTCGGGTGGCATCCTGCTGTGCAGGACCTCCGCGGTGAATCCGCGCTCGCGATAAAGGGAGCGGATGGTCTTCGCGTGATCGATGTGGCACGCGACCGCGACGAGTTGGTGCTGGGTCCCGGTCTGCCGCAGTTCTTCGAGTTTCGCGAGGCTTGAGTCGACGATGTGCGTGTTGCAAACCGGGGAGAGGGCGATGCTACGGCTAAACCACTCCTCTTCCTTCATCTTAAGGACATCGTCGAGGGAGTACGTCGTTCCCGACTTATCTGTGAAGGCCAGCTCGACCTCGGCGGGAGCGACATAGCTCGCGCGGAGCCTCTTGATGTATCCCCGCAGCGTCGCGCTACGAAAGGAGTACCTGAAGACGAGTTCGCCTTCGAGCGCCTGGCGGTCGCTGCGGAAAGGCGTCGCGGTGAGCAGCACCACCTTCGCGTCTTTGAAGCGCGCAATGACCTTGCGCCAGCTCTCCGCAGCGCTGTGGTGGGCCTCGTCCACGATAATCATATCGAAGAAACCCGCATCAAACTGGTCGAGCCACTTCTCGGTATTGGTCGCGAGTTGCTGCACGTTCGTGATGACGATGTGCGACTTCTCTGCGGTCGATAAGTTCCCGCTATCGAGCGTGCACGCGATCGGACCCAGCGCCATCTGGTTGTCGTTGAGCACGCCAGTTTTTCTCCAGAAGCACTTTCGTCGGTTCGTGACATCCATCGCGTCAAACAGCTCCTTCTTGATCTGGAGGTTCGGCGCGATCACCAGAACGCGACCCGCGGAGAGCCCGAATGGCAGGACGCTCACGACTCCGGTCTTGCCACACCCAACCGGGATCTGGACCAGGGCGCTGTTCTTCCCGGCGGCGAAGAAGTCCTGCACCCGTGCGTACGCATCCCTTTGCGGTTGGCGGAGGGCATTGTTGCCGTCGATGTTGGCGTCCGCCTTGAGGAAGAAGGCGTCGAGCGGCTGGCTCGCGCGCATCCAGGCGTTAAGGGCGGCCGTCTCAAACGCCCACTTCTGCGCCACCTTGCTCGCAGGTATCCGACCCTCTCGCGCCATCTTGTAGAGGACGGTCTTGCCGAGGCCGAGGTAGACGGCCGCCTCGTCGAGCGTGAGCCAAGGCTTGTCGCTGTTGCTATTCACGTGAGGTTCCATAGCGGATGATATCAGATGATAGTGCATGATAGCTGATCGCCAAGGGGGAGGACTGGCAAAATCGGCAAGTTCTGCGTCTGCAAGGACGTGCGGCGTCGCTCTCCGCGGCGATGGGGCCCCCCCCTCCGGTCCCGGACGCGCTGGCTTCACGAGGCACCTAGCGCCCTCAGGATGCGACAAGGGCCCCTCCTGGGGGAGTCGGAGAAGTGGGTGCACAACATTTCCCGTCCCCCTAAGCGCCTTGATATGACGTCCCATGACACACGGCGTGCGGTGGACTCGGCCACGCTGGCGGGGGGGCCGTAGGATCCCGCGGCTAAAGCAGGCGAGCGATGAACTCGAGCCGTTGAATAAACGCGGTGAGCCCGTGACAGTACCCGCATGCGCCGTCCACGTTGCTGGCACCGTCAGGGGTAGCGGAAATGGAGAGCGCCCATCCGAGCGAGAAGCATGACATGGCGAACGAACTTGCAAGCGGTAGTCTGAAGCAACGCTCAAAGGGGGCGGCGACCGGCTGGCGCATCGTCGTGGGGGTCGCCCTAGCCGTGCTCGCGACTGCCACCGTATGGCTGTCGCGGCCGAAGGTGGTGGGGCTCGGTAGCCTAAACGGGCCTGTGCCGATCTCGTCGGGTCCGCTGGGTGAACTCTTGCTCGCGACCGAGGCGGTGAAGGTCAAGGGCCGCCTCACGCTCAATGGGACAGAGGTCCAATTTACTGGTCCTGGCAATAGCCAGGTCAGCGTCACACCGGCGGCTGATTCCATCGCAGACTTCACGATCGAATTGGCGTTGACGCGCGGCCCACGCCTCTCCGAGGTCACTCTCAAGCTTGAACAGCTCGACCTGTCATTATCGAAGCCGATTAAGATCACGATCGGCAACAGCGTCACCACAAACCTCTCCAAATTGTCCAGCGAACCGAGCGGGGGCCAAGTGAGCGCCGAGATCCAGCTACTGCTCGCCCAGTCGATCGCACAGGTCGTCGTAGGCGGACTTTTCGCGCACGGCGATGGCGACACGTCGTATGAATCTGTCGCAAAGCTCTTGGTTCAGCATCTCGATATTGAGTCAGCCGCTGCCACTCTTCGTCCGGGCGACACCCTCCGGCTTCCGAACGGCGGTGTAAGGGTTGCGGCGGGAACTTCGATGCTCTTGGAAAAAGTCCATGTCGACCCAAACCAACGTAGCCTACGGGGTGACGCGACGTTTGTGCTGAACGGCTCGGAAGGCAAGTTCGCAATGGATAAGCTCAACTTTTCCTTCGCTGGCGCTTCGGCAAACCTCGCGGCATCGATCGAACTTACAGATGACACTCAATCGCTGAAGCTCATCGGTGCGCAGGCCTCCGTTCCCTTGGTCATGACAAACGTTGCGATCGAAGGGAAAGACACTTCGTCGGCCGCATTTCAGCAACTGCTGTTCACGATCACGGCCGCGAACTGGTCGCGCTCGCGCAACCAGGCGGCTGACACATTCAGTCTTGCGTCAACGGTTGGCCTGATCGACGGCCACCTGGAGATGAAAACGCCCGAGCAGTCGTTCACGATCACGGGGCTGACCGCGCCTAAGGCTGTGGTCACAGCTTCGTCCGAGAGTGGGCGAAGTGTGGGCGAGTGTACGCTTGATCACGGTCTGACAATTCGTGGATGGAGTCTCAGCTCAAAAACGCCATCGGGTACGGTCGACATCGCCGGGGGACCGATGCAGATCGGTCGGGTCACGTGTACTTCTCAGGATGGCATGACAGTATCGCTCGGCAAGGGCGTGTTGTCGCCGTCGTCGCTTCGCATACTGGTGAACGGCACGACCGTCGAAGCCGATTTCGCCGAGAACTCAACGGTAGTACTGAACCGTGACCGTGAGCTAGTGATCGCCGCTGGTGCGGGCATGGCACGGATCCTAGATGGCGATCTAAAGGTTGCTGTGAATGCTTCACGGTTCGTTATCCGCTCCGGCGAAGTTGTCTTCCCGATGGCAAATACCAAATGTGACATCAATATCACTCAACTAGCTAACCCTAGTTTCAGTGGGAGCGCCTCCGCAACTGTGGCAGCCAGTGTGATGACAGCGACGATGCGCAGCTCGCTCGATGCGCTGGAGGGACCGCTGCTCAAGGCGAGCATCACCGGCGCCGAACCGATTGCCTCAGACATGTCGATCGCAACCGATTTCTCCATTAGCCCCGAATCAAAAACGATTAAGCTTCGGTTGATCTCTAGTTCTGGAATCGGCGTACATCTAACCGGTCGAGGAATCAGGACTGCTTCCTCCGAGGGCCAAGACATCAGCGTCAAGGCGACGTTGCCGGCAATCAATGCAGCCGGTGACCTGTTGGCGCGCACTCTGAACCTCGATACAACGCTCGCTATTAACTGCGAGAAGAGCTTTGCCTTCTACACCGAACTCAAGAAGATCTTGACAGCTAAGGTACGCTTCTGGGTCTGGATTGAGGAGCCCTTCACTCAGGACATAGCAATCAAACTTCAAGTCGCGTGGGACAACAACGGCAAACTCGCCATGACTCCCACTGCCTGGAGCGTTCCCAAGGGATCACCCATCAAGCTCAAAGGCGAGCTCAATAATTTCCGTGATGCGCACGGGACGTTATCTAAGTTGGATGCGCCGAGACTGGAATTCAATTGGATCGGATTTCACGGAACGGAGGCCAATCCTGCAAAGGCAAAGATCGACGAACTCATGGGACATCCCTTCATCCTTCGTGACAGCTACTAAAGCGAGGAATTTATGCGGACGTTGTTCAGTAAAGTGTTGATCGGCTTTGCGCTCCTTGCAGCGGGCTGTGATATGTCCACGCCTGCAAAGCCGCCGGAAAAGGGCAATCAGGCCAACCCGCGTTGGATCGTTGACAACGGAGGTGCCGTGAACGCGGCGTACTACGTCAGCAGAGCGAAGCTTCCTGCGAATACCGAGTTGCGGATCGAAGTTGTCGCGCGGGGGGAGCTCGCGAACGTGCAACTTGTGGACAAGGAGTCAGGCCAGAACATTCAGAGTTGGCCTCATGAATCCATGATCGAAGGCCAAATCTTGTCGCATGTTTTCGAGAAGCCTCTGCAACCCTACCTCTCAGTTGGCGGATCAAACTATTGGTGCCTCGCGGAACACATCTCCGATGATGCTGATGTTGACATCATGAAGTTCGAGCGGGGCTGGACGCTTAGAGTGCGTATCGTGAAGCCTAAGCTGTAAGTCCCGGGTGCCACTATGGACACCGCCTCGTCCGAGAGTACGGGCGATCGCCTGCACGCCTTCGCGCTGAGATCCTACAGCGGACTACGGCGCAGGGTAGATGGCGCGAACGATTGCGAGGAACCCGGCCTTCACGGAGTCGGGCAGCTTCGGCCAGGCCCGAACCACTCCCAGCAGATCCGCCGGAAGTCGATCCACGTTGCACACCGTCGCACCCTCTTCGCATGCTGGGGAATCTGCTGGGGGAGCAGGCGGCACGCTTGTAACTTGTGCCCCGGCAGAGACTTCCGCGCCAGGCTTCCGGTTTCCTAACCCACTACCGGCGCCGAAGTGCGCGGACCTTGAAGTCCCGCGCCGCTGTCTCGTCTTGCGGGACTGCGCTGCCCGGCGTTCGACACCCGCGGTGACCTGGTCTTGGCGCAGGTGCGCCCGCTCGGGCCACCGCGTGTCGCGCAACGACCCTGGCCGGATTCTCTTCCGAGCGACAACATTGCTGCCCGCGGAGCAAACTCTGTGACCTCACCCAGCACGAATCCCTCCGCGCCCTCCCCTCGACGAGCAGATGGCCCTCAGCCTGCTCTTCGAAGGCACCGCCCGTGAAACCGGCGAAGCCTTCTTCCAAGCCTTCGTCCAAAATCTCGCCCGCGCCCTCGGCACCGTCGGCGCCTGGGTCACAAGTACGACCCCGAACGACGCCGCCTGCGCGCGCTCGCGTTCTGGATCAACGGCCAGCTCATCCCCTGGAAAGCCGACATCGAAGGTACCCCCTGCGCGCAAGTCATCGACGACGGCCGCCACGTCCTCTACCCCGAACGCGTGCTCGAGCTCTTCCCGAACGGCAGCGACCTGGTCGCCGGCGCCGTCAGCTACATGGGCGTCCCGCTCGAGGAGACCGACGGCAGCATCATCGGCCACCTCGCCGTCCTCGACACGCGCCCCATGCCCGAGGAGCCGCGGCTCCTCGGGCATGGGG
>Ga0163152_10006275_pt1 | contig 13476 bp, 12 predicted proteins | sample OliLakLV19MP8IB2_FD_148635 | JGI IMG/M metagenome (GOLD analysis project Ga0163152, IMG submission 148635) | Freshwater microbial mat bacterial communities from Lake Vanda, McMurdo Dry Valleys, Antarctica - Oligotrophic Lake LV.19.MP8.IB-2 | ecosystem: Environmental > Aquatic > Freshwater >... | reverse complement strand
TCGGCTGTATAAATCGGAGCCGGCGATGCATCAGGGCGATTGCCATGCCGGTGGGTTCGAATGGGTCGATGCATCCGATGCCGGTGCTAGCGTGATGAGCTTCCTTCGTCGCGGGGATGATGGCACCATTATCCTAGTCGTGTGCAACTTCACGCCGGTCCCACGTGAGAATTACCGCGTCGGAGTGCCCTACGGCGGCTACTGGCGTGAGTTGCTAAACAGCGACGCGACAATTTATTGGGGTAGCGGTGTAGGGAACGCCGGCGGTGCCACGGCTGAAGCCGACAGTTGGAATGGCCGGCCGTATTCGATGAGTCTCAGCCTGCCGCCCCTGAGTGCGTTGTTTTTCAAGGGGGCGTGAAAGGACAGGGCATTTAGCGTGCGGTTTGCGTGTGAGCAGAAGAATAGCTGAGTTACTCCTGGAGCCTTCTTGTGATTACCACCGTCTTGGGCTTGGAGCTTCATCCTCGCTCATTCAAGCTCTCCACATCTCAGATTGGGGGGCGAGTGTGCTGCTGGACTGCATCTACGAGCCATCGGGAGAGCAATATCCCTATCAACTTTCGTTCCAAGGCTGTTCGCAACTTCGGATCGATATGATGCCGGACAAGGGTGGGGAAGAGCAGGAAGCCGATTTACTTGGCATCAGCCTCGGCCTCGATGACAATCGTTCGCCGGCCATTCTGACGACCGACCTCTTTGAGTTGCACGTTACCTACGGGCAGTTTCAGTGCATCAAGCCAAGGCCGTCCGCTCGCTTGCCGGCACTTGCTGAAGCACTCGCGACATCAAGTCGGCATCGCGTGTGACACTCGTTCGCATGTGAAGCCCAATTTGTATGCGGCACGCGCGAGATTCTTTACGAGTCGCTCCCCCGAGGCCGCTCGCCGAACAGCGGAAAGATCGCAGTGGTATCGAAATCTCAACGACAATTCGTTCGCTCGTTATCGCAGCGAAAGAACCGGCACGATGCAGGCCTGTTCGTTGCCGAAGGTGCGCGGATCGTTGAAGACTTGATTCGTTCGTCGAGCGAAATCAAAACCATTTTCGGGACGAGCGACTGGCTCGCAAAAAACCGTTCGACGATCCCGTCCTCGGTGGAAGTCCACCAGATCGACGAGCGCGAACTAGAACGGCTGAGCGAACTTCAATCGCCCTATGGTGCCCTGGCCCTCGTCGCGATGCGTCAAACGACTTTCGACATCCAGGCCATTCGTGGCAAATTGATCCTTGGTCTGGAGGACATCCAGGATCCGGGCAACTTGGGTGCGATTATCCGGCTCTGCGATTGGTTCGGCATCGAGCACATCCTTGCCAACGCGTCAACAGTGGATTGCTATAACGCCAAGGTCGTGCAGGCCACGACGGGTTCGATCGCGCGCGTCAACGTGTACTACCGCGTCGATTTTGCCGAACTCGTCTCGCAAATTGCCAAAGCAGATAAACGGGTCTACGCGACCACTCTGGAGGGAGAAAACATTTACCAAGCCAACCTTGAGCGAGATGCACTGGTCCTGTTCGGAAACGAAGGCAACGGCTTGAGCGCAGACATTCTCAAGAGTTGCACGCACCGCCTTCGCATTCCGAGCTTCAATTCAGGTTCGTTCGGTGCGGAATCGCTGAATGTTGCAACCGCAGCCAGCATCGTTTGCAGTGAATTTTGCAGGCGGAGCGAAGGTTAGCCGGAGTAAAAAAATCCCCCTCCCCGAAGCGGGGAACAGCCGTAAAATTCAACAAGCATGAAATGCACCGGCCCGGTGGTGTAATTGGCAGCCACGCAGGTCTTAGGAGCCTGTGCCGCAAGGCGTGTCGGTTCAAGTCCGACCCGGGCCACTTTTTTAGGTCAGCATGATCTCCTGAATGAGATAGCCGGCATCGCACATCCCGAGTTGTTCGTAAGTCTTCTGGGCTCGCGTGTTGTCGCGCTCGACGTATAGGCGCAGTCCGACAACTTGTTCACTTTTCGCACACTGAATCACGGATTCGTAAAGAGAGCGGAAAACTCCTGAACGGCGATGGTCTTCGCGAACGTAGACACTCTGTATCCACCAGAACCACCCGTCACGCCAGTCGCTCCACTCGAAAGTGATCATCAATTGCCCGACGACCCCCTCGGATGATTCGGCAACAAGATAAAAGCCCTTCGCAGCATCACCGAATACCCTGGAGACTCCGCGTGCGACGACTTCGGGATCGAGCCGTTTGTGCTCGGTTTCCCAGGCAATGCGCGAGTTGAACTCGGCAATGATGGCCGCATCCCGTTCTTCCGCGCGTCGAATGTTCAAACTCATGAAAATTGCTCGCCTTCGTACAGTTCATACGCTACACACCATGCCACTCACCGATTACATCCGAGACATTCCGGACTTTCCGAAGCCGGGCATTCTGTTCAAGGACATCACGCCCCTTCTGGGTGATCCTGCGGCATTCGCGGAATCGATCCAATTGCTGGCCGATCATTTTCAAGGCCAGCCAATCGATGCGATCGCTGCCCCGGAGGCACGCGGCTTCGTATTTGCAGCCCCCCTGGCCCTGACGCTGAAGTTGCCCTTGGTGCCGCTGCGCAAGCCGGGCAAACTACCGTATCGAACCCACAGCTTGAAATATGAACTCGAATACGGGAGTGCCGAATTGCACATTCACGTCGACGGCGTAAAGCCTGGTGCCCGTGTGCTGCTCGTGGATGATTTGCTGGCAACCGGCGGCACAATGCAAGCCGGTTGCGCGTTGATCGAGAAGGCTGGCGGACGCGTGGCCGGCTGTGCGTTCCTGGTGGAGTTGGCGTTCCTGGAAGGACGCAAGCGACTGGCGGGCCATGAGATTTTCAGCTTGATTTCCTACTGATGTCGAACAACCCCACTCATTTCAACCGAGTAACACAATGAACGACTACGGCACCGACGACAACAACCCTGACGAACCGCGAGACCAAGAACGCTGGTTCGAGGAAGCTGCGCGCCGCGTGAAAGTTCCCGGCACGCTTCTGCAACTGTTCGGTGTTCTGACAGTTGCCCTCTCGGTCACCTATGGTGCCCTTTGTGTGGTTAATCCAGATGGCATGGTCAATGCCTATTGGGACTGGGTTGAAAACATGCAGAAGGATCAACCCGTCGAACAGCGGCAAAAAATGCCACCGCGCGACGAGGCAATCAAGTCGCTCAAGATCGAAGGGCCTATTTACGGAATCGTCGGCACCATCTTGGGAGTATTGGGCTTCGTGGGTGGCACTAAGATGAAGCAACTCCGCGGTTATGCCATGGCGATGGTCGGCTCAATCGTTTCGATCTTGCCAGGCCTGTGTTGCTGTTGCGTCGGGGCGGTCCCGGGAATTTGGGCTTTGATCGTCCTGCTCAATTCGGATGTCAAGCTGGCCTTTTCACGAGTGGCAGCTCGTGGACAACCGGAGTAACACGTGGACGAACCGCGGAGAGAACCAGACGACCGGCCGCAGCGTCCGGTTTACAACGATCTCCGCGACGACTACGACGACGATTTCGGCATCATCCGAACTCCGGCCGAGATTGCTCGTCGCAAGGTATTCATCCCCGCGACAGCCATCATTGTGATTGGAATCGTGGGCATTCTTGCTCTGACGGGGCTGTCGATCGGGATTGCAATCGAACAATTGCGGAAGAACCCGGTGTGGTTGCTCGTCATTTACCTCAGCCTGACCTCCCTGGGGGCATGCCTCTTTTGCTTCGTAATCGTCGGCGGTCTCTCGATGGCTCGATTGCGAAACTACCGAATCGCGTTGAACGCAGCCTACATCGTCGCGGGGCTATCGATCGCGGGTTGCTACACCATCCTCTTTTATCCATTCGGCATCTGGGCGTTGATCCTGCTTTATCGCGAGGATATTCGCCGGGAATTCCAGCCTTCGACACCGCTGAGGAACGATTGAACATGCTCGACTTCAACAAAACCAATGGCATTATTCCAGTCATCGCTCAGGACGCAGATTCGGGCGTCGTGCTGATGCTGGCCTGGATGAACGCGGAAGCTTTCGATGAGACGGTCCGCACGGGCAGGGCCTGCTACTTTAGCCGAAGCCGCAACCGTCTTTGGCGAAAAGGGGAGGAGAGCGGGCACGTTCAGGAGGTGCGAGGCATCTTTGTCGACTGCGACGCGGACACTGTGCTGCTCAAGGTCAAGCAACTCGGCGGGGCGGCATGCCACGAGGGCTATGAATCCTGCTTCTTTCGCGAGGTCAAAGGCGAAGAGATACAGGTGATTGCCGAGCGCGTGTTCGACCCGAAGAATGTATACACAAAGTAGTCCGCACACTCCGTGTGCGGACAGTCGCTCTTCCTCTCATTTCTGTCGGCACACGGAGTGTGCCGACTACTATGCCAACACTTCCCGCGGATCGGTAATGACGCCGGACAATGCACTCGCAGCCACGGTGAGCGGGCTGGCCAAGTACACTTGAGCCTCCTTGTGCCCCATGCGGCCCGGGAAATTGCGGTTCGTAGTGCTAATGCAACTGATCGGTGTGTTGAGCCGACCGAACGTATCCGACGGGCCACCCAAGCACGCAGCACAACTGGCTTCGCCCATCTTGGCACCAGCCGAGATGAAGATTTCTTCGAGCGTCTGGTTCCCGATCTTCTCGGTCTTCAGACCCTGAGCCACTTCGGTCGTGGCCGGGACAATGAACGTGTCGATCTTCACTTCCTTGCCACGCATGATTCCCGCCGCTGCCCGGAAGTCGGTCATCTTGCCGCCCGTGCAAGAACCGATGTAAGCACGATCGAGCTTTGTACCCTTCACCTGCGAAACGTTCGCCTTGTTGTCCGGGCTGTGCGGCTTGGCGATCACGGGCTCCATCTTCGTCACATCGAAGACCTTTTCGTAGATGAACGAGGCCCCCGCGTCGGTCTTTAGAACCGTGTATGGTTTATTGCCGGTCTTCTTGCCGCGAGCATTCACATAGTCGAGCGTGACCTGATCCGGTGCGATGCAGCCATTCTTGCCGCCGGCCTCAATGGCCATGTTGCACATCGTCATTCGTTCTTCGATGTTCAGCGAGTAAATGCCATCGCCGTCGAACTCCATGGCACGATACGTGGCCCCATCAACGCCGATCTCCCCGATCACCGCAAGGATCAAATCTTTCGCCATCAGGTAAGGCGGAAGCTTGCCGTGGAACACGAACCGCATGGTCGGCGGGACTTTCAGCCACAGCTTGCCGGTGCCCATGACGAACGCGGCATCCGTATTACCGATGCCCGTTGCAAACTCGCCGAACGCACCGGCCGTGCAAGTATGGCTATCCGTGCCTAATAGTACCTCGCCAGGCCGCGTGTGGCCTTCCTCGGGAAGGGCGATGTGGCAAACGCCCTTGTAGCGATCGGTGCCGACATCGTAGTGGTACGGCAGCTTCTGTTCTTCCGCGAAAGCTCGCAGCACCTCGACATTGCGATTGGCCATCGCATCGTGCGTGAAGATGTAGTGATCGGGAATCGCCACGACTTTTTCGCGATCCCAGACCTTCGCGTCCTGGCCAAAGTGCTTCTTGAACACGCCGATGGTGCCCGGCCCGCAGACATCGTGCGTCATGAGCACGTCTACATTCACCCAAACGTTGTCGTTGGGATTCACATGATCGCGCCCCGCAGCCCGGGCGAGGATCTTTTCGGTCAAAGTCATGGCGGCCATGAAACGGATTCTCGTTGCGGTAAGGAGAGACTTTACATTTGTATTCTAAGGCGCGGGCAAAAGACAATCGACACCGTTTAGCGTTCGAGCCAACGGCTCGAACGTTATACCAGGCGAGGCTTTCGTTCGAGCCGTTGGCTCGAACGCTAAACAAAGGTAACTATTCCACCTTCCCCTTATCAAAGTTTGGGTTCTCAATAATCCCAAACACGTTGCCAAACGGATCGAGCACGGCAGCGACCTTGATTCCTTCACCCACTTCCTGAACGTCATCGCGTAATTCGGCACCCAGCCCTTGCAGGCGCTCCAGTTCGGCGACGGCGTCCGCGACGCCCCAGTAGGCGATAGCACCAGGTTGGCCCGGCGTCGCATCCGGCAACAAGCCGAGTTCGAAGCCGCCGACTTCGTAGCCGACTTAAAACGGTTGATCGAAGTAGGGTTCCTTGCCCAGCACTTGCGTGTAAAACGCCTTCCCTTGAGCCAGATCCGGCGCGGGATACAACACGGTTCGCATTCCAAGAATCATTGACAAGCCCCTCCAAAATTAGCCGATCACGGCCAGGTTATCGCGGTGAACCAATTCAACGTAAGGTACTTTGCCCACGGCACGCAAGATCTGTTCGGTTGCCAGTCCGCGAATCCGCTCGGCGTCGGCACTCGAATAATTCGTCAGGCCGCGTGCGAACTCAACACCTTCCTTGTTGCAGATTGAAACGACTTCACCTTTGCCGAAAGTACCCGAAACCTCGACGATGCCGACCGGCAATAAACTTCGTCCGCCTTCTTCCACGGCACGACGGGCCCCTTCGTCAAGCCGGAGAGAGCCACGCGGTCGAGCGGTGAAAGCCAGCCAGCGCCGGCGGGCCGAGAGCGATTCACCGTGCGGCAGAAAAAGAGTGCCGACTGACTTTCCGCCGAAGACCGCATCGAGAATTCCTTCCGTCGAGCCATTGGCCATGATCACGACGCTACCGGCCGCAGTCGCGATGCGGGCTGCTCGCAGTTTGCTTCTCATGCCGCCGGTGCCGAGTTCGCTCGTCGTCGCTGCGGCCAGTTCAGTCACCTTCTTGTCGATATGTGGGACCGTTTCAACGAGCCGGGCATTCGGATCCTGGCTCGGGTCGCCGGTAAAAAGCCCGTCCACGTTCGTGAGCAAGATCAATAGCGGTGCTTGCAACAGATTCGCCACCATCGCAGCCAGATGATCGTTGTCGCCGAACTTGATCTCGGCCACGGAAACCGTGTCGTTCTCGTTGATGATCGGCAGGCAGTTGTACTCGAACAGGGTCAGAATCGTGTGCCTGGCGTTCAGGTAGCGAACGCGATTGTCGAAATCGCTCGCGGTTAAAAGAATCTGAGCCGCGTGAATCCCATGCGGGGTCAAGCTCTCTTGATAAGCCTGCATGAGAGCACACTGTCCAACGGCAGCACACGCTTGCAGGTGGGGCAAATCGGTCGGGCGTTTCCCAAGCCCCATGCGGCCAACGCCAGCCCCGATTGCACCCGAACTGACGAGCACCACGCGGCGGCCGCCGGATCGCGAGCGGACGAGTTGCTCCGCGAGCGACTGGATTCGTTGGCGATCCAGCGTGCCGGTTGAATCGGCCAGGACGTTAGTCCCAACCTTGATCACGACCGTGTCGGCTCGTGCGACGATTTCGTTTCGAGAAGCTTCGGCCATGCGGATATGAAACGAGAGACAGGGGAAGGTGACAAGTGAAATGGCACGAGGCCGGAAGGAACACCTGTTCCTTCCGGCCTCGTTAACGATTCGATCGCTAAGTTTCGCGTCAGTTCGCGACTTCCCAGAACTCGCGGGGGAGACCCTGAGTTGCCGGACTGGCGGGCGTCGTACCGCTCTTCCTGGCATCTCCGAATGACAGCATGTCTGCGTACATTAATTCCCACCGCTTGACCGTGAGGTAATCGAGGTAAGCAGTGGTCTCGGCACCCGATGGCGCACGTCCCAGCAGTAGCTGGAACGTGTCGTTGATGAACTTCGTTCGATACCTCGTGCCCTGCAGGATCGCGAGGACCGCAGCCTTCCGCTTGGTCTCCGTACCGGCTTGCGACGCGAGTGCCGCTTCCTCTGGAGGAGTCGGCAACACACCAAAGAGCTTCATGTAGACATTGCGTGCCCACAGGTTTGCGGTGTTACCACTTTCAGTAAAGAACTCGGGTTTCGAGAAGCGGCCCGCCATCAAACTCGGAATTTGCGTTCCAGCCCCAAACGAGTTAAGAGCCGAGGTTAGTTCCGTGGGCGTTGGCAGCTCCCCGTCAATCAACAGGTAATATTCGTTGATCACCTTGGTGCGGTACGCCTTCGAGTACACTACGGACTGAACAAATGCCTGCCGTTGGGTGTTGAAGATATCGAGAACCTTCTGCGAGAAGGTATCCTGTTCCACAGCAGTCGCGACTCGGCCGCCCATGCGATCGAAGATGACTCCTGCAACCCAACCGCGATTTGTCTGAAGCCCATTATCCGGACCACCCACTTGCGTCTTGGTCTCGAAGTAGTCCTTCGAAGACATGATCCTCCAGATGACCCATTCGCTGCCACCCAGCTTATTCGCAGCCGGGGCTCGTGCCATCAGCGTCTTGGTGGAATTCAACAAGCTCGTTGTCAAGACGACATTCGGCACGTACTGGGCAAAGGCAAGCTTCACGAAGTGTGTTCGGAAACTCGTCGTCAGGAAAGGAGCGGCCGGAGCTGGCGTCGGCGTGGGATCGTAAGTCACGGTCGCCCCATTCACCAGGCTCTTGACCAGAGCTGCACGACCGGTGGGAGTGCCAGCCTGATTGGTTTGCGATGTCTGCGTTGTGGTCTTCAGCATGTTAAACGTGATGCCAGTACCCTTGAACAGATCCGCATAAACCTTGTTGAGGAACCCGGCCGCCGTGCCGCCAGCCGCCGCGAAGTATTCCGGCTTCGACATGATGTCGATCATAATCCGCTCGGGAGACTTGGTTCCCGCCACCATGCCGGCTACGAACGCATCTCGTTCGGCAGCCGTCAGGATGTACGGTGCCGGCAACAAGTGACCGATTTCGCCCGGTGCATTACCGTTATCAAATAACCGCTCGACCAGTCGTTTGCGAGCGTCGTTGCCATTGTGGCTGACCAGAAGTTCCTTGATGACCTCGCTCAGGGCCGTGGTTCTTTGGGGCTTGCTCAGAGCCACGGAGCGGGCCTTCTCCATGTTCTGGACTTTGACGGAAATGTACTCGGCAGACGTGGGGAATCGGCCCACGAACTTCTGATACACGTCGTTTACAAAGTCGGCCATATCGCTCAAACCGAGGACGACATCCATCACGAACTGATCGGCGATAAGCTCACCGTTGATGGCATTACCATTCTGGTCCATCTTCGTGGAGCCCGCTGCGATCTCGGGGCCTACTCGAATCGTGTACGTTCCGTCCCGATTCAGAGGTGCCCCCACACCGCCGCCGAAGACGTTGAATTGATCGTAGAAGACAATCCGAAAAATCGCCGTAGTCGGCGTCGACAGATCCACAACGGCGACCGGAGATCGCGTGGTGCCATCCGGAGCCGTGACTACCACATCAGCCGTCGTGAAAGTCGCAGCACTAATGGTTCGGTCGAACGTTACCGTGACATATTCCACGGGATCGAAGAATGGCCGGTCGTTCGGCACGTCGGGACCAGCCTTGTTCTCGACGGCGGAATCAACCACACGTGGTCCAGAGAAACCGACAGGGGCGTCGAGCCCGATCGCCCACATGCCGCGGCCGAGTGTCGAAACGATCACGGCGTCCGGTGCACCGTTGGTCACGGGCCGTCCCGTGTTCTTGTCGATGTTTCCAAGCGCCAGGTCAATGTCGGTGACTTTGACGTACGGCAGACCGCCGCCGTCCGTCGCCGAGCCTTCGGCCGAATTGGTGAACCGCGCCCAGTTCGTCTGGTCGGCGGCGTAGATCGCGCGGAACACACCGCCATCACCGCCAACATAAACGATCGGGGCGGCGATCGTCGGACTGAACGTTGGCCGCCAATCGACCGCGATCGTCATGATCGGATCCTCTCCCGAGTCACCCGTTAGGTTCGGATGATCGGTGCCGAGGACCGGCGTGACCCAGTCATCGTGGCCAAACGACTTATACGTAATATCGCGGATGTTCGTCGTGATGTTTTCCCACGGCGTTGGATCGGGCAGATTGTTGATATCTCGGCGGTCCCAGTTGGCCATGTGGTAAATGCCCTTCCGAGTTACGGCGAACAGCTCGTGTGAGCCGCGGGTCGGGTTGGGAACCATCTTCATGATTGGCGAGCCGTCGAGTGTGCCGAACGCACCTGTCGTGATGTTCTGCCACGAGGTGACCAAGTTTCCACCGCCCGTAGTCGTGACGTAGATCCTGCCTGAATTCGTGCCGGCGTAGACAAAGTCGTTTAAGTTGATTGAACCGGGTTGCGGAGCACCGAAGGCGAAAGAGCTAAACGTTGTTGTTCCGAATGCCGCCGGCTCGCCCTTGGCGTTCCAGTTCAAGCCCATGTCGCGTGTCAGGAATAATCGACCGGCGTCGGAACCCATTACGATACCAGCCGGATCAATCGGATTAACGGCGAAGGTTTTAACGTTGTTCGTCCACTGTCCGGCACCCTGGGCGTCGGCCGAGTTCTGGAACAGGCCGTTCGTAAAGCTGATCGGCGTCCCACCGTTCTTCGAGATCTGGAAGAAATTGACCGGATTCTCCGGGGCAATGGGGGTCTCGAACGGCATGTCGTTGATGCGACGGAGGATATAAACGTTGCCGCTGCCGGTCTGATCGGTCGTGACGTAATTGACCCGGCCAATGCGGGCGACCACGGCACCGGGGTTGCCGCTGCCGAATGGATCGTCGTCCCACACAATGGCACCCTGGCCCAGGTCGTTAGGCGAGACCTGGACGTCGCCTTGCCGGCGAGCCGCACCATAAAGGAGCGACTGAGCGATGCTGGCGGCCACAATGCTCGGTTGCGTATCGCCGGAATAGAATCGTGCGGTTTGCAGGTTGCCGTTCCGCTTGCCGGTGACCTGAACGTTGGTCTGGAACGCGTTGCTGTTTTGCAATTGGAAGTTCTGCACGAACCCGTCGAGACGGTTCGCCGACCCGTTCGGCCGCTGATTGACCGGCGTGTTTTGGTTAACGACGAGGGTGCTGACGCCCTCATCCGCCGCAAAAGCCATGCGGCCCAAGCCAGTAATTGGATCGAGGAAGGTCACGATCTGGCTAACCCAGTTGAAATCGCCGCTCCCCTCGCCGCTGACCACTGTCCAGGTAGCGTTTCGGCCCGAGTTGGTGAAGTTCGCGACCGTGTTCACACCGTTAGCCGTGATGATATCGATCGCGGTGTCGCGGCGGAACGGGCGGTAGGGGTCGCGGTCGAGATTCAGGTGGTTCCACTTCTTCCGCGGGTCTGCGTCGAGGACTGCCTGGTAGTTACCGGTGCCCGGAACGGCGCTATTGAGGAAAGTGTTTGGGTCGACGGACGCCAAGCCGCCGCCAATGTTGCCGTTGTCCCGCACTCCATCGAACGTGTCCGGACGAATGCCGCCCTCGTCGTTGCTGTGGTTATACATCGTCAGGTTATACGGGTCGGTTAGCAGCGTGATGTCCACCTTGATCAACGCGTTGCTGCCGAAATAAACGATGCTGGGATTGTTCGGATCGACCGCCAGGGTCAACGAGTGATTGCCGCCAATATCGTCCCGACCTGGCGAAGGGTTGATGGTCGCGTCAACCTCGGGAGCCAAGTCCGTGAAGCCACCGCCACCGGGTATCTTGATCTTGGTCCAGTTGTAGCCACGATCCTTGGTCACGTAGAGGCCGCGGGTCGAACCGTCCTCATTGGCGACGGCTGCATACAACCAACGCTGATAGTAGTTGTTCTGGAAGTCGCTGTTCTTGACGAAGGCCGGCGTTGCCAGAGTGATGCGGCCAAAGTCGCCGTTGGGCGTCTCGGAGAAGGTAGTGGGTACAGAGCCGGTTTGCACCGTCGGCCGGCCCACCGTGCCTGTCATCAGCGTAAAGCCGGGGGTCGGACTGTCGAGGTTTTCAATGAAGAAGACCCCTTCGTTTTCGAACGCGAGGTAGGCAATTGTTGGTCGGTCGCCGCTATTTGGCAGTTGGCTTCCCTGGGCGATGACAAAGTCATTCGCCTCGCCCTGGCGGACCTGGACCCACGTCCGGGCACCGTCAACGCTCCGCCACAACCCAGCCACGTTTGCACTAGCCGGAGTGATGCCCTGGCCGACTGCCGCCCAGATGATCGGTCGGTTCGAGAACACATCCGGGTTCTGCTCGAAGATAATTCGGTTGACAACCGCGCCCACGAAAACATGATTGCGGCGGTCGTCGGCCGTGGCGGTCCCGCCCGACCCATTGGCCAGGCCGGCTGTCGTATCGAATGTGAACGTGGTCGGCGTCGGGTTGCTTGTGGTGACCCACGTGCCGTTGTACCCGCCCACCGAGTTACCCGCGATCGTCACCGTCGAACCAACCGGGAAAGCATGTGGCGTCGAGGTGGTGATGGTCACTATTGTGCCGACCTGCCTCGCGGTCGTTACAGTAATGCTCGCAGAGACGTCGACGAACGGCCGGTACTTGTTCAGGACCGCGTCGTAGTTGTCCGTGCTGTCCAAAATCTGCCACGACTTGCCCGCATCTTCGGAGAGCAGGAAGCCGATGCCGTCGAAGCGGCGATCGTCCTCTTCGTCAATGACGTTGAGCGACTGCGAGCCGGTGCCAACAAGGATGACCGTCTTGTTCGGGTCGCCGTTCGTGTTCGGATCGGTCGGCGAGTTGTATACGGCCAAGTAGCCGACATTGATGGCGTTATTCGGCCCGAAATCGGTCAGCGGGATCCATACCGGACCGTCGACGTCGCGGGTCAGGAAGTTCGACGTCCGCCAGATACCACCCGAGGCACCGGCGGCATACACCGTGTTGCCCGACGCATCGCTCGGATCGACGGCGATCGATGAGACTCGTCCCGCCGTGCTGTTGATCCCTTGCAAGTCGATCTGAGGGGCCGGACCGACCGGGCTCCAGTTATCCTTCGTGATGTTAGCCGACCCATCCGTGAGGGCGATGCGGAAGGAAACCACGGTCTGGTCGGCAAGGACTTCGCCCAAACCGGTCGGGATGACCGGCTTGTCGAGGAGCAGTTGGAATTTCTCAATCTTGGCAGTCTGGGTTCCGAGGTTACGGATTTGCAGCTTCCAGGTGCCATTCGACGCCTTGTTGATCAATTGCGACAGCGGTTGAGTCGGGTTGTTCGTGCCGTTGGCGACGAAACCGTCCTCGATCGATGCGATCGCTACCGGCGACCCTTGGTTCTGTGGGATGTAGAAGGCGTCGTCGGTGAGAGTCAGGTTCAGCATGTTGCCCGCACCATTTTCGGGAGCGTTGGCGAACAACAATACGACTGTCCCGTCCGGGTGGATGAGCCGGCCTTCGAGTTGCTTGTAAGCGGTTGTGGGCACCGTCGGGAAGCTGACAGTCAAATTGACTTTGGCCTCTTGCAACAGGTAGGCTTCAGCGACGGTCAGGTTCACCGAAACTGTCGATTTGCCAATCACGTCAAAGCCGAGCCCGCCATTTAACGGATTGCCGCCGTACGGTTCAGTGGTGAGATCTGCACCGGTCACACGGCCGATCAGATTGCCGACGCCCGCGTTGAAGTTGGTGTCGAGCAGGTTGCCGGTCGTATCGCTGATCTGGGAGGACAGTTGGATTGTATAAGTGCCAGGAAGGGTCTGAGCCGCGAAGCCACTGATGCGGAACGACTTGGAATCCGTACCTGCGGGGAGG
>Ga0163152_10006273_pt1 | contig 13478 bp, 9 predicted proteins | sample OliLakLV19MP8IB2_FD_148635 | JGI IMG/M metagenome (GOLD analysis project Ga0163152, IMG submission 148635) | Freshwater microbial mat bacterial communities from Lake Vanda, McMurdo Dry Valleys, Antarctica - Oligotrophic Lake LV.19.MP8.IB-2 | ecosystem: Environmental > Aquatic > Freshwater > Lake... | reverse complement strand
CCTTCGAGCCCTTCGTCGGTGCGGACGCGCACGAGCACGGCGTCTTGACTCGAAGCGGTCTTGGCCGAGACCGATTTCAGCCGCAGAATCTGGCAGACAACGTGGGTGATTTTCATGGAGAAGGCGATGCTCGCAGGCGCGAGACCTCTACTCCCCTCTCCCCTGGCGGGAGAGGGGTTGGGGGTGAGGGGGCATGGACGTGACAGGCGATGACGATCGAACCAGCCGCCGCTACTTCTTCAGCGGTTCGAGCTCGATGTTGCGGAACTCGATCGGCGCCCCTTCGGATTGCAGCAGGATGCGGCCGCGGGTGAGCTCCGAGTTGGTCCCTTCGTTCACCAGTTGGCCGTTGACCACGAGCTTGATCGTGTCGCCGTCGCAGGTGATCTCGTACTGGTTCCATTCGCCGAGCGGCTTCTCGACCGCTTTGTCGGTCTTCATGCGGAAGTAATGTCGTCCGCTCGGCTTGTCGAAGCGGGCTTCGTCGATCTTCAGCTTCGCCCCGCCGACGAGCCAGAAGTCCCCCGCCGCGCCCGATTGCAACTGCGCCTCGACTCCCTTCGGCCAAATCTCATCGGGCCCGACGACGTGCACAAACACGCCGCTGTTGCCTGGCTTGGCGGGGAAGCGCCACTGCAGCCGCAGCACGTAGTTGTCGTACTCATCGTCGGTGAGCAGGTAACCGATCGGCCTCCCTTCGCAGTGGATGACGCCGTCGCTGACCTTCCAGATCTTATCGGCGGAGTCGGCCGGTTTACCCGGCTCGACATACCTCTTCCAGCCGCTGAGGTCCTTGCCGTTGAAGAGCTTGACCTTCTCGGCGGCCGCGGCGCTATCGCTGACGGTTGATCCCCAAGCGATGGCCGCGAGCACGAGCGTGGCGAACTTCAGCGCCGCGAAATGGGTGGTGCAGTTGACGTTCATAAGACGGGTGCTTCCTAGTTGTATGTCGGTCTAGCTGTAAGTGGTTCTCAAATGACTGTCGCAGGCGAGCTCGGCAGTCAGGCGCCCCCGGCAAGGCGCGCAGCGCATGCCCGCCGGCGTCCCCCGGTATCCAGTGCGGCTGCATGGTAATGGCGCCACCCACGCGCTTCAACTAGGCGGGCTAGGCCGCCTGGCGAAGGTGCGGCACGTTGGCTCACGCGGTGGCGCGGAGACCGCAGAGTCGATTCAAGTCACCGAGGGCACAGTGGACACCGAGAAACTGCAAATTGACGTTACCGCCGCTCCTACAGTCTCTGTGATCTCGGAGCCCTCTGTGGCAATAGTCCATTCAAGCGGAACCGAACCAGCGGCGGCAGTTGAGCGGTGGCTTGTTTATGCGAGCAACCTGAGCATTAGCTGCTTGTTGACACGATTCTGTCTTGGCTTCGGCGCGACCGCTATCCCATCCACCCCTCAGTGCTGGTAACTTTCCATGCGCCGGCCTCTTTCTCTAGTTCGACCACGTCGCCCCAACCGGTCAATGGTCCGTCAGCCCAGCCGGTCAGCACTTCAACACTCGTTGGCCCGTTGACCTCGATTGAGAGGATTCGCTTGTCGCGCACGTCAGGGTGGGCGTGAACAGCCGCCACGATTGCCCTTTGATCGGCCCGCGAGAGATTGCCATACACCTCATAGGGTGGCGGCTTAGGGTATGCCCAAAACACCACGGCCAAGGCGGTCACCGCGAGAAACAATCCGCCGAGCCCGAACTGAAACCAGGGGCGGCGTTTCGGCGGTTGCTCGTTCATGCCCCTCAAGATAACACTTTCTCGCGGAATCGCTGCGAAAGTCGGCATTTCCGCGTTGATCTGGTTTCTTCCGCCGCCGACCGGCAGTAAGATTCCCGAGTGCGCGGCTGACCCGATCGACGACTCATAAAGTCCCCCGCGCCTCCGCACCCAGGCCCAACCTAGCCCGCCAGGAAGTCCCGCCGATGAAAACTCGTGGCGAAGCATTCGCCGGATTGTCTGTCGCGATCACCACGCCGTTCAAGGATGGCGAAGTTGACTACGACGCGCTGAAGACCCAGGTCCAGTTCCAGATCGAAGCCGGCACCCACTGCCTGTGCCCGGTCGGCACGACGGGCGAAAGCCCCACCCTCTCGCACGAAGAGCACGAGCGCGTGATCGCCACGGTGGTCGAGGCCGCGGCCGGCCGCATCAAGGTCATGCCTGGCACCGGCTCCAACAGCACGGCCGAAGCGCTGCGGCTCACGCGCTGGGCCGCCAAGGCCGGGGCCGACGCCGCACTCGTCGTCGCTCCCTATTACAACAAGCCGACGCAAGAAGGTTTCTACCTGCACTTCAAAGCCCTGGCCGAAGCGGTCGACATCCCCATCTGCGTCTACAACATCCCCGGCCGCACGGGCAAGAACATCGAGCCCGAGACGATCGCCCGCATGGCCGAAATGAAGAACATCGCGATGGTCAAGGAAGCGACCGGCTCGATGGACCAGGCCTCGCAAACGATCGCACTGACGGACCTCACCGTGTTGTCGGGCGACGACAGCATCACGCTGCCCCTGCTGGCGATCGGCGGGCGCGGCGTGATCTCGGTCGTGGGAAACATTGTGCCGCGCGACATGCTCGCGCTGCTGGCGGCCTTCGAGCGTGGCGATCGCGTCGCGGCCCAAGAGTGCCATCGCAAGCTGTTCCCGCTCTGCCGCGACATGCTGGGGCTGGCCACCAATCCCATTCCGCTCAAGGCGGCGATGAAGCTCCTGCGGCGCGACACAGGCGAACTGCGGATGCCGATGACGCCGCTGTCCGCGGCCGAAGAGACCAAGCTGCGCCGCACGCTGACAGAGTACGGGCTGCTGTAATCACTCCCCTCTCCCCTCGCGGGAGAGGGGCCGGGGGTGAGGGGGCGCCTTTCCGAGTTCGGGCGCGCTTGGATCCAGTTGTTATGAAACTGAAGAATTTCGGAAGTAAGGGGACTGCCATGTCGCGCGTCGATCAAGCCCAGTGTCTCAACCGTCGCGACTGGCTCCGTGATTCAGGTGCTTTGCTCGCCGGGGCAGGCGTCGCCGGCGCCTGGTTAACTGCCAAACCGCGCTCACTCGCTGCCGCTGTGCCAGCCGCCGCGCGACCCAAGGTCGCCGCCGTGCTCACCGAGTTCACCTATCGCAGCCACGCGCATGTGATCCTCGAGAACTTCCTCAAGCCCTATCTGTTCAACGGCCAGATGACCGACCCGGGCATGGACGTGGTCTCGATGTACGTCGACCAGTTCCCCGCCGAGCGCGACATGGCCCGCGCCGTCTCGAAAGAATTCAACGTGCCGATCTTTGGCACGATCGCCGAAGCGCTCACGCTCGGCGGCAAGGATCTGGCCGTCGACGCGGTACTGTCGATCGGCGAACATGGCGACTATCCGCAGAATGAGAAAGGGCAGCATGAGTACCCGCGCAAACGGTTCTTCGACGAGATCGTTGCCGTCTACGAGCGCAGCGGCCGCTCGGTCCCCACGTTCAACGACAAGCACCTCTCCTATCGCTGGGATTGGGCCAAGGAGATGGTCGACACCTCTCAGCGGCTCAAGTTCCCGCTGATGGCCGGCAGCTCGGTCCCCTTGGCCCAGCGCTGGCCGAAGTTCGAACTGGCGCCTGGCACCAAGCTTAAGACTGCCGTCTCGATCCACGGCGGCGGCGTCGAATCGTACGACTTCCACGGCCTCGAAGTGCTGCAATCGATTGTCGAAGCTCGCGCCGGCGGCGAGTCCGGCATCAAGAGCGTGCAGTTCCTCGAAGGCGAAAAACTATGGCGCGCCGCCGACGAAGGGCGCTGGAACGTCGCCGTGGCCGAAGCCGCCATGCAGGCCGAACTCGGCCCCGGCCAGCCCCCGCTCAAGAAGATCATCGAGCGCCTGATGGGCAACCCCAACGCCATCCACGGGCTCTTGATCGATTACAAGGACGGTTTCACCGGCACGGTGCTGGCCGTCGGTGGGCGGAATCGCTGGTGTCTCGGCGTGTTGCCCGAAGGAGCCGACGAGCCGCAGGCCACCACGTTCTATGTCGGCCCGTGGGAGAATCGCAACCTGTTCAAGGCGCTGTCGCACGCCATTCAAACGTGCTTCCGCGAAGGTCGCGCGCCGTACCCGGTCGAGCGCACGCTCTTGGTGACCGGCGCGCTCGACGCCTTGATGCAGTCGCGCTACGAGGGGGGCACGGTGCAGCAAACGCCGCAACTGGCGATCGCCTATGCTCCGCGCGACTACCGGGCGATGCGCGAAATGGGAGCGAGCTGGCGGATCATCACCGAAGGGATGCCCGAGCCCCCAGGCATCGACCCCGGCGGTCGCGCATAGCTGCGGGCGATTTAGCGCGCGCCGTAGCGATGCCTAATCGCTGTCGCCGGCCAATTCTCGGGTGCCACTGGCTCCGCCAGTGCTGGTTCTTGCGCGTCGTGGCGAATCGACGCGGCGATTACTTCGCCGCTTCAAGCACTTTCTTCAGGTCTTCCAACGCTTCGTGCAGGGCGGCGCCCGCCTTGAGCGCGTCGCGCACGGCGCCGGCCGCCCCCTCGAGCAGCTTGCGGCCGAAGTCTTCGGCGCTGCGCAGCGTGGCCACGGCGGCGTCGCCGGCTTCCACGCCGGCCCAGGCATAAGCGTGGTCGATGTCGCGCGCGGCCGCGCGCAAATGAAACGCGGCCTTCTCCGGCTCTTCCTTCTTCAAGTGCGCGATGGCGTGTTGCGTGTTGTGCGCCGCCAGCGCTTCATACGACCGCGCGAAGATTCGGTCGAGCGTGCGCGCCGAACGCACCTTGCCGGCTTTGGCCTCGGCGGCCAACACCTCGAGCTCGAAGATCGAACCTTGTAGCGCTTTCTTGGCCTCCCCTGCGCTCATCGAGGTGGCCAGTTTCAGCATCGCGGCGGCCTTACGGATGTCGGCGGCCGCGCCGTCGTGATCCTTCTGCAAGTAATGCAGGCGGGCTTGCAAGAAATGGCGATCCGGCTCGTCGGCCAACTGGTACCAGACGTCCTCTTCGATCAAGAGCCAGCCCTCGGGCACCTTGGGCCGTTCGGCAGCCGGCGGGTCGGCCGCGACAACGCTGAGGGCAGCCATGCCGCAGATAATTGTTAGCAACAGTAAGTAAATCAGGCGTCGCATGATACCCACGTCCAGTGGCAAATTGCCTTGCCGCAAACGTCGAACGGACTTGCGCCGGCCGATTTGAGCATCGGCCGGGCAGAACGAACTGGCGACCGCTCGTGAATCGGCGGTCGGGCGGCAGCCACCCTCAACTCTCGACTGCCAAGCGCATGCTAGGGCTGGCCAGGCGGCAAGTCAAACACCGTGGCACGGAATGGGCAGAGCAATCGTTCATCTCCGCGGCCTCGAGTTTTTGCCGTGCGATACCGACAAAAATCGGCGCACGCCTCCGTCGCAAGTGTTGCGGGGTCGCGTTACAATGCCAGCGGCCAAAGGGGCTACCACCAGGGAGGTTACCCTGGCGACATGCTGGCCAGTCATTCGCACTGGGCGATCATCGCGGTCGATCGAACGTGGGCAGTGGAGGCGACGCACTGAACCCTCAGGGCGAGGGGACTCAGTCCTTTGCGCGGCGCTTCCGGTTTATCCTCAGAGTTTCTCATGACCTCTCTCGAAGTCGATGAGTCCGCGCACACTTCCGATGCGCAATACGACGCGATCGTCGTTTTAGATAGCTCGACGAATCGCTTCGTGTACGGCAACCAAATGGCGATGGAGCTATTTCGTTGCCAGCGCGAACGGTTGCTGGCCTCGAGCCCGATCGATTTCAGCCCGCCGCTCCAACCCGACGGCCGGGCGACTTCGCAGTCGTGCTTGGAGCAACTGCGCACCGCTCGCATGCGCGGCACGCATACGTTTCCGTGGATCCACTGCGACACGCGCGGAAAAGAGTTCCTCTGCGAAGTGCGGCTCGTGCAGTTGCCGCACGCCGGGGGACGACTGTACGAGGGGACCATTCGCCCGCAGCCATCGCGATTGTCGTCCGAAACCCCCGCGAAGCCAGGGCCCGAGTCCTTTTCGCCCTATCGTGAGATCGTCGAATCGCTGCCGCAAGTCGTCTGGGCGCGCGATGCCGAGGGTCGCATGCTGTTTCTGAACGACTACTGGTTGTCGTACAGCGGCCAAAGCCGCGCGGAAGCCTTCCGCCCGGGAAGTTGGGCCGACACCGTACATCCCGATGATCGCACGCACACGATCGCCACCTTTCGAGACGCCTTAACCAACGGTATTGCCTTCGACTGTGAGCATCGGGTGCGCTGCGCGGCCACGGGCGAGTACCGCTGGTTTCATTCGCGCGCCGTCTGCGAGCGCGACGCTCAGGGCAAGCCACTGCGCTGGCTCGGCACTGCCTTTGATATCGACGATTTCAAGCGGATGCAGGAGGCGCTCCGCCGGGCCGAAAAGCGCGGCCACGAGTCGCTCGCGGTGCTCGCCCACGAACTGCGCAGCCCGTTGGCCGCCTTGACCGCGTCGCTCGATCAGTTGCAATCCACGGTCCCTGCTTTGGCCGATGATTGCTCGGCCATGTCCACCGTGCAGCGACAGTTAGGACATTTGCGCCAGATCATCGACGACGTTCTCGAAATCTCGCGGCTCGAACGCGGCAAGCAGCGATTGCGATCCAGTCCGCTCGATCTGGCCGCCGTCGTTCGCGACGCCTTGGACGATTGCGGGCCCCCCCTGGCGGCCGCCGATGTCGAGCTCATCGTAGAGCTGCCCATCAGCCGCGTGCCGTTGGTGGGCGATGCTTCGCGCCTATCGCAGATTTTGACAAACTTGCTGGAGAACGCCCGCAAGTTCACGCCGCGCGGTGGCTGGGTGCGAGTCTCGCTCGTGGCCGATGGCTCGGCGCGCGAAGCCGTGCTGACCGTAACCGATTCGGGGGTCGGCATCGAGCCGGCGCTGCTCGGCGCCGTTTTCGAGCCGTTCCAACAGGCGGAACATGCTGCGGTGCGCGGCGCCGGGCTCGGCTTGGGGCTCGCGATCATCCACCGCCTGGTCGAACTGCACGGCGGCCGCGTCTCGGCCTACAGCGCCGGCCGAAATCGGGGGACCATGATCACCGTACGCTTGCCGATGGCCTGGGAGCCAGACGCCGGGTCATAATGGCGGCCGCCACGGCAGTGGCAGCGAACGAGGGGAGTTGTCCGGGGTGCCACTGGCTTCGCCAGTGGTATCGACACATGTCGACCGGTGGCGTGCGATCACTCGTGGCATGGGCTTCCAGCCCATGAGGAACACGGCCAAGATGGCCGTGCCACGGCGAGCCTTCATCTATCTTGAGAATCAAACCATGTCACCGATCCAATCAAAGTCGCCTGGCTTGGCGATCAGACGCCGCACGACGACCTTCACTTGGGCGACACTAATCCTGCTCGGCGCCGCCCACGCCAGCGCTCAGCTACGCAGCGACACCCCCCGGCTCGTGAAAGTCAACGACCAGGTTTACTGCGCCACCGGCTACGCGCTGGGCAACGTGATCTACGTGATCACCGCCGACAGCGTCGTGGTCGTCGACACCAGCGAAAGCCCGCTAACCGCGGCCGCCACACTCAAAGATTTTCGCGCGGTCTGCGACAAGCCGATTCGCTACCTGATCTACACGCACTTTCACGGCGATCATTGCAACGGGGCTCGCGCCTTTTTGGCCGACAAGCCCCAGATCATCGCCCAAAAACTGCACGGCCCCGAGATGGCCGAGTACCAACGGATGATGGGCTACAACCGCCGGCTGAACGCGCTGCAATTTGGCGCCGGCCTCCCCGCGGACCAGCGCGGCATCACCGTCGCCCGTGAGGCGACGCAGGTGGTCATTGGTTACTCGCCGCCGACTGTCACCTTCGACGCCGAGCACCGCTTCGCCGCAGGGGGCATCGACTTCGAGATTTATCACGCGCCGGGCGAAACCAACGACCAGTCGTTTGTCTGGCTCCCCGCTCAAAAGACACTCATGCCGGCCGACCTCTTTTACGCCAGCTTTCCGATGCTGGCCAGCCCGATGAAGCCCAATCGCCCGATTCTCACCTGGGCCGAGTCGGTCGAACGGATGGCCAAACTCGGCGCCGAGCATCTCGTCCCTTCACATGGCGAACCGTTGCAAGGCGTCGACAACATTCGCGACACGCTCACCAACTACGCCGCCGCGATTCGCCACGTGCACGACGCCACCGTGACGGGCCTCAACCGCGGCACACCGCTCGAAGAAATCCGCCGCACGGTAAAGCTGCCCGCGCGGCTCGCCAAGCTCCCCTACTTGCAACCCCTCTATGGGCAGGTTGCCTGGGGCGTGAACGGTGTCTACCGCGGCTATACCGGCTGGTACGACATGCAGCCGGCCCATCTCAATCCAGGGCCAAGCAGCGAGTTGAACCAGGCGATCGTCGAAGCGGCCGGCGGCGTCGACAAGCTGGTCGAGCGCGCGGCCCAAGCGCGCAAGGCTCGCAACTGGCAACTCGTCGTCGAGCTGACCGACATCACGCTCTCGGTCGACGCAGGCCATGCCGCGTCGCACGAATTGCGTGCTGAAGCTTTGGAGCAACTCGCGGCTGCGAGCCCCAACGGCGTGGAACGAAACATCTACCGCGCGGGCGCGCAAGATTCGCGCCAGAAGCTGGCCCCAGAGAAATAGGCACGCGTACCCGGGGACTGGAGTCGTTTCCGCGTTGCTATAACGGAATGGCAAATCTTGGGTGCCACTGCTGGCTTGCCCAGCAGTGCGTGCGTGGCATTAGTCAAACCAGTGCGGCGGCAATCGATGCAGTTTCGGCAGGTGTTCGTCGATTTTTGCCTCGGGGTCTTGAAACCAGCGAGCACTCGACCAGAGCCAATCTTCCGCACTCTTGCATAGCGAGCGCCGAACCGGATTCATGTGTACGTAGTTGATCGACGACAAAAGTGTTCGACCGAGCGTCAGGTTGCGGTCGTATCCAGGTCCTTCCTGCCAGTATCGAAAAGTCAACACACCAGGACGCTGCTGGACTGTCAGCTTTTGCAAGAGCGGGCTTTGATTGGCCACGAGCTGTTGCTTGACTCGAAACGAGAATGGTCGCTTGATGGCCTTCAACACCGACTCCATGCCGGAAGCCGCCGGCAACGGCCACACGATCAAGTGGACATGCTCCGGCATGAACACAAAAGCGGCCAATCGATATCGATGCCGCACAATCGCGGCGTCAATGCTTCGCGCCAGCATTTCACGCCAGTTGTTATTGGTCAGCAGCGGTCGTCGCTCGTAGCAAGAGAATGTCAATTCGCGAACGTCAGTATCGTTGTCGACGTGCTTGACCCGCTTGCGATGAGGTTGGGGCCTATCCATGCCCACAAACTAAGAAGCCGCGAACTGCTCAGCAAGCAAGACGAGGAATGCGATCCTGAGAATCGCGAATTCTGGCTCGAATTCTCGCGGCTAGAGTTCTGCTAGAAGCTGCATCGTGATCCTGTGATGCCGCCCGAAAAGCAGCACTGCTGGGCAAGCCAGCAGTGGCACCCAGATCTCAATGCGCTGCCCCCACCGCCAAACCCGGCTCGTGATGCCTGCCGCTCTAAAGCCAGCGCGGCCAGTCCGGTTGCCGTACGATCAACCGCACCAACTCGCACACCAGCGGGATCGCGCACCAGCGTAACGCGCGGAACACTTCGAGTCGCAAGCTGCGCAGATCGACTTCGAGTTTCTCGCCCGCGTGATATAGTCCGAACTGCGGCCAGAATCGCGGCACGCGCTGGCAGTATTGCTCGAACGCGTCTCCCTGACGGCTCGCAAGTCGCCGTTCTTCGGAGGCCACGGTTGCGCGCAGGTAGACCAACAAGGCGAACACGATCCCGAAGGCCATCAAGGGGCTACCCAGGAAGAAGGCGACCGACTGCACCAGGAAGAACACGCCGAGGTAAAGCGGGTTGCGGCAGATCGAGTACGGCCCCTCGGTGATCAGGTCCTTCCCTTTGTGCCCGCCGATATAGAGCGTGGCCCAAATCCGCAGTCCGGCGCCGGCCACGAACGAGGACCAGCCCAGGGCATCGAGCGCCAACTGCAACCAGGGGCGCCCTTCGCCGAGCGGAGTATGAAACAAACCGGCGATGGCAAACGGCGCCAGGATCGCAATCCCGATCACGGCCCGGCCACGTTCCGCGAAGGTACGAGACGGTGTCGCCGGCATCGGTATTGACGACACGGAGATTGAGCTCATGCGTGATTCCGGCTACGGGCCTGCGGCTGAAATTGCCAAACGAATCGCCACAGGCTGTGGCTGATCACGAGCGATTGATTTACGTCTCGAAACGGGCGACAGCCGAGGGGAGAGCTGCCACGCCCCGCGCGAATTGAAGACGCGCGGCTCGCGGCTCAAAATGTCCAACTGTCGCGTGGACATACTAGTGGCAATCATCGGCTGGCCGCAATGCGAACTTTGCGGGTTTGGCGATGAATTCGCCTTAAGAATCGCCGCTGCCGCGAACGTTTGGCGACGCCGCAGGTGTGCGATCTCGCTCACCCTGGCGCAACCGCCACAGTCGGCCGATGCCGCAGAGTTTGGCGCGGCCCCAGCGCAACCTGTCGGCCGCAGCATGGCGGCCACACCGCGCGACCTCACGCAACAGCTATCGAAACAGCGGGCGGTCGCCGGTGATCGATTCCACGCGCCGCGCCGTCACGTGCTGCGTATTCAATTCGGGCAGAAAACCCAGCGTGCCGTTGATGCCAACTTCCTGCCCGACGTAGTGCTGCAGGTTGGTGCCGGGCGAAGGCGTCACGTAGTAGCGCACCGCGCCGCTGGTGTCGGTCAGTGCGAAGGCGGGTACGCCCGCGCGATCGCTCTGCACGCGGGCCAGCCGGCCAGTGCCGTCGAACTCGGGGCGCATGTGCGGCCCGCGCGACTGGCTCGGCGTGGCGGCGAGCGGCGCATTGCGGCGCTGCGTATCGACGGCGATGTTAGCGGCCGTGTCGAGCCGTTGCTTGATGTCGGCGAACCGTTCGAGCTTCGTCAGCACGCGCCGCACCCGGCCGCGCTCGAGTGCCGTCTGGCCGCGCGTGAGCATCGCCTCGCCGCGCGCCCGCAAGTTCGTGAAGTTCCACTGCGAGGCTTCTTGCGCGACCATGGCCGACAGCTCGAGATCCAATTCGTCGATCTCGGCCTGGAAGCGCTCGTCGGTCGAAGGGCCGGGGCGCGCCTCGGCCGACTGATCGGCGCTTTCGCGACGTTTGCCGCCGCGCGTGCGCCAGGCTCCCTCATCCGCGGAGTCTTCGGCCGATTCCGCGTCGCGCGGCGCGGCTTCCCGTTCGTGGTCCGCGGCGCCGGCCTCGGCAGCGCGCGATCCGCGAGCACTGCCGCGCGATTGCTCGGCTGGTTCATGGTCCAGAGCAGCCCGCTCTCGCTCAGCTCGATTGGGGTCGGCTCGATCTCGCTCGGGCTCGAGTCGGGCTTCAGCCGCTTCGGCGGCGGCCGCCGCGCGCATCCGATCGCGCCGCGCCCGCTCGCGCCGCGCGGCGCGCGAGTCCGGGTCGTACGCTGCTTCGCTGTCGCCATCAGGTTCTGCGAACGAATCGTATTCATCGGCCGGGCGACGTCGCGAAACGCGCACCGTCGGTGTCTGAGCATCGTCGGTTGGTTCCGATTCGTCGGCGTCTTCGTCATCGTGTTGCGGCGCGTCGCGCCGTGACTCTTGGCGCCGTGCTTTGTCGTGGCTCGATTTCTCGTGCTCGGCGTCGTCGGCATCTCGTTCATCGCGCTCGTCGGCATAGTCCGAGTCATCGTGCGGGCGATCCGTTTCTTCGTCCCCACGCGAGTGCCGGTTTCGATCGTCGTCTTCGCCACGCGAGCGCATGTCGTCAGCAGGCGTCGGCCCGTCTGCGGCGCCATGGGGCGCGTCGCGATCTGGTTCAGCGTGCTCTGACGCGTCATGCTGCGGCGCGGCGCGCTGGGGCGCGGCGTGCTCGGGCTCCAGCGATTGGCTCGACACATACCGCCCGTGTACCCAGCGGAACTCGCCCGGTGGCGGCGCGATCTGATACCAGACGCGTGCCCCGGCCCCGTCGTCGAATTCCTTCGAGCCGAGGATCTGCACTTCTTCGCCGCGGTTGAGCCGCACTTGAATCACGTCGCGCGTGTTATCCAACTGGCTGCCGACGCGCACGATCACGCGGTCGCCGATCACTTCGCCGGTGTCTCCCGCGCGGCGCACGAACTCGCCCGACACCCAACTGAAGCTGTGCTGCGGCGGCCGTACGGCGAACCAGCCGCCGGGGTCGTGTCGATAGACTTCGACGCGATCGCGGCGGCTCAGTCGCATTGTCGAGTAGTACGCGTCCCCCGGCCCGCTCCGCGCGTCGACATTGTCGGCTGTGATGTAACCGACATACGGCGGCCGACCGTCGGCCGCGGCAGCCGTGGCCGTGCCCCAGAATACGGTGCAGCCGCAAAATGCAGCGGCGGCCCAGAATACGGCGCAGCCCGAAAATACAGTGCCGCCCCAAGCCGCAGCGCGGCCCCAGGCCAACAACGTCAACAACCAATACGAAGCTTGACGGCGCGGCATGCGCTGTCTCCTTGCGTGTTTCAGCGGAATCTGGCGAACCGGCAATCGCCGCAGGCGCAAGCCGCGCGGCGTGCCGAATCGATGCAATCGAAATTCAAGCGCCGCCGAAAACATCCGGCGCGGCGACTCTGCCAAAATGCCCGATCGGGCGGTATCTCGACGAGCGATCTACAGACAAAGGCCGCGTCTTGTACTCAGGCGGCCACTGCCGACGCAAGATCAATGTGCCCACGGGTGATGTGCTCCAGGGTAATGTGACCCGGGGTCTGGTCCATTTTTCGGTGCGCGATATTACCGTGGCCCAACGACCATCGGCCGAAAACATGGACCTGACCCCCTTCCCTGCTCGGCCGCGGCTCCTACCTCGCGTTCCCAACTCCCGGTAGAATCGCCAACTTCCGTCGATTGCCCCGAACGTGCGAGTGATCCTCCGCGTCGTATCTGGCGGACGCCGACGTTCTGCTAGCGTGCCCGGCGCGCCGCGTCATCGATCACCCTCTCCTACCAAAAAACCGCAATCTGCCATGCCTCGCTACAATCCCGCCGTCGTCGAACCCAAGTGGCAAGCCTACTGGGCCGAGCACCGCACCTTCGCCGCCCCCAGCATGCCCACCGGCCAAAAGCTTTACGTCCTCGACATGTTCCCCTACCCCAGCGGCGACGGCCTGCACGTCGGCCACCCCGAAGGCTACACGGCCACCGACATCGTCTGCCGCTTCGCCCGCATGCGCGGCCAGAGCGTGCTGCACCCAATGGGCTGGGACGCCTTCGGGCTGCCCGCCGAGCAGCACGCCAAGCGGACCGGCACGCCGCCGCGGATCACCACCGAAAAGAACATCGCCAACTTCCGCCGGCAGTTGAAGATGCTCGGCTTCAGCTACGACTGGGACCGCGAGCTGGCCACGACCGACCCCGACTACTTCCGCTGGACGCAGTGGATCTTCCTGCTGCTGTTCGACACCTGGTACGACGC
>Ga0163152_10006270_pt1 | contig 13483 bp, 9 predicted proteins | sample OliLakLV19MP8IB2_FD_148635 | JGI IMG/M metagenome (GOLD analysis project Ga0163152, IMG submission 148635) | Freshwater microbial mat bacterial communities from Lake Vanda, McMurdo Dry Valleys, Antarctica - Oligotrophic Lake LV.19.MP8.IB-2 | ecosystem: Environmental > Aquatic > Freshwater > Lake... | reverse complement strand
GACGTGGGTAGAACAGCTCGACGGGCGCGATGGTCCCGCGGCAATGCACCGGCTCGCGCTGGAAGAAGAGAACCTCGTCGTCATCCTGCAGCGCTCGCTCGTGGCGAATCCGCCCACACGCGCGAGTGCGACCCGCGTACTTCGGGCGCTCGTGCTCCTCGAGCCGATACTCGCGGCGCGCGGGCCGTACCAGACGTATCTGGATTGGGTCGACAAGGCGATCGCGATCGCGAATCCGATCGCGAGCCAGGTCCCGTCGCGCCTGCTCGGACGCGCTCACGAAATCCGCGGATGGGTGATGCGGCGGATGGGCGAAGCGGGTGCGGCGCAGGCCGACCTCGCGAACGCGCTCGCGATCGCGAGATCGTCGACCGACCGGGAGTCGGAGGGCCGCATTCTCGCGCGCATCGGCGACGCGGAGTTCTCCGAAGGACGAACGGCCGAGGCGCTCGTCGCGCTCGAAGAATCGCGCACGCTTCTCGAGAAGGGGAAGTTCACGCGCTCGGAAGGCGAGTGTCTCGGGTATCTCGCCGACGTGTGCGCGTCGCTCGGGCGCGCGGAGGACGCGCATCGCTTCCTCGTGCGCGCGCTCTCGCTGCATCGCGCGCGAGAAAGCCGGCGCCAGGAGGGGGTCGTGCTGCGCGCGCTCGGGGCGCTCCTCTGGCGGCAAGGCAAGCTCGAGGAAGCGCGCGAGCTCGTGGAGCGTGCGCTGCCGATCGCGCAGGAGTTCCGCGATCGCAACGTCGAAGGCTACGTGCGCGGCACGCTCGCCGGCATCTGCCACGAGCAGGGCCGTTTCGAGAGCGCGCGCGAGCACTACCAGGCGGCGCTCGGCATTCACGCGGAGCTGGGCAACCGCCGCGCGCGGGCGATCTGGCTCGGCAACCTCGGCATCGTCGACCACGAGCAAGGGAAGCCCACGCATGCCGCGAGCCGCTACGCGCGCACGGTGGAGATGAGCCGCGCGACGGGCGATCGCCAGTCCGAGGGCCTCTACATGGCGTATCTCGCGGCCACGAAGGCGGACCTCGGCGACGCCGAAGGATCGGCGCTGCTGTTCGCGAGCGCGAACAAGCTCCTCGTGAACGAGACGGACGCGCTCGTGCGCGCGGCCGTGAGCGCACTCGAAGGCCATCTCGACGTCTCACGCCACGGGATGGCGCTGCGCGAGGGCCGCCTGCCCGACGCGAAGGTGCATTTCGACGCAGCGATGAAGCGCGTGAACGACGCCCAGGTGTCGGCCGAGCGCAGCGAGGACGTTCGGCACGCCGTGCGGATGCTCCGCCGCGTGCTGCAGGCCGCGGTCGGCGAAGAGTTCCGCCGCACTCGCAAGCCGAAGCCTACTGCGCCAGGCTGATGCCGGAATCCGAGACCGTCGGGTAGTCCGGGTCGCCGTGATACATGCGGATCGCGGCGCGATCGACGGGATCGAGATCGCGGAAACGCACGCCGGCCCGCACCCGCGAACCGGACACGTCGCCGACCCACGCCACCTCGATGGCGACCGTGATTGGCGCCTGCATCCCGGGAAGGTGGAACTGCGCCTCGGCGACGTCGCCGATCAGCGCAGGGTCAGCGCCCTCGATCCCGAGGCCGCCTTCGGAGATGTCGGACGCGATCGCCGCGTGAAGCGAGTGCCCGCTGCGAAGGAGCACCGGTGCGAGGAGGATCCCGCGGTGGCTGTCGCGGATGTGAAGCCCCGCGACGCGCGCGACCCACGCGGAGAGCGCGCGGAGGTCGTCGTCGATCGGCATTGCGGCCGCGCCGACGACACGGAGGTCGCCGGCGAGGTCCGGCGGCGCACTTTCGTCGAGCGCCGCGATCACCAGCGTCTGCGGAGAGCACTCGCGCACGTGCGCCGTGATGCGGACGAGCTCCGCCGGATCGAGCGGCGCGCCGATGACGACCGCGGCGGGACGGAGCGCGACCGGCTCGTCGACCAACGAGTCGGGCCGATCGACGGTGATTGCCGACCCGCCCGCGCGAAACACGAGCCGCGCGAGGACTTCCGTCCAGATGCCCGAGCCGACGATGACCACGGTCGGCCGCAACACACCCCACGCAATCGAGTGACCCGGCTGCTCCATGCCCCAGAAGTTGGACACACACGAATGCGCGTCAACGCCGCCCCGCAGCTGTTGCACGAGCCGGGGCACAAGCCAGGTACCGGTTCTGACTTACTGACGTATTCGCCGGTACGTCAGTAAGTCAGAACCGGTACCCGCCTTCAGTACCCGGCTTCAGGATTCGGGGAGGACGCCCGACTCGATCGCCGCGGCGAGAATCGTGCGGTGGCACATCGCGGGGTCGGTGCACGCGCTCGAGCAGAGGAGCGTGAAGGTCTCGCCCTTTTGGTGGCGGCGCACGAGGTCGGCGATGCGCCACCACTGGTCCTGCATCTCCGCGATGTAGCGGCCGCGGTAGTCCTCCCACGAAAGCGGCGGACCGCCGGTCTTCTCGTAATAGTCCGCGTGGAGAGCTTTGCTCGGGCCGAGCTCCTTCCACCACGCGTCCCACGTCTCGTCCTTCTTCGGAAGAGCGCGCGGGCGGTAGCGACAAATCAACACGCGGAAGCCGTCATCCGGCTCCCGCGTGTCGTTCCATCGCTTTGTGCGAACGGGCACCTACTGCACGACGCCAACGCCACTGCCGTACGACGGCAGTCCGCTGCTCGTCGTGCCGACCGTGGAGATCTGCACCTGGTCGCCAGCGGCGAGCGCGGGAGGCAAGCCGGATGCGGGCTCGATCTGGATCGCGCCCGCCGGAATGCTTCCGTAGGTGACCGGCGGCGTGATCATCGACGACTCGCTGGCGACGAACCACTTCATGCCCGCCGCTCCCTGCACGAGCACGAACTGCGCAGGTCGCGCCGGCGTCCAGTCGATCGTGTTGCCGGTGACCGTCACGGTCAGCGTCGTGTAGGCGTAGCCGTCGGTCAGCGTGATGTCGATGTCGCTCGTCGGGCACTTCGGAACGAACGCCTGGCCGTAGCGGAAGATCTGGTCGGGGCCGTCGACGGTCTGCGAGTAGCCCATCATGCGCACGCCGGAGAGCACGGGCACGACGATGGTGTAGTCGCCCGCAGGGCCGGTCGACGAAGCGGGGATGCAGCCGCCGGCTCCGCAAAGCTCCGTGAAGACCTCGTTCGGGACGGAATCGTCCCACCCGAATACCGACGCGTCCGCGACGCCCGTGCCGTCGAGCAGCAGGTCGCCGTTGATCGTGCAGAGCGCGACCTGCAACTGCGTCGATGCGTTCAGCGGGATCTCGCCGAGATCCGTGCAGGTGCCCGCGGCGCACGTGCCCTGCGCCGCCGGCGAGTCGAACGTGCCGCCATCGTAGACCTCGCCTTCGTGGAAGACGCGAATCGCGACCTGCTGCGTCTCGTTCGGGATGCCGTCGTTGTCGACGTCCTCACCGACGATCTCGCTCTTCATGATGTCCACGCAGAAGCGGCCGTCGACGCCGACGGTCTGCGGCGTGGAAGAGCCGCCGTAGGTCACGCCGGACACGGTGACGGTTGCGCCTTCGGCGGGGTTGCCGTTCTCGTCGACGATCGTCCCCGTGATGCAGGTGTGCGTCTCGATCGGCCAGTCCACGTTCCAGTAGGAAAAGTGGCTGACGGTCGCTCGCGCGTAGACCGTGCCGTCGTACGTCCCGTTCTTCAGGAGCGCGACGTCCGCTTCCGCGAGGAGCACGCCGTCGGCGTCCTCGAGCACACCCTCCCCTTCGGAGACCCAGGTACCGAGGGATTCGTCGAACGCGTACATCGGGACGTCGACCTGCGAGTTGCCGGGCGTGATGTCGACGACGATGTTCCACGTGTCGCGCGGGAACGCCATGCGCAGCTCGACGTCCGCGGGGAGCGTGTCGACCGGATCGCCGACCTCGTTTTCGAGCTCGATCGCCGCGAACGTTCCCGAAAGAAGCAGCGCGCCCGTCGAGTCGCTGAAGCCGCCCGGAAACGCATCGCTCTCGGTCACGGGATTGAACACGCGGGCGCCGCCGGAATACCCGTCCGGAAGCCCGGCGATCGAGAGGCGGTTTCCCGCGATGTTGCAGATGTCGCCAGCCGCGCAGTCGAGGGTGTCCATCTCGCGAAGCGTGACCGACAGCGGGATCTCCGCGCCGGGCGCGACGTCGATCGTGCGGTAGAGCGGCGCGTAGCCGTCGTTCCGGAACGCGACGACGACCGTCTGCGGTCCGTCGACGTTCAGCTTGAGCGTGTACTCGCCGTCGTCGTTGGAGCTGACGTCGTTGAGCGCGTCGCCGGCCAGCATGCCCTCGACGTCCACGTCGCTCAGCGTGCTGGGCTGCGCGCCCGCCGTCGAGCCGAGACCGGTGATCGATCCGCGGAAGACCACGTTCGACTTGCCGCCACCGCCACCATCCCCACTGCATCCGAGAATCGAGAGAACCGCCGCAGTTGCCGCCGCACGAACGAAGAATGTTTTCATCTAGGCGATTTCAACCACGTCTGAGGGAGTCCGTCTACGTGCGGGAACACAGGCCGTAGAAGCGCCGGCGCGTCGTCGACGCCGGTCGGCGAGCTGTCGGCTCAGCGAAGGCCGATGATCTCGGCGATCGTGACCGGATGGGCAAAACCCTTCACGATGGCGCGACGCTCGTTCTTCCGCACGACGAGTTCGGCGATGGGGTTGAACACGGCCGACGTGACCACCACGTTGTCGATGGCGAGTCCCTGCAGGCGTGACGCGAGGTTCACCGTCGAGCCGATCGCCGTGTAGTCCAGCATCCGCTTGCGGCCGAGGCGCCCGACCGTCGCGTCGCCGCTGTGCACACCGACGCCGATGCGAAGGCGCTCGGGAAGCATCCCGTGCAGGCGCGCGTCGAGCGCACGAGCGCGATCACGCATCTCCAGAGCCGCTTTCACCGCACGGAGCCGGTGGTCCACCTGCGCACGCGGATCGTTGAAGAGCACCATGAGCCCATCGCCGAGGACCTTGTTCACCGTTCCGCCGTTCGCGGTCGCGGCGTCACCCATCTCTTCGAGGTACTCGTCGAGCACATACTGCAGGTCGTCGGGATCGAGCTGGTCCGCGATCGGCGTGAAGTCGCGGATGTCGCAGAAGAGGACCGAGAGCTCCTTGCGGCGCGGCGCTTCGAGAAGGTTCGACGTGAGCCCGAGCCGCTCGCGCGCCCAGTCTTCGATGCGTCCGCTCGCTTCGTCGAGCGACTCGCGCGTGCGCGCGAGATCTTCCTGCAGCGCCTTGATGCGGAGCATCGCGCGAACCCGCGCGTGGACCTCGTAGGGATCGAACGGCCTCGTGACGTAATCGTCGGCGCCGGCATCGAGCCCGTCGATCTTCTGCTGCGCTTCGAACTGGGCCGTCACGAGGATCACCGGGACGAAGTGCGTTCCCGAGAGGCGCTTGATCTGGCGGCAGACCTCGATGCCGGAAATGCCGGGCATCATCACGTCGAGCAAGACCGCGTCCGGGCGGCGAGCGGCGAACTTCTCGAGGCCCTCGACGCCCGACTTCGCGGTTTCCACATCGCAGCCCTCGAGGCCGAGCACCGTCTCGAGAATCGTCAGCGTGTCGAGGTTGTCGTCGATGGCGAGGATATGCGGGCGTGGGGCGCCGCCGGTCGCTTTCGCGTTCGATCGCTTCTTGGCCGTAGCTCCCATCGCCTGTCCAGCGTGCCCCGATCTATTTGCGCGCCACGTGCAAATAGATACACGCGGCCCTCTTCCCCGAGCGGACGCGGTAGAATCCAGGGGCTGGATGGAGCATTTCGGCCGATACGAGCTCCGCCGCCGGCTTGGCGTAGGAGGCATGGCAGAGGTCTACGAGGCCGTGGCCATCGCCGAACACGGCATCGAGAAGCCGCTGGTCATCAAGCGGATCCTCGAGGAGCACAGCTCCGACGAGCAGTTCCAGGAGATGTTCCGCGACGAGGCACGCGTCGCGATGCGCCTCAATCACCCGAACGTGGTGCAGGTCTTCGACTTCGGGCGCGATGACGACAATCGCTATTTCCTCGCGATGGAGCTCGTCCGCGGGAAGGACCTCGGAGCGATCATCTCGCGCGCGAAGCAGGAGGACCGCGTGATCCCCGCGGGCGTCGCCGTCTACATCGCCGGCGAAGCAGCGAAGGGACTCGACCACGCACACCGGTTGTCCGGCAGCGACGGAAAGCCGCTCGGGATCGTCCACCGCGACGTGTCGCCGCAGAACATCCTGATCTCCACCGACGGCGGCGTGAAGGTCGGCGACTTCGGCATCGCCAAGTTCAACGCGCGCGCGGGCAAGACACAGGTCCAGATGGTCCGCGGCAAGGTCCGCTACATGTCGCCGGAACAGGCAGAGGGAAGTCTTCTCGACGGACGCAGTGACCTGTTCTCGCTGGCGCTCGTGCTCTACGAGATGATCACCGGCAAATACGCGTTCGACGGCCGCGCCGATCTCGACGTACTCGACCAGGTGCGCAAGTGCGAGCCGAAGAAGCCGAGCGAGATCACCAACGTTCCGGCCGGGCTCGAAGCCGTCATCCTGAGGGCGCTCTCGCGCGAGGCGAAGTTCCGCTACTCGCGCGGCAACGAGTTCCAGCGCGAGCTCGAATCGTTCGCGGTCGAGAAGGGTCTGCGCGCGACGAGCGGCGCGCTCGCGGAGTACCTCAACTCGCTGTTTCCTGAAATCGAGAGCCGCAACAGCGCCGCGGACGGCGTGACGACGATCCTCAAGCTGCCGCAGCCGGCGGAAGCGAAGCCTGACGGAAAGCGCACGCGGATGCGCCGCGTCGTCGCCGAAGACGGGATGCCGGTCTTCGTGAGCGAGGAGGTGCGGATGGGCGAGGACCCGAACCTCGACACGCGCGAGAGCGCCATCCGCCGTCCCGCTTCCGCCGCGGACGACAGCGAGGGCGAGACGTCGCGGCAACGCGCCGTCGGCGAGGAGAGCACCGTCCAGCCGGAGACCGGCGAGGTGACGGCGACGCGGGAAGCGGCGTCGATGCCCGCTGACCCGTCCGAGACGAGCACGCCGCCGCCGGGAGCCGCACGCATGGAGACGATGCCGCGCGTGAACCAGGCGCGTGGCGCCGGCACCGTCGTGCGGGCACCGGCGCCGCCGCCCGCGGCGTCACGCAACGCGGCGCCGCGTCCGTCCGAGATCGCGACGCCGCCCCGAGGAACGCCGCGCCCTCCCGCGGCGGCGGCGCCCGCGCGCGCGGCGGCCGACGCCACGTGGCTGCCGTCACGCCGAACGTCCGGCGACGCGGCGACCGTGCCAGCGCCCCGCGCATCCGCGCCGACGCCGACGGCGTCGAGCGCGCCGCCGGAGCGGGAGTTCGAGATCGACGACGAGCCGGAATCGAAGGCGACCTTCGAGCGCGCGAAGGTGAACCCGATCGTCGCGGAGTCGCTGCGCGAGCGTCCTCGCGATTCGTTCGGCGTGCGCATCGCGAGCGCGGCGATCGGCGTCCTCATCGTCGGCGTCATCGCCTACACCTTCGTCGAACCGTGGGTGCGCAACCGACGCAACGCGGTGACGAACGGCGCCGAGAAGGTCGGCTCCATCCTCGTGAACGGGCGCACCGGCGATCACGTGAAGATCACGGACGCGAACGGCGTGAGCGTCTACGGCTCGCCGCTTCCGATGGGGCGCCTACAGCTCGCTCCAGGCGACTACACCGTCGTCGTCACCGGAACTTTCGACGGACGTACGGTCAGCGGCACGGTGAGCGTCGGCCCCGGCAAACCGGGCGTCTTCGACGCGAACCTCGCCGCGAAGGCGCCCGACCCGGACGAGAACCCGTGACGCGGCTCGCGCTCGCACTCGCGGCCACGATCTTCGCGGCGCCGGACTCCGCCCACCTCGGGACGCTCCGCGCGGACGCGAGCCGGTCGGTCCTCGACGGACGCCTCTCGCTGCGCGTTCCCGCGATCGCTGCCGACGCGGCGGGACCCGTGCGCAACGACGACACACGGTTGACCGTGGACGCGGGCGAGGAGCGCCTCGAGATCCGCGCGACCGAGCTCTTCGCTCTCGCGGGCGATGACTTCGCGGCAGCGGCCACACGCGTCGTGAAAGGCTGGGGCGGCGAGTCCGCCGGCTTCCTCGTCGCGCCTCTCGCGCTGGGTTCGGGACTTCGCGGCATCGAGGTCGTGCCCGAGACTCCCGATCGCCGGCCGACCGGCGCGTTCGTACGCGGGCTCTTCGTCGCCTCCGCCGACGGCTCGGTGCAATACCTCGAGGCGCGTGCGAACGCCCCGGGTGCGCGTGATTTCGCCGGCGCCGACGCGCTCGCATCGACGATCCTCCGCAGCGCCGCGCCGGGAACACGTTCACTCGCGCGCGCTGCCGCGACCTATCGGCTCACGACGCCGGTCCGTGACATCACGGTGTTCGCGAACGTGCCTGCAGGAATCGGGGCGGCGTACCAGCGCGAGCGCGATCGCAGCGTTCACCGCTTCCACGCGCTCGCGGGTCTCGGCGAGAACGCGCCGAGCCTGACGCTGACGTTCGCGAAGGACGCCGGCTATCTCCACGACCGGCTGAACCGCGACATCGAGCCGAAGATTTCCGGAGGAAAGATCTTCGGGCAGAGGGTGTTCTGGCACGCGTGGAGCGCCTCGCGCGGCGACACCGGCAAGCAGCACCTCGAAGCGATCGTCACGCTCGGAACACCGGCGGCACCGCTGAGCGCACACGTGCTGGTGCTCCATCGCGAGGACGGAGGCGGAGACGCGATGCGCGCACTCGTCGAATCGATGCTCATCGAGCGCCGGCCACTCTGAACGAATCCAATCGTACACATGCGTATGCGTGCTCTTGCGGCCGTGCCACCTTCATCGCACCGCCGAGCACGCCGACGGCGACACCGCCTCCCGCCGCGGGAAAGGGCCGCGGAGAGGTTCGCACCCAGAGCTCGGAGTGCTCATCGAGGGTCTGCAGGGACGTGCCGATGTCGAACGGCATCAAGCTCTGCGAGTGAGGCGTTAGCCGCCGTCGGGTTGGAACCAGCAGCCCACCAAGGATCCCGTGAGCGCACCGCCCGTGCAGTAGTCGGGAGGCGCACGGAGATCGCCGAGCTCCCAGCGATATTCCGCGGCGCCGCTCTCGTCGCTCAGATCGAGGTGCCACACTCTCGAGGTGAGCTCACCGGTGGGACAGTTTCCCGCGATGCCTCCGGCCGTGTCCGAGACATACCCACGCGCGGCGACGTTGCCGCCGTTGATCGGAAGGAACGCGTCAAACTCCAGGCGGACGTGAACGCTCGGTCCGGCAGCCGGGAAGATATCGACGTCGAGATACCCGGGCTCGTCGAACTCCGGATCGGCATTCTGGAGATCCCCGTCACCGAAATCCGACGCCACGTCGAAAGAGGTCGTCCCGACCATCCCCTGCGCCTGGTACGTGGCGCCCTCCACGCAGTCGACGTCCGGCGGATCTTCTCCGCCGCCGCCGCTCGCTCCGCTACACGCCGCCGCGAGGAACGACATTCCTGCGATCGCACGAAGAGTCCGCTTCCCGGTTTTCATCACTGGATTACATCCTCGAAACAACCGCGAAACGAGAGCCCACGTGTTTTGGTCAGCGGCGGGCCGCGAACACGTTCGCGATGAACCATCGTTGGTTCACCAGCCGCTTCACGGGCCGCCAGACCGTCGTGTCGGTCGACGAGTCCTCGTCTTGCACTTCCAGGATCTCGAAGCCGCTGTCACGGAGCACATCGAGGGTCTCGGCCAGCGTCCACAAACGCCAGTCGTAGGTGAAGACGTTCCGGCGCTTCTTCCCGCCGACCTTGAAGTGGATCGCGCAGCGCGTCTCGCCCGTGAAGGCGTCCCAGTGTTTCTGGTCCCAGTAGTAGGTGTAGGGACCCTCGGGCGTCGCCTCTTCGCTTTTCGTTTCCGTCTCCGGTCCGCCGTAGAGATCGAGCCAGAAGACACCGCTCTTCCCGAGCGCGGCGCGCACGCGCGCGAAATACGCCATCAGCTCGCGTCGCTGCTTGAAGACCATCCAGGAAAAGTTGAGCGCGACGATCGCATCGAAGCGTCCACCCTTCTGATGGAGCACATTCCCTTCGACGAGCTTCACGCGCGCGGTCGCCGGATCCGCCGGACCGAAACGCCGTCGAGTGCCCCACGCGAGCGGCTCGGGGTCGAGGTCGATGCCGGTCGCACGATTGTCCGCGTGGCGAAGCGCCCAGGCCTCGAGGTTCGCGCCCGTGCCGCAGAAGTCCTCGCGCAGAGTGCGGGCCTCACGCCCGCGGAGGCGGCGGAACGTGCGCGCGAGGTTCGCCATGACGGGCTCGGGATCCTGGACGGAGTGCTCGTAGAGCTCGTACTTGTCGAAGCGCATGGGGACCGCACTCTATAGGGAGGCTCCCCGCTTGTGCGCTTGTGTCGCTCGCCCGCGTGGGCCAGACTCCCGCGGCTTCGCCCCCTGCCGGTTCGACTCCGGCGCCCGGTCCCCCGGGTAGACAGAACGAGGACCCCATGCCCGCCCCGTACCAGCCCGCGACCCTGTCGCGAGACGAGCTCCGCCGCCGCATCGAAGCGATCCTGCCGCGCGTCGAGCGCCCCACGCGTTACCTGGGCAACGAGGTCAACGCGATCCGCAAGGATCCCGCGAAGGCCGACGTCTCCGTGTGCCTGTGCTTCCCCGAGCTCTACGAAGTCGGGATGAGCTGGCCCGGACTGCAGATCCTCTATCACATCCTCAACACGCATCCGGGCGTCGTGTGCGAGCGCGCGTATTCGCCGTGGATGGACATGGAGAAGGAGATGCGCGACGCCGGCGTGCCCGCATACTCGCTGGAGAGCTGGTCGCCGCTCGCGTCGTTCGACGTGCTCGGCTTCACATTGCAGTACGAGCTCACGTTTACGAACCTGCTCAACGTGCTCGACATGGCGGGCATCCCGAAGCGATCCGCAGACCGCCGGCGCGACGATCCGATCGTGATCGCGGGTGGTCCCGTCTCCTACAACTGCGAGCCGATCGCGGACTTCCTGGACGCGGTCTGCCTCGGCGACGGCGAAGAAGGCATCCTCGAAGTCTGCAACGCCGTGAAGGCGTGGAAGGCGACCGACCAGCCGCGCTCCGAGCTGCTGCGCAAGCTGCAGACGATCGAGGGCGTCTACATTCCCAGTCACTACGACGTCGAGTACGCCACCGAGCTCACCGGCACGATGGCGCCGATCGCGACGATTACGCCCAAGGAAAACGCGCCGAAGCTCGTGCGCCGCCGCTTCCAGGCCGATCTCAATGACGTGCCCTTTCCGAGCGCGCCGATCGTCCCGCTCGGAAAGACGGTGCACAACCGGCTCGGCATCGAGGTGCAGCGCGGCTGCACGCGCGCGTGCCGCTTCTGCCAGGCGGGCTACATCTATCGGCCCGAGCGCCAGCGCTCGCCGGAGAAGGTGAAGGAGCTCGTCTTCGAGTCGCTGAAGAACACGGGCTACGACGAGGTCTCCCTGCTCTCGCTTTCGATCGGCGACTACGGCTGCCTCGAGCCGCTCATCGGAGATCTACTGGGACCGAATCGCGCGAACGGGATTTCGGTTTCGCTGCCGTCGATCCGCGTCGACACGCTCACCGAAGGCATCATCGACAAGATCGCCGGCGCGAAGAAGAGCGGCTTCACCGTCGCGCCGGAAGCGGGCAGCGAGCGGCTTCGCGACGTCATCAACAAGGCGCTCAGCGAGCAGCAGATCGAGTTCACCGCCGAGCAGGTCTTCAAGCGCGGATGGAGCCACATCAAGTTCTATTACATGATCGGCCTCCCGTCGGAAACCGACGAGGACGTGATGGGCATCGTGCGCACCGCGCGCGCGTGCCAGGCGATCGGCCGCAAGTACAACAAGCAGGCCGACATCCACGTCTCCACGTCGACGTTCGTCCCGAAGCCCTACACGCCGTTCCAGTGGGAGCCGCAGATCTCCCGCGACGAGGTCTATCGCAAGCAGACGATGCTGCGCGACGAGCTCAAGAAGACGGGCCTCACGTTCAAGTGGCACGACGCGAAGGAATCGCTGCTCGAGGTCGTGCTCTCGCGCGGTGATCGCCGGCTCTGCCGCGCGGTCGAGCTGGCGTGGGAAAAGGGCGCGCGTTTCGACGGCTGGACCGAGAAGTATCGCGAGGACGTCTGGCTGCAGGCGTTCGCGGAAGCCGGCGTGCATCCCGGCTGGTACGCGTACCGCCGCATCCCCGTCGCCGAGACGCTGCCGTGGGACCACATCGACTGCGGCATGGAGAAGGCGTGGTTCATCAAGGACTACGAGTGGGCGTTCCGCGGGAAGTACATCCCCGACTGCGCGACCGGCCGTTGCTACGACTGCGGCATCTGCGACTGGAAGATCGTGAAGAACCGGACGTACGTTCCGGCCGAGACGCTGCGCTACCCGCACGGCATGGGCCCGAAGGGTATGGGCGAGCACCCGCAACCGATCGAAACGGCGTTCACCACGCAGTCGTCGTGGCTGAAGCCCTACCCCGGCGTGGACGTCGCGCTGATGGGCATCAAGGACGGCAAAGGAAACAAGGCGAAGCCGGAAGAGGTCGCCGCGTTGATTGCGTCCGCGAAGGCGATCCCGATCGCTCCGCAGGAAACGACGGAGGAGGAGCCGGCCGCGAGCTCGGTGCACGAGCTGACCGACAAGCCCGCGCGCTCCCCGGCCCCGCCGCGAAAGCGCGGCAGCAAGGAACCGCCGCCGCGGCCGAGCCTCGGGCCGTCGAAGCGGTACCGCGTGCACTACGAGAAGACGGCGCGAGCCGCGTACCTCGGACACCTCGACACCATGGAGGCGCTCGCGCGTGCGCTCAAGCGCGCGGGCGTGCGACTCGACTACAGCCAGGGCTGGAGCCCGGCGCCGAAGCTCGCGTTCGGCCCGGCGCTCATGACGGGTGCGCAGTCGACGGCGGAGTATTTCGACATGGACTGCGTCGAGCCGTTTCCCGAGGTGGGGCCGCTCACGGAGAAGCTCTCCGCGCAGCTGCCGGACGGCATGCGCATCGCGACGATCGTCGAGATCGAAAAGACGGCGAAGAGCCTCGGCGGCTCGATCGTCGCGCAGACGTTCATCGTCGACGAGCGTTTCGCCGGTACCTTCCCCGCGCCCGCGGATCTTCGCCGCAAGGTGGAGCGCTTCCTACTCGCGGAGCACGCGGAAGTGACGACGCGCCGCATGGAAGGCCGCAAGGAGATCGTGAAGACGACCGACGTCCGCCCCAGCGTAATCCACGCGTGGGTCGACGAGCGGGGAGCGCTCTGCTTCGAGCTGAAGTCGAGCTCGACGTTCGCGACGGCGAAGCCGATCGACGTGGCGCGCGCGATCCTCGGCGAGGAGAAGCCGGAGTCCGTCGACACCGCACGTCTCGTCCTCACGAAAACGGCGGCGGCGTTCGCCTAACTAGAGCGCGTCGGGTAATTCTGCGCCGCGAAAACCTCTCGCGGCGAGCACGCGCGCGCCACGTCGGATCCGCTCGCCATCGGCCGCCGCTCCGAAGTTCGCGGCGCC
>Ga0163152_10006266_pt1 | contig 13490 bp, 8 predicted proteins | sample OliLakLV19MP8IB2_FD_148635 | JGI IMG/M metagenome (GOLD analysis project Ga0163152, IMG submission 148635) | Freshwater microbial mat bacterial communities from Lake Vanda, McMurdo Dry Valleys, Antarctica - Oligotrophic Lake LV.19.MP8.IB-2 | ecosystem: Environmental > Aquatic > Freshwater > Lake... | reverse complement strand
AGGTGTTCGGGAAGCAGATCCGTCACCAGTGGGTGAACTCGAAGGCCGTGCGCAACCGCGCGAACCTGCTCTTTCCGGTCAACAACACGCTGGCGCAGATGCGCGACAACCTCTCGAGGCTCGTGCGACGCAGCTGGTGCCACTCCAAGCGCGAACGCAACCTGCGTCTGCACCTGTGGGTCTGGATCCTCTACCGCAACTACGTGCGTGAGATCACGAACTACGACAAGACGAGGTCTTCCGCTTCAGCGGAGGGCGTGGCGCGCAGGCGGCTCACGGCGCGCGAGCTGCTCCAGTGGAAGGCAGTGCTCCCGCGAGCGGCTTGAGCCAGCGAGCAGCGCATGTGGGGCAGGCCCGGTCCACGCTGCGCGCCGCGAAAAGGAACAACGGAGAGGGACAGCTTCCGTCTCGTGTCAGCGCCACTCCCACGTCCGCCTGATGCGCCAAGTCCCATTCACGTCCCTCACGACGGTCGTCCTGGAATCCGCCGTGGTGCTCACGATCTTCTCGGAACCTGATAGCTCCAGGGTCAGGGGGCGGGCGGTGATCGGGTCGGTGGTCAGGGTGCCGGTCAGGTTGGCGTCGCGGAGGGTGCCGGGTTGGGATTCGTCGTGCAGGACGAAGCGGGCTTCGAAACGGGCGCGTGGGGGGCCGTTGGGTGTCTTTTCGAGACCGACGTAGGTCAGCCGACCGCGGACCGTGGCCGTCTCGTCGCGGCCCAGCAGCGACTTCGCGAGGACAGGGTCGACGAGGATCGCGTCGCCCGGCTTCGGGCTGGCGGCCGCGATCATCCGCGCGAACGCGTCGCCCGGCAGAGGCACGGCGCCGCCGTCCAGATCCTCGCGCTCCAGCACGAGCTGGGTCAGCTGCGGCGCGGCCGGCGAGCCGTCTTCGCCGACGACCGCCACGCTCTCACCCGTCTGGACGATCAGGAATGCGCGGTTGGCGAGCGGGCCGCGCTCGGTCGTGAACGTCGGCTCGCGCGGCACGGCATCGGCATCCGCCTCCGCGGGCCGCGAAGCGGGGTCGAGTCGCCGCTCGAGCACTTCTCCGTAGCGCACGCGCAACCGTTGCGGCACGCCCCCGCGGCAATCGAGCACCTCGAAGGTCGCCTCCACGCGCTTCTCGTCGCGCGTTTCATAGGCGGCGAGCGTCTGGCCGTTCGAGGTCGGCCGCACCGTCGCCTGGCGCTCCGACGCGAGGGTCGTTCGCACCACCGAGCCGTCGACGCAGCGCTCGAGTTGCACGACGAGCGGCGCCAGCGCGGGCCTCGGAGCCGACTCCACGACATCGCCGGCGCCCAGGAGCCCCAACGTCTTCAGGCACAGGATCGTGAACATCCACTCGCGATCGGCCCCGAGGGCGGGAGCTCTTGAGCCCTACACGCCCCTGACACGCCTGGCCCCCCCCACTGGCCACCGGAAGCGGTCCTGGTTCGCTGGGCTTCGACGTCTTCCCCATGACCGGTGGGGCGCCGAATGGGTTCCTCCCCCTGCGGGAGGCGCAGACGGCGACCGGAGACCGCGCAGGCGCAGAGGACCGGGACAGCCTCCCCCGCTCTCAGCGGTCGTCGGGCGGGAAGTCGAGCACCTCGAACGGAAGGTAGTCGACGACCTCCCAGCGGACGATGGGGATCAGCACGACATCCTCGTCGATGGTGCGACGCCACACGACGCTGCGCACGACGCGCACGAGCGCGTCGCCCTCCGTCTCCTCGCGCTTGCGCATCTCGACCGGGTCGAGCCCACCGTCCATGTCGCCCTGCACGGACGTGCTGCGGCGGGCAACGACGTAGATCGAGAAGACGTTGCTCTTCGTCGTCAGGATCTGGTTCATCTTGTTCTGCTGCTCGGTCGGCAGGTCCTTGAACCCGTCGACCTCCGACAGCTCGGCCAGCGACTCGAAGATGCGTCGCTCGATCTTCTCCCGCCCGTACTCGTCGAGCTGGATCTCTTCCTCGTCCTTCTTGGCCTCCTCCGAGCTCGTGTCGGATTCCTTCTCCTCCTCCTCGAGGTTGCGGTACTCGAGGATCCGGTCGAACAACCGCGGGTGGATGTCGCGGTCGTCGAAGAGGCCCTTCAGCACGGCGGCCGGCGCCGTGTTCACGTTGACGGCGTAGCCGCCTGAGGTCGTCGGTCCGCTCGAGCCGGGCGTGCCCGCGGTGCCGGCCGCGCCGCCTTGACCGTCGGTGCCGGCCCCGCTCGTGCCGCCTTGCGTCGTCCCGCCCGTTGTTTCGCCAGCCTGCGCCGTCGAGCCGTCCTTCCCCGTCGATTGCGCGCCCTTGCTGCCCGTTGCGCCCGACGATGCCTTCGCGCCCGCGCCCGCCGCGCCGGCGGCGCTCGTCGATCCGGCCTTGCCCGTCTGCGGCAGATCCCCCGCGACGCCGAGCGAGGTCCACACGGTCAGGAAGCTGGCGATCGAGTGCACGACCTCTCCGTCCCGGTCGCGCAGATCGCGGAAGTGGTGTTCCTCGAACGGCTGCAGCGGAGCGAACTCCTCGAGTGTCAGCGGCAGGCCGCCATCCTGGCCCTCCACGTCGGTGAGGAGCTTCGGCCGCGGGATCTTCGAATCGCCGCGGCGCATCAGGTGCTCCTTCATCGTCTTGACCATCGACTCCGCCAGGCGCGTGTCGATGTCGTACTCGCGGCTCCCCTCGCGGCACCAGTCGAGGATCCGCACGACGCGCTCCTCGGCCAGCTTGGCCTCGCCCTCGTCCGGATTGACGATGTTGAGCACGTTGTACTTGCTGTCCTCGTCCTGAACGAAGATGCGCAGCCGGATGTCGTTGATCTCCGTGCGCTGGGGCTGGTGCCACTCGTCGCGCTGCGAATCGGACGCTTCGGATTGACCGGCGCCGGGCGCGCCGGGCGCAGCGGCCGCGCCGGGCGCCTGAGCTCCGGTCGCGCCGGGCGCGGCGGCGGCACCCGCGCCTTCGCTCTCCTGGCTGGCGGACTCGCCGTCGGCCTTGAGCGCCTCGTCCACTTGCAGCAACGCCGATTCGATCGCCAGGTCCATCGACGACATCGTCATGTCGTTGCGGGCGATGCGCGCATCCGTGCCGGTCGTGACGCTGATCTGGATCGTGATCGCGATCAGCACGACGAGCAGGAGCAGCGCCAGCAAGAGCGCCACGCCGCGCTGTCCAGCGCGCGCGAGGCGGGCACGAGGGTGCAGGGTCCGCATGGTGACCCGATCCTAGACGCCGGACACGGGGCCTGCTTCCCGGATCCTCATGGCGTCACCTCGGCGGGAGGAGTTCGGGGACGAGCGGGCGTCGGACGGGCCCAGGGAACGTAGAGGGCCGACCCGAAGCTGACCCGGTCCGTTGTGCTTTCAGTTTTTCGCCACGACAGGTGGGGCGCGGACGACCCCGGCCCCCCCGCCCGAAGGGCAGGCGCAACCGATCGGGACAGCTTCCGCGGCGAGGCGCGGCGCAGTCAGTCCCCGAATTCCCGGTTCAGGTCGCTGCCCTGCAGGATGCGCGGGCGGATGAAGAACAGCACGTTCGTCTGCTCCTTGCGCTTGAAGGTCGACTTGAACAGGTACCCCAGGATCGGGATCGACCCCAGGATCGGGATCTTGTTCTCGGAATCGACCAGGCGCTCGGTGATCAGGCCGCCCAGGATCACGGCCTGGCCGGGCGCCAGGTAGACGACCGTCTTGGCCGCGCGCCGGCTGATGATCGGGTTGCTGATCGCCTGGCCGTTCTGCAGCACGAACGAGACCGAGCTGCCGCTCTGCGCCGAGGCCTCGATGTCGATGTTCAGCGCGACCGTTTGCGTGCCGACGACGCGCGGCACCACGAACAGCTTGATGCCGACCTCCTCGTACGTGAGCGCCGCCTGCGCCTGGCCGGCCGCGTTGATCTGGTTGACGTTGTAGTTCGGCAGCTTGAGCGTGTTCACGATCTCGGCGCGGCCGCCTTCGCGCACGGCGATCTTCGGGCGCGAGATGATCGACACGTTCTCGTACGTGGCCAGCGCCTGCAGCGCGACGTTGAACGCCATGCCGTCGGTCACGCCGCCCAGCGTGAGCAGCGAGTTCGACGCCGTCGACGAAGCCTGGTTCGGCAGCGTGTACGTGAAGCTCTTGAGGAACGTGTGGTCGGGGAACCCGAAGATCGGCGTCGTCGCGTCGATCGGCTTGACGCCCAGGTCGAGCGAGTCGCTGATCGTGACCTCGACGATCTTGGCCTCGATCTCGATCTGCGGAACGCCGGCCGCGAAGATGTTGATGAAGTCCTGGACCTCGCGCAGCTTCTCGAAGCCCGACGTCACGACCAGCCAATCGGCCACGTTCTGCGGCGTGCCCTCGTACTGCCCGGTGGTCGCGCGCAGGTCGGTGAAGAGCTCCTGGTCCCACTTCTCGAGCAGGTCGATCCGCACCGTGTCCGGCTTCTGCGGACCGGAGGCCGGGTCGTAGAGCGGGAAGTTCCCGAACTGGTCGAGCAGCTTCTTCAGCTGGATTCCCAGGCCCACTCGCAGCGGGAACGGCTTCGAGATCAGCCCGCGCGTGTCGTAGACGACGATGCGCTTGCCGAAGACCAGGTACGGGTTCTCGGGCTCGGGCACGGGCGGCGCCGCGCTCGCGACGGCGGTCGGCGCGGGTCCGGTGGCCGGCGGGGATTTGGGGTCCGTCTTCTGGCGCAGCGCCTCCTCGAGCGCCCGCGCCGTGTCGTCGAACGGCACTTGGTTCGGCTTCGGGTCGGCGAAGTCCGTGGCGTCCTCGGGCATCGCCTCGATGGGCCGCAGCGCGCCCTTGTGGATCAGCTCGCGGAACTCCTCGATCGTGAGCTGGTCCGACTTGCTCTGGCCCGGCTCGTAGCGCGCCTCGGCCTCGTCGACCGGCTCGTCGGGCGTCGACCGGCAGCCGGTCAGCGTCGCTGCCGAAGTCGCCAGCAGCACGATCGCCACGCACGCGGCGCGCCTGAGCGACGCCGTCGGCCTCATCACAGCAGCGCTTTGACCTGGTCCGTGATGTCGGGGACCGCGCGACCGTCCTGATGCCGGATCGTCTTCCACGCGCTGCAGTAGCCGTTCTGCGAGCGGATCGAGTCGGTCTTCTCGCGGATGCGGTCCACGGCGCGCTGGCGCAGTTGGATCCCCTCGGACGAGTTCGGGTCGATCTTCTCGTCGCGGATCTTCTTGTACTCGGTCGTCGACTTGTAGAGCGCGTCGTAGTCGACCTTGGCCGGCTTGCTGAGCATCTTGGCGTCGTCGAGGCCGCAGATGCTGTCGGAGCGGTCGCAGATCCAGCCGACCGTCGTCGCGTCGGCGGTCGTGGTCGCGTGGGTGTCGGCCGGCAGGGCGCGTGCCGGAATTGCCAGCGATCCAAGGATCGCCGCGGCGCAGAGGGCCGTCGTGAGGATCTGGATCTTCATGGCGACGCGGAGGGCTCGGGACGGGGTGCGGGACGGTGGACGGTCGGGATGCGAGTCGATCGGCGGGACGAGGACACGCGCCCGAACGATCGGGCCGCGCAGCCGGGACCTGCTCGTACCGGTATACCAAAGGAGTTCCGGGCGCAAAGTCTTCTTCCCCTGGGAAGTTCCCGAGCGCGCGGAACGACCCCGGTAAGAGCACCGTACCGCCAAGGTCTGAATCGGTCGCCGCGGGGCACGGACTGGAGCCCGCTCCGGTCTCCGACGACAGCCTGGGAAAACGACCCTCCCCCCGGTCGCGGTCACCCGCGGTCCGGAGGGAGGGTCGCAAGGGGCCGAGAAGGAATCGATCCTCCGGCCGCTCTGATCCTGGTGGCGCCGCGCTGAACCGCGCGCGGCGCGCGGCGCGCGGCGCGCGCCGATCGCTTCCGTGCGCCTACTGCGCCGCCATCGCCGCCTTGGCCGACAGCTTGATCTTCCCGCGGTCGTCGACGTGGATCACGACGACTTCGATCGTGTCGCCCATGTTGACGACGTCCGTGACGCGCTCGACGTAGCCGTCGGCCAGCTCGGACACGTGACACAGGCCTTCGACGCCGGGGAGGATCTCGATGAACGCGCCGAAGTCGCGCACGCTCTTCACGGTGCCGGTGTAGCGCGCCCCGATCTTGGGCGACTCGCACATGGCCAGGATCGCCTGCGCGCAGGCCTTCACGAGCTTCGAGTCCGTCCCGAAGACCTGGACGTGTCCCTGGTCGTCGACGATCGAGATCTTGACCTTGTACTCGGCCTGCATCGCCTTGATGTTCTTGCCGGCGGGTCCGATCAGGAAGCCGATCTTCTCGCCCGGGATCTGCAGCGCTTCCATGCGCGGCGCGAACTCGGAGATCTCGCCCTTCGGACGCGGGACCGCCTCGAGCATCTTCCGCAGGATGAACTTGCGGCCGGCGTGAGCCTGGCCCAGCGCGCGCTGGAGCAGGTCGCGCGAGACGGACTTGATCTTGATGTCCATCTGGAGGGCCGTGATGCCCAGGCCCGATCCGGCGACCTTGAAGTCCATGTCGCCGTGGTGGTCCTCGGAACCCAGGATGTCCGACAGGATCACGTTGCGCGTGCCGTCGCTGACGAGGCCCATCGCGATGCCGGCCACCGGCTGCGAGATGGGCACGCCGGCCAGCATCATCGACAGGCAGCCGCCGCACACGCTGGCCATCGAGCTGGAGCCGTTCGACTCGGTGATGTCCGACACGATGCGGACCGTGTACGGGAACTTCTGCTTGTTCGGCAGCACGGCCATCAGCGCGCGCTCGGCCAGCATGCCGTGGCCGATCTCGCGCCGGCCCGGGCCCATGATGCGGCGCGTCTCGCCCACGCTGTAGGGCGGGAAGTTGTAGTGCAGGTAGAAGTTCTTGCGGTACTCGTCGTCGATGCCGTCGATGATCTGCTCGTCGTCCGGCGTGCCGAGGGTGACCGAGACCAAGGCCTGCGTCTCGCCGCGCGTGAAGAGCGTCGAGCCGTGCACGCGCGGGATGAAGTTCGGGACGATGTCGATCTCGCGGATCTCGTCTTGCGCGCGGCCGTCGAGGCGGCGGCCCGAGAGGATCATCTCGCGCTCGCGCGCGTGGATCAGCTCGCCCCACTCGGCCTTCCCGGCCTTCGACTTCTGGGCCTTCAGTCGGTCGTCGCTGACCCCGGCCGTGACGCGCGCGATGCACTCGTCGCGCAGGCGGTCGATCGCGGTGGCGCGGTCGTGCTTGCCGGGCGTGAAGATCACGGCGTCGAGCGCCGGACCGTAGGACTCGACCAGGGCGACCAGGTCCTTGTCCTTTGCCGGCGGCGTCCACGCCATCGCCGGCTTGCCGGCCTTGGCCACGAGCTCGTCGACCGCGCGCACGATCTCGCCGATCACGCGCTGGGCCAGCTCGAGCGCGTCGACCATCTCGTCTTCCGAGAGCTCCTTCGCGCCGGCTTCGACCATGCACAGGCCCTGGTCGTGGCCCGCGACGACGAGGTCGAGCCGCGATTCCTCGCGGCGGCGGTCGTCGGGCGGGAACGGAATCAGTTGGCCGTCGAGGTGGCCGATGCGCACGGCGCCCAGCGTCGCTTCGAACGGCGCGCCCGAGATGCGCACGGCCGCGAAGCTCGCGATCATCGCGCACACGTCGGCGTTCATCGTGCCGTCGTAGGAGAGCGCGTGGCTCATGACCTGGACTTCGTTCTTGAAGCCCTCGGGGAACATCGGCCGGATGGACCGGTCGATGAGGCGCATCGTCAGGATCTCCTTGGTCGTCGGACGGCCTTCACGCTTGAAGAAGCCGCCCGGGATCTTGCCGGCCGATTCGGTCTTCTCGCGGTAGTCGACGGTGAGCGGGAAGAAGTCCTGCTCTTCCTTGGCGGCGCCGATGGCGATCGCGGCGAACGTCATCGTGCCGCCCAGCGTGCAGATCACGGCGCCGTGGGCCTGGCGTGCGACTTGTCCGGTCTCGAGGACCAGGCGCTGTCCGCCGACGGTGGCCTCGACGCGTACGGGTGTGGGTCTCATGGGGTTCTCAAAGGGTCTCTACGAATGTCTTCCTGAAGGTAATTGGTGTTCTGTAGCCCGCGGGGGCGCGATCAGCACCCAGCGGAGCGGGCAACCAGCGGAGCGGGCAACCAGCGGAGCGGGCAACCAGCGGAGCAGGCAACCAGCGGAGCAGGCACCCAGCGGAGCGGGCAACCAGCGGAGCAGGCACCCAGCGGAGCGGGCAACCAGCGGAGCGGGCAACCAGCGGAGCGGGCAACCAGCGGAGCGGGCAACCAGCGGAGCAGGCACCCAGCGGAGCGGGCAACCAGCGCCAGGGGAGCTGACTCGAGCCCCAGAAGTACTGGTGGAGTTGCACGCAAGCGTGCAACTACCGGCGCAGTCCAAGGCGCTCGATCAGCTTCTGATAGCGCTCGGGCTCGCGCATGCGCAGGTACTTGAGCAGCTTGGCGCGCGCTCCGACCATCACCAGGAGCCCGCGCCGCGACGTGAAGTCCTTGCGGTGCGTCTTGAGGTGCTCGGTCAGGTTGAGGATGTGCTCGCTCAGGAGCGCAACCTGGACTTCGGGCGACCCGGTGTCCCCGGGCTTGGTCGCGTAGTCGCGGACGATCTCGATCTTGCGTTCAGCGGTCAGGGCCACGGGTTCTCCTCCGGCGTGGCGTTGCGGGGCTCGACATGCCCGTGCCCGAGGAGAAGGAGTCCCAAGGCAGGGTGGGCAGGCTCGGGGGCCGTCGATCGGCCTGTCCGGACCTGGCCGGGCGCGCGTGAGGGCGCACCTGGCGGGCGAAGAGTCTAGCCCAGGGCGATCGCGTCAGCGAGCGCCCCACCTGAATTGATACCGACCGTGTCGGGCCCCCGCGGCGCCGTGCCTCGGATCCGGCCTGTCGAAGGCCTCGCGGCCCACATCCCGGGCCGCGTCGGGTCGTGGGACCTTCTCCCCAGATCAGGGCGTCGTCAACCGGCCCGGACGCGGCTTGCGCGGAGGGAGCTTGCCGAGCAGCTCGGCCGCGATCTCGTCGCACGCGTACTGGAGGCGCGCCGTCTCCGTCGACAGGTGCTCGCGCAGCCCCGGGAAGTCGAAGCGCTGATCCGCCGTCGCGCTCCACAACACCTTCCCCCCGCCCGTGGCGTCGATCAGCTGCGTGACGACCTTGGCCGTGATCGCGCCGTGCGACGTCCACAAGGACGAGTCCCACTTCTCGACCGTGATCACGAGCGTCGCCTGCTCGTCCGAGGCGCCGGGCGTGTAGGCCGCCTCGGTCACCTTGCGGTCGACGTAGTCGAGCGCGAGCGGGCTGTAGCGCCGCTCGACGAGTTCGTTCTGGAACGAATCGCGCAGCGCCGCAGCCGGCAGGCTCGCGCCCGACGCGTTCACAACGGGCGCGACCGCAACCTCGATCGGAGACTCCTGCAGGACGCTGCCGGTGTCGGTGTGGACCGCGCTGCCGCGGTGCTCCGGCACGCCTTGGCAGGACGACAGGACGAGAAGGGACACGGCCAGGCAGGAAATGGGGCGGATCACGGTGGGCTCCAGAGTGCGCACGGAATCGCAGAGCGCGGGACGGCCGGATCCTAGCAATGGCGGAATCCCGAAGGAACGCGCGATTTCCGCGCGTTCTCGCCGATCAGGGCACGGTCAGCGTCTCGATGGCGGAGTGCGCCGCGCGCTCGAACTCCCGCTCGACGTCCGACCACAGGAGCAGGCTCGGATCGAAGAACGTCCACGACCAGGACGAGGTCGTCCCGCTCACGGTTGCCCCCGCCAACGGGAATGGATCGCCGATGTTGGCGACCGGCAGGTGCGCGATCGTCTCAGGGCCGGCCGCGTCCGGATCGTCCAGCCGCCAGACGGTCCAGCGGCGTCCGGCGGTGTCGGTCAGCGTGACGCGGTGCAGCCCCATCTGGGCGTCCGCGTCCCGCAGGACGTCGACGAAGCTGACGTCGAAGGCCGCCCCGCCTGGGTTCACGGCGAGAGGGACGGCGCCGAACGCCGGCGGATCGGGCGGGATCAGGATGTTGTCCGTGCCGGACAGGCGCGGCCGGTCGATTCCGCGCGCTCCGCTGTCGGCCAGGACCTCGGCGCGCAGGAACAGGTCGGCCTGCAGCGTGCCGTCGGTGACGAGGCGCCCGAGCTGGTCCCGCGGGTCGTCCTCGAAGGGGTCGGCCAGGCCGGGGTAGGCCGCGCGTACGGCGTAGGACGAGGGCCCACCGAACAGGAACGCGACCCCCTGCCCGACGGTGAGGGGTCCGCGCAGACCGGGGACGAGGCCCTCGACGCGGATGCGCGGCGCGCCGTTCAGGTTCGGCCAAGCGGTGGTCGTCAGCGCGTGCGGCATCACGTCGAGCGGGATCAGCTCCTCGTCGATGCCCCCCGGGATGTTCAGCCGATCGAGGCTCACCCGCGTGGTCTGGGCCAGCCCGGGGACCACGTCCGCCAGCGGCAAGCGCAGCCCGAAACCGTGCAGGAACGTGGGCGCCGCCCACAAGGCCAGGCTGGAGGGCGCCAGGACCGCCATGCCCGTGATCGCGCCCACCTCGCGCGGGCGGATCGGCGCCGGACCGAAGTTGCACACGAACTGCTGGTTGTTCGTGTCCGGCGAGCACGTGCTGACGTTGAACAACGTCTCGCCCGGCTGCGGGAAGCGCGTGTCCGCCACGCGCCGCTGGTAGGCGTTCACCTGCGGGTCGACCGAGGTCACGGTGCCGCCGATCGTCGTCGCGGCCTGCGCCGACGGCGTCAGCGGGATCGAGACCTGGTCGGTCGGCACGCCGTCGAACGTGAACAGGTCGTAGCCGTTGTGGACCACCGTCACGACCGTGCGCCCGACGAGCGCCGGGTCGACCAGCGCGCGGCCGTTGACGTCGGTCGTGAACGATCCCAGCACGAAGAGCGAGCCGAGATCGTCCTCGTGCGCCAGGACCTGGGCCCCCACGATCGGTGCGAGCGTCCGCGCGTCGTACACCTCGACGGCGACCTGCGCGAAGGGCCGCGGTAAACCGCTGGCCGCCGCGCCCCGCTGCACGAAGGTGCCGGTCGCGGTGCCGCCCAAGTTCAGGGCGCGGTCGTAGATCGTCATCGAGTACGTGAGCGGCTCGTCGGTGTCGGCCAGGATGCCCAGCGGCACCGGCGCCGTCATGAAGACCCCGGTCTCGGAGTCGGAGCCCACCACGATCGGGACGTTGCCCGGATCGAACTCGTTGTCGCCCAGCGGTGTCGTCACGAAGGCGCCGCGCAGCGACTCGCTGGATTTCCCCACCAGCACGACGTCGCGCTGGTCGGAGACGAAGGTGCCGACCGTGGTGCCCGCCGCGCCCATGCCGATCAACACGGGCGCGACCGTGTCGAGCACCGGCCCCTGGGCGCCGGAGATCAGCGGATCGACGTCGATCATCCGCACGGGCGATTCCAGGTCGCCGCGCTTCACGCGGAAGGCCATGGCGATCGTGCCGTCGCGCACGCGCCCTGCCAGCGGCGAGGTCGAAAGGACGAGGTTCAGCTCGGCCGCAGTGAAGGTGAAGCTGCCGGGCGGGTCGACGATCGTCACGGCGCGGAACAGCGCCACCATCCGCGGGGCCGTGACGTCCTCGGGCTGGATCCCGAAGATGTACACGCCCAGCTCGTCGCCGGCGATCGCATCCACGAGATCCACTTGGACCGCCAGGTTCGCCGGCCCGACCAGCGCGTCGATGCCGATCGCGTCGGCCGGGAACGAGGTGATCGTCGCGGAGAGCGGCGCCGAGAACGGCAGCGTGTGGAACGACGTCGTCTGCAGCGGTAGCTCGTTGCCGTCGACGTCCTCGATGCGCGCGGTCGTCGGGGAGAGCTGCAGGGTGACGGTCGCGTCCGTGCCCAGGGACGCGCTCTGGTTCTCGTCGTCGAGGCTGCGCCAGCGGAAGACCCGCGTGTCGGTCCCGAAGCCCGGCACCGTGAGCGGCTGCGCCGGCGGGTCGAAGGGCGGAGGGGCGCCGTTGACCTCGACCTCGAACGAGGCGTCGTTCACGGTCGCGGCGTCCATGGCCCGCGAGAACACGACGACGATCTCGGACGAGTCGGGCAGCCCGACCTCGGCCTCGTCCGGATACGTCAGCACGACGCTGGGCAGGGTCGGCGCCGTCGCGGCGACCGTGAACGAGCCGACGACGCGGTCGGACGGCTGGACGATCGCCTGGCCCGTGCGGTCGCCGACCTGGACGTCCTCGCGGAAAGCCACCTGGTACGCGGCGCCCAGCATCAGGTCGGTCAGCGGGAACATGACGAGCACGCGGCCGTCGCCGACCAGCGAGCTGGCCTGCAGCGGAATGGCGCCGAACTGCACCTGGCGCAGCTCGAAAGCGAAGCTCAGCGTCGCCGGCGAGATCGACTCGCTGAACACGATCACGATCGGCGACTTGGGGTCGACCGCGTCCCCGATCGGGGCGAAGCGGTCGATGCGCGGCACGTTCGTCCGCAGGATCTGGCCGTCTTCGGGCACGTTCGCGGCCAGCGTGCCGACCGCACCGCCGGAGCCGCCCGGGCTGCAATCGCCGCCGAAGACGCAGGCCGGGTTGTCGCAGCCGGACAGGGCCCACGGGACCGCCAGGACGAGGGCCAGGAACGCGGCGGAGACGTTGGATCGCATACGGGGCAGTCGGAGGGACGAGGGAGGGTGCTCGGACGCCCCTCCGTAGTCCATCTTCCCCCGGGAGAGCGTCGAGGGAAGGACGCGGCGCCGAAACGTGACCCGGAGGGCTTTCTGCGCTACGAAGCGACTGGCCGCTGCGCCCCGCGACCGGACCCGACCGTCGCTAGACTGCCCGCGCCGCGCGGTTCCGCGCGGCGCCAACAGGATCAGAGAGGCCGTATGATCGATCCCTTTTCGGCCTCCCGCGCCGCGCGGTTCCGCGCGGCGCCGGCAGGATCAGAGAGGCCGTATGATCGATTCCTTTTCGGCCTCTCGCGCCGCGCGGTTCCGCGCGGCGCCAACAGGATCAGAGAGGCCGTATGATCGATTCCTTTTCGGCCTCTCGGCATCGCGCTCGCTAGCCGCTCGCCGCTCGTACGGATCGAAACGCCCCACCTAGGCCCGATGTCCAGCCACCGCGCGCGATCTTGGATGCTGGCCGTGCCCGCCCTGCTGGTCCTGACCGCGGGCTGCAGCTCGTCGGCCGCCGAGCGCCGGCGCGAGGCGCAACGCACGGCCGAGCTCGAGGCGCGGATCGACGCGGCCGCGCAAGCGCGCTTGCGGGCGCTGTTCCCCGAGGTGCGCGGCGAGCTGTCGCGCACCGCGATCGCGGACGCGCTGCTGGGCTCGGAGCTCGTGGCCACGGATCCCCAGACGATCGCGGCGCGCGCCGTGGCCGCGATCGGCCGCGGCGACAACGAGGCCGCGCGCCAGCTCCTGTCGGAGGACGCCGCCGCGATCGAGGCCCGCTCGGCGCGCGCAGCCCGGGCGGCGGGCGACGTGGAGGGCGCGCTGCGCGCCTACGACCTGGCGCTGGACGTTGCGCCCTCGTCCGTCGCGTTGCGCTGCGAGCGCGGCGAGACGGCGCTGGCCGACGGCATCGCGCGCGCCGACCGCGCGCGCATCGCCGCGGCGCGCGGCCTCCTCG
>Ga0163152_10006264_pt1 | contig 13501 bp, 10 predicted proteins | sample OliLakLV19MP8IB2_FD_148635 | JGI IMG/M metagenome (GOLD analysis project Ga0163152, IMG submission 148635) | Freshwater microbial mat bacterial communities from Lake Vanda, McMurdo Dry Valleys, Antarctica - Oligotrophic Lake LV.19.MP8.IB-2 | ecosystem: Environmental > Aquatic > Freshwater >... | reverse complement strand
CTTCAGCAGCAGGCCACCCGCGGGGCTCTCGAACTCCATCGTGGCCTTGTCGGTTTCGATTTCCACGACGGGCGCGCCCGCGGTGACTTTCTCGCCTTCCTTCTTGAGCCACTTGCCGACGGCACCCTCTTTCATGGTGTCGCTCAGTTTCGGCATTTCCATCACGCTGGCCATGTTTCGTCCTTCGTTAAATCAGCGGCAGGGAGCGGGTGCGGCCGAGCGCGGTGCGCATCGGGGCGGCGGCCATCAGCGGTACATCACGCGCTTTATGGCGGCGATGGTCTTTTCCTTTGACGGAAGGACCTCGTGTTCGAGCGCTTCGTTGTAGGGCATCGGCACGAACAGGTTCGTGACGCGCTCAGGTGGGGCATCGAGCGAATCGAAGCACTCGCGCACGACGCGATCGACGATGTGCGTGCCGACGGTGGACACGCCCCAGCCTTCTTCCAGCACCACGAGGCGGTTTGTCTTGCGCACCGACGTAAAGATAAGGCTCTCGTCGAGGGGCTGCAGGGTGCGTGGGTCGAGCACTTCCACGCTGATGCCTTCTTCGGCCAGAGCGGCGGCGACGTCGAGTGCCAGCAGCACCATCTTGTTCCAGGCGATCAAGGTCACATGCTCGCCTTCGCGTTTTATGTCACCCACACCGATGGGCACGATGTGTTCGCCTTCGGGGACTTCGCCTTCGAAGCCATAAAGCATCTCGCTCTCGAGAAAGCACACCGGATTGTTCGAGCGGATGGCGGCTTTCATGAGCCCCTTTGCGTCCGCTGGAATCACGGTGCTCACAACGTACATGCCGGGCACGTTCACGAGCATGTGGTCGACGCACTGGGAGTGCTGCGCGCCGAGCATGTGCGCCGCCCCGTGCGGACCGCGGATGACCATGGGCACGTTGAACATCCCCGCGCTCATGTAATACATCTTGGCGGCGTGGTTGATGATCTGGTCGAAGGCCTGGATGGCGAAATTCCACGTCATCATCTCGATGACCGGACGCATCCCTGCCATGGCGGCGCCCACGCCGAGGCCAGCAAAACCGGCCTCCGAGATGGGAGAATCCACTACGCGCATGGGCCCGAACTTGGCGAGCAGGCCTTTTGTTACTTTGTACGCGCCGTTGTACTCGGCGACCTCCTCGCCCATGATAAAGACGCTCGGATCGCGCTCCATCTCTTCGGCGAGGGCTTGATTGATGGCTTCACGCAAGGTCAACGTAGGCATCTGGTACTCCGCGGGATCGCGTTGCAGGAAAGTCGTGTGGGTGCGCGCTCGTGCGCGTGGATTCGGTCAGTGGCCCGCTGCGAGCGCTTCGGCCTGCGCGCGGTACATGTCGGCATTGTGCACGAGCCCTTCGGGTTCGGGTGCGAGCACGAAGTCCCACAGTTCCGAGAGTTCGGGGTTGGGCGACTCGTCCGCGAAGGTCACAGCGTCTTCCACGACTTCAGCCGTTTCCTCTTCCCACTTCTCAAAGTCTTCCTCGGTGGCGAGCTTGCGCTTGAGGATCTCGTCCTTCAGCAGGATGAGGCAGTCTTTTGCACGTTCCTGTTCGACCTCTTCCTTCGAACGGTAGTGCTGGGGATCGCTCATGGAGTGCCCGCGCAGGCGGTACGTCTCGATTTCCACAAGGATGGGTTTGCTCGTCTTGCGCACGTTCTCGATGATGTCGGTCATCTGCGAGTAGGTGTTCAGCACGTTGCGGCCGTCCACCGTGGCTTGCGCCATGTTGTAACCTTTGGCCCGGTCCGCGAGCTTGTCCAGGGCGCAGGTGCGCTTGATGGCCGTGCCCATGCCGTAGAGGTTGTTCTCGATGATGAAGATAACAGGCAGATTCCAGATGGCCGCCATGTTCATGGCCTCATGGAACTGGCCCTGGTTGATGGCCGCGTCTCCGAGGAAGCACAGCACCACCAGATCTTCTTTGTTGGATTTGATTTTCCAGGCCAGGCCTGTGGCAAGCGGCGCTTGACCGCCGACGATGCCGTGCCCGCCAAGGAAACGTCCCTCCTTGCTGAACATGTGCATGGAGCCGCCCTTGCCGCGCACGCAGCCCGTGGCCTTGCCATACAGCTCTGCCATCATGGCGCGCGGCGTCATGCCAAGCACAAGCGGCTGCACGTGGTCGCGGTAGCCGCCGATCACGTAGTCTTCGCCTTTGCGGAGCGCATTGAGGCAGCCTGTCGAAACCGCTTCCTGGCCGATGTAAAGGTGGCAAAAGCCGCTGAATTTTTGCTGCACGTAGAGCTGCCCTGCGCGCTCCTCGATGCGCCTTCCCAGCAGCATTTCTTTGTAGAACGGGATGAGTTGATCGTTCGTAGGCGCTGGCATGGAGCAAAATCCTCACACTTGAATTCGGCGAGCCGAGAACCGGCACGTTGCGAGATGGGGCGTTCGGGAACGCCCTGGCGTCGGCCGGACGAAAATCGCCCTCACGCTATGTTTTTTTCGTGCAGCCTGCAAATGGCTGGCGGGATTCCGCGCGACCGCAAGCGATGGTCAGAAGTACATCAATTTCATGCAGAACACGGAGCCGCCTGATTTGATGAATTCGCTCGTGTCCACCGGCACCGGCGTGAAGCCATTTGCGCGGAGCAGGTCCTCGGTGCGTGTGGAGCCCGGGTGCAAAATAACGTTGCGTTCATCGGGGCAATGCGCGTTGCATGCGAATTGCGGCGAGTCGGCCTCGGCAAGCGGTACCACCAGGAGGCGTGGAAAGATGGCCTCGAGCAGAGCCCAGCCCTCAGCGGTGTACGCCTCGCGGCAGGCAAGAGCGGTGTGATCGTCAAGAATGGCAAGGCATGTGTCGAGGTGGTAGAAGCGCGGGCTCGTGAGCTCGAAGATGGCGACCGGGGCATCGGCGATCGAAGCCACGCGTTCGTACATGCCCGGGCTGGTGCGATGGCCGTAGCCGCCGAGCAGGAAACGACGGCCGGGAAGCCACAGGCAGTCGCCCATGCCCTCGAAAAGCGAGCTGGGTGACCGTGCGGGCATGAGCGCGGCATCGTAGTTGTGACGCTGGAAGAAGGCGTGAACGAGATCGACTTCGTGGTGGCGGCGGGCGTCAGCCATGTTGCTCAACACCACGAGGCGTTTGCCGGTGCGCGTGCTCACCGGCAGCGTCTGGTTTGCGCAGAACACCATGTCGGGAAGATCCTCGCCGCCCTCGAGCACCTCCACCTCGAAACCAAGACGCAAGTACGTGGCGCGCAGCTCCTCCCACTGTGCCATGGCCTTGGCCGTGTCGATGGTATTGAGCGAGCCATCGGACGCGCGCATGTGCGGGTTGATGGAGTCGTCCACGCGAAAGTGCGTGGGCCTCACCATCAGCACATGCCGGGCCTTGGGCATGGGCGTGAGCGTGCGGGGGTCGAAGGAAAGATCGCGGGCGTGGGACAGGATCCTCGGATCGGTCTCGAGCAAGTCGATCAACATGGGCGGCGGCCTTCTCCGGATTCAAATTTTGGGCGCGGCGTCATGCGCACGTCCTCGAAAGAGTCTACACCTGCGGGCGTTTAATGTATTCCGTGCATGTCTTTATTTGAACAAAAAATACAACGCAACGAGCTGTTGAAACAAAATTTTCATGTTTGTCACCCGCGCATCAAGTGCGCTCGCGATGTCGCGTGGCAGGGCCACCGCACGGCGTGATATGCACGTGAAAGCACCAAACCACCCGCAAGAGGAGGTCAGGCGATGGCAAATCATGCATCCGCTCCGGCAACGAAACAGGCCATTGCCGGCCCGGAATTCCATATCCCTCCTCGGCACGTCGTGTGCGCGACCGACCTCGCGCCCGGGACTCTGGACGCCGAACGCGCTGCGTTCGAGGTGGCTCGTGCGTTTGGCGCGCGCCTCACCTTCGTGTGGGTCGATCCCACTTTCGTCTACCATGCGGAACTCCTTGCAAGCAGCGGCGGCCTTGCCTCGGGCTCGTTCGATCCGCAGCGGCAGAAAACTTACCTTGCACGCCGCGCCGAAGAGCTCCGCGCGCACCTCGGGCCGCTCTCGCACGGCCAGGCGTTCTTTGTGGTCACGGACTCCGGCGAGCCGTCGCTCTCATTGCTTGGTTGGTTGAAATCCCACGAGCAGACAGACGTGCCGCGCGCCGATCTCGTGGTGGTGGGCCGCAAGCAACGCGGGGCGCTGCACAATCTGTTCCTTGGCAGCACCGCCAACAGCCTTCTCGAAGAAGCGCACATCCCTGTGATGGTTGTTCCGGAAAAATCCTGCCCGGAACGACCCGACGGTTTTCTTTTGCGCGACGTGGCTCTGGCCTCCGACCTGTCGAACCTGCACGAAGCGCCTGCCGAACTCGCCGCACGTTTCTGCCACGAGGTGCATGGCACGCTCACGCTCGTTCACTCGTTCGAATCGCAGGGATACCGCCCGGTCCCGCCCGAGTATTTTGCGAACGAAGAGATGTACCGCGAGCTTGCCGATCTGTTTTCCAACGCATCTGACATAAAGACGCGCCAACTCGCCAAAGAGGCCGAGTCCATTGCCAAAGAGCATGATGTGAATTGCGTGGGCCGCCTATTGGAAGGCTCGCCGAAGGAGGCGCTACTGGAATTTGTTCGGGAGAGGCGTCCGCAGCTGCTCGTGGTGGGCCGGTGGACGAATGCGAGCGGTCTTGCGACCCTTTTCCTCGGCAGCACCGCGCGTGCTCTTGCCATGCACGCCGCAACGCCCGTACTCGTGGTGCCGCACACGCACGACTGAGGAAGGTGGACAAGGACATAAGGCCAGTTGATTTAGGCGGGGATAGCTCTTCGTTGCTAGCGCTCATGGCGCTGCGGTGCGATTGCAGAGGCTCCCTCAACAGTGTCCTTGCCACCCAGGTTTTTTATCGGGAAGCGCACGCGGAACTTGAGCGGATTTAATCCCGTATCGAGGTCACCCGTCCTTTTTCGTCCAATTGCACCTCGACTTTATCGAAACGCTTGAGTTGGTAGGTGAGCACGGCGCCGGTGCGATTCGGTGTCAGTGACGCGGGTGGGTATCCCCAGGCCAGGAACAGTGCCTGTCGGCTTTGGCCCACTTCCGCTTTGCAGTCAGTCACCGCCTTGCGTTCCGCTGCGCTCAAACTTGCAGGTAGGGTCGGCTTCTTGTCAGAAAAATGCTCGGCGAACCACGTCGAGAAGGGCATCTGACTGTGCTTTTCATTGAAGGTGATGTTCACCCTCTTGCCGCTCGCGAGGTCGTCAAGTTCCAGGGGGGAGTCGTCGTAATCGCGCACGCGAAACGCATGCCCGTGCGGGAACACGTCAGGCGTTCCCACAAAATTTGTGGACGCACCTACGTAGGCGCCGTCTCTCCACTCAGTGTGCAGGCAGACGCGGGCGTAAACTGTCTGACCCTGGGACGCAGCGGGGCCTCCCGGCTCGTTGCCACCTCCGCCTGAGCTCCGGCAAGCCGCAACGAGCGGAAGCATCCCCAAAGCAAGTCCTGCGATGAAATTGGGAAACGGTTTCTGAACAACTCGGTCCATGGCGACCTCCAGGGGGGAACGGGGTTTGAAGCGCAGGACAAAATCCTGGCACATCCCGACCGAAAACGCTGCATTCTTCCCTCCCCCCTTGCGGACAGCGGACGACTTGGGGCACACCTGAAAGATTACGGTTTCAACACCCTCTGTGGCCATACCCCGACCGCGGAACAATCATGCTGGCAGTGCAATCCCTTTCTCTGCTGGTGCCCGCATCTCGTGTGCGGGGCCAGGCCACGCTTTTCAGCAATCAGGTGAGCCACCTCGAAGACGCTGTCCTCGATGCCTCACGCTGCGCCTTCGTGCGCGTGGATAGCCTTGCAGGCTCGCTTGGCGTGTACTGCAAGAACGAGTTGCGCGCGGTGCGGCTGCTGCCGACCGCATTCACCACCGGCACTGAAAACCCGACGCGCGAGACGCTCGTGGCGGCGCTCGCGGCGCACCTGGACAAAACTCATGCCCGTAAGCGCCACCTCGTTCCTGCCGGTGCGCTGCGCTGGGTCCATGGGGAAGCGGATGGATTGCCTGGCCTTGTCATCGATCATTACGGGTCGCTTGTCGTGGTGCAGAGCAGTGCCGCCGCGGGAGAATTCCTGTTGCCATTCGTGGTGGAGGCGCTCACGCGCACGGCGCACGCCGCATCAACGCCTGTCCTCGAACGCAGCTCGGGACAGACGCGTGCACTGGCTGGACTGCCCGAACGCACGCGTGTGCTGCAGGGCGACGTGCCGGAGAAGGTGCTGGCCGCGTTTGGCGATCTCGCCCTCGAATTCACACCCCGCCGTGCGCAGAAGACCGGTTTGTTTCTCGATCAGCGCACGAATCTTAGCTTGTTCGCGACGCTTCTGGGATCCACGCGCTACGAGAGCCTGCTTGATATTTGCTGTTACGCGGGCGCCTGGAGCGCCCAGGCTGCACATGCAGGCCTCACGCGGTTCACGCTTGTCGATCAGGACAAGGAGGCGCTCGCGCGTGCGGAACAAAACGTGCGTCACAATGCGCGCGCCGCCACCGCCGTGGAATCAGCCCCTCCGTCCGACGCCCCGCTGAGCATCGAACCGCGTCACGGTGACCTTTTTGAGGCCCTGTCGGTGCTCGCGCGCGAAGGAAAGACCTTTGACGTGGTGGTGGGCGACCCGCCCGCTTTCGCCAAGAGCAAGAAGCACATCCCCGAGGCGCGCCGCGCCTATGCCCGCCTTGCGAAACTTGCGGCGAAGCTCGTGCGACCCGGCGGCCTGTACATTGCCTGCAGCTGCAGCCGCAACATGGAAGAGGCCGAGTTCCTCGCCACGGTGGAAGCGCAGCTCGTGGCAGATCCTACGGCACGGTGGGATCTGGTGTTGCGTGGCAGCCAGGCCGCTGACCACACCGTGCCAGCGGGCGACACGCTCTCTGCCTACCTCAAGTGCGTGTTCTACCGCCGCAGGGAGGAAGGCGCATGAACGTGCGCCCGTCCGATTGCGTCGAGCGCATGCCCGGGCGCCGCCGCGTGGTCATCGATGCACGTGTGGTGTTGGAAAACCACGGGCACGGCATCGCGCGTTACACGGAGGAGTACCTGCGCAAGCTGGCCGAAATACCGTGCGACGACCTTGAATTCATCCTGCTCGTGAACCGGGCTTCGCCACTCGTTTCGCGTCCATGGCCATCCCACATCCGTCTCGTCTTCATGCGCACCGGTTGGATAGCGTTCCTGGGGCAGATTGAGCTCGCCTTCGTCCTCGCGCGCCTTGCCGCCGATGTGTTCCACTCGCCGAGCTTCATCGTGCCGTTCCTCTCGAGCATTCCGCTCGTGACCACCATCCACGACCTCAACCACGTCGTGCTGGCCGAAAATTATTCGTTGGTCCATCGCCTGTATTACAGCGTCTTTCTTGCTCAAAAAGTGCGCCTGGCGCGCGCCGTTATCACCGTGTCGCACTTTTCCAAGGCCGAGATCGTGCGTTTTTTCGGCATTCCGGAATCGCTCGTTCGAGTGGTGTACAACGGCATTTCTGAGACGTTCTTCAGCCATCGCGCGCGCACGACGCCGCAGGAGTTCGAGGATTTTCGCGCCCGTTTCGAGCTTCCCGAGCGTTATGTCCTGGGAATGGGAAATCGTAAGCCACACAAGAACATCGCACGCCTCGTGGAAGCCTGGTGCGTGCTCAAGGATGCGCCGCCGCTCGTGCTCCTCACCGAGTACGACGAGCAGCTCCTGCGCATCGCAGCTCGCGCCGGCAAAAAGCACATGCTTTATTTCCTTCGCTTCGTTTCCAATGCGGAGCTGCCGTTCGTCTACTCGCTTGCCGCTGCGTTCGTGTACCCGTCGCTTTATGAAGGTTTTGGATTTCCGCCCTTGGAAGCAGCAGCGTGCGGGGTTCCTGTGGTCGTGTCCGACCGGTCCTCCCTGCCCGAGGTCATGGACAGTGGCGCCATTTTTGTGAATCCGGAGGACATCCTCGACATCGGTCGCGGCATCGAGGAAGCTCTCGCACGAACCCCCCGCGTGAACGAGATCGTGGAGCGTGGCCGTTTGAAGGCCGCTGAGTACTCATGGGCCCGTGTGGCCGAGGAGACACTTTCCATCTATAGGCAAGTGCTGACATGATGCCGAAGAAAGCCTTCGCGTTCCCTCGCCGAGCGCCCATCGTGGGCCTGAACGGACGTTTCCTCGTGGCACAGCGCACGGGGGTGCAGCGCTCGGCCTATCGGCTTTTCCAAAGCATCCTGGAGCACGGCGACGCTTACAACTTCGTGCTGTTCACCGGCGAGAGCGAGGCGTTCGCGCCAGAGTGGCAACGGCCCAACGTGCGCGTTGTCACATCGCCGCTTTCTCAGCGTACGATTTTGCGCAATCACGTGTGGGAGCAGATCGTGCTCCCCCGCCTTGCGCGTGAACATGGCTGCGATCTGCTTCACAGCCCGGCCAACCTCGCGCCGCTGTTCTATAGCGGCAAGAGCATCCTCAACATCCACGATCTGTGCTTTCTCGTGCAGCCGCACTGGTTCTCATTCACATTTCGAATCATCTACGGCTGGCTCGTGCCACGCATCGCCCGGCAGGCAGCGGTGGTCATCACCAACTCCAACTACTCGAAGAATGACATCCTCGAGTTCCTGCGACTGGAGATCTCGCGCGTACGGCTCACCTACTGGGCCGTGGATCCGCTGTTTCACGAACACGCGAAGCCCTATGAGGAACGCACCGAACGGATCCTTTTTGTCGGTTCGCTGGAGCCGCGCAAGAATCTTGGGGGTCTGCTCAAGGCATTCAACACGTTTCGGCGTGCCAATCCAAGATCGCGCTTGCGCCTCACGGTGGTTGGATGCGAGAACCCGCTGTTCGCCGGTGAGCGATACGATCTTGGGGACTACCGCTCCGACATCGAATTCGTGGGTTATGTGACTGACGGCGAACTCGCGCGGCTCTATTCCGATTCATTGGCCCTGGTGTACCCTAGTTTCTACGAAGGATTCGGATTCCCACCTATCGAGGCCATGGCAGCCGGCACGCCGGTTATCACGAGCAACAACAGCTCGCTGCCCGAGGTTGTGGGAGACGCCGCTCTTCTCGTGAACCCGGCCGATGCGGAGGAAATTGCGCGAAGGATTGAGGAGGTGCTGCGACCCGAAGTTGCACACAGCCTTATTTCCAAAGGCTTGGCGCAGGTGCAGCGTTTCAACTGGGAGCGCGCCGGCCGCCACGTCATCACTATCTACGACGAACTGTTACAGAGGCAGGAAAAAAGCCTGCCGTCATTCCAAGGAGAACGGACCGTTTATGAGCACTCAGCAGAACATTCGTAACGTGGCGATCATCGCCCACGTCGACCACGGCAAAACGACGCTGGTCGATGGCCTTCTTTCGCAGGCCGGGACATTCCAGGCGCACCAGCACATCGCTGAACGCGTCATGGACTCCATGGACCTCGAGAAGGAGCGCGGCATCACCATTGCGGCGAAGAACTGCGCCATCCAGTACAAGGACGTCCGCATCAACATCGTCGACACGCCCGGACATGCCGACTTCGGCGGGGAAGTGGAACGCACGCTGATGATGGTCGACGGCGCCGTACTCCTCGTGGATGCCGCCGAAGGATGCCTCCCGCAGACCCGTTTCGTGTTGCAGAAGGCCTTGCAGCGCAACCTTGCCATGATCGTGGTCATCAACAAGGTGGACCGTCCCGACGCTCGCGTGGGCGAAGTGGAAGATGCCATCCAGGACCTGTTTATGGAACTCGCGCACGCTGACCATCACCTCGACTTTCCTATCCTGTACGCCTCGGGCCGCAACGGCTGGGCAAGCAAGGAAAAGGGCGTCCAGAAGGACTCGCTGTTCGACATCTTCGAGACGATCATCGAGCGCGTTCCACTGCCTAAGGTGAACGCGGGCGGCGGCGCGCAGATGCTCGTCAACAACCTCTCGTACAACAACTACCTGGGTCGTCTGATCATCGGCCGCGTCGAGCGCGGCACTTTCCAAACGAACCAGAGCATCGTGATTCTTGGTGAGAACGGCAAAGCCGAGACAGCCAAGATCGTGAAGATCCGCGAGTACAAGGGCCTTGACCAGGTGGATGTCGACAGCATCGCCGCGGGCGACATCGGCATCTTCTCGACCGGCCTCACGAACCTGGCCATCGGCGACACCATGGCCGATGCACAGAACCCGGAAGCCCTGCCGCGCATCATGGTCGACCCGCCCACGGTGAGCGTCGAAGTGAGCGTGAACACCTCTCCACTCGCTGGACGCGAAGGGACCTACCTCACCTCGCGCAAGCTGTTTGAGATCCTGCAGAAGGAAGCCATGCACAACGTGGCTCTGCGCATCGACGAGTGCGATTCGCCCGAGATGTTCATTCTCAACGCGCGCGGCGAGCTGCAGATTGCCATCGTGATGGAAAATCTCCGTCGCGCAGGCGGCGAAGTGATGGTGGCGCGTCCAAAAGTCATCACCAAAACCGAGAATGGCCAAGTGCTCGAACCTGTGGAGCGCGTGGTGATAGACATCCCGGACTTCGCAATCGGGATCATCACGGAGAAGCTCTCTCTGCGTAAGGGCCGCATGATCTCCATGCAGAACTTCGAGAACAACCGTACGCGGCTTGAATTTTCAGTGCCCACGCGCGGACTGCTCGGCTACCGTTCGACGTTCCTCACGGACACCAAGGGCGAAGGCATCATGAGCAGCTACTTCGAGGGCTGGGAAACTTCACGCGGACAGTACCTGACTCGCTTGAACGGCGCGTTGGTTGCCGACCGCGCCGGCAAGACCACCGAGTACGCGCTGCACGGCCTGGAAGAGCGCGGCAAACTGTTCATCAAGGAAGGTGAAGAAGTTTACGAGGGCATGGTGATCGGCGAGAACGCGCGCGACAACAACCTCGATGTGAACGCCGTGCGCGAGAAAAAGCTCACGAACATGCGTTCCGCAGGAACGGACGAGTCCACCAAGCTCTCGCCCATCTCGAAGATGTCGCTCGAGACGGCGCTTGACTGGGTCGACAACGACGAATGGGTTGAAGTCACCCCCAAGACAATACGCATCCGCAAGCGCGTGCTGGCAGCGAACCAGCGCCAGATCTCGCGCAAGCTCTAAACGCAGCGGTCCCAGCGAGGACTAAACGTTTCACGAGCCGATGAGGGGAACACTGCAGAGTGTTCCCTTATTTTTTGGCCTGCGCGAGGTAGTTCACGATGCGATTGAACCAGGCAGTGGGAGCGGTGGTGTAGAAGCGCGGCATGTTGGCGTCGAGCACGACGCGGGTGCCATTGGGCAGAACCGTGGCTGCGATGACTTTCTGGCCACAGAGGTCGGTGGCGGCGGCTTCCAGCCCAACGTGCGCGATGCGATCGCCGAAGCAGGAGCCGTCCGTCATTTTTACGCCAAGCTCAATGGAGCTGCCACCACCAAAGGCACTGGGGTCGCTGCTCACGTCGGTCGCGACGGCGCGCGAGCGTTGGTAGTCGGCAAGCGATGGGAGTCCGGCGAACAGTGCGTGCGAAGAATTGAATGTGCCTGGCGCGCTGCCGGAGCCTGGGACGAGTGGGGCGCCTCCCGCTGAGGTGCGAAAGAACTTGGGACTGGGCAGAGTGCCGAGTTCACCATTTGACCCTGGAGCGAACGGCGGCGACGACGCGAAGGTTGCTGGCAGCGCCATGCGCGCGATGGCATTTCCGTGTTGTGTGTTGCCAAGTCCCGCGCCAAAGAACAAACCGACGGGTTTTCCGGAGGCGGCAAGCTCCGAGAGCCGTGTGCCGATACTCGTGATGAGTTTCGCGGAGACGGGCAAATCCGTGCGATCGATTTCGGAGCCTGAGAGCAACCACACCTGCTGGAACGAAGACAGGTCTCCCACCACGCAATCGTTTTCTATGAGCGGGGGACTTGCCGTGAGCGTCGTACTGCCCGTTCCAGGATCCGTGCGGCGATTGAAGGCGCTGTTGGGCGTGAGGCAGGAAAGGATGGCGCCCGCGTCTTTGGCCGACGCGATGTTGCCTTCGATGATAAAGCGCGTGATGTGGGCGTAAACGATTTCCACTTGAGCCGAGCACGACTGCGCGCTCGTGGTGAAATTGTGGAACGTGTCACCACCGTCACCCGCGAACCAGCCGCTCTTGAGGTCGAGGATGAGCATGCGCATCGTGCCGGTGCGGCCAGCGCAGATATCGCCGCCGACGGTTGTGTCTTTGGGCGCGACAGCGGGGGGTTGGGGAGCGATGTCGCCACCCGGCTTTGCAGCGTTCGCATCGCCCTCAGCAACCGTTTTCCCGGTTTTTCCGGCTGCCGAGGCATCGGTCTCGGGAAGCGACTTGCGTCCTCTTTCCGCTGCGGTGGGGCGGGTGGACGAGGTTTTTTTGCTGCCCGAAAAGCCACTGCCAGAGCACGCGGAGAGCAAAGTCATCGCCACAAGCCCAAGTGCGGATTTGGAAACTGTCATAGAGACTCCCGGCCAAATGTGTTTTCTAATAACTCTATCGGCCGGGAGTGAGTTTTCCTTAAGCGAATCGAATTTGTGCCGGGTTAGTCAACTGTTGCGCGATTCAAACGCCGCCTCAATCACAGCCTGGCTTGAGCAAGGTAGTTCACGATGCGGTTGAACCATGCCGCAGGCGCGGTCGTGTAAAAGCGAGGCATGTTTGAGTCGAGCACGATGCGGTTGCCATTGGAGAGCACCCCAGCGGACACAGTCTTTTGTCCACACACATCGGTGGCCAGTGCTTCGAAACTCGGATGGACGATCTGGTCGGCGAAGCACGCGCCGCCACCTGCTCCGCTAACGTTGCCAAAGCCCGCCGTGGCGAACGAGCTGAGGGACAGGACGGACGCACTCGAAGTGGCGCGAGGGTAGTCGGAGAGTGAAGACAGACCCGTGAACAGTGAGTGAGACGATTTGAAGGTCCCGGGCGCACTGCCGGAGCCTGCGAAGAGGGGTGCGGTTCCGGATGTGACGCTAAAGAAATTCGGATTGGACATCGTGCCCAATTCGCCGAGCCGTCCAGGTGCAAACGGAGCGGACGCCGTGAAAACAGAAGGCACTGCTGCGCGTGCGAGGCCGTTGGCGTGTTGCGTATTGCCCAGGCCAGCGCCAAAGAAAAGTCCAACGGGCGACGCAGACGAGGCAAGTGTTGCGAGCCGTGAACCAAGGCTCGTAAAAAAGACCGAGCTGGTGCGCACATCGACGTGGTCACTTTCTGATCCTGACAGAACCCACACCTGCTGGAACGAGGACAGATCGCCCACAACGCAGGCGTCATCCATGCGCGGTGTGTTGTCGGTGGCTATGAGGGTCGTGATGCCTGTGGGGGTATCGTAACGCCGCATAAAGGCATACGGGCTCGTGGGCGCGAAGCAGGACAGGATCGATCCGGCATCGCTTGCGAGCGATATGTTGCCTTCCACAATTGAACGCGTGACATGGGCATACACAATCTCGATCTGTGTCGGGCAGGCTTGCGCGCCGGCGGTGAAACCGCGGAACACGTCGCCGGCATCGCCGCCGAACCAGCCACTCTTGAGATCGAGAATAAGGA